>ENA-OSEO01001428-OSEO01001428.1-sediment-metagenome-genome-assembly--contig:-NODE-1428-length-43338-cov-4.640785_pt1 | contig 43338 bp, 37 predicted proteins | sample MGYA00237883_ERZ534232 | MGnify/ENA metagenome assembly ERZ534232 | reverse complement strand
TTAAGCAGTTGGCAGGCCACCTCGACCATGGCCCGTAAACGTTTAGCGGTTACGCCCTTGTCCTTTAAAGGCCTGAGAGGATTGAGGCGTACCTTTCGGTCGAGCGCTCGGGCCGAGCCCTGGGTGACCTCCACCGAAGTTCTCTGGGAAGCAATGTAGGCCCACTCGGGTGGAGTAAAACCAAGCATTGATCTTAAGACGACTATTGAAATGGGACATTCAATAGTTGCAGAAAACACCTGATCAGCGTTCAGGATTGTGAATCCGGAGGTGGCTTTCTTAAGCTGCTCATACCCCTGTTCGAAGACAGGATAATCAACAAAACCTCGTCCTCGGGGCATGACAAGGAACTCGGAGGCAAGACAAGAAAAGACCGATGAAATGAAAGGTTCTGGATCTGATTGGATCTCTGTTAAAGTTGCCTCAAAGGGATATCTCATCATCAAGGCCTATGCCGGAGTTTTTACCGACAGGAGCGAGCGCACCCGCCTCAAGGGCTGCGGTCATTCCTCCTTCAATTTGCCTTTGTACTGCGTCCAGGCCGCCAAATCGTTCAATCCAAAGATTAACGGCGGCCAGTCGCCTCCGGGTGGGTAGAGACTTGTCCCACTCTCCCCGGAGAAACCACACGGCAAGGCGAATCAAGTGCCCGTAGATAATGCAACGGATGTCGCCGGTTGATGGATCGAGGTTGCCAGTCCGCAAATGAACCAGGTCCTGAGCCACAACCTGGGCCAGAGACAACGGCGTGTCAACCACCCACTTGGCCGGGGCACGGCCCGAGAGTCGGCAGACAAACACGGTGTCAACCGTGGAAGACCCGGTGCCATTGATGTGGATTGAAGCGCCCATCTCGGCGGGGCACGGCAGGGAAGCCGAGCAAGTGAGTCCAGAGTCCAGAATCGCAACTGCTATCGGCAGATATGCCTCCAGACGGTTGTGGTGGTAGGTGAAGCACAAAGGTCGGCCTGGCTTCAACGCTGCGGCCATGCGTTGAAAGACGCCGGACAAGCCGTCGGTGAAGTGAGCTAGCCCCCGGCCCATGTTGGCGTTGCCGGTCAATTCGTCCACATTTCGGGTGGAATTTCTGGCAAATGCCGGCTCGTGATTTCCCGCCAGCCGTCGCAGCCAGACGTAACAGAAATCCATTAACTCAGCGTACTGGACATTTCCGAAGTATGGGGGATCCGTGAAGACGGCATCCAGGCTAGCCGAGGGCAGTTCCACTTCACCGGAGTTCTGGCACGACAAGCGGACATCACGTTCAATGATTGAGGACTCTCTCTTCCTTGAGTCCCCAATCCATTCGCCCGCGGTTGACACCTGCCTTTTCCGCCCGCCCTCGTATCTGATCTCGAACGGTGATGAACAATATTTTTTCGCCTTGTAGAACTTGTCAATGATGTTCGACCAGCCCCCGCTCCCTACGCTCATCCCGCTCCCGCCAGCCGGGATGCCCAGGAGGTTAGATTCGCACTGGATCAGCCCGACTGGAAACCCGTGTACCGAAAAGATGTCCAGAGACTTCAGGGCCATCGTATCATACCGGCACAGCATGTTCTGATAGCGAAGGAGGTCTGACAGATTGGTCGCCAGCGCGCTTTTTATGCGGGCCTGCGGCTCGTCGGCGATGGCTCTGCAACTGAGTTCCAGCCCCAGCAACTGGCGTGAGTTGAACATCTCCCGATAGTGGCGATAACCCCATCTGTGAAGACGGTCGGTTTCGTCTCCTGAAGGTATCTCATCATCCGGGACGAAGTGGGGCTGGAGTTCCGCCCATGATTCTTCAGCTTCTTCCATTTTACGAAGATCGGCGGGATCTGGTCTCTTGAAGAAACGCCCCTTGTGGTGCGGCTTGCATGATCGGCAGTGATATTCAATGGCGAACATGCGGTGCCGTGGAGAGCCCTGCGATCCATCTGGAATCTTGTTTGAAGCCCCGCAATGCGGGCAAAGGGCTTTGCTCCTCTGCACCGACCCCGGAGCCTCAAGCGAGTAACCGCAATCTTGACACAGGCCCGGGTGGCGCCGGTCGTCTGTCTCGGTGAGAGCGCCACATTGTCCGCAGACAAACACATTCTTGGGGTGCCGGCGGTTCTCGGCCACCAGGTAGCCGCGAAACAAGTCGAAGTCCTGGCCGCACTTGCGGCATCTTTGAACCTTGACCCACAAAAAATACTTCACTAGGGCGTCCTCTGAACCGCAACTCAGGCACTTGGTCTGATAGAGGTGGCCAACCTGCCTCTTCAGATTGACCCTGAGCGCGAGGGCGGTCTTGCGATAAGCCTCGACGTTCAACCACCCCAGTTCTTCTTTAACCACCCAATAAGACATGGGGTTGATGTCCATCCCGATAACGTCGCACCCCAGACGGTTCGCCTCCAACAAAGGCGTCCCTCCGCCCATGAAAGGATCGGCGACCCTACGCCCCCTTAAGTCGTGCCCCTCATAGAACGATTCCCTGAGTGAAGACGGCACAAACTCCGACAGAAGCAGAGCCCGAAAAAGAGTCCCGGGCCGGCGGGCGAACCACTTGTGGACCGCTATTATCGGCCGGTAGTTCTGTTGGATCTGCTTTTCCCGACGAGCCAGGTCAGCGACGAAGGGAACGTCAAAGTCGCGTTCAATCATAGTGGGGTCCTTATCTTGGCGAATACCATATGTTGAGGCCTCGGTCAACTTGGAAACACTGCTCTTGGCCGTGAGGCTTTAGCCCTCCCTCCCCCTTCCCCCTTGACAATTTTTTCCCCCTTGCCTAAAGTGGCTGTAGCTACCTTGTAGCTAAGATATAGCCGCTAACCAGCCCCCGGAGACGCCCGTGGCCTCAGCCAAGACGCTTGAAGTGCCGCCCCTTGCCGCGACCAGGCGCCTCAAGGAGCTCATGGCCGGCCACTTCCACGAGCTGGATCAGGCGGCCCGGACCAAGAGCCGGCCCGTGGCCTGGGTCACCTCGGTCGGCCCGGCCGAGCTCCTCCTCTCCCTGGGCTTCCTGGTCTACTACCCCGAAAACCACGGGGCCATGCTCGGCGCCTCGCGGATGGCCACCGAGGTCATCCCTAGGGCCAACGCCTTAGGCTACTCGCCCGAGATCTGCTCCTACCTGACCTCGGACGTGGGCGCCTACCTGGCCGGCCAGACCCCCCTGAAGCGGGCCTACAACATCGAGGCCCCGCCCCGGCCGGACGCGCTGGTCTTCAACACCAACCAGTGCCGCGACGTCAAGGACTGGTTCCGCTTCTACTCCCAGGAATGGGGCGTCCCCTTGTTGGGCGTCCACACCCACCGGGTCATCGGCCCGGTGGAGAAGCACCACCTGGACGACATCGCCGCCCAGTTCCGGGGGCTCATCCCGGCCCTGGAGGAGATCGGCGGCCGGAAGTTCGACCTGGACCGGCTCAGGGAGATCCTGGGCCTCTCGGCCGAGTGCTCCCGGCTCTGGCGGGCCGTGCTGGAGACGGCCGCGACCGGGCCGGCGCCCTGGACCTTTTTTGACCAGACCATCCACATGGCCCCGGCCGTGGTCCTGCGCGGCCGGCCCGAGGCCAACGACTACTACCGGCTCCTCCTGGCCGAGCTCAAGGAGCGCCGGGACCAGGGCCTGGCCGCCGTGCCCGGCGAGCGGCACCGCTTCTACTGGGAGGGCATGCCCATCTGGGGCAAGCTCCGCTCCCTGGCCGACCTCTTCGCCTCCCTGGGCTCGGCCGTGGTGGCCTCGACCTACTGCAACTCCTGGATCTTCGACGCCTTTGATCCCGATGAGCCCTTCGAGTCCATGGCCCGGGCCTACACCGAGTTGTTCATCGTCCGCGACGAGGCCTACAAGGAGGCCTACATCAAGGACCACATTGAACGCTTCGCCATCGACGGTTTGATTTTCCACGACGCCAGGACCTGCCCCAACAACTCCAACAACCGCTACGGCATGCCCCGGCGGCTGAGCCAAGAGACGGGCGTGGCGGCCCTGGTCATCAACGGCGATCTCAACGACCTGCGCTGCCTGAGCGAGGAGCAGACCAGAACCAACCTCGAAGCCTTTGTCGAGCAACTCGACGAGGCGGCCCAGACCTGAGAGGGGTGCGCCTTCTTCACGGCCGGCATCGACATCGGCGCGGCCACGGCCAAGGCCCTGGTGGCCGACGAACAGGGCCAGAGCCTGGGCCGGGCCGTGACCCGCTCCGGGGTTGACTTCTTCGCCGCGGCCGAGCAGGTCTTCAGCGCGGCCCTGGCCCAGGCCGGGCTGGAGCGGAGCCAGGTGGCGGCCGTGCTGGCCACCGGCTACGGCCGCAAGAACGTCCCCTTCGCCGCCGGCTCCCGGACCGAGATCTCCTGCCAGGCCAGGGGCTGCTACCACCACTTCCCCCAGGCCCAGACCATCCTGGACATCGGCGGCCAGGACAACAAGGTCATCAAGCTGGCCGCCGACGGCAGCCGGGTCAGCTTCAAGATGAACCGCAAGTGCGCCGCCGGCACGGGCGCTTTTCTCGAAGAAATGGCCGCCCGATTAGGCCTGGAGCTGGATCGGATGAACGGCCTGGCCGAGGCGGCCGGGGAAGCGGTCGAGCTGGGGGCCTACTGCACCGTCTTCTCGGCGACCGAGGTCCTGGAGAAGATCAGGGCCGGCCAGCCGGCCGAGGGGATCGTCAAGGGGATCTTCCTGTCAATGGTCAAGCGGGTTCTGGAGATGGACAGCCTGGAGGGCCTGGTCGTCCTGACCGGCGGGGTGGCCGCTCACAACCCGATCTTGGCCCATCTGCTGGCCGAGCGGATCGGGCGCCGGGTCGCCCTGCCGCCCGAGCCGCAGCTCACCGGCGCGCTGGGAGCCGCGCTGCTGGCGCGGGATCACCTCCAGGCGCAAGGAGGCAAGAGATGAGTCGCTGGTTGACCTCTGGCCAAGCCATCAGGACTTATGCCCTCAAGACCCCGGACAAGGAGGCGGTGACCGACCTGTATCGCTCCCTGACCTACCGGGAGTGGAACGAGCGCTGCAACCGGCTGGCCAACGCCATGCTCGACCTGGGCCTCAAGAAGGGGGACCGCTTCGCCTTCATTGCCTACAACTGCCTGGAGTGGATGGAGGTCTACGGCGCGGCGGCCAAGAACGGCCTCATCTGCGTCCCGGTCATGTTCCGGCTGGCCCCGGCCGAGTACGAGTACATCCTCGACAACACCGAGGTCAAGGCCTTCATCGTGGGCCAGGAGTTCGTCCAGGGTGCCGAATCGGTCCGCGGCCGGCTGCCCGGGATCAAACACTGGATCTTCCTGGGCCAGGGCGGGACGCCGAAGGGCTACCTCAACTACGAGGACCTGATGGCCCAGGGCTCTCCCGGCGAGCCGCCGGTGATCGTCACCCCGGAAGACGACTGGGTGATCATGTACACCTCCGGGGCCACCGGCCGGCCCAAGGGCGCCGTCCGCAACCACGAGTCCCACATCGGGTTTAACATAACCAACGCCATGGCCATGGCCTTTGACCGTAACGATCGCATGCTCCTGGTCATGCCCATGTGTCACATCAACTCCATCTTCTACTCCTTCACCATGAACTACATCGGGGCCACCTCGGTGATATACAACATGGTCTCCTTTGAGCCCGAGCACCTGCTCAAGACCTTCCAGGAGTTCAAGATCACCTTCACCTCCCTGGTGCCGACCCACTACATCATGATCCAGTCCCTGCCGGAGGAGATAAAAAACAAGTACGATGTCTCATGCGTCAAAAAGCTGCTTTGCTCCTCGGCCCCGGCCCGCCAGGACACCAAGCTGTGGATTCTGGACTTCTTCAAAAACTCGGAGCTTTACGAGGCCTACGGCTCCACCGAGGGCGGGCTCAAGACCCTTCTCTATCCCGAGGAGCAGTTCGACAAGCTGGGCTCCATCGGCAAGGAGATACCCGGCACGGACATGATCAAGATCATCAACGAGGAAGGGCGCGAGTGCGGCGTCGGTGAGATCGGCGAGCTCTACACCAAGACCGCGGCCACCTTCAGCCATTACTGGAAGATGCCCGAGGAGACCAAGGCCGCCTTTATCGACGGCTGGTTCTCGGCCGGGGACATGGGTTACCGGGACGAGGATGGCTATTACTACCTGGTTGACCGCAAGAAGAACATGATCATCACCGGCGGCGAGAACGTCTACCCCTCCGAGGTCGAGAACGTCATCGGCGGCCACCCCGCGGTCAGGGACGTGGCCGTGATTGGCTTGGCCGACGACAAGTGGGGCGAGAAGGTCACGGCCGTGGTCGTGCTCCACACCAACTTCGAGCCCAGCGAGGAGCTGGCCAGGGAGATCAGCGACTTCTGCCGCAACAAGATCGCCGGCTACAAGCGGCCCAAGAAGGTTGACTTCATCAAAGACGAGGAGATGCCCCGCACGGCCACGGGCAAGATCCTCCACCGGGCTCTGAGAGAGCGCTACGGCCACTGGGCGGAATAATTCGCTGATTAGAAATCGAGGAGAAGGAACATCATGTTGAGCCAGGCATTCATTCCCTACGGGGGCTACTGGTCCTCGCCCTTCTGCCGCTGGCAGGGCAGCCTCCAGCACGAAAACGCCATCATTCTGGGCGCGGCCACGGGCCGGAAGGCCCTGGCCGAGCGCAACATCCCCCTGGACCAGCTCGACGGCTGCATCCTGGGCTGGTCAGTGGCCCAGAAGTCCTGCTTCTACGGGACGCCCTGGTTCACCGGCCTGCTGGGCAACGACCAGATCTCCGGCCCCATCTTCTCTCAGGCCTGCGCCACCTCGGCCACCGGCGTGGGCTGGGCCGGCATGGCCGTCGAGACCGGGGCCTACGGCTGCCTCCTGGTGGCCATGGTCGACCGCTGCTCCAACGGGCCCCACCTGGTCTGGCCCAACCCCCTGGGACCGGGCGGCAAGCCCGTCTCCGAGGACTGGGTCATGGACAACTTCGGCAACGACCCCTACGCCAAGAACGCCATGATCGAGACGGCCGAGCGGGTGGCCAAGCGCTTCAACCTCAGCCGCGAGGAGTGTGACGAGCTGACCCTGGACCGCTACCAGAAATACCAGATGGCCCTTAAGGACGACCGGGCCTTCCAGAAGCGCTACATGGTCTCCTGCGAGATCAGGCAGGGCAAGAAGACCGTCGAGGTGAGCCAGGACGAGGGTATTTACCCCACCACCAGGGAGGGCCTGGCCGGGCTCAAGCCGGTCCTGCCCGACGGGGTCCTGACCTTTGGCAGCCAGACCCATCCGGCCGACGGCAACATCGGCCTCATCGTCGCCACCCGGGACAAGGCTAAGGAACTGGCCCGGGACAAGAACCTGACCGTCCAGCTCCTGAGCTACGGTTACGCCCGGGCCGAAAAGGGCCACATGGCCATGGCCGTGTACCCGGCCGCCCGGATGGCCCTGGACAAGGCCGGGCTCAAGGCGGACCAACTGGCCGCGGTCAAGACCCACAACCCCTTCGCCGTCAACGACATCTACCTGCGCAACGAGCTGAAGATCCCGGAGAAGATCTTCAACAACTACGGCAGCTCCATCATCTTCGGCCACCCCCAGGCCCCCACCGGCGGCCGGCTGATCATCGAGCTGATCGAGGAACTGGCCCTTAAGGGCGGCGGCCTGGGCCTCTTCTCCGGCTGCGCCGCCGGCGACACCGGCGCGGCCGTGGTGGTCAAGGTCGGCTAGAGCAAGAACCTGGGGGAACCTTTGGCCAAAGGTTCCCCCAGACCCCTTCGAAAACCGGCAAAATTCCGCTTTCAGAATTTACCCCGCTTTCCTTTTCAGATAGGCTGACTCACGTCATGGGCCTGATGGAGAAGCTGGTCCGGCAGTGCCGCCGGCCCACCGGCTGGCTGGGCGGCCTGACCGGCCGGGGCATGAACCTGGGCCACGCCCGGGTCAGGCGCTGGGGCCTGAGCCACCTGTCCATCGCGCCCGGGGCGATGATCCTGGACCTGGGCTGCGGCGGCGGCCGAAACGTCAAGGTCCTGGCCGGCCTGGCCCCCCAGGGCCGCGTCTTAGGGCTGGACTACTCCCCGGCCATGGTCCGCCTGGCCGGTCGGGTCAACCGGAGCCTGATCAGGGCCGGGAGGGCGGCCATAGTCCAGGGCGCCGTCTCGGCCCTGCCCTTCGCCGACCGGACCTTTGACCTGGCCACCGCCTTCGAGACCTGCTACTTCTGGCCCGACCTCGTCGCCGACCTCAGGGAAATCGCCCGCGTCCTCAAGCTGGGCGGCCAGCTCCTCCTGGTCAACGAGGCCTACCGCCACCCCAGGTTCGAGAAGCGCAACGCCCGGTGGGTCGAGTGGGCCAAAATGAACATCCACGCGCCTGAGGAGTACGGCCGCTTCCTGGCCGAGGCGGGCTATCGGGTCGTCCGCCTGGCCGAGGCCCCGGAGAAGAACTGGATCGCCGTCCTGGCTAAAAAAGGCTGACCGACCGCTGGAAGAAACCCTCAGGCCGGTTTGAGCCCGGCCTGGGCCAGGACACTGGCCAGGCCCTCTCTCAGGGGGGTCCGGGGGCTCCAGCCCAACAGCTCCCTGGCCCGGCTCAGGTCAGCCACCGTGTCCGGGATGGCCACGGGCCGGTCCTGGTTCTCCACCGGCAGCCGCCGGCCGATCAGCTCGAAGAGCAGCTCGATAACCTCGGCCACCGAGTGGCTCCGGCCCGAGCCGGCGTTGATCGCCTCCAGGCCAGGCGTCGGGGTCAGGGCCGCCCGGACGATCAGCTCGGCCAGATCCTCGACAAAGATGAAGTCCCGCCGCGAGGAGAGATCCCTGACCTTGAGGCGGCCGGCGGCCAAGCCGGCCACGAGGTCGGGGATGAGAAAGCCCCGGGGCTGGCCCGGGCCGTAGACGTTGAAGATCCGAACCATGACCCCGCTCAGACCGAAGAAGCGGCTCCAGGCAACGCCGGCCTGCTCGGCCAGCCACTTGCTGAAGGAGTAGGGGTCGTGATAGCTCAGGGGCGCGCTCTCCCTGATGGGCTGGCCGGCCGGCCGGCCGTAGAGGTAGCTGCTGGCCAGGATAAAGCGCCGCCGGCCCGCCGAGGCGAAGCCGAGGGCGTTGATGGTCCCGCTGACGTTGACCCGGATCAGCTCCTCGGCCGGCACGGCCTGGCGGACCTTGGCCGCCAGGTGGATGATTGCCTGGCACTCCTGGTAGGGCTCGAAGTCCTCGGCCCGGAGCACGTCGCCCTCGAAGGCGGTCCAGGGCGCGCCCCGCTCGTCCAGGAGCCGGCCGACCCGCCGGCCGATGAAGCCGCGGGAGCCGGTCAGGAGTATCTTCACCTCAGGTCCATCCTTCCCGAATCGTTTTACCGAGGAAAAGCCGGGCCGCAGAGCCGGGCTAGATTGTACCCGCCGGCCGCTCCCCGGTCGAGGGGCCGGTTCACTTCCGGGCGATGTGGACCCGGTAGGGGTAGGACAGGGCCCGCAGAGACCTGGTCTCTATTTCCGTGAAGCCGGCCGCCCGGAGGGCCCGGGGGATCTCCCCGGCCCGGGAGAAGCCGGCCGGGTCGTTCAGCCCGGCCAGCTCGTAGCCCAGCATCAGGAGGGCCGTCTCGGCCGGGCCGGCCCCGTCGGCATCCAGCTCCAGATGGCGGCAGATGAACGTCCCGCCTTCATTGAGCGCCCGGCGGACCTTCCGGAAGATGGTCTCCAGGTGCGGCCGGCAAGCGTAGAGGCAGTCGGAGGCCAGGACCAGATCAAAGCCCTGGCCCAGGGGGTCGCGGGTCATGTCCCCGGCCTGGAGCTCGAAGGCCTCCGCCAGCCCGCGGCCGCGGATGACCTCCCGGGCCGAGTCGATGACCTGGGGCAGGTCGAAGAGGGTCACCTTGAGGCCGGGCAGGGCCGCGGCCAGGGCCAGGCCGAAGAGGCCCAGCCCGCCGCCCAGGTCGAGGAGGCGCCGGGCCCGGTCCAGGCCGGGCAGGGATTTGATCAGTCCGACCATCTGCTGGACCGGCCCGGCCTGAACCACCAGCCCGGCCCGCCTGACCCGCGCGTCCCTGTCCGGGGCGGCCGGGCCGGGGGCCACTCTCTCGGCCAGTTCCAGGAAGCCCTGGGCCAGCATCTCGTCGTTAAGCAGCCAGTACTCGCCCTGGTAGAGATCGGAGCCCTCGACCAGGCAGGCCGTTGTGAGGGCCGAGTTCCTGAATCGCCCCGCCTCCTTGTCCAGGTAGCCGGCCGCGGCCAGGGCGTCTAGGAGCTTCTCGGTCAATTCGGGCTCGGCCCCAATCAGGCCGGCCGCCTCCTCGGCCGTCTTGGGCCCGGCCAGGCGGCCGAAGAGCCCGCTCCTGAGGGCCGCCCGCAGGGCGCAATACTGGAAGAAGGCGGTCTGGAGCTCATAGAGCGGGGCAACCTCGATCTCGACCCGGGGATGCATCGATCCTCCTCATGCCCCGGCCCGCCGCCCGCTCAGCCCCTCACACTCAGGTCGGGCGCGCCCGAGGGGCAGTGGCGGCAGAGGTCCAGGGCGGCCGGGTCCTGGGCCAGGCGGCGGCGGAACTCCCGGCGGCCGGCCGTGTCCCACCAGTCGTCCAGGTCCCGGGGCAGCCGGCCCAGGCGGGCCTGGCCGTTGTAGTCGTAGCAGCAGGGCACGATGGAGCCGTCGGCGTTGACGACCAGCCTCTCCCAGGGCCAGTGGCAGCTGGCCAGCTTGAAGCTGTCCTCCACGACCAGCTCGCCGTAGTCGGCGTATCGGGAGAGGGCCTTGTCGCTGGGCAGGAAGCCCCGGCCCTCCTCGGCGTGCTCGGGACCGGACATGACCGCGTTGAAAGTCTTGAAGCGGACCTGGTCGGCCCCGGCCTCCAGGGCCCTGGCCTTGAAGAGGCCCATCTCGTGCTCGTTGAACCGGGAGACGACCAGTTGGGCCTCGATGATCGGCCGGGCCGCCCCGGCCGCCCGGCGGGCCCGTCGGACCGCCCCGATGTGGTCCCAGACGGCCTGGATGTCGCCGCCGACCCGGTACTGGGCGTAGGTCTCCTGGCTGGCCCCGTCCGCCGAGACCCGGAGGAAGTCCAGGCCGCCGGCGACCAGCCCCTCGGCCAGGCCGGGGGGCATGACCGTGCCGTTGGTCGAGATCTCCAGCCACTCGATCCCCAGGCCCTTGGCCCGGGCGATCAGCGCCCCCAGCTCAGGGTGGAGGAGCGGCTCGCCGTAGTTGTAGAGGGAGATCTTCCAGACCGTCGGGGCCAGGCGGGCGACGATCTCCTCGAACAGAGCCGGGTCCATGTGGGGGTATTTCTCGGCCTGGCCGCTGCCGATGGGGCAGAGCGGGCAGCGCAGGTTGCAGGCCCGGACGATCTCGATCATGGCCTCCAGGGGCCGCCGCAGGGGGCTTATTGGCCGGGCCGTCGGGTCGAGGAGGAGCCGGCTGAGAAGCTTGGCCAGGCGCAGGCCGCCGTTGCGGTCCAGGTAGCCCGGCCCGGTCTCTTGGCGGCCCAGGGCCTCTTCCAGCTCCGGGATCAGGCCCAGCCAGAGCCGGTCTCGGCCCGAGTTTTCGGCCTCGCCCAGGCCGACCGGGTCGCTGAAGAAGGCCTCCCAGGCGGCCCCGGCCAGGAGGGGCGAAGGCTCGACTGGGGGGCGATCCGCGGAGGCGAGCCAGCGGGTTCGGGGCCAACGGCGGCATTGCTCCTCCAGGCGGGCCAGGGCCTCGGCCTCGAGCGGCCCGGCCAGATTGAGCCAGGCCAGGGCCGGGGCCGGTCCCGGCTCAGCGCCCAGGCGGACCAGCTCAAAGGGCCGGCCCATGAGCCGGACGGCCCGCTCCACCGAGCCCAGGACGACCTCGACCGCGGCCGCCTGGCCCAGGGAGAGGACCGGGATGATCTGCCGCCTGGCCAAATCCGCTCCTCCAGCCTTTCTGGATAACTGAAAAAAGCCTACCCCAGGCCGGTCCGGCCGGCAACCCGCTCCTGGCTCAGGAGCTGCTTAGGATCCGCCGGAAAAGCTCCAGGTAGGTCTCGACCCGCCGCTCCCAGGCGTGCTCCCGGGCCATCAGGGCCATGACCTCCCCCCGCCGCTCCAGGGGCGGCCGCTCGATCAAGGCCAGGGCCTGGCCGACCAGGTCGTCGAGGTCGCCGTGCCTGAAGACGCGGCCCAGGCCGGTCTGGCGGACGAGGCGGTTCTGGAGGATCGGCTCCTCGCCGAGCACGGGCAGGCCGCCGCGGAGGTAGTTGATTATCTTGGAGACGTCGTTGTCAAAGGCCAGAAGGCCGGTGGCCAGGGCCAGGCCCAGGCTGGCGAAGCGGATGAAGTCCCAGGTCTCGGCCTCGGGCCGCTCGCCGTGCTGGACGATCAGGGGGCTCAGCTCGACCTGGCCGCCGTAGAGGGCGGTCTTGTTGCGGCCCAGGAGGTGGACCTCGGCCCGGCCCTCAAGCCTCTCGGCCGCGGCGTTGAGCAGCCCGACCATGCGCGGCGCGGCCAGGCTGCCCAGGAAGAGGGCCGCCGGCCGGTTGGTCCGGTAGGGATTGGGCCCGGGCTCCGGGATTTTCACCGGGCAGCCGGTCGGGGTCAGGACGATGAGCTGCTCCCGGCCGTAGCGGCCGGTCCAGCGCTCCCGGTTCTCCGGGTTGTTGAAGGCCACGGCCCTGGCCCGCCGGCTGATCAGGTCCTGGCAGGCCAGGAGCTCCTGGCGGAAGAGCTCGTCCCGCTCGGGCAGGCGCTCATCGACCACCCGGACCAGGCGGCTGACCACCGGCCCCTGGAAGCCGCCCAGGAGCCGGATGGACTGGTGGTAGCATGTCTTGACCAGGTCGTAGCTCTTGGGGCCGTCCAGGGCGCTGAGGGGCCGGACCGGAATCCGGCCGGCCAGGCGAGCTTCGTTACTCACCGGGGCGACGATCTCGGTCTCGACGCCCTTGTCCAGGAGGCCGCCGCTGATGGCCTGAAGGCGGACCAGATCGATGCCCGGCGACGTGACCAGGGGATCGCGGTGAAAGAGGACGGCCACCTTCATCAGGGCTTCCGGATCGGCCAGAGGCGAGGGGCCAGGCGACCGGGGCCTTTTTGCCGCTTCCCCCGGGCCGCGGCGTATGGTACGAAACCAGCCAGCCCCATGTCAAGCCGGCCCGGGCCGGCTGAGATAACGGAGCAGCCATGACCGCCGCCCAGCCGACTGGGAAGGTATTGTTGGTCAGCCACTACTTCCCGCCCGACCAGTGGGGCGGCCTGGCCAAGCTGGTCTTCCGGGTGGCCCGGCACTGCCTGGCCCTGGGCCTGGAGACCCACGTCGCCCAACTGGTCTTCAGCGACGACCCCCTCATCCTCCTGGACGAGAACCGGACCACTGAGTTGCGCGATGGCCTCATCGTCCACCGCCTCCGCCTGGGCCGGGAGGCCGGCCCGGCCGAGCCGGGCCTCTTCGACGGGCCCCACGACCTGACCCTGCGCCAGCTCCACCAGTCCCTCCGCCTCCTTGAGGCCCAGGAGAACTTCGACCTGCTGGTCGGCTTCTTCCTCTACCCCATCGGCTACCTGACCTCGCTCCTGGCCCGGCGCCTGGGATTGCCCTCAATCCTGGTCGTGGTCGGCGACGACGTCCACAAGTACACCTTGAGCCCGGAGAAGGTCGGCTTCTGCCGGGCCGGCCTGGAGCTGGCTGACCGGGTTGTGGCCGTCAGCCAGGAGCTGATCGAGGCGGCCCAGGCTCTGACGCCCGTCCGGGACAAGGCCCGGCTCATCCTCAGCTCCATCGAGCCGCCCGAGCGGGTCTGGACCCCCCGGCGCCGGGCCGGCCAGCCCTTCAGGATCGGCAGCGCCGGCATCTTCAAGTACGCCAAGGGCCTGCCCTACCTCTTCAAGGCCGCGGCCAGTCTGAGGCCGAACTATAACTTCACCATCGAGCTCCTGGGCCAGCTTCGCCCGGCCGAGCGGCCGGTCTTCGAGGCCATGGTCAGCCGGACCGGCCTTAGTGACCTGGTCCGCTTCCAGGAGTCACTGCCCGACGAGGCGGTCCCGGACTGGCTGCGCGGCCTGGATATTTATGTTCTGCCCTCCCTGTCCGAGGGCTGCCCCCAGGTGGTCCTGGAGGCCCTGGCCGCCGGGGTGCCCACCGTGGCCACCCGGGTCGGCGCGGTCGAGGAGCTCATCGAGGACGGGGTCTCGGGCCGCCTGGCCGACTGGGGCAGCTCTGAGTCCTTGGCCCGGGCCCTGGCCGCGGTCCTGGACGCGCCCGACGCCGGCCTGTCCCTGGGCCGGGCCGGCCGGCGGCGGATGGAGGAGCTCTTCTCCCCCGAGCGGGAGCGCCGGGCCTGGCAGAGCCTCCTGGCCGAGCTGCTGTGTAAGTGATCGCCGAGAGTTCCTGCCCCTCTCGGAGATAAAAGAGAGGCCAGCCGGACCCTCTGGCCCGGCTGGCCCGCCTCGCCTCTTCCGGCCCCGGGGAGCCTAGAAGCTGGTCACGTCCCCGATCTCTTCGCTGCTCAGGGCCCGGTCAATGTCCAGCAGGATCTTGATCCCGCCCTCGACCTTGGCCATGCCCCTGATGTACTTGGTGTCCAACTCGGTCCCGAAGCTGGGCGTGGGCTCCACGTCCTCGGCCTTGACGTTCTGGACCTCGCTGACCGCGTCGACGACGATGCCCATCTGGACCGGCTGGCCCTGCTGGTTGACCTCGACGACGATGATGCAGGTCCGCTCGTCGTACTCGGCCTGGGGCAGCCCGAACTTGAGCCGGAGGTCGATGACCGGGATGACCTTGCCCCTCAGGTTGATCACCCCCTTGACGAAGTCGGGCGTCCGGGGCACGGAGGTGATGTCCATCAGGCCGATGATCTCCTTGACCTTGAGGATGTCCAGCCCGTACTCTTCCTCGGCCAGTTTGAAAATGAGGTGCTTGCCTTCGGCGGTCAGTTGCTCCATGTTCTGGGGATCGGCCTGGCTCATACGCCCCCCTTCAACTCCCCAGAGCGGCCCGGCCGGCCTCCTCAAGTCGCGCCTTGAGATAGGCCAGCAGGTCCGCGTCCGGCTCGGCCACGTCGAAGCAGTAGCCGTTTTCGCCCAGGAGGCCGCCCGGAATGGCCTGCCCCCGCTCCTCGGGATCGCTGATATCGTCCTCGTAGAAACAGACCGAGAGCCACCACTGGTCCTGGAGAATGATATCAACCATTGCGAACAGCGCTCTCGATCCCCCGGCCGGCCGCCTGGCCCTGAGGGAGTAACTGACCCCCTCCCGGAAGACCGGCTCCCAGTCCAGGGCCCCTTGGGCTGACTCGGTCGCGATCAGCTCCTCCCAGAACCTCTTCAGGTCGGCCTGCCCCGGGGGCCATTGAGTGGGAAGTTGAATGCCCATGCCTCCAATGGCGGCCATTATAGGTCCGCCCTTGAGGCCCGGTCAAGCCCGAGCCCGGCTTGAGGCCCGCGCCTCGGCGAGGCCGGGCTAGGATCTTGTCCCGCCCAGCCAGGCGGCCAGGGCCTGGAGGTTGGCCTCCAGGCGGGGCCGCTGCCGGTTCAGGAAGCGCCTCTCCTCCAACCCGCCGGCCGACCGGACCAGGGCGGCCCAGTAGTCGCTGGCCGGCTGGCCCGGGCTGTTAAGGCCGGCGTCGAAGCCGTGATCCGACCCGGGTTCGAGCCCCCAGGCCTCGGCGTCGGCCGGCCTGAAGGCGTAGTCCGGGACCAGGACCGAGACGATCATCAACCTGACGGCCAGGCGGTTGAGGCTCAGGGCCGGCTCGGCCGGGGCCTGGGCCGGCCTGAAGAAGCGGCCGGCCCCGTCGGCGGCGGCCAGCCAAAGGCGGGCCTGCCCCTCGAGGCTTTCCGGCGGACGGCCGGCCAGGCAGGCCAGGGCGGCCTCCAGGACCGGCTCGGCCTGGACCTGGCCGCGGCACCTGGCCGGGCAGTCGGGCCGGCGGTCCGAGCAGGCCGGGTAGCAGGCCTCGGTCGGGCTCAGGCAGCAGGCTTTGTCAGTGTACGGCCCGGTTTCGGGCGGCCAGGCCTCGCCCCAGTAGAGGCCCACGGCCGGCGGGCCCATCAGGGCGGCCAGGTGGATCGGCCCGGAGTCGGCCCCGACAAAGAGATCGGCCCGCTTGAGCAGGGCGGCCAGGCGGCCCAGGGAGGTCTGGCCGGCCAGGTTGACCGCCTCCCGGCCGCTCAGCTCGGCCTCCAGCTCGGCCGCCCGCTCCCGCTCGGCGGTCCCGCCGACGAGAACGCTCCGCACCCCCCGGTCGCCCAGACCCCGGACCAGCCGGGCGAAGCGCTCCAGGGGCCAGCGCCGGTCGGGCGTGGCCGCGCCCAGGTGGATCACGGCCCAGGGCCGGCTCAACCCGGCGGCCAGGTCCTCGGCGAAGGCCTCCTCCGAGGGAGACAGGTCGAGGGTGTAGCCGGCCGAGGCCGGGCCCGGGCCGGCCGGGGCGTAGGCCAGGAGAAGATCGACCATATTGACGAAGAAGTGCTCCCGGTGGCGGGCCGGGTCCCTGACCAGCGGCCGCAGGACCAGGTGCCAGTCCTGGCCGGCCAGCCCCCGGCCGCCCGGGCCGGGGCAGAAGCCCTGGACCTGGCCCGGCGCCCTGACCAGGCCGAGCAGGGTCAGGGCGGCCCTGGTCTGGTTGAGGTTGAAGGTCAGCTCAAAGCCCTTGGCGCTCAGCTCCTGCCGGCACCTGGCCAGGAGCTGGCCCTCCTCCGGCCCCAGGGCCCGGCCCTGGTCAAGTCCTTGGAGGAGCGGCTCGGGCAGGGCCGAGACCCGGCTCACCTGGGGCAGGCGGCCCAGGAACCGGGCCGCCTGGAGAGAACCCAGACAGGCGACCTCGGCCCCGGGGTGGAGCCGGCTGAGGCGGTTGATGAGATGGCCGGTCCAGATGGCGTCGCCGATGCGGCCCAGCTGGATGATCAGGAGGCGCACGGGCCGGCTTGCTAGCCGGCCTTGAGGCCGGTCATGTCCCGGAACCGCTCGGCCGCGGCCCGCCAAGTGAAGGGGATCATGGACTCCCCGGCCGCCCGGCCCAGGGCCTCCAGCTCGGCCCGGTGATGGTAAGCCCAGTCCAATTTGTCGACGATCTCGTCCAGGTCCGGGTCCAGCCAGCCGACGGCCAATCCCTCGCCGCCGGGCGGCCGGAAGGGTTTCAGGCGCCGGAGCATCAGGGCATTGCGGTCGCTGGCCACGTCACGGTGGCCCGAGGCGTCCGAGACCAGGGCCGGCTTGCCGCAGGCCAGATACTCCATCAGGACCAGGTTGGTGCCGCCCTCGCAGCGGCTGGGGAAGAGGCCCAGGTCGGTGTTCTTGTAAACCCGGGCCAGGTGGAAGTTCGGCCTGGGCCTGAGGCTGATGGTCCGTGAGAGGTCGAGGCCGTTGGCGGCCAGGAGGCGGTTGACCATGGTCAGGTGCTCGGCCGGCTCCAGGGGAAAGCGGATGTGGGGCGAGGCGGCCAGGCCGCGCAGACCGGCCTGGCGGCGGAGGGACCAGGAGTTGATCAGCCAGACGTCGTCGTAACGCTCCTGGAGGACCTGGACGGCCCGGATGACCAGGTCCTGGCCCTTGCGCAGCCCCAACTCGCCGCCGGAGAAGACGACGAAGCGGTCCTGGAGCAGAGTCTTGCCGTTCTCCACCGGGTTGAAGACGCTCCGGTCCACGCCCTGGATCACGGTCCTGACCCGGTCCAGGCCGCCGGCCTCGAGGACCTCCCGGCCCCAGGTCGAACCGGCCGCCAGCAGGTCAAAGTGGGCCCGGCCGTTGTTGAGCTGCTCCGGGCTGAGGCCGGCTCCGCCGGGCAGGACGTAGCCGACGTTGAGCGAGCCCCTGATCCCGGGCTCCAGGGGCAGGAAGGGGCCGCCGTCCACGGCCTGGATGACCGGGGCCTCCAGCCGCTCTCCAGCCAGGGAGGCGGCGAAGCCGGCCCGCTCCAGGGAAATCCGCCTCAGGAAGTCGAAGACCAGCTCGTCGCCGATGTCCTCGACCGTGAAGGGCTCGCCGACCAGGGCCACCCGGGTCAGGCCGGCCAGCTCCCGGGCCAGGTTCTGGCCGCGGACTCCCCAGCCGTGGTCGCTGCCGCAGGGCAGAACCAGGTAGAGCAAGCCCGGCTCCGGCTCAGCGGCCCGCGGCCTTGAGCCAGGCCGCGCCGGCCCAGCCCCAGCAGGCGTTGAGGAAGATTACGACCAGAGGGGTGAGCTGGCCCAGGGCCAGGCCGAAGAGGCCCTGGTGCTCCCTCACCGGGAAGACATAGAGGAGCAAAACAGCCGAGGGGCCCAGGCTCAGGATCAGGCCCCGCCAGAAGAGGGAGTTCTTGAGCAGGGGCAGGAGAAGGAGGACGCCCCAGACTCCGCCCCAGACCAGGCGGGGGTAGAGCCAGGCCGGGGTCAGGGCCGGGGCCAGCTTGACCCCCAGGGCCGCGGTGAGGCCCAGCCGGCCGCCTATCCAGAGGGCCAGGCTGTTGATCAGGCCGCCGAAGCAGCCGGCCGCGAAAACCAGACTCAGACTCTTCATCACTCCGGCCTCCTTGGGACTCCTGGGGCCAGTTTAGCCCGCTTCGGCCGGCAAGGCCAGCCCGGACCGCTCTTTCAGGACAGAGGCAGGACGGCGAAGATGACCCCGCTCCAGATGGAGTGGGAGACGACCACCGGGGCCAGGCGGCCCAGCCGCCAGTAGAGCGCCCCCCAGAAGGCCCCGGCCACGGCGGCCGCGCCGATGAGCATGAAGTTGAGCGTCCAGAGGTGGACCCCGGCGTAGCAGGCCGTGGCCAGGAGCCAGCCGGTCCGGCCGCCCAGGCGGTCGATCAGATTGCGCTGCAGATAGCCGCGCCAGTAGATCTCCTCGCTCGGCCCGGTCACCAGGAAGAGAAGCAGGGCGATGAGCCAGGTCGGCGTGCCCTGGCCCTGGCCGTAGATCCCGCTGATCTGGCCGGCGGCGAAGGGGAAGATCTGGATCGAGATCAGCCGGCCCAGCCAGAAGATGAGGTAGAGCCCGGCCGCGCTTATGAGGCCCCAGAGCCAGGCCCGGCCGTCCGGGCGGAGCTCGGCCAGAAGCCCGGGCTGGAAGAGGAAGGCCGAGGCGGCCAGGGCGGCCGAGGAGCAGGAGATCTTGAACCAGAAGTTGCCCCAGCCTAAGTAGAAGGCAAAGAACCACAGCCCGGCGGCCAGGGCCAGGCTGCCCAGGAGCGGTTCCAGTCCGCCCCGGGGGCGGCTCACAGAAAGCGGCCCAGAACCAGTGAGATGACCAGGAGGGCTCCGAAGCCGGTGTCGAGCTGGCCGGTCCGGGCGTCGGCGTCGGCCGGCAGCTCGTGGATCATGGTGCTCAGCAGGCGCCAGGCCAGGGGCAGGGTCAGGAGGACCATGAGCGACCAGAGGGGCAGCGTGCCCAGGGCGGCCATGAGGACGACGCTGACAAAAGCCATGATGACCAGGCCGGCGTAAAGCCTCAGGCCGTTGGCCCGGCCGATCAGAATGGCCAGGGTCTTGATGCCCTGGCGCTGGTCGTGGTTGATGTCGCGGACGTTGTTGGCCAGGATGACCAGGGCGACCAGGATGCCGAAGGGGAGCGAGGCCAGCAGGGCCGGCCAGCTGAAGGCCCGGGCCTGGACGAAGTAGGCCCCCTCGACCATGAGCGGCCCCCACATCAGGAAGACCGACAGCTCACCCAGGCAGTAGTACTTGTACTTGAGCGGCGGCCCAGTGTAGGTCCAACTGGCCGCGGCGCCAATGAGGGCGATCCAGGCGATGGTCCAGCCTCGGGTGGCGGCCAGCCAGAGGCCGATGGCCACGGCCAGGCCGTAGAGGGCCAGGGAGAAGGCCAGCACCTGGCCGGGCCTGATGAGGCCCTCCACCAGGGGGTGGGGCCGGTAGTTGGCCGTTGAGGTGTCGGGCTGGTCGACCCCGCTGGCCACGTCGTAGTAGTCGTTCATCATGTTCGTGGCCCCGTGGACGGCCAGCATGCCCAGCAGGGTGGCCAGGTAGAAGACCCAGGAGAAGTGGCCGTCCACCGCGGCCATGGCCGCGCCGACGCTGACCGAGATGGCCGACATGGAGAAGGACCAGGGCCGCATGGCCAGGAACCAGTTGCGGTAGGCGTTCATGGCAAGCTCCCATCCGGGCGGGGCAAATTCCCGATCTGAGTCGGCTAATATAGGCCGGCCCGGCCGGGGAGTCAAGAGCCGGTGAGCGCGCCGGGAGAGCGGGCGGCCCGGGACTCTCAGCCCACCGCCTTGGCCTTGGCCAGGGCCGCCCTGACCCGGGCCTCGTCCTCGAAGCGGTAGTCCTGCATCAGCCTGGCCAAGAGCTCGCCCTCGGAGAGGCGGCCGCCGTAGAGGGCCTTGAGGCTCTGGTAAGCCTCGATGATCCGCCTCTCCTCGTCGGTGAGGACCACCTGGGCCCGGGCCGGCTGCTCGCGGCCGCAGGCCGGGCAGACCTTGGCCTCGAACCTGATCTCGGCGGCGCAGTAGGGGCAGATCTTGGACAGGCCCGCGGCCGGCGCCGCCCCGGCCAGGCCGGGGGCGGTCCGGGCGGTCTTGGACGAGACCAGCAGGACGGCGATCAGGGCGAACAGGGGGAAGATCAGGCCGAAGATCAGCCAGCCCGGCCAGCGCCGGCCCTTCCTGGCCGCAATGAGGGCCGTGGCCGCGGCCAGGCCCAGATAGAACAGAAGCCACATCCCTGCTTCTCCCCTTCAGCCCCCCCGGCTCCGCCGGGCCAGCCTGCGCCAGAGGAACAGGAGCCAGACCGCGGCCACGGCCACGGCCAGCCGGGGGATCACGCTCCAGAAGACGCTCACCCCCAGGGACATCAGAAAGACCGGGTCCTCGATGACGGCGTGGTTGATGCCGGCCGAGACCTGAAGGGACTCCAATTCCTCCTTCTCCAGCCGGCCCTCCCTGGCCTCGGCCAGGATGATGGCCGCGCCGTAGCTCAGCCCGAAGATGGTCGCCGTCAGCCAGAGGAAGCCGACCCGGCGGCTCAGCCCCATGAGCCTCAACAGGGGGGCCAGGACCCGGGCGATCCTGTCCGCCCAGCCCAGCCCTTTCATGACCTCGAGCAGAACGATGATCGGGACGACGATGACCAGGATCCTGGCCAGGAGCCTGAGCGTGGCCAGGGCCCAGGCCTGGAGAGCCGGGACCAGGGGCTGGCCGCCGGCCAGGGCCGCCCCGGCCGCGGCCGCTCCCCCGGGGCCGCCCCCGAGAAACCTGGCGCAGACGGCCACCGTGACCACCGCCGCGGCCAGCCGCCAGAGGGTCGCCTTGAGGGCGGACAGGCCGGACTGGCCCTGGATGACCCCCTCCTGGATCAGGTTGTGGGCGATGAGCAGGAAGATCGAGGCCAGGGTCAGCTCCTGGGGGCTCAGGGGCAGGACCACCAGGGCGGCCAGGCCGGCGTAAACCCCGGCCAGGAGGCCGACCAGCAGGGGCAGGGCGGCCGCGGCCGGCAGGCCCAGCAGTCCCATGGCCGGCCGGACCAGGGGATCCAGCCGGGCCAGCAGGCCGCTCCAGGCCAGGAGGGCGGTCAGCAGGGAGATGGGGATCAGGATCTTGGCCAGCCAGAGGAAGCCGCTCAGGCCCTTGGTCAGGCCGGAGCGGGCCGACTGCCTGAGCGCGGGCAGGCCGGCCGTCGGGCTGGAGGGGCTGACTATGTGAACTTGGTCTGCGGCCAAAACGGGCTGATTGTAACCCATCATCGCCCGGGATGCACCCCCGCCTAGCCGTCCACTGCGATCTTGAGCGCCCCTGAGGCGGCTTCGATGGCCTGGGGCGTGGTCGCGACCGGCTCGCCGTCGGCCCAGATCTCCATGGGCCGGTCGGTCTCGATGTTCAGGCGGCGGGTTCTGAGAAAGCTGACCTCGGGCACCCGGCCGTGACGGCCGCGGATCGCGGTCGGCAGAAAGCGGAGGACCTTGAGGCGGCTCAAGGGCTTGACAAGGCAGACCTCGAGCAGGCCGTCGTCGCAGCGGGCCTGGGGCGCCACCCGGATGCCGCCGCCGTAGGTCGGGCTGTTGGCGCTGGCGACCAGGAAGATCGGGCCCTGGTAATGGCCTGGTCCCAGGTCAGGCGGGACTCAAAGGGCCGGTAGTCGATCAGGGCCCGGATGACGCCGTAGAGATAGGCCGGCAGACCGCGGAGAGGCAGGCTCATCTCCTCGACGAAGCGGCTGACCACGGCGTCAAAGCCGACCGCGGCCACGGTGCAGAAGTAGCTCCGGCCCACCCGGGCCAGGTCGACCCGGCGCCAGCCGGGCTCGATGATCCGCCTGGCCGCGGCCTCGAGGCCGCCGTCCAGGCCCAGGGCCTGGGCGAAGTCGTTGCAGCGGCCGCTGGGGGCCAGGGCCAGGCGGGTGCCGTTGCCGGCCAGGGCCTGGACCGCCTCCTGGACCGTGCCGTCGCCGCCGCAGACGGCCAAGGTGGCCGCGCCCAGGGCTACGGCCCGGCGGGCCAGGTCCTCGGCGTGGCCGGGTCCGGTGGTCCAGACCAGCTCGGCGGCCACCCCGCGCCGGGCCAGCTTCTCGGCCAACCGGCGGCCCACGCCCCGGCCCCGTCCCTGGCCGCTGACCGGGTTGGCCACGATGACCACCTCTTGACCGGAGGCGTTCACGCCCGACCCGCCCGAAGACTGTTCACGGCTGTTCTCCTCGAGGTATTCCGGTAAAACTACCACACCCGATAGAGGCCAAGGAATTCATTTGTAATTTTTTCAATTCATCTGTTATGTTAGAACGTCACGCGGTCCCGATCTTCGGGCTGATTCTTACGCCCGTAGACGGATGTTCTTGGCGTTGTATCACCCCCTAAGAACCTTCATCCAATCAGGAGGTGCATTGATGCTGAGGAGTCTGAAAAGGATCGGCGTTTGTCTGACCAGCCTGGTCTTGATCAGCGGGCTTCTGATCTCGACCGCCGCGGCTGAACTGGCCCTCAAGCCCGAGTATTTTACGGCCAAGGACTTCAAGTTCAAGTCAGGTGATATTCTGGACGAGATGAAGGTCGAGTACGCCACCCTGGGCGCGCCCCGGCGAGACGCTTCGGGCGCCATCAACAACGCCGTGGTCTTCTGCCACGGCTACAGCGGCAACTACGGCCAGATCAATCTCCTCAAGGGCGTCGTCGGGCCGGGGCTGCCCTTTGACACGGACAAGTACTTCTTCATCTGCCCCTCGGCCCTGGGCTCGCCCGGCTCATCGTCGCCGTCTGTCTCGGGGCTGGGCCCCAAATTCCCCAAGTACAGCCTGGCCGATATGGTCGCGGCCCAGTACCGCCTGGTCAGCGAGCACCTCAAGATCAAGCGTCTGGCCGGCGTGGCCGGGGCGAGCATGGGCGGCATGCAGACCCTGCAGTGGATTGCCGACTACCCCGAATTCATGGACTGGGCCATCCCCATTGCCAGCAGCCACGAATTCAAGGGCCGCAACGTGGGCATCTTCGGCCTGATGAGTCACGTCATCAGGAACGACCCGGCCTACCTGGACGGCGCCTACAAGGAGCAGCCCAAGAAAGGCCTGGAGCACGCCTTCATGGGCGTCTACCTCTGGTACTTCACCCCGACCTTTTACAAAGCCAAGTACAAGACCAACCAGGACCTCCTCGAGGGGCTCAAGAACATCGGCCTGGGCAGCGCCAAGATGGACGCCAACGACATCGTCTGGCGCAACGACGCCATGCTGTCCTACAACCTGACCGACCGGCTAGGCCAGGTCAAGGCCCGGACCCTGATCATCGGAGTCAACACCGACGAACTCTTTCCGCCCGAGGCCGAGTTCGGGGTGACGGCCAAGCTGATCCCCGGGGCCAAGGTCTTCGCCTACGACTCGGTTCTGGGCCACATGGGCTGCGCCCTGGATATCGGCAAGGCCGGCCAGGCCATCGCCGAATTTTTAAAATAGGCCGGAAGCGGTTGCACCGCCGGGCCCTGGCCCTGGCCGCCAGGAATAAATGATTTGCCGGCTTGAGCCGGTATTTGCTAACCTGGTCCCGGCTTGGACCCCAAGCCAGGACCTCGATTCATCAGGGAGGCCGCCGTGCTCAAGGATCGAAAAGTTTGGATCAATCAGGAACTGGTGCCTTTTGAAAAGGCCACGGTCCCCATCCTCTCCCACAGCTTCTCCAGGGGCTCGGCCATCTTCGACGTGCTCAGCCTCCACGACACCGACCTGGGCCCGGCCGTGTTCAGGCTGGACGAACATCTAAAGCGCCTCTTCCGCTCGGCCGAGCTGCTGGGCTACCGGATGCCCCTGGCCAGCCCCGAGGTCGGCCAGGCCGTCCTGGAGACGATCAAGGCCAACGGCCTCAAGGAGGGGGCGATCAAGATCGTGGCCTACTTCGGCGACATCGCCTTCGACGCCGCGCCGCCGGACAAGCCCCTGGACCTGGCCGTCTTCGTCGTCGACCCGGCCGAGGATCTGGGCTTCAAGGGCGGCCTGGGCGTGGCCGTGCCCAGGGGCGTCAGCGCCTGCATCTCCAAGTGGCGCAAGCTCCACCCGGCCACGGTCCCGGTCGAGGCCAAGGCGGCGGCCAACTACCTCAACGGCATGCTCTCGCGCATGGAAGCCAGGAGCCGCGGCTTTGACCAGGCCGTCATGCTCGACGTGGACGGCTATCTGGCCGAGGGCGCGACCGAGTCGTTCTTCCTGGTCAAAAACGGCGTGGTCCAGACGCCGGGTCTGGGCACCATCCTCTCCAGCATCAGCCGCAAGTCGGTCCTGGAGGTGGCCCGGGCCAGCGGCGTCGAGGCCAGCGAGGCCCGCCTCAAGCCGGAGGAGCTGCTGGAGGCGGACGAGGCCTTCACCACGGCCACCCCGTTCAAGATTCTGCCCCTGAGCCGGATCGAGGACAAGGTCTTCCCCGAAGGCCTGGGTCCGGTTTCGGCCAGACTGGGCCGGGTCCTGGAGGAGGTCTGCCTCGGCCGCCGGCCCGAGTTCAAGGCCTGGCTCTTTCCGGCGAACTAGAGCGGCCAAGCCCGGGCCTAACCGGAAATTCATCGGATATCCGGAGCGTCGCGGGGGAGAAATGGGCTCGGAGACTGATTCACAGCCGGACAAGCGCCAGGAACTGGAGGCGCTCTTCCGCAAGCGCGGCTATAGCGACTTCAAGTGGCTCGACCCCAAGAAGATCGTGGTCAGCCAGTGGGTCCGGATGAAGTGCATGTTCGGCTGCCTGGAGTACGGCCAGAGCGCCTGCTGCCCGCCCCAGACGCCCTCGGTGGCCGAGTGCGAGAGGTTCTTCCGGGAGTACTCCCGGGCGGTCGTCTTCCGCTTCCAGAAGAAGGTGGACCAGCCAGAGGAACGTCACGCCTGGACCAGAAAGGTCAACGCCAAGCTCTCCAAGCTGGAGCGGGAGGTCTTCGTCTCCGGCTACGAGAGGGCCTTCCTGCTCTTCATGGACACCTGTAACTCCTGCGGGGAGTGCACCGGCCAGCGCGAGAAGTGCCAGGCGCCCAGGGTGGCCCGGCCCGCGCCCGAGGCCCTGGCCGTGGACGTCTACTCCACGGTCAGGCAGCTCGGCTACCCGATCCAGGTTCTGGCCGACTACTCGGAGAAGATGAACCGTTACGCCTTCCTGCTGATCGAGTAGCCGGGGCCGGGCGGAGGGCCGCGGCCTTGACCCGGCCATCAAACCGGGCGATGATGTCCATGAGGCCTGGCGGCAGTCACCTCTCCCGCCGCCGGCCGCGCTGAGGGACGAGGGTGAAGCAGGATAAGGATGTCCATGAGGCCTGGCGGCAGTCACCTCTCCCGCCGTCGGCCGCGCTGAGGGACGAGGGTGAAGCAGGATAAGGAAGCCAGGGAGAGGCTCGCGGCCAGGCTGCGCGAGCTGATGGGCGCTCTGGGCCTGAGCGGCTACAGGATGGCCAAGGAGACGGGCTGGCCCCAGATGACCGTGCAGGGTTACTGGAGCGGGCAGCGCTGGCCGCGGGTGGACTTTCTGATCGACTTCAGCCGGAGGTACGGGGTGGATCTGCACGCCCTGCTGACCGGCCAGGACCGGTCCGGGGCCCCAGAGGCGCCGGGCGACCCGGCCCGCATGGCTCAGGCCATCCGGGAAGCCAGGAAGCTGCTGGATGAGGGGCTCATAAGCGAGGACGAGTTCGAGGAGGTGAAGAAGCGTAACCTGGAGAGGATGTAGGCGAGCGCCTCGATCCGGCCCTGATTGAGACCCAGACGGACCCGGCCCGATCCTCCCGCCCTCAGGCCTGCTCGTCGAGCACGCTCCTGACCACGCCGGCCACCTCACGAATGACCAGCGGCTTCATCACGAAGCGCCTGATGCCCATGGCCCGCGACTTCTCGGCCGATATCTGCTCGCTGAACCCGGTGCAGAGGATTATGGGCAGGTCGGGCCTCATCTTCAGCATCTCCCGGGCCAGCTCGACGCCGGTCATCTGGGGCATGGTCTGGTCGGTGATCACCAGCTCGAACCTGTCCGGCTGGGCCTTGAAGAGGCCCAGGGCTTCCAGGCTCGAGGTTCTGGTGGTCACCCGGTAGCCCAAACGCTCCAGGACCTGCCGGCCGATGTCGGCCAGGGCGGCCTCGTCGTCCACGAAGAGGATGCTCTCCCGACCCACCGGCAGGGGGCCGACCTCAGTGATCTCGGGGGCGGGGAGCTCTTCCTCCCTCGAGGGCAGGTAAATCTCAAAAGTGGAGCCCCGGCCCGGCTGACTGGAGACGGTTACGGCCCCGCCGTGGCCCTTGACGATGCCGTGGACCACGGCCAGGCCCATGCCGGTTCCCACCCCGGGCTCCTTGGTGGTGAAGAAGGGCTCGAAGATCCGGTCCAGGGTCGCCTTGTCCATGCCCTTGCCCGTGTCGCTGATCACGAGCTTCTGATGGGCCCCGGGACGGAGGTCGGCGAATCGGGCCACCGCCTCCTCGTCCAGCTCGACCCTTTCTATCCTGACCTCCAGGACCCCTCCTTTCTGGCTCATGGCCTGGGCGGCGTTGGTGCCCAGGTTCATTATCAGCTGATAGATCTGGGTCAGGTCGCCCAGGACGAGGCTGGGTCCCTCCCCGACTGACTGCTTTATCTCGATGGTGGTCGGCAGGGAAGCCCTCAGGAACTTCAGGGCCTCCCTGACGACCGCTTCGAGCTGGACGGGCTTTTTTTCCGGCTTGGCCTGCCTGGAAAAGCTCAGGATCTGCCGGATCAGGTTCTTGGCCCTGAGGCCGGCCTGGAGGACCTGCTCCAGGCTCTGCCTGATGGAGTTATCCTCGGCCACGTCGGCCAGGGCCAGCTCGGTGTAGCCGGTAATGGCGGCCAGGATGTTGTTGAAGTCGTGGGCGATGCCCCCGGCCAGGGTGCCGATGGCCTGCATCTTCTGGGCCTGCATGAGCTGGACCTCGAGCTGGGCCTTCTCTTCCTCGGCCCGCTTGCGCTCGCTGATGTCCTGGACCACGGTCTGGATCAGGATCTTGCCCTCGTGCTCGAAGGCCGTCCCGGTGGACTCAACCTCGATCACCTGCCCGTCCAGCCTGACGAAGCGATGGCGTCTGAGAGGGGCGAACCAGCCCTCGCCCATGGTCTTGCCCATCCGCCGCATGGATTCGGCCCGGTCGTCGGGATGGACCAGGTCCAAGTAGGACCGGCCCAGAAGCTCCTCGGCTCCGGCCGCCCGGAACATTTTCACCGCGGCCGGATTGGCGTACTCGATCAGGCCGTCCCCGTGGGCCAGGATGGCCATTGGCGCGATCTCGAGCAGGCGGCGATGCTGCTCCTCGGAGCGGGCCAGGGCTTCCTCGGCCCGCTTGCGCGGGCTGATGTCCATGGCCACCCTGACCACGCCGGTTATCCGCCCGCCCTGGTCCCGAACCGGGAAGGACCGGCCCAGGCCCACCCAGCCGTTGATCGTGCTCATCTCCCCCTCCGCCGGCTGGCCCGATTCGATGGCCCGTTGGGTCGGGCAGTCGGCGCAGGGCTCGCCGCGCCGGGCCCAGAGCTCGTAACAGCGGCGGCCGGTCAGCTCCTCGGGCGTCAGGCCCAGGGCCTCACTCGCGGCCCGGTTGGCCCACATGATCTCGTGCTCCAGGCTCTGGTACTCGATGATGTCGGAGACGCTGTCCAGGATGAGGGCCTTCTCCTGCTCCGACCGCCGCAGGGCCAGCTCGGCCAGCTTGCGCTTGGTGATGTCGGTCAGGAAGTTGAGCGTGGCCGGCCGACCCTGCCACTGAGTCATAACCGAGCTGCTCTCCGCCCAGATGACTCGGCCATCCTTGCCCACGACCCTGAATTCCTGACGGTCTGGCACCTCCTCGCCCCTGAGCCTCTTTTCGTAAAACTCGGCCACCGCGGCCCGGTCGTCCGGGTGGATGAAATCCAGGAAAGGCCGGGCGCACAGGTAATCCAGGGGGTGGCCGCTTATCCTTATGGCGCTGGCATTGGCGAAGCGAAGCATCCCGTCCTGGGCGACCACGATGCCCTGCGGCGAGTTCTCCACGACCAGCCGGTAGTTCTCCTCGGATTCGCGGAGCGCCTCCTGGGCCAGCCGGCGCTGGGATTCCAGGGCCTCCAGTTCGACGAGCCTCTGGCGAAGACGGGTCAGTTCATCTATGGGCTCGGCTTCTCTGGTGGGCCTGTCGACCATGATGCCTCCCAGACCTCAACGGAGTCTCAAGATAATGAACTGTTCTGCCCGAAGCACCCATGCTGTCTTATCAGGTGATAGCTAACACCATTTACTTTCCATTGGCCAGACCTAAACGAATCGGGGCGGGCCTGGCGCCGGCATGTGGCTATAATACAGCTACTTATTTTCACGTTCCGCCCTCCGGCCGGCGGCCCGGCCGTCTCGCCGAACCGGCCCAGGCGGGGGCCGGACCGGCGGCCCCTCCTTTCTTGTCTTCGCCCGGCCCTTCTGTTACAATCAGGCGGCTTCGGGCGGCCAGGAGCCCTGCCGCCCTCAATCTCGCCAAGGGCAGGATTTAGTTGGCAGAATCAGAACCGCGCAAAGTAAACGTGACCATCGAGGAGGAGATCAAGCGCTCCTACCTCGACTACGCCATGAGCGTCATCATCGGCCGGGCCCTGCCCGACGTCCGTGACGGGCTCAAGCCGGTCCACCGCCGCATCCTCTACGCCATGCGCGAGCTAGCCAACACCTTTGACAAGCCCTACAAGAAATCGGCTCGGGTGGTCGGCGACGTCATCGGCAAGTACCACCCCCACGGCGACGCGGCCGTCTACGACGCCCTGGTCCGGATGGCCCAGGACTTCTCCATGCGCCTGCCCCTGGTGGACGGCCAGGGCAACTTCGGCTCGGTCGACGGCGACCCTCCGGCGGCGATGCGGTACACCGAGGTCCGCCTGACCCGGCTGGCCCAGGAGTTCCTGGACGACCTGGACAAGGAGACGGTCGACTTCCTGGCCAACTACGACGGCACCCTGGAGGAGCCCTCGGTTCTGCCGACCAAGGTGCCCAACCTGCTCCTCAACGGCTCCTCGGGCATCGCCGTGGGCATGGCCACCAACATCCCGCCCCACAACCTGGGCGAGCTGATCGACGGCCTGGTCGCCCTGATCCGCCAGCCGGACATAGGCCTCAGGGAGCTGATGCAGTACATCCCGGCGCCGGACTTCCCCACGGCCGGCTTCATCTACGGCCGGGACGGCCTCAGGGAGGCCTTTGAGACCGGCCGGGGCTCGATCAAGCTGAGGGCCCGGGCGATCATCGAGAAGCAGGCCCGGGAGCGAGAAGCCATCATCGTCACCGAGCTGCCCTACCAGGTCAACAAGGCCCGCCTGATCGAGCGCATCGCCGAAATGGTCAAGGACAAGAAGCTGGAGGGCATCAGCGAGATCCGCGACGAGTCCGACCGCGAGGGCATGCGGGTGGTCCTGGAGCTCAAGCGGGGCGAGGACGCCCGGGTCATCCTCAACCGGCTCTACACCTACACGGCCATGCAGACCAACTTCGGCGTCAACATGGTGGCCATCGTCGGCGGCCGGCCGGAGCTGCTCTCGCTCAAGGACGTGCTCAACCAGTTCGTCAGCCACCGCCGCGAGGTCGTCACCCGCCGGACCATCTTCGAGCTGAACAAGGCCGAGGCCAGGGCCCACATCCTGGAGGGACTCAAGACCGCCCTGGACCACATCGACTTGGTGGTGGACCTGATCCGCAAGTCCCAGACCCCGTCCCTGGCCCGCGAATCCCTCATGGCCGAGCTGGCCCTGAGCGAGGCCCAGGCCCAGGCCATCCTGGACATGCGCCTGGCCCGGCTGACCGGCCTGGAACGGGAGAAGATCGACGAGGAGTACGCCCAGCTCATCAAGGCCATCGCCCGCTACCGCTCCCTCCTGGAGAACGAGGGCCTGCTCAGGCAGGAGATCATCGACGAGCTCCTGGCCGTCAAGGAGCGCTACGCCGACCAGCGCCGGACAGAGATAATCGCCCGGGCCGAGGAGATCAGCCTGGAGGACATGATCGTCGACGAGGAAATGGTCGTCACGGTCACCCACGGCGGCTACATCAAGTCCACGCCCCTGTCGCTCTACCGCTCCCAGCGCCGGGGCGGCAAGGGCAAGACCGGGGCCACGACCAAGGAGGAGGACTTCATCGAGCTCCTCTTCTCGGCCTCGACCCACGACTACATCCTCTTCTTCACCAGCCTGGGCCGGGTCCACTGGCTCAAGGTCCACCAGATCCCCCAGGCCGGCCGGGCCGCCCGGGGCAAGGCCATCGTCAACCTGCTGGAACTGGAGCCGGGTGAGAAGGTGGCCACGGTCCTGCCCCTGGCCAGCTTCGAAGAGGGTAAGTACGTCATCACCGCCACCCGGCAGGGCGTCATCAAGAAGACCGACCTGATGGCCTTCTCCCGCCCCCGGACCGGCGGCATCATCGGCCTGACCCTGGACCAGGGCGACGAGGTCGTGGCCGTCAGGATCACCGACGGCCGGGCCAACGTCTTCCTGTCCACGGCCCAGGGCCAGTCGATCCACTTCCGCGAGGCCGAGGTCAGGCCCATGGGCCGGACGGCCAGGGGCGTCAAGGGCATCGACCTGGCCAAGGGCGACCGGGTGGTCACTCTGGAGGTGACCAGCCCCGAGGAGCGGGTGGCCACCATCCTGACCGTGACCGAGGGCGGCTTCGGCAAGCGGACCAGCCTCAGCGACTACCGCCTCCAGGGCCGGGGCGGCAAGGGGATCATCACCATCAAGACCAGCCAGCGCAACGGCCCGGTGGTGGGCGCGGCCCAGGTGATCGAGGGCGACGAGCTGGTCCTGATCACCGACCAGGGCAAGCTGATCCGGATAAAGGCCCGGGAGATTTCGGTCTACGGCCGCAACACCCAGGGGGTCAAGCTCATCGAGGTGGCCGAGGGCGAGCGGGTCGTCTCCCTGGCCCGGGTGGCCGAGGAAGAGTGATCGTGCGCCCGGTTCTGGTCTGGCTGCTGGCTCTGCTCCTGGTCGCCGGCTGCTCGGGCCGGGCCGACGAAAAGGCCCTCAGCCAGGCCCGGGAGCTCCTCAGCGCCGGCCGGCCCCTGGAGGCCGGCCAGGCCTTCGAGGACTTCATCCGCCGCCACCCCGACTCCGACCGCCTGCCCGAGGCCCTCTTCGGCCTGGCCCAGGCCACCCGGCTGGGTCAGGGCGAGGTCAAGGAGGCCCTCAGGATCTACCAGCGCCTGGTCGATCTCTTCCCCCAGCACCGGCTCGCCCCGGCCGCCCTGGAGAAGATGGTCGAGATCTACTGCGGTAAGATGGCCGACTGGCCGGCGGCCGTCCAGGCCCTCAGCCGGCTGGAGCGCGACTACGAGAGCTCGACCGGCCAGGGCGATTACTACCAGGAGCGGATCGCCTTCGCCTACTTCATGATGGAGGACTACGACCAGTCCCGGCGGGCCTACCAGGAGCTGCTGGAGCGCTACCCTGACTCCGGATTCAAGGAGCGGGCCATGGTCGGGCTGGCCGACACCTACTACGTCCAGAACAACCTGACCCAGGCCATCGCCGCCTACCAGGACGCTCTCAAGTCCTGTCCCCAGGGCCAGCTCCGCGAGCGGGTCCGCTTCCGCGTGGCCAACTGCCTGGAAGAGGAGGGCCGGCTCAAGGAGGCCCGCCAGATCTACCGGGAGCTGCTCAAGACCTACGACAACCCCGAGGCGGTCAGGATAAGGCTCAGCGGGGTGGAGAGCCGGCTCAGGAAGGGGGCCCCTTGAGGACCAGCGTCGTCGGGGCCGGGGCCTGGGGCACGGCCCTGGCCAACCTGCTGGCCAGGGGCGGCCGCCGGGTCAGGCTGTGGGCCTTCGAGCCCGAGGTGGCCGAGGAGATCAAGGCCCGCCGCCGCAACGGCCTCTACCTGGCCGGCTTCGACCTCCACCCCGGCCTGGAGGCCAGCTCAGACCTGGACGAGGTGGTCGAGGGGGCCGAGGCCCTGGTCCTGGTCACGCCCTCGCACGTGCTCCGGGCCGTGGCCGGGCGGCTGGCCGGCCGGCTGGCCCCAGGGGCCCTGGTGGTCACGGCGGCCAAGGGCATCGAGGAGGACAGCCTCCTGACCATGAGCGGCGTCCTGGCCGAGGTCCTGGGCGACGGGGTCAGGGAGCGCCTGGGCGCCCTCTCCGGGCCGTCCTTCGCCCAGGAGGTCGCCGCCGGCCTGCCCACGGCCGTGACCGCCGCGGCTCACAGCCCGGCCGCGGCCAAGGCCATCCAGACCCTCTTCTGGGGCGAGCGCTTCCGGGTCTACACCTCCTCCGACGTCATCGGCGTCGAGCTGGGCGGGGCCTTGAAAAACGTCATCGCCCTGGCCGCCGGCATCTGCCAGGGCCTGGAACTGGGCCAGAACACCCTGGCCGCCCTGCTGACCCGGGGCCTGGCCGAGATGAGCCGCCTGGGGGTCAGCCTGGGGGCCGATCCGCTCACCTTCCTGGGCCTGAGCGGCGTGGGCGATCTGGTCCTGACCGCCGGGGCCGGGTCCCTGTCGCGCAACCGGTCCGTGGGCCTGAAGCTGGCCCAGGGCCAGAAGCTGGATCAGATCCTGGCCTCGACCCGGACCGTGGCCGAGGGGATCAAGACGACCCGCTCGGCCCGCCGCCTGGCCCTCAAGGCCGGGGTGGAGATGCCCATCTGCGAGCAGGTCCACGCCGTGCTCTACCAGGGGGCCGATCCCAGGGCCGCCCTGCAGGAGCTGATGTCCCGCGACCCCAAGCTGGAGCGCTGGGGCCTGGGCTGAGGCCCGGGGCCCGCGCCTGATCGGAGCCCGGCTTGAGCCCTTTCTGGCCCTTAGAACACACCGCCGACGCGGGCCTGCTCGTGAGGGCCCCGAGCCTGGCCGGGCTGTTCGTCGAGGCGGCCAAGGGCCTTGTCTGCCTGCTCCTGCACGAGGTGGTCTTAAGGCCCACCGGCCGGCGGGACCTTGAGCTCGAAGCCCCGGAGCGGGACCTGCTCCTGGCCGATTTCCTGAGCGAGATACTCTACCTGGCCTCGGCCGAGGGCCTGGTGACCCTCAATGTGGAGATGGTCGAGTTCGAGCCGACCCGGCTCAAGGCCCGCTTAGGGGTCAAGTCGGCCCGGGACCTGGGCGGGCTCAAGACCGAGATCAAGGCCGTGACCTACCACGGGTTGAAGATTGAAGAGACGGGGGAAGGGTTTGAGGTCAAGGTGATTTTTGATGTTTGAGAGGGGGTTGTATTAGCTGGTAACACCGAGGTCTCTCCCAATCCATCTAGTGCGGCAGTATAACCCGTTTATTTCCAGCACAGATAAGCCTTAAAGCCGTGATACGGATCACGTACTCGTGGCGAGCCAGCAGCCCCCATCAGGGCTTTTAATCTTAAATCGTCTGGTCCCCGACGATTTGGTAAACCCGTCCGTACCGTGTAATAAATCTATTGACCGAATTCTATTCTAGGTTTCTCTCGTTACAGGAAGGCCCATATTTTTAGCTATTTCAAGGTCTATTATAGATATATTTTTCATTCCGAATAGCCGCGCACACCCGGCAAGTTGCCTGTTGATGTCATCTTTCACTGGTAGAAGCAGGGATCTCCGCGAGAATGGAGTGTCAATGAGGAAAATAAGTTTCAGGCTGTTATCACCATGATATTTATGGGCATCCTTTGGCATAAACGCCTTAAGATCCCGCCCGATATCCGTCTCAATCCACATAGCAGCCAGCATTAATAAAACATCGGTCGCTTTCCCCTTGAGAGAACTCATTAAATGACTATGGGCAGTGTCCTTTGAACTATCATATTTTTCCCATATTTCCACACCTTTTAGCTCAAGAAAAATCAACCTAACATTATCAGAATCCCACCATCCTACATCCATCTCCTTCAAGCTAAGGCCGGAAAGCTTCTGGTATGCAGGGTTTTCACACAGACGAAAACTGGTGTCTTCTGGCACGCTAACCTTAAAACCAGATTCTATGATTTCGCGCAGCATTATCTTATCCATTTATTTAAGAATCAAGATCGCGTCTTACATCTCTATCAAAAAGATCAAGAAATGTATCTTGAATCGCATTAGGATGAATTTGTAAATATTCTTCCGTCGAATAATAATTAATTTGTCCGGATACTTTATCGCGAAATAAAGAATGGAACATAACATTATCTCTTTTTTGTTTTCTTAGATCTAGTTCCTTTAAGATAACGTAATCGTGGGTGGCAAGAAAGATCTGAACACCCACGCGTTGCAGTCGAAGTAGTATTTGAATAAGTGGCCCAAAGAGTTTTGGATTCAAATTTGTTTCCGGCTCGTCCCAAAACAAGACGGAACCTCGAAGGAGTGTCCCGTTTTGAATAAGTAGCCATAGAAGCCCGAGTTTACGTATTCCTTCGGCGAGCAAGGTGAACTCAAGATTCCCTTGTTTATTCCTTAAGAAAAACTCTTCATTTTTAATTTTAACTTTACCTTCCATAGTTTTTTGCAGATCTGACATTAACTTTTTCCGTTCACTTTCAATTGGGCCGCGCAACGGGGGCCTATTAGCCCGATCTATAATATCAGAATAGACTTCCTCAACATGTATTTCTCGTTGTGAATAAAGAGATCGAAACCCAGGAGCATTAGAAAGCATCTCTTTTACCGGGATGTAAACACTCTCAATTTCATCTACACACCACTCCTTGCTGCCTGTGACAGTAGCCCTATCTACAGCAGTGGTGTGATTGGAAAAGGACACCCGCAATTTTAGATGGTCTCTAAATATTTCTGCTGCGCACCGGGTGCTACTTTTTTGTCTTTTAACCAAACGACCAATGGCCCTACCAGAGGGTAAAAAGACACGTACGAGTTTCTCAGCGAAATCTGCCTTCGTCTTACTAATATCGCATGCTGAATACACTATTTTCATCAAATGAGTTTTCCCCGTGCCATTAGCACCAATAAGAACGTTTATTCCGGGAGAAAAATCAAGGGCAAGCTTTTCGAAAGCCGTAAACCGCTCAAGTTTTATTTTCGATATGGCCACAAATAACCCCCTGTTCTTGTCAATTCGGGGTTGTATAATATGAGGAGCTTTGGGTCCCTCTGAGGAAAGTTCTCAGACTATTACGCACGGTTGAGATCATGGTGTAATCACGCTCCTATCAGGACTTCTTAAGCCTAGACCTGGCGGCCACCAAGTGGCAGACGTTCCGTCGCCTTTGCTTAGTCTCGCGCTGTTAATCGCACTCGCGTAACAAGGTCCACTCAAGCAATTTCTCCTAGTCTCCAACCAGGTTCGGAACTGGCGCGTACAAGCGATCCTTGCTTCGGCCTCCATCTGGCTCGTGGATTACGTTTGACTATAACCCATTTAGCGCTCGGCATGCAAGAAACAACCTGATCATCGAGAAGAAAGAGAACGAGGTTATTATATTGAGGCGCGGCGGGAATTTTGAAGCGAGGAGTTCCTGGGCCGGTCTTTCGTTAAAAAAGGCGGAGACGAGCAACAGGCTAAGCGCCAGGCACTTCTTGAAACCCTGGTTCGACCAGTCCTAAACCATTCGTGCATCCCGGCTGCTTTGTTTTTCTAAGCCCCGTAGCCTTTAGGGCCCCAAAACAAAGCCCGGCGGGCCAAAGGCCCGCCGGGCGTCTTTCCTGGCTCTTCCGTCTCAGGCGTGAGCCTGGTCTAGCTCACTCCTTATCCTTATCCGCCCACTTGAGCGGTATGTACAGGTTCGCCCCGCCCCGCTGGATCAGGAGCAGGAGCGGCTTGTCCTTGTCCGCCTTGCTGATCACCTTGGCGAAGTCCTCGCTCTTTTCCACGGCCTTGCGGTTGACCTCCAGGATGAGGTCGCCCTGCCTCAGGCCGGCCTGGGCGGCCGGGCTGCCCGGCTCGACCCCGGTGATGACCACGCCCTCGGTCTTCTTGAGCCCCAGCCCCTCGGCGATCTCGGGGGTCAGGTCCTGGTAGCGCAGGCCTAATTTGGGCGTCTCCTGGGCGCCCTTCTCCCCCTCCTCGGCCTTGGCCTCGAGCTGGCGATCCTTCAACTCGCCCAGGGCCACGGTGATGGTCTTCTCATCGCCCTCGCGGATGACCTTGACCTTGGCCTTGGAGCCGACCGGCTGGCTGGCGACCATCTTGGGCAGGTCGTTGAACTCATCCACCTTGCGGCCGTTGAACTCGATGATGATGTCGCCCCGCCTCAGGCCGGCCTTCTCGGCCGCGGAGTTGGGCATGACCTGGCTGATCAGGGCGCCCTTGGTCTCCTTGAGGCCGAAGGACTGGGCCAGCTCCTTGGTCACCGGCTGGATGAGCACGCCCAGCTCGGCCCTGACCACTTTGCCCTTGTCCTTGATCTGGGTGATGATGCTCTTGACCACGTTGACCGGCACGGCGAAGCCGATGCCCTGGGCCTGGGCGATGATGGCCGTGTTCATGCCCACCACCTCGCCGTTGAAGTTGAAGAGCGGCCCGCCGGAGTTGCCCGGGTTGATGGAGGCGTCGGTCTGGATGAAGTCGTCGTAGGGCCCGGCCCCGATGATCCGGCCCTTGGCCGAGACGATGCCGGCGGTGACGGTGTGGTCCAGGCCGAAGGGGTTGCCGATGGCCAGGACCCACTCGCCGACCTTGAGCCTGTCAGAATCGCCCAGCGAGGCGAAGGGCAGGTTCTCGGCCTCGATCTTCAAGAGGGCCACGTCGGTCTTGGCGTCGGCGCCGATGATCTTGGCCTCTAACTGGCGCTTGTCCAGCAGCCGGACGACGATCTTCTCGGCGCCCTCGACGACGTGGTTGTTGGTGACGATGTAGCCGTCCCTGCTGACGATGAAGCCCGAGCCCTTGCCCTGGCGGCGCTGCTTTTGCTCGGGCATGTTGCCGAAGAAGCGCTCGAAGAAGTCCTTGAAGTCCTTGGGCACCTGGGAGCCGAAGGGCGAGCCGCCCACGCTCACCGTGGTCTCGGTGTCGATGTTGACCACGGCCGGCTTTAGCTTCTCGGCCAGGTCGGCGATGGTGTGGCTGGTAATGGCCACCGCGTCGGTATCGGTCTTGCCCTCGGACCAGAAGCCGGCCAGGGCCGGCAGGCTGACCGCGCTCAGGGCCAGGAAGAGAAAGACCGCGGTCAGGGCCAACACTTTTTTAGCTCTCATTTTTCCTCCCGCTGGAAGCATCCCTCCACCCACCACCGGTCGCCCTCCTTGAACCACCAGGAGGTCCAGTCTGTCTCCAGGGCCTGCCGGGCCAGACGCTTGGCCTCGGGCGTTTGCAGGCGCTGCGCGGCGGAGTCTATCCACCTGAGTGCGTAACGATTACTCAGGTCGTGATGCTCCTTCAACTCAAAGATCAGATCCAATTGGTCGGCGTCTCTGGCCAACCGGGCCTCCCTGGTCTGGGAGGCCTCAAACTCGGCCTTGAATTGTGCAAGCTCCGGGCCAAAGGGCAGGCCGTCGAGCTGATCGGCCGTGGCCCGATCCTCGTCGACCCTGACGTAGCGCCGGTTGACGTAGTTGTGGTCGGCCGTCCTGGCCTCGGCCAGGTCGTGGACCAGGGTCAGGGCCACGGTCCGCCAGACGTCGGCCTGACCGTCGAGCTTGGCCAGGACGTAGGCGATCATGGTGGCCCTGAAGGAGTGGGCGGCCACGTTCTCCGAACCCCGGCCCAGGAACTGGTAGCCGGTCCGGGGGGTCTTCTTGAGCATGCCGACTTCGAAGATGAACTTGGCGATTCTGTCCATGATCCGTGACTATAGGACCTCGCTCGGGGCCGGTCAAGGCGCCGCCGGCGGCTGGTCAGGCTCGACTGAAACCCTGAATCTTCGCGCCCAGGCCCCGCCCCAGGGTCAAGGCGCCGGGCGAGATCGTCTTGCCAGGCAAGTCAGACTGTTTTCTGGACCGGCCGCTTCGGCCTCTTGGGCGGCCGGGGCTTTTCGTTTTTCGGATCTTGCTGCCCGATCAGGGCCATGAACTCCTTCTCGTCCATGACCTCCTGTTCCAGGAGCTTCTCGGCCACCACGGCGAGCACGTCCTTTTTCGAGGTGAGCAGCTCGGTGACCCGCTTCTCCCTCTCCTCCAGGATCTTCTTGACCTCCTGGTCCAGCTTGGCCGCGGTTTCCTCGCTGTACTCCCGGCCGGCCAGGGGGGCCTGCTCGGGCGAGAGGAAGACGGGCCGGTTCTGCCTGGGGTAGGTGGCCAGACCCAGGGTCTCGCCCATGCCGTACTCGGCCACCATGGCCCGGACCACGTCGGTGGCCCGCTGCAGGTCGTTGTGGGCCCCGGTGGTCACGTCGGTGAAGGTGATCTTCTCGGCCACCCGGCCGCCCAGCATGACGTCCACCTTGGCCAGGAGCTCGGAGCGGCTCATCAGGTAGCGGTCCTCGGTGGGCCGCTGCTGGGTATAGCCCAGGGCGGCCAGACCCCGGGGGATGATGGAGATGCGGTGGACCGGGTCGCAGCCTGGGGTGAAGGTGGCCACCAGGGCGTGGCCGGTCTCGTGATAGGCGACGATCTTCTTCTCCATGGGGTTGATGACCCGGTTCTTCTTCTCCAAGCCGCCGATGATGCGGTCCACGGCCTCGTCCAGGTCCTCCATGTCCACGGCGTTCTTCTTGCGGCGGGCGGCCAGGAGGGCGGCCTCGTTGAGGGCGTTGGCCAGGTCCGCGCCGGAGAAGCCCGGCGTCTTCTGGGCGATGACCCTCAGGTCAGCGTCCTGGGCCAGCTTTATTCCCTTGGCGTGGACCTTGAGGATGGCCTCCCGGCCGTTGATGTCCGGCTTGTCCACCAGGATGTGCCGGTCGAACCGGCCGGCCCGGAGCAGGGCCGGGTCCAGAGTCTCGGGCCGGTTGGTCGCGGCCATGATGACCACGCCGATGCGCGGGTCAAAGCCGTCCATCTCGACCAGGAGCTGGTTGAGGGTCTGCTCCCGCTCGTCGTGGCCGCCGACCACGGCCCCGGCCCTGACCTTGCCGATGGCGTCCAGTTCGTCGATGAAGATGATGCAGGGCGCCTTTGACTTGGCCTGGGTGAACAGATCGCGCACCCTGGCCGCGCCCATGCCCACGAAGAGCTCGACGAAGTCCGAGCCGCTGATGCTGAAGAAAGACACCCCGGCCTCGCCGGCCACGGCCCGGGCCAAGAGGGTCTTGCCCGTGCCCGGCGGACCGACCAGGAGCACGCCGCTGGGCATCCGGCCGCCCAGATCCCTGAAGAGACTCGGGTCACGCAGGAACTGGATGATTTCCTGGAGCTCCTCCTTGGCCTCGTCCGCCCCGGCCACGTCGGTGAATCGGGTGGCCACCTCCTTGTCGGCGAATACCTTGGCCTTGTTCCGGCCGAAGCTCATCATCCCGGCCCCCGGGTTCATCCGCTTCATCAGGAACATGTAGACCCCGAAGAAGAGGAGCATGGGCACGACCCAGGAGAGGAGGTCCCTGAAAAACGTGCTCTCCACCTGGCCCTTGAAGACGACGTTGTGCTGGGCCAGCTGCTGGGACAGCTCCGGCCCGACCCTGACCGTGGTGAACCTGATCTCGTCCGAGCCTGACTGGCGCGAGGCGCGCATCTTGCCGGTGATGGCCGCGTTGGTCACGGCGACCTCGACGACTCGATTGTCGCTCAGGGCCTTGAGAAACTCGCTGTAGGGGATGGACTTGGGCCGGTACTGGGCCCCGATCACGTTCTGGAAGAGGATCACGCCCCAGACGGCGATGACGACGTACCAGAGGTGAAACTTGGTCTTCTTGTCCATTGATTCTCCCCGTCTCCGTCCGGGCGCAGAACCGGCCCGACTCAAACCTGGCCTCAGCCCGGCGGCGCCGCGGCCGATAGATTGCACGCGCGCGGACTGCCCGCCCTTCCCGGCCAGGGTGCCCGGCGGCGGTCCGTTCCAGTAAATCTGACTCAGAATTTAGGGCTCATTCCGGTCAAGTCAAGGGCCTGACCGGATCGCCACCGGCCGGGCCGCCTGAATCGCGCCGATTCTCCACCTAAACGTCACGCCCCCGCAACCGGGCCCGGGCAAGAGTGGTCACGGGAGGTCCCGGTCAGGCCGGCCCCTGGCCGCCCGGGCGGTGTTGCGGACTCGATAACAAGAAAGGAGATGGAAATTATGGACTTGAGGAGATTTCCCTTCGGCTGCGGGGCCCGCCTGCACCGGGCGGTCCTGACCGCGGCCCTGGTCGCGGCCGTGCTGGCGGCCGGCCCGGCCCTGGCCGACAACGTCTACGTCGGCCAGCCGGCCAAGTACGTTTTTCTGTTCATCGGCGACGGGATGGGCCTGCCCCAGCGGCACTCGGCCGAGGTCTTCCTGGCCTCGGTCAAGGACCCGGACAAGCCGGGCGCGACCAGGCTGAACATGAGCTACCTGCCGGCCCAGGGCATGTGCACCACCTACTCGACCAACTCGATCATCACCGACTCGGCCGCCGCGGCCACGGCCCTGGCCTGCGGCTGCAAGACCAAGTCGGGCGTCATCGCCATGGACGTGGCGGGCAAGGAGTCGTACCCGACCATCGCCGAGATGGCCAGGGAAAAGGGCCTCAAGGTGGGCGTCATCTCGAGCGTGAGCATCGACCACGCCACCCCGGCCTGCTTCTACGCCCACGAGCCCAGCCGCAAGAACTACTACAAGATCGGCCGGCAGCTGGCCGGCAGCGGCTTTGAATTCTTCGGCGGCGGCGGCTTCAATAGCCCTGAGGACAAGAAGCACGAACAGCCCAACCTCTACGAGGTGGCCCGCCAGAACGGCTTCAAGACCGTCTTCCTCAAGGAGCAGTTCCTGGCCCTCAAGCCCGGCGGCGGCAAGGTTCTGGCCGTCAACGCCAAGCTGGACGAGGACGCGGCCCTGGATTTCGAGATGGACCGGGACAAGGAGGACATCTCCCTGGCCGAGTTCACGGCCAAGGCCATCGAGCTGCTGGACAATCCCAAGGGCTTCTTCATCATGGTCGAGGGCGGCAAAATCGACTGGGCCTGCCACGCCAACGACGCCGGCGCCTCCATCCGCGACACCATCGCCTTTGACGAGGCCCTGGGCGAGGCCCTCAAGTTCTACGAGAAGCGGCCCTCTGAGACCCTGATCGTGGTCACCGGCGACCACGAGTGCGGCGGCATGACCATCGGCTTCGCCGGGACCCAGTACGCCACCTTCTTCGACAAGGTCAAGCACCAGACCAGGTCCTACATCTCCTTCGGCCAGGTCCTGGACGACTACAAGGCCGCCCACAAGGAGACCCCCCGCTTCGAGGAGGTCCTGCCTCTCATCGAGGCCTCCTTCGGCCTGCTGGCCCTGGACAAGTCAGCGGAGGCCGAGCTGAAGAAGGCGGCCGAGGCCGGCGACAAGGCCGCCCGGGACAAGCTGGGCCGGACCCTGTCCGAGCGGGAGATGGCCCTCCTGGAGACGGCCTTCGCCCAGAGTATGCTCGGTCAGAAGGTCCGCTCCAAGGACGAGTACACCTACCTCCTCTACGGCGGCTACGATCCCCTGACCATCCAGTGCACCCACATCCTCAACAACAAGGCCGGCATCGCCTGGACCTCTTACTCCCACACCGGCGTGCCCGTGCCCACCTCGGCCATCGGCCTGGGCCACGGCCTGTTCAACGGCTACTACGACAACACCGACGTGGCCAAGAAGATGATGTCGATCCTGGGTCTTCAGGTCCCGGCCCTGGCCCGGGCCAACTGAGGCCTCGGGCCGGTTCGGCGCCGGGGCGGGGCGGCCGGCTCCAGGCCTCGCCCCGGGCGCCGGTGGAGACGAGTGATTAGCGTGACCCTCTTCCACACCCGCAATAGGCGTGACCTGCTCCTGGTCCTCTTCCTGACCCTGGCCTCCCTCGGCCTGGCCTGCTGGCCCACCGGCTTCGAGGATCGCCTGCCCCAGGGGGCCGTCCGGGCCAAGGGCCAGGTCATCGAGGTGGACAACTCCGCGGTCCAGCAGTTCGGCCTGGTCAAGGCCGGCGACCAGGATCTGACCGTGGAAATTCTGGACGGACCCTTCAAGGGCCAGCGGGTCAACGCGGTCAACAGCCTCATGGGCAAGATGGAGCTGGACAAGTTCTTCAGCCCGGGCGACACGGCCCTGATCGTGCTCAACCTGGACCGCGGCCGGATCTCCTGGGCCGTGGCCCAGGACCACTACCGCCTCGACCTGGAGCTGATCCTGCTGGTTCTGTTCGGGCTGCTCCTGGTCGCCTTTGCCGGCTGGACCGGAGCCAAGGCCCTCCTGTCCTTCGTCTTCACCGCCCTGATGATCTGGAAAATCGTGGTACCCGGGCTCCTCAGGGGCTTAGACCCCATCCCCCTGGGCCTGGCCGTGACGGCCGCCCTGAGCGCGGCCATTATCTTTCTGGTCGGCGGGGTCAACCGCAAGGGATTGACCGCCTGCCTGGGCGCCCTGTTAGGATTGGGCCTGACCTGCGTCCTGGCCCTGGTCTTTGCCCGGGCCTTCCACCTCCACGGCGCGGTCAGGGCCTTCTCCGAGACCCTCCTCTACTCCGGCTTCCCCCACCTGAACCTGACCCGCATCTTTCTGGCCGGCGTGTTCATCGCCTCCTCGGGCGCGGTCATGGATCTGGCCATGGACATCGCCGCGGCCATGTCCGAGGTCGCGGCCAAGCGGCCCGACCTGACCCGCCGGGAGGCCGTCCTGTCCGGGTTCGCCGTGGGCCGGGCCGTGGTCGGGACCATGACCACGACCCTGCTGCTGGCCTATTCCGGGGGCTACGTGACCATGCTCATGGTCTTCATGGGCCAGGGGATTCCCCTGGCCAACGTCTTCAACCTCAACTACGTCGCCGCCGAGATCCTCAACACCGTGGTCGGCAGCTTCGGCCTGGTCACAGTGGCCCCCTTCACCGCCCTGGTGGGCGGCTTCCTCCTGGTCCGCCGGCCCAAAGAACCGGCCGCGGCCTAAGGGGCCTATCCCTCTGGCCTTTTGGACAATTAATTAATCCTGCCGCCTGCCAGGCGAACACCATCACAGAAAACCTATATCCTACTTTTTCACATAATTCTCAATACATATTAAACAAACAGAGAATTATTTAAGATTACATGATATACGAGAATCAAGGCTTGGTGCGTAACAACTTTGCCATAATGTGAATAACGCGGTAGCAGGATAAGA
>ENA-OSEO01001427-OSEO01001427.1-sediment-metagenome-genome-assembly--contig:-NODE-1427-length-43342-cov-6.730845_pt1 | contig 43342 bp, 35 predicted proteins | sample MGYA00237883_ERZ534232 | MGnify/ENA metagenome assembly ERZ534232 | reverse complement strand
CCATTACCATTTCGCGCATTGATTCCGCCAGACCGCCGGGGGTATCCAGCTGAACGATGACGCAGGCAACATCATCTCGGGCTCCTTTCTGAATGCCGCTTTTTAAAAAATCGGCTGTCCCCGGGCTGACGGCACTCGATATATTGATAATATAAATCTCTTTTGCTTGCGCCAGGCCGGTATCCGGACCGCACCAGAACAAAACCGACAGCGCCCCAAACAACCGGATATACTTTAGCATTCTCGCTCTCAGAGATCTTTGCAAAACGCCCCCTTTGTACGAGGCAGTCTAATGTGAATGCCAAGGTTAAGGTTAAGATTGAGTTCGCTCAGGAAGCCTATCGACTAAGCGTCTCGAGGCCTCCCACCATGCGCTTTATTCCTTTTCAACAACCGAATGCTTGCATCAACCGTTGAATATCTTCCCAGACTTGACGCTTTTTATCCGGGTTACGCAACAAAAAAGCCGGATGATATGTGGGCAACACCTTTATGCCCTCATAATTGTGAAATCGTCCTCTGATTCTTGAAATAGGTGCTTCGGTCTCAAGCAGGGTCTGCGCGGCAAAGGTCCCCAGGGCGCAAATAAAATTCGGATCAATCGCCGCTATCTGGCGCCTTAGAAAGGGCGAGCAGGCCGCTATCTCGTCCAGCGCCGGATTGCGGTTGCCGGGTGGACGACATTTAATGATATTGCAAATATAAACGTCATCCCGGCTAAGCTTCATGGCCTGGATTATTTTTGTGAGCAGTTGACCGGCGGCGCCGACAAAGGGTTCCCCCAATCGATCTTCATCATAGCCGGGTCCTTCGCCGACAAATACAAGCTTTGCCCGCGGATTCCCCGATCCAAACACAATATTGGTTCGGCCCTTGAAGAGCCGGCAGCGCCGGCAATCCCCCAGCTCCGCGCGCAACGCGTCCAGGGGGGGTTCCCCTCCCGTCTGCCCCCGCTTCCAGCGGTCCACGATCCGCAGGGTGCTCTCCGAACAGTCCCACCCCCTCCACCCCAATTCGGCAAGATGCCGCAACCATCCGGCCAGGGCCTGGACGAGGGCCTCGGGGTCCGCCTCCTGCGCCTCCCCGAAACCTTGTATCTCCTCGGTCACGGCGCGCCACGCCCGGCGTAAAGGGCCGCGTGGACCCGATCGAGGAGCAGATGGGCCACGGCCTTTTTCGCCATGACCGGGAAGACCTCCTGTGTGCCGTCGCGGAAGAACACCTTCACCCGATTGGTTTCGGCGGCGAAACCGGAATCCCGGGCTCCGATGAGGTTCGCCACGATCATGTCGAGGTTTTTTTCTTGCAGCTTGGTAACCGCGTACACGTCCAGGTCATGGGTTTCCGCGGCGAAGCCCACCAGCACCTGCCCCCTTTGTTTCCTACTGCCCAGTTCCCTGAGTATGTCCGGGTTCCGGGTCAGGGAAAGGGTGCGGGGACCTTCCGTTTTCTTGATCTTGAGCTTCTCGGGGGCTTCGGGCCGGTAATCGGCCACCGCTGCGGTCTTTACCACCACCTGGGCCTCTTCGGCGTGTGCGTACACCGCTTCGGCCATCTCGAGGGCGGTGGTGACCCGCACCACCTCCACGTTCACAGGATCCGGAAGCGCCGTGGGGCCACAGACGAGGACCACCCGGGCCCCCCGGTGCTCCGCGGCCTGGGCCACGGCGTAACCCATCTTGCCCGTGGACGGATTGCTGATGAATCGCACCGGGTCTATGGGCTCGCGGGTGGGTCCGGCCGTCACCAGGACCCTTGTGTCCTCGAAGTCCTTTGGCAGGAGGATCCGTTTCAGCCTGTCCACCACGATTTCGGGATCCGGCAGGCGACCGGGCCCGAAGGTGCCACAGGCAAGGGCCCCGCAATCGGGAGCAAGCACGTGAAAGCCCAAATCGCACAGCCTGCGCAGGTTCGCCTGCACCACCCGGTTTTCGTACATGCGGCTGTTCATGGCAGGGCACACGAGCACCGGAGTGGTCATGGCGAGCATGAGCGTGCTCAGGGCATCGTCGGCCAGGCCGTTTGCCAGTTTGGCCACCATGTTGGCCGTGGCGGGAGCGATGACCGCAGCGTCCGCCTCCTGGGCCCACGCGATGTGCCGGATGCCGGCGTCGCCCCCCAGCTCGAACATGTCGAGAAACACGGGCTCTTCCGAAAGAGCCTCAAATGTCAGGGGCCCCACGAAGGCCTGTGCGCTGCGTGTCATGACCACGCGCACCCGGGCTTCTTCCTTGCGCAGGCAGCGCACGAGCTGCGCGCTCTTGTAAGCGGCGATCCCACCGCAAACCCCCACGAGGACCGTGCTTCCTTCCAGAGGACTGTCCTTCTTCAACGGCTTCCCGTCCTTCCTTCCATCGCCGGCCCGTGGGCCTGCACCTGCACCGCGCGCGGTCACCCATTGCGATTCACTACATCCCCCTCGCCCCCTGGGAGAGGGCCGGGGTGAGGGCAGGGCCTCTGAAAGGCCGCACTCCGAAGGCGTCGCCAGGTTACTTGAGAAGGCCGCTTCCCAGCTCCGCCACGGTGGGGGCCACCCAGATCTCCACTTGGCTGGAAAAATCACCCTCGGTGATGTTGATGATACACCAGCGGCTTTCCTTGTGGAAAAGCATGATGGTTCGCGGCGACTTGAAGGTGCTCACCATCGTCCAGTTGTCTTTGGCCATGTTGTTTTCGAAAAACCGGATCAACGAATTGAGTTCGACCCGACCCTTCATCACGAGCACGCCGGCGGAAAAGCCCGATGTGCGGAAAACGAAAGAATCTTTCCGAACCACCTTCAGCTCATGGGGAACCAGAACGTCGCCGAAGTCATAGTAGACGGGAGAGGGAGCCTTTTCCTGGGGTTTTGCCACGGGAGCATCGCTCTTGGAAAGGGCCCCGCCGCAGCCGCTCATCCCCAGAAGCATGGCCGTCAAAATGACAAGACCCCACACCGACCCCTTTTTCCTCCTCCTGTCCATCGTGAACCTCCTCTAACTGGTATCTGCGGTGCACTGCGTTTCACCCACGCCCCGTCTCCTTATGCCACAGGCCGCCCCGAGGCAAACCGGACCATCGCCTTGTCCTCAACGTGACAACAAGACCCTCCTCCATCCCCCTCGCCCCCCAAAGGGGGGGGGGCGGGGTAAGGGTATTGCCCTTAACCCCCCTGAAGCGGAGAATGCTAAGAGGTGTGCGGCGAGTGGGTGTTTTCCACAAGCCCGTCGTACAATGCTTCCATGTCGCGCAGGAGCCGCCGTCGGCTGTAGGTCGCCTCTGCGTAGCCGCGCGCCGCGTCTGCACGGGCAGCCGCTTCTGCCCTGTGATGCAGGACATCTTCCATGGCTGCCGCAAGCCCTGCCGGGTCCCGGGGGCGGCACAGCAGACCCCGTTCGCAGACAAGGCATCCCCCCGGGCTTGCACTCCTCACGGGCCGGCCGAGGAGGTCGGCCACCCCCCCCACGTCCGTGGCCGCCACGGGAACCCCGCAGGCCATGGCCTCGATGAGGGTGACGGGAGTCCCTTCGTTGTCCGACGTGAGGACCACCAGGTCCAAGGTCCTGTAAAGACCGGGCATGTCCCGCACCCACCCCGGGAAGTGGACCCGCCGGGCCACCCCCAGGTCCCGGGCCTGCTCTTGCAGCGCCCCACGCAGCTCTCCATCGCCTACGATGCTGAATTCTGCCTGAATTCCGACACTTCGGTCAAGGAATATTTTGGCGGCTTCCAAGAACATGCGGTGGTTCTTTATGGCCGTCAGGCGGCCCACCACCGCCACCCGGAAGGTGCTGCCGCCGGGGCTTGCCTCCCGCTGCCCCCGCGTCACGGCAAAGGGCTCCAGGTCGAAACCGAGGGGCACCACACGCACTTTATCTTCCGGGGCCACCCTGTAACGGAAGACAATTTCCTTTTTCTGGGAAGGACTCACCGTGCAGATCACATCCGTTGTGCGGGCGAGCCGGCGCTCCAAAAGGAGAAAGGCCTTGCTCTTGGACGCTCCGAAGTACCCGGCAAACACGTGGCCGTGAAAGGTGTGGACCGTTCTGGGGCATTTCCCTCCCGCAAGCCGGTTCACAAGGACCGCCAGCCTTCCCACCGCACCGGCCTTTGCCGTATGGGTGTGTACGATGTCCGGGTCTTCCTTTCGCAGAATCCGCACAAAACCCACGAGGCTCTTCAGGTCGGCCCAGAAACGGATTTCCCTTTGCAGGGACGGCAAGCACCGTGATCTGTCCTCGAGTCCCGCGGCCAGGTACCCCATGTCCCCCTCACCGGGAGAGACGACGCCGTGCACCAGAACCGATTCAAAACGTTCGGAATTCAGGCCCCGCGTCAGCAGGACGGTGTGGATGGCGGGCCCCCCCACGTTGAGCCGCGCAATGAGCCGGACCACCTTGGTCTTGCCGTGCACTTCCTCTTTTCCCCCTCATGCTCGCAGCGTCCACAGACTGCGCTTCTTATACCCTCACCCCCGACCCTCTCCCAGCACCTCCTCCGTCCCGCTTTCCCACCGCCCGGCCCACCTCCTTTAGACGCTTCAGGCAAACCACGCGCAGGTGCAAATCGATCCACTCCCCGATCAATTCGGCCAGGCGGGAGGGACCCGCATCCCCATTTGCCGTCTGCCCGGCGGCCGCCTTTTCCTCCAGGGCCGAAAGGGCCTGTTGCCAGTCGGTTCGTTCCGGCGCACGCTCCAGAAGCTTCTCGTAAACCTCCCGGGCCTGTTCGTAGTGGCCCTGGGAGGCATACAGCCTTGCAAGGGTTTCGGTGGGTATGGGACCTGTCTCTTTCATGGCCTGCCTCCCTGGGATTTTTCTTTGGGGGCCGCCTTCCTGCTGTACTGGTAGATGATCTCGTCGGGCCCCACCATGCCCAGCTCACGCCTAGCCACCTGTTCCACATAGGCCGGATCGTTGTGGAGCCGCGCGATGGTGCGGTACAGGGCGAGGTTTTCCTCCTTCAGGCGCTCATTTTCCTTGTCGATGCGCTCTTTCTCCTGGCTCAGGCGGTACACGTCCACCAGACCCTGGTCTCCGAAGATTATCAAGAAGAAAAAAACGAAGACCACCACGACCAGCAGGGTGAGCAGCGCGCTGTCCTTCACGTTCATACCCGTCCCGTCCTTCCCCTCACGGCCGCGGCCACCGCGGCCATCTCCCTTCGATTGAAGGCCGCGGAAAATCCCGAATAGGCAAGGATACCCGCCACGATGCACACACCGAGCCCCCAGAGAAGCTGGCTTGGCGATCCCGCACCCGAAGGCAGGAGTTGAAGGGCCATCACCCATATGCCGGCGCCCATGGCAAGGGCAGCGGCACACGACCTGACAAAGGAAGCCGCTATTCTGCAGCCGCCGAACGATCCCAGCCGTCGCCGAAGGTGCCAGGCGAGCAGGCCCACGTTGATCATGGAGGCTGCGGAAGTTGCCAGTGCAAGCCCCCCGTGCTCGAGGGGCCCCATCAGGGCCACACTCAACACTATGTTGGCCCCCATGGCCCAAATCGCCATCTTCACGGGTGTGACGGTGTCCTGGAGGGCGTAGAACACGGAGACCACGATGCGCACCGCGGAAAACGCACAGAGGCCGATTCCGTAATAGAGCACGGCCACCGCAGTCATACGGGTGGTTTGGGGATCGAAGGCGCCCCTTTGAAAGAGAAGGCTCACCATGGGTTCGCGCAGGACCACCAGGCCCACGGTCGCGGGCACGGTGATGAAAAAGACCAGCCTCATGGCGAACACGAAGCTCTCCCTGAGGCCTTCCATGTCGTTGGCGCCCGCCTGCCTGGAGAGGGTGGGAAGGACCGCCGTGGCCGTGGCGATGCCGAAAATGCCCAGGGGAAACTCCACCAGGCGATCCGCATAGTAAAGGTAGGCGACGCTGCCCTGGGCCAGGAGGGAGGCGAGAAACGTGCCCACCAGGATATTGACCTGGTACACGGCGCTTCCCAGGATGGTGGGGCCCATGAGGCGAGCCACCTGCCGGATGGCGGGGTGAAAGAGCCTCTTTTCTTTCCAGAAGAAGACCCCCTTGCGCATGAGAAAGGGGACTTGCAGTGCAAGCTGGAGCGCGCCTCCTATAAGCACTCCCACCCCGAGGGCCGTCACGGGCACCGGGAAAAGGGGCGCGAGCAAGAGCACGGAAAGTATCATGGCCGCGTTGAGCAGCATGGGAGAAAGGGCCGGGGCCGCGAAGTGCCGCAGCACGTTGAGTATTCCCATGCTCAGGGCCACCAGGCCCACAAAGAAGATATACGGGAACATGATCCGCGTGAGCCCCGCGGTCAGGGCGAGCTTGTCCGCGGTTCGGGCAAAGCCCGGAGCCACGATGCGCACGATCCAGGGTGCCAGGAGCATCCCCAGCACAGTGGTGACAATGAGCACGAGGGCGAGGAGCCTGAAGGTGGCCCCGGCCATGGAAAAGGCCTCTTTCTCACCCTCCTTGGCCAGGCACTCGGAAAAGACCGGCACAAACGCCATGGTCAGGGACCCCTCCGCCAGGAGCCGGCGGAGCAGGTTCGGTATGCGGAAGGCCACGAAAAACGCGTCGGCACTGACGCCCGCCCCGAAGTACCAGGCCACCACCACGTCTCGCACGTACCCGAGGATGCGGCTCAAGAGGGTGGCCCCGCCCACCACGCCCGCGGCCCGCGTCACCTGGGCTGTTTCAGACACGGCCCTTTTCCCCGTTCACCCCTTTGGCCTCCTGACTGCGGCATCCCGGCCTTGATCATCGTACCGCCCACTTCGTTTCCCCCTCACCCCAACCTCTCCCGGGGCGGGAGAGGAAGTAGGGGGAAAATGCCGTGCCCCCATCTCGTCCATCCGACGTTTTTCCCAAAAACAGCCCCGGTCCTTTCCCGACACTGCCTGTATAGTCAGAACCGTGCAGTTGTGTAAAGGGGTATCACCGGAGCCCGGCACCGCGGCGCGCCTCTTCAAAGCCTCTTGTGGCGCGTGGGCACTGCTGCTATACCCATGTCCACAACCGGTCCGGGGGCGACCCGGGTTCCGGTTTTTTTTGTAAAAAGGGGTCACGAAACAGAGTGGTTCGGAGCATTTCTCAAGGGGAAAGGAGGTTGTTCATGAACAGGTTGTTGGTGTTTCTCGGTTGTGGGGCGATGGTTCTTGCACCTCTCACGGGAACGGGCTTTGCCCAGGATCTGACAGGCAAGCTGGGGGCGGGTGTAAGGGTTTCCTACTTTGACATCATCGACGACGACATAGACGGAACGGATACGGACTACGACGGCACGGCGCTTTTCGAGGCCAATCTCACCTATTTTCTTGCCAATTACTTCTCCCTGGAGCTGGGAGTCGGGTACGCCAAGGCCGACATGGGCCTGCGTTTCCCCGGGGGGAAGGTGGATGCCGGCGAACTCACGCAGGTGCCGGTCCTTCTGACGGGCCGCTATCATATACCCACCAACACCATGGCCAGCCCCTACCTGGGGGCGGGGTTTGGTTACTACTTCAACGACTTCGACCTGTCGAGTACGCTCGCGGCCCAGCTCCCTGCCGGGACGACTCTGAAGGTCGACGACAGCTTCGGCTTCCACGTGAATGCGGGCATGGAGATCTTCTTCTCGGAAAGGGCCGCACTGAACCTGGATGCGAAATACGTCTGGAACAAGACGGACTTCGACGAGGACCAGCCGGGAAAGCCCACCGATACCTCAGACGCGGACCTGAATGCTTTTGTCGTGGGAGTGGGCTTGAAGTACTACTTCCGGTAAGCCGCTTGCTGCAGCCCGCGCCCCTTACGCCAGACCGAAACGGTTGCGAAGCCTCAGGGAAAGGGCGCGCACCGTTTCAAAAGCCTTCTCCACGGTGGCCCCGCCGTCCAGGTTCACCAGGCAGCAGGTGGCCGGGGAGAGCATGCTGCGGGACAAGAGAAGCTGCCGATCGATTCCCCTGCCGGCCAGGGAATCCCAAAGCCTGGTGACTTGGTTTTCCAGGGTCTCCAGGCTTTCCTTTTCGAAGGGTTCGAAGCTCGTGGGAACGATCCCCCATACGAGCACCCCTCCCCGATCGAGGAACCGCCGGATCGCCTTGTGGTACGAGGCGAATATCTCCCCGTTGGTGTAGACGTCCAGGGACAGGATGTCGAGGTCCCGGGCCAGGAGAAAGTCCCAGTCCGGATTGCCGCAAAGGTGCACCCCGCGCGGACGATCGATGAGGGAAAAGAAGGTGTCCAGGTCCCTTGCCGCGGCCACGTCCCCGTAACCGGACATGCCGCTGAAAACAAACTGGAGCCCCGGCTCGTCCACGTACATGAAGGCATGGGTGTTTTTTTCCTTGAGCCGCGCGAGCTGCGTGTTGACACGACGGGCCATGAATTCGAGCATGAAGGGCCGCACCGTGTCGTCGAAAAGAATGGGCCGGTCGTCCTGGTCCCGCACGTTGAAGCCGAAACTGATGGGCCCCTCGAGCTGCCCCCGGATGGCCGGGCGCCCGGAAAGGTTGAGGTCCAGAAACCGCCCGTAGACCGCGGAATACTGCTCTCCGATGTCGAAATAGGTCGGCTCCTCGAAATGCTCCATGACCTCTTCCACCTCGGCCGCGAACTTTTCCATGGAAAACCGCAGGTTCCTCTTTTCCATGTCCACCACGATGCCCGGAAAGTGCTCCGAGGCCTGGACATACATGTCCTCCCGGTAGCTCAGATGGGGCAACTGGGGCCAGAAGGGCACGTCCAGGGAAAGGGCCAGCTCCAGGGCCCGGCCCACGTCCCTGTGAGGCATCACCGCCATGGCGGTGGTGAGAAGGTTCCCGGGGATCGTCATTGTGATTTAGGTTTGAGGCTTCCGGCTTCCAGCCTCGGTGTTGGAATAGGACCGTTCACTGCCCCTTGATGGGTTCTGCAACCGACACCCTGTTCTTTCCCTGCCTTTTTGATGCGTACATGGCCGAATCGGTCCGTCTTATGAACGATTCAGTGCCTTCACCGGGTTCGTACTGGCAAACGCCGAGGCTTACAGTGGTCTTTACCACTTCGTCCGGTCTCGGAGAGAAGACTTCAGAGGCGATTCCAGCTCTTACCCGCTCCGCCACACCAACGGCCCCGTCGGTCGGCGTTTCTGGCAGTATGATGGTAAATTCCTCCCCGCCATAGCGAAAGGCCGTATCGGTTCGGCGTATGCAGTCCCGAATCACCGCCCCAAGAACGGAAAGGACCTTGTTGCCCTCCATATGCCCGTAAGCGTCGTTGTAATGCTTGAAGTTGTCGATATCCAAGACTATCATCGACAAGGGACGATTGTAGCGCATCGTCCGGTCTATTTCTCCCTTCAGGCGGTCCGTGAAGTATCTCGAATTGTAGAGTCTGGTAAGTTCATCGGTAATGCTCAAGTCCTTATACTTCTTCTCGCTTTCCCGTAAAGCCATCTCGAGCTGCGAGCGCCTGGCTATCTCGGATTCCAGTTCCCTTACGCGGCGATACGAGAAGCAGACAAAACCGATGGCGAGAAATGCCGGGAAAAACACTGCAAATTCGCCGAAGTGATAGCGATGCAGCCTGCCCGCAAAGATGTAGAGCCGATCGAGTCCCTCCACGAAGACCATGATGAAAGTCAGTACGAGGGCGATAAGAAAGATGACCAACAATTCATTGCGCGCGGATCGTATGGTACTTGTTTCCATAATTCATTATATTCCCGCGCCCGTCGTGGGTAGGGTCGGGGTGAGGGGGAAACAGTGTGGCCGCAAGGATGATCCCGGCCAAAGCCGCTTTTCCCAGACGGCGACCATGGCAGAAGAGGCGGTGTCTGTCAAGGCGAAATGCGGCGCAGATCCATGACGGCGCAGGAGTGTTTCCCGGCCTTGATCGTCGCTGCTGCCGGCCGGATCCTTGTCTTCCCGGGAGCGCGGACGTTACGCCTGCCCTCCGACGCCCGTTTCAACCCCTCGGTGCTCGACCGCGCCTCCCGCTCGGCCTCCCGGCGGGGCCTCGTCCCTCGGCCCGGCGCTCCGCGCCTCCCGCCTGCCGGCCCTCCGCTCCGCGGGCCTCCGGCTGGCCTGCGGCGAGGCGGAAGCCCTGGCCCCTGCCGCGGTAGCCCGGAACGTCCTCGCCCCGGTAGGCGGAGCGGCAGCGCCCCGCGAGGGTCCAGAAGCTGCCGCCGCGAACGACGCGCCTCGCGCCCTCTGTCGGCCCCACGGGGTCGGTCTCCGCCTTGGGCGAATACCGCCGTAAGGAGTCCCTGCACCACTCCCACACACTGCCGTGCATGTCGTACAAGCCCCAGGCGTTGGGTGCCTTCTCTCCGACCGGGTGGGTTTGCCCTCCGCTATTTTCATCGTACCAGCCGAGACGCTCGAGGGCCGGGTCCTTGCCTGACGGCTTCGTGCAATCCGACCCATCATTGAACGCCGATATGGTCCCCGCCCGACACGCATATTCCCACTGGGCCTCCTTGGGAAGAGACGCTCCCAGGCCGGGCAGCAAGGCGTTCAGTTTTCCGCAAAAGTCCACGCAATCGCCCCAGCTCACATTCTCCACAGGCCGGTTCGGACCCTTGAATTGACTAGGATCACCGCCTGTCACCGCTCTCCACTGCTCCTGGGTGCAGGGGGTGGCGGCGAGCCAGAAGCCGTGCGTGAGCGTCACCAGGTGCTGGGGCCCCTCGTCTTCCCACCTTCCGGCCTCGTCTTTCGGGGAGCCCATCTGGAAGCTTCCGGGAGCAATCCAGCGCAGTTCGAACCGCACGCCCCACACCCGGAGCTCGACGTATACACCCCGCAAGTCCTCCCCCCATCCCGATGCCCAGGAGGGCGGGAAATCCGGCGGTGCGACCATGGCAGGCTGAGCACTCATACTGGGTTCGTGCCTACTAACCTCAAAACCCGTCAATGAATCCGCTTCAGGCTCTCAGTAACCGTTTAGCGCATACTTCCTGAGCAACGAAAAACGCCGTCAGGCTATCGTGCAACGCATCTCGACTCAAGTCCCCCCTCGAGGGGGGCCAGGGGGGTGTTTTCCGGGCTCCCACAACCCTCCACACCCCCCTTCGCCCCCCTCAAGGGGGGAATGCCGACGCTAATCTCAGCCGAGGAATGAAATGAGGATCTTATGTCCGAAACCGGATCCATTCACGGGTATTCTCATTAACCTTGCAGGAAAAAACTCGGCCGGGAGCGTTCGAACGCGCATCCACACGCCTACTGACACCCGACCGAGAATGACGCACGCCAGGACGAAGCCCGGCGCCACGGGGGCCTGGTCAGCCGCCGGATCCTCCGGCAGGTGAGCTGCGGCGAGGCGGAAGCCCTGATTCCTGTTGCGGTTGCCCGGATCGTTCTCGTTCCGGTAGGCAGAGCGGCAGTTCCTCGCGTGGTTCCAGTAGCTGCCGCCGCGAACGACCCGCCTCGCGCCATAAGCCCCCGATTGACGGGGAGGATACCAAACCGACGCCCTCACGGCAACCGGTCCCCGATGGCCCGCCGCGTGGCCGTGAAACCCCGGCGCCACACAAGGCAGCGCGAATGGTCCGTGTGGGCGATGTGCGAGCCGACTCTTCGCTGGAGGTCCCGCGTGTCCATCCAACCCCACCAGCAGGCGTTTTCAAGGGCGATGGTGCGAGCCCGAAAACGGCGCCGTGCCCTGCGGCTGAGAAGGACAACCCCCGGCATGACCCGGAATCCAGGCACTTCGGGGCTCGCTATACCCCGCCGGCTCTCCCGGCCCCGGATGCCGAGATGGCTCGCGCAGTGGTTGATTCATGCCCGCAATCATGCTTCGCGGGGTTGCGGCGATTCACACTGCCACCCCATATCGACCAATTGGTAATGTGGCGTGTAGGCAGAAGAAGACACTCCCGCCCGAAACAGTTATAACCCCCGGCCCCCGCGGATCGACTTCAGGCCTGACCACTTACAACTATCCCGACGGGGCCTCGTCCCTCGGCCCGGCGCTCCGCGCCTCCCACCTCCCGGCCTTGCGCTCCGCGGGCCTCCGGCTGGCCTGCGGCGAGGCGGAAGCCCCGGGACCAGTCGCGGAGGCCCGGAACGAACCCGAACCGGCAGGCGGAGCGGCAGTGCCCCGCGTGGATCCAGAAGCTGCCGCCGCGAACGACGCGCCTCGCGCCCTTCGTACAAAGCGGGTTGACTGCGTCGTCCACGTACGTATCGGTCACCACCTTCTCTGTGAACTCGCAGTGATCGGCGCACCATTCCCACACGTTCCCGTGCATGTCGTGAAGACCCCAGGCATTGGCTCTCTTCTGCCCGACGGGGTGTGTTTCGCCCCCACTGTTCTTATCGTACCAACCCAATTGCTCCAGGGCCGGGTCCTTACCGGTCGGCTCGGTGCACTCCGACCCGTCGTTGAACGCCGACGTGGTCCGCGCCCGGCAGGCATACTCCCACTCGGCCTCGGTGGGCAAACGGAAATCCAGAGCACGGAAACGCTCACCGAGGCGCTCGCAGAACTCCCCGCACTCCTCCCACGAAACGCTTTCCACGGGCCTTTTCGGTCCTTGGGACTCACTCGGTTCAGTACCCATCACCACCTTCCACTGCTCCTGGGTGCAAGGCGTGGCGGCGAGCCAGAAGCCCTGTGTCAGGGTAACATGGTGCAGCACCTCGTCGGGAAACCTCCCCTTTTCGCTCTCCGGAGAGCCCATGAGAAAATCCCCTGGAGGGATCCACCTGAGAAGGAACACCGCACCGTCCACCTCGAGCTCGACAAAAAGCCCGAACCGGTCCCTTCCCATCTTCCGTGCCCATTCGGGCCGCGGGACGGTTCCCATCTCCAGTTCGGCGCAGTCCGAGGCAAGGTGTAACCCCTTTGGCCGTCCCACCTGCACGCGGATCTCCGGAGCCTGCTCCGTGATCAATGAATGGCGCTCAGCGTCGCCCCTTTCCTTTTCCACCTCCACCGTCAGCCACCGCCGACGCGCACGTATCCAGGCCACGGGTGACCCGGTTTCCACCGTGGTGGGCGGGACGCCGGGGGTGGGGGGCGTCCAACGGGCCAACACCAGATCTGGCCCCACGAGGCGTGCTTCCCAGGTGGTATCCACGCCGGGGTCTTCCATGACGAGATTCCAGACCCATTCTACACGTTTGGGGTCGATCCCCTCCGGTGCCTGCTCGGCCGTTTCACCCCGGTAGAAGCGGGCAAGCGCCCACAATACCGGTATTTCCTCCTGCCCGCGGCGCGTGTTTGTCGAGAGCCTGCGCATCTCGCGTTCGAACCATTCGAAAGGGAGCAGCCGCCGAGCCTGACCCGTATCACGCGTGGTGACGATGCGAAACATGAGTGCCCCCAACCGCCGCAGGATCTGCCTCGCCTTTTCCAATACCCCGGGCTCCAGGGGGACGCCGCATTCGTGGAGGTTCCACGTTTCACGGGCACGCAGCGCATCGCCGCAGGCAGCGTGAAATCGGCGCAGAAGATCTCCTGCCGCAAGCTTCTTCTCATCGCCCGTCGTCTCGAATACCTTGCGAAGCCTCATGGCCTCATCCGGTTTGAGGGCCATGGCAAGGGCCGTACGGGACGCGTCGCCGTGGTTCCACACATCGTATTCTGTGCCCACATCGGCCACCTTGGGTTCCAGCAGGAGGCGCAGGGAACGCAGAAGGCCGGGCTCCACGCGCAGTGCAGGTGAAAGCAGGGGAAGCAGACTGCGCACTCCCATCTCTCGATCGCCCGAGTCCGGGTCCGCTCTGCGAGGCGTCAGACCCCGCCACCCGGGCGGCAGGTTTTCATGCCGATCCCAACACGCACTTTGCCAGGTCCGGGCAACCTCGACATCCCAGCGCTCCCTTGGGCAGGGCATGAGGGCGCTGCACCGGCCGCGCTGGCTTTGAAGGGCTCTGCCGTATTGGGCCCAGGCTTGGGTCCGCTCTGACGATTGGCCGAGGCACCCCATGTCACCCAGCACCAGGACGGGCTCCGAGCAGCCAGGGTCCGCACTTCGGTGTCCCGTCTTCCACAAGGAGCGTCCCACACCTGAGGGCAAACCCTCTTCGAGCACCCGGCAGTGAAGTCCCTCCTTTCCCCTGAGCTTGGCGACCCGTCCCACCAGGTCTTCCATGTCGTCCCAGAAAGGCATGACATCGTGGTGCCGATCCATGAGTATCCAGGCCCGCTCGGCCCAGGTGACAAAACACACCCGAGGCAGACGCAGGACCGGACGCAGCTCCGCCACATCACGAACAAGCCGCGGCAGGTCGATGCGTGCGCTTTGCCTGCTCCGCCCCAGAACGCGGCGCAGGTAGGGCCACAGGCGCGGCCAGGGTTGGAGGGGAGGCGTTGGCGGAAGGGAGACATCCTTGGGGGAAAGATCGGCTTCTGTGCTGGGTTCGGAACGCTCCAGCCACGTGAGCACCCCTCGACGCCCCGGGCTTGCGGGCTTGTGGGTCCCGGCCTTGAGAGGCAAGAGAAAGCGAACGGGCTCTGTCCGCGGGTCAGGAACGGCATCGCGCGGGGGTACCGGCTCCGGTGCGGCGACGGGGAGAGGTTCCTTCGCTGCCACAGCAACAGGTTCCTTCGACGTCTCCTCCCCAATGAAGCCACACATTTCGGCCACGAACCCGACGGCATGCTCCGGCACATTCGTCAAACAACGCAGCAGATCGCCCCGGCTCACTATGGGCTTCGGGTTCACGGCAGGGGCTCCTCCGGGTTCTTCCGTAGGGCGAAATCCTGAATCCGGCCAAGGGCCGTCAACTGTGCCTTCTCGTCACCGGGGTGAAGCTTTGCCAGGGCGCGGAGAAGATCCAGGTACTCCGCCGGGCCCGGACGCACGTGGCCGAACCTCAGGGCGTCCTTGCGGTCTTTCATAAGCTGCCGGGCGGCCTCCTCATAGACCTTGTCGCCCACACGATCTGCCAAATGGACCCTGGCGCGTTTCTCGAGAAACCACCTCTGCGCTTCTTCCACGTCGGCCGCCCTCATCCTCTTTGCCTCTTCTTCGTCCGGCATCCGCATCTGGAGCACCAGGCAGCGCCTGAGAAACGCTGCCGGAAGCTCGCGTTCCTCGTTGGTGGTGACCACCACCAGGGGCGGGTATGCATCGGTCGGCAGGGCCACGCTGCACCCCGCGGGTGGAACCTGAAACCCAATGTTTCCCAGGCTTTCCAGCAGGCTGTTGGGAAGGTCGCTGTCCGGCTTGTCGATCTCGTCGATGAGCACCACGCACCCCTTGCCGGGGGTCCATTTTGCAGGACGCGGGGGTTCGGGGCAGGGCCTGTGAAATCGCTTGGCCTGTTTCTTCGCCGACTTCCAGTCAAAAGCCCACCAGAGTACCCCCGGCTGAACAAAGCGCCCTTCCTCCAACCCGGCTTCCCAGTCCACACCCTGCCCGGCGGCCGTACCGGCCACCTGGGCCTGGGCCAGGCGGGACACCGCGTCGTAGGTGTATTGGAGGTCGCCGCATTCGCATCGTGCGTTGATGACCTTGTAGAGGAAAGGCACCTCAAGAATGTGGGCCGCAGCCCGGGCGAGCTGGCTTTTCCCCAAGCCCGGCTCACCGCGCACGAGCAGGGGCCGCTCCGCCGCCAGGGCGGCCCGCACCGCCCAGACGCTCCGCTCGTCGAAGCGATGAAAGGCCTTGGGCCAGGAGTCGATGGGCGGCAGTTCATAAGTTCGGTCCAGGTCAGGGTCAAAGGTGACGTTCATCTTGGGGCACCTCCCTATTTCGCGCCAGGTCCTATTTTGCTGAGTCTGTCGAGGATATCCTTCAGCCACTTGGCTACCCCCCTCGGCTTTGGCAGAATGTCCCTGTCGGCATCCTCCTTCTGCATGACGAGAACATAGCGCCAGGGAATCGCTTCATATCCCCCCAGGTTCCCGGCCAATTCATCGGACTGCCCGAAAAGCACATAGTAGGGCTTTTTCTGCTTCCAAAGCACTTCGAGGTGTTCTTCCAGCCTTCTCCGTGCATCCGCATCGTCCTGAATCGCGCACAGCTTCAAGAGGTGACTCCGGAATTCATCCAGCCGGGAACGCAGGGTGATCCCAGGGGGCTCTACCGCACCGGCTTCGAAACCGCATGAACCGACAGGAAGCGGTCCTTTGCCCTCCTTTTCCCAAAAACACGGGGCGTCCATGATAGCAGCCTTGAGCACCTCTGCTGAGCTCATTTCGGTGTGTCTCGGCACCGCGAGGACTCCACCTCTGCGCAACCCCTTTGCCCCATCCAGGGACAACCCGGCGCGTGCCTCGTGAACCCAGGCTGGGTCCACCCCCAGGGGAACGAGGGCATCGAGAACGTCCCGGATGTGGTGCACGTCATCCCTGGAGTGTTGGTCTTCCAGCCATCCGTGAATAGCCTCCAGCACTTCGTCCATTGCCAGTCCGAAAATGATCTCGACGATGTCCGCTGCGCTTTTCATCGCTGGAGAACCCTTGCCGCGCAAGGCATTCTGGAGCTCGTCACGCAGTTCAGGTGCTTGAGAGAGCATCTTGCGCACTCTCTCTACCACGTGACGGTAGACGGTTTCAGCGTCTTTCTTGGCGCTTCTCGATTCGTCTTTGGCAAAGGAGCCCGCCGAAAGCGGCATTAACTCAAGGGCATCGGGGTCTTCTGGCACCGGCGAAGGGATCCACTGGCTCTTCTGGTCGTCTGGTCGATCGCGCCAAAAGGCCCGGTTCACACAAATGCCCCCTCTCTCGGGGTATCCCGATAGCTGATCGGCCCGTAGGATGCCCTTGCCGACCGGCAGTTCCTTCTGAGCGACCACCACCGTATCAGTCGCAACCCCCGTTCGGATCGCCAACTTGTTTGAAGCACACTTGAGGGCAAAGTCCCGGGCGAAAACCCACGCCGTATCACCCCCGGCCTCGTCCGGCGAAAAGACAAGAGCGCCTCCGTCGCCGGCCGGGGCACACCAGAGGTGCCCATCCTTCACACGTTGCTGCCCCCCGATAGGACCCAACACCTCCCTGGCCTTCTTCCACAAGCGTGTCACGCTTTCCCACTGATCGTCCCGACCCATGGCGGAAAAGCCCACAAGATCAAAGACGACAACGTGGGCTGCGACCGGGGATGGGGCCTCTACCGATGGGAGGTTGCCATAGGACCCCGGAGAATGAATCAGCGTGTAGTACTGCATTGAAGTATTCTTGACGGTGCCCGAGAAGGGGCCGTCGAAGCGCGTGGGCGGAAAATCCCGGTCCTGAGTGACGGCTTGAAAGATATCGTCGCCCACCACAATCCTGGACGCGGCTTTTTCCATGGCGGCAAGTCGTGCGGCCAGGTTGATCGGGGGCCCGATGAGCGTATCTTCTCCGAGCCCTGGCGCCCACTCAGCCCTTCCCATGCGCACCCCCACTGCCAGATGCACTCCCTGGCCTGCGGCACGATCGACAACCTGCAGTGCAGCCTTCAAAGCCGAGACGGGATCGTCCACGATCAAGAAGCGCCCGTAAACGCTGGGATATGTTCCCCGAACCGTCGGTTCGCCCGTCCCCTGCACGGCGGAGCATACCTCGGAAAGGACTTTCACTGCCGCGACCATTTCGTGGGTCTCCTTGGTGTCCATACCACAGATGCGGCAAAAGACGACGCACAGAGGGTCAGGCAGTTCAGGGCCGAATCCGCCTACATCGTGCTCTACGCTTGAGGGACCCTGATCCCTGGACCCGAGCTTCTTCCCGCTGGTGGACTTGGCCCCGGGACTTTTGGACTTCCGACTCCTGGCAGTCTTCTTGGCGGAAGCAGATGCATCCATCGCTTTCTTCTCCGGAGCAACGGTTATGGTGGCGTTGCCGGCGATGTTGTATTGGGTGCGGACTTTCTGGTTTGGCTGGCTGAAGAGGGGACCCTGCACAACCTGTCCGGTGGTTCGATGGGAGGCATGACTCGTGTGGCCACCGACTTGGTGCAGGGCTACACTCTCGGCTTCCGGCTCCCCGGCCTGTTCCCCCAAAACCGGCGGTTTGTCGATTCTCCCCCGCCCCAGGTCCAAGAGGAATTGGAGGGTGAGCGCGGCGCCCAAGAGCGCCAAGCGGCTCTTGATCCGTGACTCCTGCACGCTCTGAAAAGCCAGGGCACGCAGGTGCGCAAAATGGAGTGCCCGCATGTAGTCCCCCAACACGTAGTCTTTGTCGCCTTGCCCCAGGGTCCTTTGGGCCTCGGACCGGATGTCGTTGATCCACAGCGCGGTATGGTGGGCGTAAGGATCGTCCCCCACCGAAGAAAGGTCTTCACGCCCGTCGAGCACATCACGCAACGCGACCATCATGGCGAGCTTGTCCTCGTCCCCTACCGGCCCTCCGGACCCAGGTGCGGTAAACGCCTCGTGCCAGAACTCGCTTTCCAGGCGTGCCAGGTCGATGGCCGTGGGTACGTGGGCCGTGGATTCGGCAAGGTCGATGATGAAAACCTCAGCGGGTGCATGCCTGCCGTCGAGCCCCACCATGACGTTGGTGAGGTTGAGGTCTCCGTGGATGCGCGAGAAAAGAACGCGGCCGGTGTGTTCGCTGAGTCTCTTTTCGAGTCCATGCATCGCGTTGGGGAGAGGGCGATCGCCCAATTCGGGAATCCGCAGGTGGGTGCCGCCGCAATCAAGGCCCGGCCATGCGATCTCGATGCCCTGTTTGATCCTCTCGAGGTTGGTGCGGACGGGCAAGAGTTCGCCCCAGCGCAGCACCTTGCTTTTCGCGGAGAAGCGTGCTGCCCCCGGCTCGGCGTGGTAGAAAACGCGCAGGGTCTTGAAGGCCTGCTCCAAGGCCGTCCGGCAGTTGGTGCAATTGCTGTGAAGCTGTGCGGCAAGATACGCGCCCAGGGTCTTGACACTGCCGCTCAGGGTGAGGGCCGCCAGGTTCTGGTACACGACGACCCCGTGAGACTCCTTGTTCTTGGCCATGGGCAAGATGGCCGCCAGGGGGGTGTTGAGACCACGGAGCTCTTCGATGACGCGCCATTCCTTGCGGGAGCGCTCCGGTTCGTCGAACTTGGCGACGATGCTCACCTCCGTTCCGGTCTTGGAAGAGAGTGCCAGGAACCACAGCAGGGACCGTCCAGCGACCCCCGAGGCGAAGTCATAGGGCTCGGGGAGGGGGTGGCCCGCCCCTAAAAGCCCCATGTCTTCCAGGGCACTGCGCAAGGTTTTTCTTGCGGCTTCTTCGTTGATCATGGCAATTCCTTCTGGCGCCTGGCATCGTGAGCCTGGATGCTTGGGTTTCGGTGATGCGCGCATGGATTTATCCCAGCCCCACCGGACCATATAGACTCCGGGCTATCCCACAGAAGCGGGTGGGGCTCTTACCCTCAATCCCCTTCCTCTCGCTCCGCGTCCGGCCTGCCGGCGGGGCCTCGTGCCTCGTCCCGGCGCTCCGCGCCTCCCGCGCGCGTGCCCCGGGCTCCGCCGGCCTCGGGCCGACCTGCGGCGAGGCGGAAGCCGAGGGGCCCGGGGCGAGAGCCCGGCTCGAGCCCGTGGCGGTAGGCGGAACGGCAGTCCCTCGCGAAATTCAAGAAGCTGCCGCCGCGAACCACGTGCCCCGCGCCCCTCGTACACAGCGGGTCGACCGCGCCACCCTCGTACGTGTCAGTCACGACACGGTTTTCCCAGTCGCACTGATCCAGGCACCACTCCCACACATTTCCGTGCATGTCGTGCAGCCCCCAGGCGTTGGGCGCCTTCTGCCCCACGGCGTGCGTTTCATTTCCGCTGTTTTTGTCATACCACCCGAGCGGGTCGAGCGCCGGGTCCTGTCCCGTCGGCCTCGTGCAGTCCGATCCGTCATTGAAGGCCGACGTGGTTCCCGCCCGGCAGGCATATTCCCATTCGGCCTCCGATGGCAAACGGAACACATAATCGCCTGCGAGGGCGCCGGCCTCACTGGCACGGGCTGTTAGACGCCTGCAGAACGCGAGGGCATCCTCCCAGGAGACATTCTCCACCGGTCGGTGTTCACCCTTGACGTGGCTTGGGTTCTGCCCCATCACCCTTTGATACTGGGCCTGGGTCACCGTGTAACGGGCCAGCCAGAACGACCCGGTCAACCGCACTTCATGTTGCGTCTCATCGCTGAAGCGACCCCCCTCATCCTCCGGCGAACCCATGAGAAACGTCCCCGCTGGAATGGGGACCAAATCCATACCCCACTTCAGCCGGACCAGTTCCATCCCGGCCTCGGCAAAATCCATACGTGCCCCGCGAAGATCCAAGGTCTCCTTTCCCATAAGCTTCTGTCCGTCCAAGAGGAAGCGAAAAGCCTCTCGGGACAAGGGAATATTTCTTACGTCGAACGGGCGATTCAAGACCGCATGGGCCAGCAGAAACTCCTGGATGGTCGTGTGGGCGAACTGGTAACGGAAGTCCTCCGTGCGGCTGATGAGCGAACGCGCCTCGATCTTGAACCGGGGAATTTGTTCAAGACCTTCTGCGCAGGTGAGTTCATCGCGATGGATCTGCTTGGGGCCTTGGCGGACCATGTGCAGGGCCAGCAGAACCGCTACACGCCATCCCTCATCGGGTTTCATGCCGAGGTGCTTGACCGCGTCTCTCCTCAACCACTGGTCCACCAACCTGTGGTACAGGTTGTACCGGTTGCCGAAGTCCACACAAGGCCGGTCATCGCTGCTCACAAAGTCCTCGATGTACGAGAGGAGCAGGGGCCGCATCCGCAACGACTCCATGGCCCCCGCCGCCCGGCGGGCCTCGTCCAGCTTCTGGTTGCCGAAAACACGGCCGGTGAGGGCCTGGTACAATCGGCGCCTGCGATTCGGTCTGAACCTCCTGGCAAGATACTCTTCCACCTGCTCCTCGTTGAAAAGGGAGAGGTATTTGAGGGGGCATTCGTAGGCACCGATGACAAAATGGCCCGGGAGGGTCGTCAGGTGCCGTGACATTTCGGGGAAAAACTGCATCCGGCAGGTGATGACGGTTCGTTGGAAGCGCACCACGCGAGGCAGCAGGTCGAGCAGGCGCTTGTCGGCGCCGGCCGACGGATCGTGCGCTTCCGGGTCCTCGTCGAGGGAGTCCAGAAGGAGCAGGGTCTGCGCAGGGTGGGGCCCGGCGTCTATCCTGTCCAGGGTGTCGGAACCGAGCTTCATGAGCGTGCAGTACCGCGCACCGGGAAGAGACCCTGTCAGGTGCCTGAATTTGAGCATCACCAACAGGGAGGTTTTCCCCATGCCGGCGTCCCCCAGGACAAAAAGGCAGCGATTCCCGTTTTCGTCGAGGGGACGTCTGAGGAATCCATCCACGCTCTTGAACGCCGGCTCCCGTGAAGCGATCAGACCCGGGCTGTGCACTTGGTCGGGAGGACTGAAGTCCTGGAGATCCGGGATCACGTAGTGACGGGCAAGCTCCTGGGTCCTCCCGAACTCGTTTTCCAGTGCTCGCAGCTCGTCCCGCCGGGCCCCCTTGAGGCCCGCCAGTTTTGCCGGGATTTGCGCCAGGGCTTCGGGAGACGATGGGTTGATGGTGATGCGGGCGTCGCGGGCGATGTTGAACTGCGTATCGACACTTTGGCCCGGCTGGTTGTACGTGACACTGGCCTGGGTGCGGGTCACTTTCTTCCCCTGTTGGTGCACTTTGCCGGATGTGCCCATGAAGCGCCCCTTTTTGTGCATGGAGGTTCAGCTTCGGGATCAAGCCCGGAATGAGGCAAAGGTGTACGCAATCCCGGCCTTGATCATCGTTCCGGCCAGACGGATCTCGTTTTCTGCCGGCATCACCTTGGGAAACACCGTCCCCACATGCTTGGCTCCGCGCCGGAATTGAGGTTTTCGTAGGGTGGGCACTGCCCACCAAAAAGGCCGTATTCCGCATTTTGCCGGATGTGGCCGAAACGATGATCAAGGCCGCAATCCCAAAGTCACTGTCGCACGCGTTACACCCGCAAGGTTAAGAATGTGAAGTGGTTCGAAAGACAATTTCCGGTTTGGAACGTGAGAGCAACCCTTTCGCATTTCAGGCCAAGTTATGGAAATGGGCAAGTGGTGTCAATAGGGTGAGATTGAGGATTCAGGGAGTGTGAAGGACATGGACCGGGCAGGCGCGGTGTCCTGCCCCCACGGCGGGCCTCTGTCACCCGTTTGCCGCATGCCCATCCACAAATGCATCTTGGGGCCCATGCCGGCGTTCTCGGATCTACGCAATCCGTGAGCGTAGCGCTGCTGTGCCTGCGGTCTCGAAGGTCGTGCGGCCTTGCCCTGAACCACAATATACAATTTGTGCACGGGCGCGCGCTCTGTCCCGTTAGGGACCCGGAAAAAAAATGTCCAAGAAAGCGCTCATATTTGGGTCGGATTCCTTCGATCCGAGAGCCAAAACCCGCAGGTATAGTTGTTCTATTTCGAGCAGTATTGGATAGAGGGTCGGATGGAGGCCGCTGGAATAGGAGATGCTAAATTATCGCTTGAAAAGCATTGGCTTCGAAACTAAACCAAGTGAACTAAACCAAGAGGAGGGGTCATGCGGACCGTCAATATTCATGAGGCCAAGACCAATCTTTCGCGCCTGGTCGAAGAAGCGGCCAATGGAAATGTTATTATTATCGCCAAAGCCGGCAAGCCCATAGCCAAGGTCGTGCCCCTGGCCGAAGCAGATGTGGGGGGCGCAGAAAAGCTGGGATTTATGGACGGTGAAATATCGGTGCCCGATGATTTCGACACCCTTGGCGCCGCAGATATCGAGTCGCTTTTCGAAGGGAAAGCGCCATGAGACTGCTGCTCGACACCCACATTCTCCTCTGGGCGGCGGGGCGAAACGATAAATTATCCGAGTCCGCCCGCACCCAACTCACGGCTCCCGAAAACAAGCTTTTTTTTCAGCGCGGCCAGTATTTGGGAGATTATCATCAAATTGGGTCTCGGGCGCGATGATTTCAGAATCGACCCGTACCGCTTGAGGAAAATGCTCGTCGTGCATGGATATACGGAGCTTCCGGTCTACTCCGAACACGCTTTGGGGGTCCACAGGCTGCCACCCCTTCACAAAGACCCCTTTGACCGCCTGCTGCTGGCTCAGGCTCGTCCGGAAGGAATGCTGCTGATCACCGCCGATGCCTCCCTCGGCCAATATGGCGCATCGGTGATGGCGGTTTGATACCCTGTACACCGTCCCCGCCTGGTTGGCGAAGTTGCAGAGACGAGGTTTGACCGGCATGGACCGGGCAGGCCCGGCGGCCTGCCCCTCCAGTTGGTGCCGGCCGGCCGCACCTGCCTTGTAGGTGAAAAGAGCGGCTTCCGGTGTCCGGGGCGCGTGAAAAAAATGTCTTCCAACATGACACCCGGACCCGGCCGGACTGCCTACCCAAAAGGCTGGTACTTGGGCATGAAGCGCTCGTGGCCCAGGTCCGGATTGACCGAGCACCGGGTGGCAACGCCGCCGAAAAGGGTTTTGAGACAGGTGTAGCAGAAGACGCAGCGCCGGATCTCCTCGGTGCGACCCTCCTGGACCTTGACGGGCCAGTCCGGGTCCGCCAAGAGCCCCCTGGACAGGGACACCATGTCCGCCCGGTCTTCCCGGACCACGCGTTCGGCCGTTGCCGGATCGTGGATGTTCGGGCAGATGACCGGGACCTTCACGGCCTTCTTCAGGGCCTCGGCCTCGGGGAGAATAACCCCCTCCTTGTCGGGAAAGAGGTAGTTGAGGGCCTCCTGCCTTCCGGAAGAAAGGTGGATGTAGTCCACGCCGGCCTCTTCCAACACGGGAACAATTCGCACGGTGTCTGCCAGGGTGAGCCCACCCTCCACGTGTTCGTCGCCGCTTATCCGAAATCCCAGCACGAACCTCTTGCCCACGCTCTCCCTGGTTTTCCGGATCAGATTGAGGGCGAGGATGAGGCGTTTTTCGAATGAGCCCCCGTAGATGTCTTTCCTCTTGTTGCCCAGGGGGGAAAGGAAATCGCCAAGAAGATAGCCGTGGGCCCCGTGGATTTCGATCCCGTCAAAGCCTGCGCGCTTGATTCTCATGGCGGCGCTCACGAAATCCTCTTCCAGCTCCACCACCTCCTGCGTGCTCAGCTCACGGGGGACGGCGCCCTTGGTACCCTCCCAATTGCGCAAGGGCTTCGGTGCGGTCCCTTCGGCCACGACATACGGCAGCGCAGAAGGAGCCACCAGGTCGGTCCCCGTCACCCGGGGGTTGGTCTGTCGGCCCAGCCCCAGGCTGAGCTGGACCACGGCCTTGGCTCCGTAATGGTGCATGGCGTCGGCAAGGTCCTTCATGAACCTCAGGCAATGGGACGAGTGGAAGCTCAAGATGGGCGCCCCCCCCTTCCAGTGCCTCAGGGTGCAGACGCTGTGCTCCACGATGATCAGCCCCACGCCCCCCTTGGCCCGCCCCGTGTAGTGGCAGATGGTCTGGTCCGTTATGGAACCGTCGGTTCCCGCGGTCCCCATACCGGTGGGCGCAAAGGCGATCCTGTTTTTCACCTCCATGTGTCCGATCTTCAACGGGTCGAAGAGACCGGTGGGTTTCTTCTCCTGCACGTCGTTCATGTTTCCTCCCCCTGCTAAAAATTGACGATGGGATGCATCGTTCTCATTTGTCAAACTATCAAAGTGGCAGGAGTCCTTCAATCCCCAATCGCCGGGGATCGTGTTTGCGGCAGGGTCAGACCGGCCGTGGCATGCCGTCTTTCCGGCGACCGATGCCCGCCCCAATAAGACCTGGCCTTGATCATCGCTGCGGCCACATCCAACCAAGAAAGTCCCCGACGCAAGCCACCAGGCCGGCGAAGGCTCCCAGGTGAATGAATCGACCTCCTTCTTTTCCCATGGGGTCCTCCTCAGGGAGCACAGGTACCCGCCGCAGGCTCACTTACTGTGGGAGAACAGGTTCAATCATTCTGGAACCCGAGCGACCAATCCTTCGCCTCTGGTCGAAGAAGCGGCCGAGGGAAATGTTCTTATCATCGCCAAAACCGGCGAGCTTGTGGTCAAGGGTAGTGCCCCTGCCCGAAGCAGACGTGGTGGGCGGAGAAAAGCTGGGAACTTCGAACGATGAGATGTCGGTGCCCGATGATTTCGACACCCTTGGGGCCGCAAATATCGAGCCGCTTTTCGAAGGGAAAGCGCCATGAGACCGCCATTCGTTACCTACATTCTCGCGTGGGCGGCGGTGGTAAACAATAGACTATCCGATTCCGTCCGTCCTGGAAATCGCGAAACCGTGGCCGTATTCTGTGGGTGCAGCCGTTCGCAAGGGTGATGGCACATGGGGCTCTTGCACGCCTTTAAACGATGCATCCGACTCCTCTACCACATTCTCGACAGTCCGAGTTCTTGGTAGGCTCCAAGCTCCTGGTCTTTCGTTATGAGGGTCATGCGCCGCTGGATGGCCTGCCAAACGATTAAACGGTCAAAGGGATTGTGCCCCAACCTTGATAGTCTGTGGAACGTAGCGGCCTCCTCGGGAAGCACAGGTAGAACATGGATCCCCATCCGTCCTGTGGCCTCGGGCAGGTCCTCGGGTTCGGCGTTGATCAATTCGAGTCTTCCCAGGTTGTACTTCAGCGATATCTCCCAAAAGGAAACGACACTCACCGAAACCGTGTTCGCCGGATCCCTTATCACGCGTGTTGCGGACTTGCTGAGCTTCCGGGGGCTGAAGATCGCCCAAAGCAACGTATGGGTATCCAGCAAGTATGTCATCGCCCCAGCATCTCCTCGTCGGACATTTTGAAGTCGTCATGGATCACGCAACGTGCCCTTCCCTTCAGCACGCCCAGCTTTCTCTCAGCCTACTTTCCGTAGTGGGAATATGGCATGAGAACAGCCACCTTTTCTCTTTTTTTCCCGTAAGTTATGACGATCTCTTCCCCTCTTGCCACACGGGCGAGAACCTCGGAGAAGGTTGCCTTCAATTCCCCAAGGCTTATCGTCTGCATTGCAGCCTCATCAAGCTTCGTGTTTCAAAGACCGTGACCGCTTGCGAGACAAGTTGTCAAGAAAAGTCGTAGCCGTGGGCGCAGTCGCGGATAGGCGCAGAGGTGGTTTGACCGGCAGGGGCCCATTACCCCTCGGGGTCCTTGCCCCACTCTACCAGCATTCATATACCTTGCACGGCCACAAACCGCGTTATTTCTACCCTCACTCCACCCCCTCTTCCAGAGGGCGAAGGGGATGCCGGAAATCCCAATTTGTGACCGCTCGCAGTTCAACCCTGCTGCGATTCACCTGTTCGCGTGTGACGACCTCTTTACGCGGAACTGGCAGAAAATATTAGGCTCGCCGTCGGTCTTTCCCGTTCACCGGACACAGTTGCCCAGGGTGCAACCGGCATGATCGCAATAGGCCAAGGGGCTGTCCAGGTCCTGGTCGATCCGCAACGATGATCAGGACCCAAACACCAGAGACCCTCCAACAACGCGCCGGGGGGGGGGCGCTCTGCGTCCCGTTTGAACACAGAATGGTCGGCGCCGCCTTGGCTCTTGCACAGGCAAATTCACCGGCTCGTAGGATACTGCCCGACGAACGTAGGAACGCCATTCAAGGAGTGTGTAAATGCTTTCCGACCGCGGAAAGAAACCATTCTCAGAAGTGGCATCGATTTCCACACCCCTACCATTTTTCCTCTCGGTGGTCCTTCAACGGAAGACCTCTTTGTAAAATAAGAGTTTGTTATTTCAGATTATTTCGCTGCATTTGCGTATCTATCCAAGCCAACCACGAACTGGCGTGATAATTGCATTCCCATGCGGGTACAAGAAAAGCGTTTGAGGACGTTCTTTGAAAAATCGACAGCAAGCGGTCCCATTCATGCTTCATTTGGCTTATGGATTTTTGCGCCAGAGATCCCGGCCGAAGAAAGACCTAAGGCCAAGGCAACATCTCCTGCATGTTTCCATGGGGGGCGGAGTTTAAGCACGGTTGTCAGGGTTTTTTTGTGATATGAATAAAAATACACCATGAGACCCGAACGAAAGGAGGGCAATGTACTATGGCGAAGAAGATTTTAGTGTTGATTCTTGGGCTCGTTGTGATAGCCTTGTTTACAGGCATTGCATCGGCTGCAACAACAGCCGATGTCATTTTTGTTGTCGATGAATCCGGCTCAATGTCCGGCGAGCACGCATGGTTGAAGACCATGGTTACACAACTGGACGAGAAACTCACAGCCGAAGGGGTGACCGGGAACCGGTATGGCCTGGTGGGTTATGGCGCCGCGTCATCACATGGAATTGATCCGCACAAGCACAGCGTGGGCGGTGGGGACTGGGGCACCGCTTCTCAGCTCAGTGATGCGACAAGCACCTTGGTTCTAACCGGCAGTATAGAAGACGGCTGGTTTGGCATAACATTTGCCCTTACCGAATATGTTTTCAGGGCAAATGCAGCCGTGAACATCATTCTGGTAACGGATGAAGACAGGGATAACAGGAACTCAAGTATCACATATCAGACAACACTCGATCTTCTTGACCAGAATAAAGCGATTTTGAATGCGGTCGTAAATGCCAATTTCCGGGCATATGGAATTACTAACAACACCACGGTCATGGGCATCACGGCAGACGACCAGGACCCGAACACGGAAGGCAATCAAAATGCCTACATCGCTGATGGCTCCGGCGGTTACAGCTTAGGAACCGATGGGTACTATTATTCGGGTTCTGGGACCACCAAGGCAGACTACGTTGATATGGCCCTGGCAAGCGGCGGCGCGGCGTGGAATCTGAATATCTTGAGATCCGGAGGGAATAGCGCAACTTCATTTACTACAGCCTTCATTGACTTGAAGGTTAAGGAGATCCAGGAGCAAGACCCCCATCAACCGGTTCCTGAACCAGCGACCATGACACTTTTGGCTTCCGGGTTAATCGGCCTTGCGGCAATGCGCAGAAAGAAAAGAGATTAGACACATCCAAGCCGCCCCACAAAGGCAGGCGCTTCCGCCTGCCTTTTTTGTTCCAACCTACTCTAAACAAATCATCCCTGACGAATGAGAAAACATTCGGCAAAGGGATTGGGAAAAACATGGGCGGATGCCCGTCGAGGGTATCGGTTTTCTTCCATAGCGCCCTGATCGACCCGGATGGTCTTTGGAGGACAATATGCGCCCCGTCTCAAGAACAGCAATCCTTTCCATTGCAATTGCCGTTATGGTGTTTTTCAATGTCTTTCTAAGTGTAATTGCATTTGCCGTGCCTGTTTCAGATGGGTTCTCGGAGGGAATGTTTGTTGCTAATGAAATGCTTAGAAGAAACATCGCCGAATACCTCGAAGATGCTGAAGAAAACTTAAGAACCGGTGATTTGCGGCAATTCGGGATCATGGTAGGCAGACTCAAACAGGTTGATCCTAAAAATGAAAAGCTAATTGCACTTTATAGTATTTATCTGGTTTCCAGAGGGCTGATCGATCATGCAAAGAAGGAACTCATGGTCTTGGAAAATGACAATAAATATGCGCATTACGCAAAAGCCATGATCCTAAGAGATGAGGGGGACCTTCAACGCGCGCTCGCAACATGCATGGGCGCTATCGAGATGGATGCAAGCCATCCGTTTCCCCACAATATCCTCGGGGGCATACATTTCGATATGAAGCATTTCGATCTGGCAATCGCGGCCTTTCAAAAGGCGATCCTTCTGTCACCGGCGTTTTATCCGGCCTATACGAATCTGGGTTTTGCCCATCTGGAACGAAATGATCTCGACAATGCCGCCCATGCCTTTGAAAGAGCCGTTGATTTCAACCTGGACACCTCATCCCCGCATTATGGACTTGCCTTGATCCACGAAAAGAAGGGCAACATCGACTTGGCCATATTGGAGGCCCAAAAGAGCCTCGCTGCAAGGGCCTCACAGAACCCCGCCATGTCGAAGCTCGCGCAACTCTACCTCCATAGAGGGCGTCTTGAAGATGCTCTGCAAACTGCAAACCGCATGAAGGAAAATGCCCTTGAAGGAGCTGAGGCCGTTCTTTTGCAGATATACCTGCAAGCAGGAGACGGGGACAAAGTCCTTGAGCAAGCAAACAACATACCCAAAGATCAGCGAGCACACTCATATTACAAGGGATGGGGTCACCTGCTCAATGGAAACCATGCAGACGCCCTGCAGGCCCTCACGCGGATTGACGTTGCAAGTCAGGTGGGATTCGACCTCTACTTGGCCGTCATTTGCATCCAGCATTATTTAAAAGAGACCGGACCGTTGAATCTGCCCCTGAAAACCGGATGGGGACATCATCCCGACAAACTGGTATACTTTATCAACGGCTCGATTCATGCCTCAGAAAGAAATGACTGGCAGAAAGCGATGGATAGTTGGCGCGCATCAGAGAGATTGTTTAAAAACTTCTATTTTGACGGCATTTCTATTGATGAACTGAAGAGACATACAACAGATGAGGAACTGCGCAACACCAGTATAGGTCTCCTTTATTATGCAAATAACATTCACCGAAAAGCACATATGGTTTTCGAAAGACAGTTGTCTAAAAGCAAGTCCTCTATTTGGTCCAACTATTTCCTCGCTCAGGTTTATATGAAAACCGGCGAACCCCATAAAGCCATTGCACACTTGAAGACGGTTGTGGACTGCGCACCGCGGTTTTACGCGGCGCTGGCGCTATTAGGTGAGACCGAGAGGATGACGGGGAGCACGGCGGACGCTTACGCGCATTTAGCCCGCGCGATAGCCGTGAGGAAAGAACCGGACCTCCTGTTGTCCGTGGCGCAGATGTCAGAGGATAACGGCTCGTATGAAAAAGCGGAAGAGTATTACCGGTTACTGATCGAAGCCTATCCGGAAATATTTCTCGGGTACAACCACCTTGCCTATTTGTATGCCAAGATCGAAAAAAACCTTGACCTCGCATCGGAGCTGGCTCAGAAAGCAGACATGCTTGCGCCCAACAATCCACTGGTTTTGGATACCTTGGGGTGGGTATATTTCCGGCAAAGGGATTATGATAGCGCTCTTATGCATTTGCATAACGCAGAAAAAATCGCAGATGAAATCCCGGTAATCCTGTATCACCTTGGAGTAGTGTATCACAAGAAAGGGCTTGATTTGAAGGCCGTGGAATATCTGGAAAAGGCGCTCTCTATATCGGACAGCTTCAGAGAAGCGGAACCGGCAAAAGAGTTACTGCGCGAGATCAAGAAGTAGTTGTAATTCCTCCGGTTGGGGCCCGCAGCGGACATGCTCCCCTTTCCTCTCCGCCTGCCGCCTTGTCGTCGGCTGCACGGGCATGCTTGCGCTTGTGCCCGTTCGGTGTCTTCCTCCTCATATTATACCTTGCGCGGCCACAAACTGCGCTTTCTATACCCTCACCCAAACCCTTTCCCAGAGGGGGGGCGGAATCGCAATTTGTGACCACCCTCAGTATAGATTCCACCTTGCAGATCCAGAACTCGATCCCACTTCCCATACCGACCCCGGAGCGGTGGGGGTGCCCCCTACCAAAGGCGGGTCGGCGGGAACGCCATCAGGACCTTTTTGGGCCTCGATCATCCTTCCCGGCAATTATGGCGCCCCATTTCAGGGGCTAATAAAAGAGGAAGAACGAGCATCATACCCCGGACCCGGCCGGACTGCCTACCCAAAAGGCTGGTACTTGGGCATGAAGCGCTCGTGGCCCAGGTCCGGATTGACCGAGCACCGGGTGGCAACGCCGCCGAAAAGGGTTTTGAGACAGGTGTAGCAGAAGACGCAGCGCCGGATCTCCTCGGTGCGACCCTCCTGGACCTTGACGGGCCAGTCCGGGTCCGCCAAGAGCCCCCTGGACAGGGACACCATGTCCGCCCGGTCTTCCCGGACCACGCGTTCGGCCGTTGCCGGATCGTGGATGTTCGGGCAGATGACCGGGACCTTCACGGCCTTCTTCAGGGCCTCGGCCTCGGGGAGAATAACCCCCTCCTTGTCGGGAAAGAGGTAGTTGAGGGCCTCCTGCCTTCCGGAAGAAAGGTGGATGTAGTCCACGCCGGCCTCTTCCAACACGGGAACAATTCGCACGGTGTCTGCCAGGGTGAGCCCACCCTCCACGTGTTCGTCGCCGCTTATCCGAAATCCCAGCACGAACCTCTTGCCCACGCTCTCCCTGGTTTTCCGGATCAGATTGAGGGCGAGGATGAGGCGTTTTTCGAATGAGCCCCCGTAGATGTCTTTCCTCTTGTTGCCCAGGGGGGAAAGGAAATCGCCAAGAAGATAGCCGTGGGCCCCGTGGATTTCGATCCCGTCAAAGCCTGCGCGCTTGATTCTCATGGCGGCGCTCACGAAATCCTCTTCCAGCTCCACCACCTCCTGCGTGCTCAGCTCACGGGGGACGGCGCCCTTGGTACCCTCCCAATTGCGCAAGGGCTTCGGTGCGGTCCCTTCGGCCACGACATACGGCAGCGCAGAAGGAGCCACCAGGTCGGTCCCCGTCACCCGGGGGTTGGTCTGTCGGCCCAGCCCCAGGCTGAGCTGGACCACGGCCTTGGCTCCGTAATGGTGCATGGCGTCGGCAAGGTCCTTCATGAACCTCAGGCAATGGGACGAGTGGAAGCTCAAGATGGGCGCCCCCCCCTTCCAGTGCCTCAGGGTGCAGACGCTGTGCTCCACGATGATCAGCCCCACGCCCCCCTTGGCCCGCCCCGTGTAGTGGCAGATGGTCTGGTCCGTTATGGAACCGTCGGTTCCCGCGGTCCCCATACCGGTGGGCGCAAAGGCGATCCTGTTTTTCACCTCCATGTGTCCGATCTTCAACGGGTCGAAGAGACCGGTGGGTTTCTTCTCCTGCACGTCGTTCATGTTTCCTCCCCCTGCTAAAAATTGACGATGGGATGCATCGTTCTCATTTGTCAAACTATCAAAGTGGCAGGAGTCCTTCAATCCCCAATCGCCGGGGATCGTGTTTGCGGCAGGGTCAGACCGGCCGTGGCATGCCGTCTTTCCGGCGACCGATGCCCGCCCCAATAAGACCTGGCCTTGATCATCGCTGCGGCCACATCCAACCAAGTGCGGAAGAATCTTTTTTGGTGGGCAGTGCCCACCCCAGGAGAACCTCAATTCCCGCGCGGAGCCAAGCATGTGGGTACGGCGTCTCCCAAGGTGAGGCCGGCAGAAAACGAAACCCGCGCGGCCGATGCAGGAAATCGTGATTTGTGACCCCACGCAGCAGACAAGCCGAGTCGGTTGCGCTCCGGTATTGAATTGGAAGGGTTTTTCTGAGAGGATGGGCCCCGAACGGACAGAGACCGTTTATCCAAGGACAACGAGACGGGGACAACGACACGGGGACAACGAGACGGCAAGGATCGCCTGTGGTCACTCTCCAAGACGCCAAAGAAGGCGCCCGAGCATTGACGGAAGCGCTGTCGCCGGCTGCCGTTGTGGTCTTCGGCTCCGTGGCCGGATGTGGCAAGGGCAACGACCTGGACATCCTGGTGGTGACGGAAAGTGAAAACAGCCATCAGAAGGTTGCGCTCTCGCTGCGGGGTTTCTACTCGAGATCTGCCGTCGGCTACCTCGTTGCCTCCAGGGAAGAGATCACGAGGAGCTTCAGGCGCGGGAGTCCTTTCTTGACGCTCGTGCAGAAGGAGGGGAAGGTCCTTTACATGAAAGACTCGATCCGCCAATGGGTGGAGCTGGCCGCAGAAGACCTCCGACAGGCGAGGTACCTCCTGCAAGGAGGGTTTTGCAGAAGACTGGTGTCCCTTCTCGATGCCCATGGGCTTGCCGTCGAGCGAAGCGACGAGGACGTCGACCTTATGGACAGCATCTTCAGGGGGCCCTATCCCGCGGAGGAAGGACTCTTGCCCCTGGGAAGCCCCACACGCGAGGACGCCTCCAGGGCCGTCTTCTGTGCCGAAGCTCTCTGCGAACAAACCGGCTTGCCGTTCGACGGCGGGCCGAGCCGCTGACGTCGTTTTCCTTGGACCATACACACAGAGACAGAGAGAGCCAGCCGGGGATCGAGAGAGGCTTTCATTTCGGGATCCCCCAGGCCGGTCCCCCGGACACGGGGAAGCTTTCCCGCTTTTTCGTTCCCCTCGCCCTGCAGGCGGCCTCCCAGGCCCTGACCTACCCCCTCGTGGCCATGGTGGCCTCCAGGGGACCGGGTGGTACCGTCAATCTCGCGGGGCTCGCCCAGGCCAACACCATCATGTTCCTGCTGGGCACCCTGGGGTTCGGCCTGGTGACCACGGGGATGCTCTACGCCAGGTCCGCCGAAGGCTATGCCAAATACTGGTCCGTCACCATGCTCATCGGGATGGCCGTGGTCGCCCTCCAGGCCCTGCTGTGCATTCCCGCCCTGGCCCACGGAATGTTCGCCACCATCATGGGCCTTCCCCCCTCCATCGAGGACCCGGCACGAACCGCCCTTTTCGTGAGCCTGCCCCTCCAGTTTCTCTTCTTTCTTCGCAACCCCTACCAGGTGGCCATGTACAACGGCCAGGCCACCGCAAGGGCAAGTGCCGCGACCTTCATGCGGATCACACTCACCGCGGCGCTCTCAGTGGTGTTTTGCAGGCTCTGGCTGGTGGGCCCCGTGTGGGCGGTCGTGTGTCTCACCATCCCCGTGGCCCTGGAGGTCGCCACATCCAAGGCGTTCGCCGCCCCGTTCCTCAAGGAGCTTCCGCCCACCGACGAATTCCCCTCGACCCGCAGGGAGATATTCCTTTTCACTCTCCCCCTTTCCATAGGAGGGCTCTTTCTCTCCCTGGCCGCCCTGCTGCTGGGCGCATTCATTGCACGGGCCCCCGAACCCGAACGGATGCTCCCGGTGTACTACCTGGCCATGGGGCTGGCCAACCCGGTGGCCTACGGCGCAACCCGCCTGCAGGCCGTGGTGCTCACCTTTCCACCCCGGTCCCCGGACGACCGCCGCGTGTTTCGATTCGCCGTCGTCTCGGGAATCGTCATGGGACTTCTGCCCCTCCTTCTCATCCTCCCGGGTCTTTCCGAGCTTTACTACGTGACCCTGCAGAGCCTGGACCCACGGGATGTGTCCCTGGTGCGCCTCACAGCCTTGGCCCTGGCGGCCTTTCCCTTTTGTGTGGCCATCCGGGCCCACACGGAAGGCCTGGCAGCGCTGCACAAAAAGCCCGTGGCCGTCCTAGCCGGGCAGGCCGTGTTCATGGGAACGGTGGTGACCTCGGCCTTCCTCTGCCTTGCCCTGGGCGTGCCGGGGTATCTCATAGGCCCGGTGGGTGTGATTGCGGGAAACCTTGCGTGTTCCGGGACCATCCGTCTTTCCCTCGGGATCGAGGTGGGGGCCAAGGTGCCGGTTCCCCCCACGCACCTGTCGCACGGGCAGATTCGTTGATAAGGGCTCGCGTGAGAATAAGTTCCCGTTTTCAGGCGTCGAGGCGCACGCATGGCAAGGCGCGAGGAAGGCGAATGGCGGGCCATTTAACCGACGTGCAACGCTGCCAGACGTGATGGATCGGCGCATCAGAACGGGAAGTTATTCTTGAGCGAGCCCTAAGGCCATGTGGCCTGGGTTGTGAGTTCGGTTACCGTCGCCCACAAGAGGAATCGTGGTCGGTATCGGTATTGAGAGAAGAGCGCCCAGTGCCAACCGGATGAAGAGGCAGAAGCGTTGTTGCGGGTGCCGGATCTGTCAACTCTTTTGCTCCTTCCAGCGGGAAACCGCGTTCAACCCGAAGAAGACATCCCTTCGGCAAGGTGGTTTCACTCGCCCTGGAGACGGAATTGGGACTCTCGTAAGGTGGGCACCGCCCACCAAAAAGACATCCACCAGTGGTCAAAGGTGGCCGGAACGATCATCAAGGCCCAGCGGCCGGAAGCGCTCCCAGACGAAGGATGCTGCGCGAAAAGCCCTGGAGACCGGTGAGGAAGGGGCGCTTGCCCGCTACCCAGGGCGCTTGACGGCGGCGGGGACGTGTCGCATTTTTTGGGGTCACATGGCAACCCCGACATCAGGAGAGAACACACACGATGGAGACATTCGAAAAGCTCAAGACCTACTTCGAAAGTGCCCGGGGAAGGGGCGTCCTGGCGACTGCCGATAGCGAAGGACGCGTGGATGCGGCCATGTATTCGCGTCCGCACTTCATGGAAGACGAAACCGTGGCATTGATCATGCGCGACCGGCTCACCCATCTCAACATGCAATCCAACCCATACGCCGTCTACCTTTTCATGGAAGACGGTCCCGCTTACAAGGGCAAGCGGCTCTTTCTGCGCAAGTTGCGGGAGGAAAAGGACACGGATCTGCTCTACGAGCTTCGGCGGCGTGCCCATGGGGACGAGAAGGATCCGAACGATCCGAGGTTTCTCGTGTTTTTCAAGGTGGAGAAGGTCCTGCCCCTTGTCGGGGTGGGGGAAGAGCCCGTTGGGGAGCCCAAAGGGTGAAAGGCGAAACCCCCGAACCCGTAAGGGGGCGCGACCCTGTCCAGGCAGTGCCCGCTGTCTCGGTTCGTCCACCTCGTTCAATGCAGCCTTCTTTCAATCCTTCCAAAGACATCGGAGGGTATTGGACGTGGATGCACCCAAAGGCGCCTGTGGGAGGGGGCGATGGTGTTCAGGTCCGGCGTCGAGGGGTTGTTCAACCGGGTGTGACCTCACAACGGCCCTGCCGAAGACAGGACCGCGACAACGGGTTCATGTGTCGTAAGCACTCCACAGATCGAGGATACCGAGAACCGCGGCGATGCGGCCGTCGTCTTCGAGAACGGGGATTTCCTTCAAATTGCGCCGGAGCATGCGCTCGAGCACGTGCTCGACCTCTTCATCCCGCCGCGCGCTGATAAGAGCGGTTTCCATGATATCCGCCACGGTGCGGGCGGTGATACGATTCAGGATCGACCGGGAGTGAAAGTGCGGTTTGAGGCGCGAGTCCAGAACATGACGGATGAGAACGCCCAGGGAAACGTATCCCTCCAGCTTCCCATCTGCATCCTCCAGGTAAATTCCTCGCACGTGCCCCGCCCTCCGGACCCTGGCAGCCGCCTCTTCGAGGGTGCACGCACTTGAAACCGCAAAATGGGGACGAGCGCCCATCTTCTCGATCACGTCACGGACTCTCATGAGAGACCCCTTGTGCGCACACCGCTCAAAGTGCGACCCGATGTATCTCCCCCGCCTTGGTCAGGGCGTGTTTGACCAAGGGCGGGGCGATGAGCTCGTTGAGGATCACCGTCCCGATTATCGCGTTGAGGAGGGTCTCTGCCACAACGGTATCCTCGAAAATCCCCCTTGCCACCAGCACCAGCCCGATGGAGATACCCGCCTGAGGAAACAGGCCCAGGGCCAGGTATTTCTTGATGGCTTCAGGAGCCCGGGAGATGCGTGCACCTGCCCACGCACCCAACTGCTTGCCGCCCATCCGCACAACGAGAATGATGACAACCATCGCGGCGGACGACCTGAAGAGCTCCAGGTCGATCTGGGCTCCCGCCAGGCCGAAGAAAAGCCCGAAAAGGGGTTCTTCCACCTCTTCCACCACGAGGAAGAAATCGGGGCGCCTCTTTTCCAGGTTCACGATCACATAGCCGACCACCATGCAGGCGAGAAGGGGAGAACCACGCAAAACCGAAGCCGCACCGCTGGTGGTCAGGACGGTTCCCAGGACCACCATCAGCAGCGCTTCCTTGCGGCGGGCGTGCTTGCCCATGATCACGAGAAGCCTCCCCGCCGCCAGCCCCAAGATCAGAGAGAATCCGAGTTCCCAGCCCACCACGGCCGACATCCCACACCAAGAGACCCCGTCCGGCGAAACCAGCGTCTGCGCCAAGGCGGCTGCCACCGCGAACAAGGCGATGGCCAGGGCGTCGCTCAGGGCGATCACCGCCAAGAGAGCCGTGGTGAAAGTGCCTCCTGCGCGAAGCTCGGTGACGATGGCCAGTACCACGCCGGGCGCCGTGGCAACGCAGATGGCGCCGATGACAAGAGCCAACGGAAGGTGAGTGTCCAGCAAACCGAACCCGCCTCGCCCCAGCACACTGAGGACGGGCAGTGCAGGCAGGAGCACAAGGGTCGTGAGCACGAAAGCACCGATGCCTTGAGCGAATGTGATCCAGAGAATGCTTCTGCCGAGGCGCTTGAGCCGATGGTACACGAGACTGCCGCCTATGGAATACGCGATCACGCTCAGGGCCAGCTCGGTGATGCTGTGAAGGTCCTGGTCCACCAGGGACCTGCACAGAATGCCGGAGGCAGAAGGCCCCAGTAGGAGCCCTGCGATCAGGTAACCTGTGACCCTTGGCAGCTTCACTGCGTTGGCGGCCCGTCCGGCCCAATAGCCTACGAGCAGCAGAAGCCCTATGGCGAGAAGGCAGTGGTTGACCATCAGGGGACTACGGCCTTTTCCCGGAGCCACAACTCCAGGAGATCCAGGATGTCCAGGTTCCCCACCAAAACTCCCCGTGCATCGATGACCGCCACGTCCTTCACGTCGTTCTCGATCATCCGGGACAAGACCGAATGGAGCGATTCGTCCTCGCCGCACACAACCAGATCGGCTTCCAGGAGGTCTTCCGCCTTGTCCGAAGCGAAAAGCTCCACGATGTGCTCGGTGACCACCAGCGCATCGCTGACCCTTCCGTCCAGGTACCAGCGAAAAACCGCGTCCTTCAATATGTCGAGAGATATGTAACCGACCGGTTTGCAGTCCTTGTCCACCACGTAAGCAACCCCGCACCGGTGCGCATGCACCATGGCGCGCACCACCTCCTCCAAGGTGCTATGCCGGGTCACCACGGGCACTTGTTTCCTGCCGACCTGAGAGTCTAGGAACTGCCTGACCCTTAAAGACCTCACGCGCCGTTCCTTTCGGGCTCGTTCTTCCGAACCCTGGCCTGTCGACTCACGCCGTTTACCTCTTCTCACAGTTTTCGATCCAGCACGAGGTGAGAGAAATACCCGAGCACCACAGCCCCATAGTAGGGTACAAGCTCCGGCCACGGCATCATGCCCAGGGCGGTGGGAAGCACAAGAACGGGAAGGGGCACGAGCAGCATGGCCCACCAGGTGTGGGTCCAGCCCCTGTGGTGCCCCAATGCGGGCAGGAGGGCGCAGAACCCCAGTACGGCCGCCCATTTGTATCGTTGCGTGTACAGGAGCCAAGCATCGAGGATCACGAGGCCCCCGTAGAAAAGATTCTGTCCCTTCGAGTCCGTATCGATGTCCGGCAGAAGGGCGCCCAGCAGGCAAAGCACCGCCAGCGCGACGCCTGTGCCGGGTTGGGGCCGGTACACTCCAGCCCAGCCCACCAGGAAGATGGCCACACAAAAGACCACTAGGCCTGCGGTGGTATGCGTCTTGTAGCCGGGCATCTCCAGTGTGCCCCAAACGTGAGGGTTTGTCGGCAATGGGCGCCAAAAGATAAGTGCCCGATTGTCAAGAATACAGCCGGGTCAACTTTGCCCTTTCTCTTTCCGGGAATGGGTGCCTTTCCCATGTCCCACGCCCCGGTCGGCGTTTCAAAATGCTTGACTTGTCCGAACGGATCGCACACAGTAACAAATTTGTAAATGAAAAAGGGACCGGGCTGGTCCCTCATACCCATGCCGGAGAACAACCCATGGAAAAGACCCTTAGTGCCATAGATATCTTCACGGGCATCCTTGTGGACTCTGTGGTGGAGGTCCTTGAGGCGTCGACAAGGAAAAAAATCAATTATGCCCGGACCCTTCAGATCATTCCCAAAGTCAGTATCCGGCCGGAGATCGGTTGTTTCGTTCCGTTCCACGGGGACTATTCCGGGCTGGTGGTCATGAATTTCACCGCTCAAGCGGCCATGCATATTTACAGGAGCTATATGGCGGAAATGGGCATACCCGAAGACGAGTTGCCCAATGAATACACGTCCACCGAGGTCCCTGACAGCTTGGGCGAATTGACCAACCAGGTTCTCGGGAAAGCCGTGAGGCATATGGAACGTGAGTTTGAACTGACCTCTTTTTTTGGACAACCCAAAGCCCTCGCCCTGAACTACGAGATCACCCTTGTGATCGATTCCGCTTACAAAGACAACCGGCGCATGGTTTTCGACATCGAAGGGCGGAAATTCTACCTGGAACTGGCCATGGAGTCCCTGGAGCTAAGGTCCCTGGGCCGATGACAGGGAGCCGGCACCCTCCCGGCACCCTCCCGGCACCGGACCCTCGAGGGCCCTGCGCGTGCGGTTGTGACCCCCGGCGGGGGGGGGCAGCCATGATGACGCATCCAGGGAAAAAGGGCCTGCCGGCAAACGACAGGGGCGCGCCGTGTGACGGATGGGTCATCCCCACCGGACGTGCCTGCCCATCTTCCATCGAAAATCGCACCTTTCCCCGCCCTCGGCGAGGGTCGTGGTCCGCACCAGCCCCGTGCCGTACGCCTTGCTCACGGGATAGTCGATGGGGCAGAGAAAACGGGTGAGTGTTTCCACCCCCTGGGCCTGGAAGAACTTGCACAGTGCGCATTCCCGCACGTCGAAGCCGAAATCGAAGGCAACGGCGTCGCCCTCGATGAACTCGATCACCCAGTCACCGGGATAGCGACGCTGTTGCGACTGTACCGCGTACTCCCTGAGCATACGGCCCCACTTGTCGAATTGTCGTCTCACCAGCTTCGAGTGGGTCTGCGATTGGAGCTCGGCCGCTTCATAGACGACTTGTCCCGTCTCTTCGGCGGTGCCGCCGTTTTGTTCCAGGACCCTGTGGAGCGCCACGGTCCTTGTCCCCGAGGAAAGGCTGTCCATCCAGAGGTTCTTTTGTCCGATGTACGGCATTTGCCCAATGAGCGTTTCGAACACTCCACGGCTGCTCGCGATGACCCCCTGTGCGGTCTGCTCTCCGTAACGGCGCTGCAATGCCTGCTTGAGCCAAGGGGCGGCCTTGTCGAAGTCGTGCAGAAGTTGTGGTGTTCTCGATGTGTAGTCGTTCCTGCACATGGCTCCTCCTTGCTCCTAATGCGGATCGGAGCGAAGCGTTTTGTTCGTCCAGGGATTTCGAGTCTTGGGAGTCGACCCCACCCGTCCTCTTGCACCGGTCGACGCCGACAGGTAAGGTTAGTCCCCTGGAGGGGCAGGGTCAAACAATATCGACCGGTGACTCGCGGAAGGACAACCGCGGCGCACGGCCGGCCCGGTACAAGAGCACGAAGCCGGAGGGGAGCATGCAGTACCGTTTGGAGGCACTTTGCGAGGGCGACAGGAAAACAGTCATCGACATATTGAACCATTTCGTGAAAAACACTTATGCGGCCTAGCCGGAAACACCGGTGAGTTACGAGGCGTTCGATTTCTTTGTGCAGGCCGCCAGGGGATATCCCGCCGTGACGGTGCGAGACACGGTGGGGACCATCGTCGGGTTCGCCATGCTGCGGCGGCACCACCTTGCAGACACGCTGAGAAGGACCGTCGAGATCTCGTCTTTCCTGCTCCCGCAGCACACGGGAATGGGGACGGGGACGGCCATCGTCGACCTCTTTGCCCTGGAGGGCCGTAAAGCGGGGGAGGATACCATCCTGGCGAGCATCTCTTCGCTCAACGAGGAAAGCGTGCGTTTCCATCTGAAAAACGGCTTCACCGAGTGTGGAAGGTCTCGCAATGTGGGGCGCAAGTTCGGAAAGGACTTCCATGTGGTGTGGATGCAGAGGATGCCGTGAAGGGCGCGCGGGTCCTTGAGCGATTGACTCGTACGGAACCAGGAGGGTATAGAACGGGACCCTATCCTGTGAGGATGCACGGTAATCCCCTTTTCACGGTATGGCAGCAGGACCCTTTGCCTGCGAGGATGGAAGGGGAGGAACCGTATGGAAGGAACCGGCGGAGGATCCTTGGAAAGTCGCCTCGAAATGCCCCGTTTCATCGGGAGGCACGGGATCGCGCAAGCAGCGGAAGGAGAAGAGGAACATGGCAGGTTTACAGGAAGTGGTCGTCATCGACGCGGTCCGCAGCGCCATAGGCAAGTCGGGCTGGAAAGGCATGGAGAAAAAGGGCCAGCTCTGTCAGGCCTCAGCCCAGGACCTGGTGGCAGCGGTGATGCGGGGTCTTCTCGACCGTGTCAAGGCCAGGTGCCCGAAATTCGACGAGCACGACATCGAGGACGTCGTCGTGGGGTGCCTGAGCGCCATCGGTGAGCAGGGAGGAAACATCGCGAGGATAGCAGCTCTGCTCGCGGGAATCCCCAAGGAAGCCTCCGCGTGCACCGTCAACCAGTACTGCAATTCGGGATTGAAGGCGATCAACATCGCCAGCCGGGCCATCAAGGTGGGAGACGGCGATGTGTTTCTCTGTGCCGGGGTCGAGATCATGTCCCACTACGGTATGGGGTCCGACATTCAGATAGCCTTCGAGGCAAAATATCCCGTGCGCTTCACCAACCGGCTGGCGGACATTAAGATAGACGTTCCCCAGGGATTGTGCGCGGAAATGATATCGGCCGACGAGGGGCACACCCGGGAGGACCTGGACCGTTTCGGCATGTGGAGCATGCAAAAGGCGGTGGAGGCGCAGCGCAAGGGATGGTTCGCGGATCACATCGTTCCCTTCGAGTATTCGTGGAAGGGTGAAAGCTGGCGGGTGGAAAAGGACGAGGTTCTGCGACCCAAGGCGGTGGATGATCCCGAGGGGTTCTGGGAGGATATCGGGAAGCTGAAGCCGGCCTTCAAGCCCGACGGCATAGTCACAGCGGGAAACTCCTCCCAGATCGTGGACGGCGCCGCCGCGGTCCTTCTCATGAGCGCGGCCAAGGCCGAGAAGCTGGGGCTGGAGCCCCTGTGCAAGGTCACCGGCATGGCCTCGGCAGGGGGCGATCCCGTTCCCATGCTCCTGGCGCCGATCCCGGCCACCAGGAAAGCCCTGGCCAGGGCCGGAAAGACCATGGATGACATGGACATCATCGAACCCAACGAGGCCTTCGCCAGCCCTTGCCTGTCGTTTGCCAGGGCCTTCGGGTACGCCTACGACGACCCCCGGGTCAACCCTACGGGAGGAGCCATCGCCGTGGGGCATCCCATAGGGGCCTCGGGCGTGGTCTATTTCGGGGAAATGGTGCATCACCTCAAACGCATCAGGGGGCGAGCCGGAGTGCAGCTCATGTGCGGGGGAGGGGGGATCGGTATCGCCACGGTGGTGGAGGCGGTCTAGGGGAGGATGGGCCTCGTGATGGGAGGCACCTCATTCTTTTTGATTTGACATCTCTTCTGTTTGCATTTATCCACCCGGTAGTAGCCGTTTGCCAGGCAACCTTCACCTTCTCGGATGGAAAGGTTCATGAAACGCTACGTTGCCAGCAGGCTCCTCCACACTCTGTACATCCCGGCCTTCCCTTCCGTTCTGATCCTCTTGATGGCGCGACTGCTGCCGGGGGCTCCCATTGGGGCCGCCATGCAGCAGAACATGGACCCTGTCGAGGAAAGAATCGTACAGAAAGTACGTGCCGCTACTCAAATGGCAGAGCGTGGTTCAGGCCAAGGCCGCACGATTTTGGAAACGGAAGGCGTAGCGGCGCTGCGCTAAGATCCGGGAACACCGGCACGGGCCGCAAAATGCATTGGTGGATGGGCACAAGCGATGGCTTTCAAAAAGGGAGGGAAGGGTGGACTCGATGGCCCCATTGCTCGAAGTCAAGAATCTGAAGACATATTTCCTTACCGAGGACGGGCTGGTAAAGGCCGTTGACGGCGTCTCCTACGATCTGAAAAGGGGAGAGACCCTCGGGCTGGTGGGGGAAAGCGGATGCGGCAAGAGTGTGAGCGCCCTGTCGGTGCTGCGTCTCATCCCCAACCCTCCCGGAAGAATCGTGGGGGGGGAGATTTTCTTCGAGGGCAGGGACCTTCTCAAACTCAGCGAAGAGGAAATCCGCGCAATCCGGGGCAACCGCATCGCCATGATCTTCCAGGAACCCATGACTTCGCTCAATCCCGTGCTCACCATAGGCCGCCAGATCGCCGAGCCTATGGAACTGCACAAGGGCATGACCAAGGAACAAGCCCTTCAGGAAGCCGTCACCCTCCTGTCCAAGGTGCACATCCCCGAAGCCAAACGCCGTTTGGGTGCCTACGCCCATCAGTTCAGCGGAGGCATGCGTCAGCGCGCCATGATCGCCATGGGTCTGGGCTGCAGCCCTGAGCTGATCATCGCCGACGAGCCCACGACCGCCCTGGACGTGACCATCCAGGCCCAGCTTCTGGAGCTGATGAAGAACCTGACGAGGGATTTCGGCATGGCCCTGATCATCATCACCCACAACCTGGGGGTGGTGGCCCGTTACGCCGACCGGGTCAACGTCATGTATGCGGGGCGGATCGTGGAAAAGGCCGCGGCCGCGGCTTTGTACGCGGACCCGAGACACCCTTACACCCTCGGTCTCATGGCCTCGGTCCCGAGGCTGGACGTCGATACGAAGAAGAAGCTGGTGCCCATCGAAGGGCAACCGCCGGACCTGCTGGCGGTGCCTGCGGGTTGTGCGTTTCACCCACGTTGCCGTTACGTGCTGGACGTGTGCCGGAAAGACAGCCCGGAGCTCAGGCAGGTCGGCGACAAACACGAAATAGCGTGCTGGGTCGATG
>ENA-OSEO01001426-OSEO01001426.1-sediment-metagenome-genome-assembly--contig:-NODE-1426-length-43350-cov-12.365262_pt1 | contig 43350 bp, 56 predicted proteins | sample MGYA00237883_ERZ534232 | MGnify/ENA metagenome assembly ERZ534232 | reverse complement strand
TGACCGAGGAAATCAAGCGCCTGCGACCGGACATCCCGGTCATCCTTTATACGGGCTTCAGCGAGGAAATCACCCCCGAAAAAGCCGAAAAAACAGGCGTAAGCGCTCTCCTGATGAAGCCGCTTCTGGTCAGCGAAATGGCTAAAACCGTTCGGCGGGTCCTGGACAACCGCCATTAAAAACACTTTCAGGCCGGGCGGACTATTTTAAACTCTTTTTGGACAGTTAGGTTGAAAAAGTATACCCCCCAATGGGGTCACTCATTGAAATTATAAGGTGACGAGTCAAACACCGTTCCGTCTTCAAGACGGCCTGTATAATGAATTCGAACTTTGTCCCCTTTGATTGCGCCCATTTTTTCTCCTTTCTCCCCGGCCGACGGATAAAAAAAATCACGCCCGGGAACCGGTCTTTTCTCGGGCCAAAGACTTCTTTGGGTTGTTTGGATTGGTATAATTAATCGCTTGGGCCTTTCCGGGTCGACCAACCCTGCCCAGGAAAAACAAGAACCATTTTTTAAACTTAACGCCCTGCCTTGAAAATGTCTAATGACCCGCGGCAGAAAAAAAGGAAACCATATCGACGATGAAACGGCCGATGGGCTGTTGGCGCCCGAATTTGACCCCTTCGAGTTGTTTGGCTCTCAGCTTCCCCCACAAAAGTTGTTCGGCTTCGGTGGAGTCACGCCTTAAAGTTCCAGCCGGTTTCGTAAGGTTCGACATAATTTTTCTGTTCACCTCACCAACCTGGGCAGATAGGTCGCTATCTCCGGGGCCAGCATCAGCAAAATAACGCAAAGGATATAGGCGGGCAGAAAATAGAGCGTCCCTCTGAAGACATTCTCGATGGGGACATCCGGGGCCATGCCGGCCACCACGAAAGTGGTGGCTCCGACCGGGGGGGTGACCGCCCCCATGGTCGTGATCACGGTAATGGTCACGCCGAACCAGATGGGGTCGTAGCCCAGTTCGACGGCCACCGGGAAAAAAATGGGGATGGTGATCAAGAGCAAGGCCAGGGCGTCCATGACCGCGCCGCCTATGATAAAGATGGCGAAGATGATGGCCATGACGACAAAGTGAGGCACGGGCAGGCCGACCACCCATTCGGCGATGTTGAAAGGGATGCGGGTCACGGCCAGGAAACGGCCGAAGATCATGGCTCCGGCCACGATGACGATGACCATGCAGGATATGCGCAGGGTATCCGCGATAGAAGCGATAAAGCCTTTCCAGGTCAGTCGGCCCTGGATCAGGCTGAGGACCAGGGCGAAAAAAGAACCGACCGCTCCGGCTTCGGCCGGGGTGAAGATACCGAAAAGGAGACCCAGCATAACCAAGGCGAAGAGAATGATCATCTCAAACCCCCCGGTCAGAGACCGGACCTTCTCGCTAAAGGTGGCTGGAGGGCCGACCGGGCCCCATCCGGGGTGCAGAAGACAGACGCCGTAAACGGAAAGAATCAAAAGCACGGCCAGGACTAGCCCCGCCCCGATCCCGCCGTAAAAAAGCCTGGCGATGGACTGTTCGGTGGACAAGCCGATGACGATCAGGACCACGCTGGGGGGAATGACCACGCCCAGGGTGGAGCCGCAGGCGATGGCGCCGGTGCTGAGCCGGGGGTCGTATTTATACCGTTTCATCTCGGGCAAGGCCACCGTAGTCATGGTCGCGGCCGTGGCCGCATTCGAACCGCAGATGGCGGCGAAGGCCGAACAGGCCAGGACCGTGGCCATGGCCACCCCGCCCCGGATGTGTCCGACCCACTTGTAGGCCGCCCGGTACAGCTTTTCGTTCACCCCGGAATAAAAGGCGATCTGGCCCATGAAAATGAACAAGGGGATCACCGTCAGTCCGTAGCTGGAAAAAGTGGACCACAGCGTGGCCCCAAGCATATTGAGACCGGCCGGGATGGAGACCACGTAGCAGAATCCGCAGAAGCCGACGATGCCCATGGCGAAACCCACGGGCATGCCCAGGAAGAACAAAACCAGGAGCAGGATGACGATGCCCAGTATGCCCACCACGACCGGACTCACTCCCGGACCTCCTTTTTAGGGAACAAGGCCAGGAGCAGGTCGGTCAGAAAGACCAGGGCCAGGGCGGCGCAGCCCAGGGCCGTGCCGTAAACAAAGGGATAATAGATGATCCTGAGCGATTCGGTCACTTCGCCGGTTTGCCACAGGGTCCAGCCCTTGGCCCCGATCTGCCAAACGACCAGTCCGAAGAAAACCAGGCAAAGAGCGCTGTTGGCTACATTTAAAAAACGCCGGATATTTTTGGAAAAAGAATTGACCAAAACGTCCACGGCGATATGGCCGCGCCTGACCTGGGTGTGGGCCAAGGCCAAGGCCGCGGCCATGGCCCCGAAATAGCCCATCAGTTCATAGGTCCCCGGGATAGGCGCCCAGACCAGACGCAGGAAGATGTTGCCGCAAGTGAGCATAATCATGGCGGTGAGAAAGACCCCGCCGATCCAAAGCAGGAGCTGGCTGAAAAACCGGTTGATCTTTTCCAGAGCCTCCATCAGGGCCGCCTTCAGCAAAAGGTCTTCAATTTCTCGAGGCCGACCAGCGAAGCCTTGCCCGCCAAAGGCGGGCAAGGATCACCCCTACCGGGAGTGCTTTTTGATCAGGGCCTTGATGTCGTCGACTATAGCCTCGCCGGGCAGACCCTTGGCCTTGGCCTCTTCGATCCACTTGTCGGTGATGAATTGCAGCTTTTCATCCCACTTGGCCTTTTCTTCCGGCGACAAGGCGATGAATTCCACCTTCTGAGTCTCTTGGGACCACTGGTTCGCTTCCTTAACGTGGTTGTCCATATAGTTGCCGGTCCACTCGCACTGTTCGAAGGCCAGATCGTCCATGACCTTCTTGACCTCGTCGGGAAGCGAGTTCCAGGTGTTCATGTTCATGACCACGGCAAAGGGATAGACCACCGTGTCGGTCAAAGTGACGTACTTGCACAGTTCGGCGAACTTGAAATCCTTCATCACTTCCAGGGAAGAGAACAGTCCTTTGACCACGCCTTTCTGCAAGGCTTCCGGAGTGGCGGACATGGGCATGCCCACGTCGTTGCCGCCCCAGGCTTTGATAATCACGGCCGCGCCGCCCGAGGCTCGGATGTCCAGGCCCTTGAGGTCCTCCAGGTTCCGGACCGGGACTTTGGACATGATATTGGACGGTGCTGTAGCGAACATGGTCAAGACTTTGACCTGGGCAAACTCTTCAGGCTTGTACTTGTTGTAAAGGTCCCAGAGCACCCGGCTGCCGACCAGGGCGTTGGGTATGCCTAAAGGCAGGCTGGTCGAGTTGGTGACGATGAAACGGCCGGGCTGATAGGCCATGCACAGGCAGCCGATGTTGGCCTGACCGGCGATGACCCCGTCCATCATGTCCTTGGCGTCCAGCAGGGTGCCGCCGGGATAAGTATTAATGAGGACCTGCCCGTTGGTCCGCTTTTCCACCTCCGCCTTCCAGCGCTCCATCTGGACGCAGGGAAAAGTCGGGGCGGGCGGGAAGTTGGCGTAGCTGAGCTTGATCGGTTCCGCGGCCGTAGCCGGAACCGGCCCCAAAATCCCTAGACAAAACGCGGCCAAAAGAAGGCCGACCAGGTTGATGACAGTTTTTCCCTTCATGATTTAGACCTCCTTGGTTGTTGCAGAAAAAGAAAAAACCCCGGATCAGGTCCGATAATCGAAGACCCTCTGGCTCTTGCGTTCGCTCCGGGGCAGATCGCCGTAATTGACGATTTCCACCTGGATGCTGACCATCAGTTCTTTTCTGATCCGGCCCTGAATGTGCTCGGCCAGACTCGGGTCTCCGGCCGGGTCCCCGTCTTCGGCCCGCTCGATTTTGACGTTCATATAGTCCCGGCCGTCGTCGCCCCGGGTCAAAATCACCTGGTATTCGGACCCGATGCCTTTGATGCCGGACAGGATTTCATCGGCGTGGCCGGGATAGATGTTCACCCCCCGGAAAATGATCATGTCGTCGGACCGGCCCAGGATGCTGTAACCTGACACCTGGTTTGATACTTTTTTACACCTGGTTTGATACTTTTTTAAATTTGGAAGACACATTGTCGGCAAGACATATCGTCGGCCCTTCTCAATACGCTGCCTCACGTCACTGCGATCAGGTTTTCGACCTTGAAACGGGCGCTTTCCTTTAGGGGTAAGTCCGTTCCGGCGTCCGAATCATAGGTCGCCTCGATGGTCAAGAACCGCCAGGGGCCGACGCCGTGGGCCAGGGTCAGGTCGTCACCGGACAGGACAATATCAATGGATGCCGCCGGCGGGTCCACGGCCACCTGATCCCGGTCATTAATGACCGTGCCGCGGGCGTCCGTCAGGGTCCAGGTTATCTTGTTGGGCGCGACCTCGTTTTCGTCCTCATCTTGGAAGGTCACCGCCACCAACAGCGTGCTCTTTTCAACGGCCGCTAAATCCAGGTTAATCGGCATTTGAACTCCTAAACGTGATCGTGGGCCGCCTGGTCCGCGAAGGCCATATCCGGCTTGCGGGCGGTCAGGGTGATCTCCGGCCGTCGCGGCGCGAATGCGGCCGTGACCAGGCCGAAAACAGCGGGCGTAGGGTCGGGCCACCAGCCTTGTGGCCACCAAGCGGCCCACCAGCCCGTCGACCACCAGCCGTAATCAGGCGCGTCCATTAGACGGTTATCGTGACCGAGGTGCGGTTGCCGGACGCGTCCACGGTGCCTTCGACCACCACGGCCGCCCCGTCCGCGTCTTTGTAGGTATTAGTTCCCGTACCGCCGCCGGCTGACACGCCGGCCAGGACCGCCAAGAGCACTTTCAGCACGCCGCCCAGGCTGATCGCCTTGTCCCCGGTGCCGTCAATAATCACAGCCAGAATGTCGGCCACGGAGATGTCGTTCAGCGCGGCCAGGGAGGCTTCCAGGGCCACAGCGCCGGCCGAAAGATTGTCCAGGTAGCCCGCCCGAATCGCCGACAGGCGGGTCAGCAAGGCGTCCACGTCGGCCGGGATATTGGCCGCGTCCAGCTCGCCCAGGCGGCCCTCGGTGCAGACCGAAGCCAGGGCCACGGCGCCGGCCGAAAGATTGTCCAGGTAGCCCGCCCGGTCCGCCGACAGGCGGGTCAGCAGGGTGTCCAGATCGTCAACGGCCTCGGACAGCAGCTTGTCCCTGACCTGGACCGGGAAGTTGAAGGTCACGGCCCCGGAACAGGCCACCGACACCTCGTACACGCCCTCATTGCCGAACTCGGACGCCCCGATCCGCAGCCAGTATTTGCCCTCTCCGGCCTCTTTCCAGTCGTCCGCCGTGGGTGAATAGCTGGTCAGCGATGTGGCCCCCTCGAAGCTGTATTTGACCGTGATGTCCCCGGCGCCCTTGCCGGTCTGAGCCGTGATGAAATCGGCGCTGCTGATCAGGACGACCGGGCACCATCCGTCCGTGCTCTTTTTGCCCTCATACATAGATCACCCCTGGAAAGCATTTTGGCCGAAAGTCTGGCCGAAAAGTTGCGGAGAGGGAAAGCCGCCCAAATCACCCCCCAAATCCGCCGCCTGGAAATTGTCGAGGCTTTTGGTTCCAGCGAACAATGCCCCGGTGTAAAGATTTCCGCTGATGTCTGTGTCTGTTACTGATACTATTTCACCGCCGTTTTTGAATATCTTGTGTGTGGAGCCGTCGCTTTGCAGCTTAACTATATCTGCTGCACCAACCTCAGAACCTGTACCTAGGGTTTTACTTATGCCGATGAGATACCTGACAAGGCTTGTAAATCCTGCGACACATAATACTGCATAATGAGTGCGTGCGGAACTACTGTCTTTGCGGGTGCTACATCCACAGAAATTTCCCGGGGTAGGGCTCTCAATATACAGAAATTGACTATAATGGTCATCCGACGACAGGACACAGTCTGCTCGCAGCTCTCCCCGCTTGTTGGAAGCCCCTTGCCCCACGGCATAACCGTTTCGGATTGGGACGTTCGAATAATTATAAAACTGACTCCAGGTCCAGCCCTCGCCGCTGTCAGTGGTCGATCCGTCCAAATTGCCGCTTCCAGAAAACCCATCGGACCCGGAAGTCTGTGGCCGTTCCGCCCGTTCCCTCAGCCCCGGCGGCTGGAATGCCAGGTCGTCATCAACGCGATACTTTCGCTTCCAGTTCCAAAGCAACCGCTTGCGGGCCTCTATTCCATGATCGGCTAAGTTGCGGTATTGCCGATGGAGCAGGGCCTGTATCCGAGGCCACGCCGGGTCGTTTTCCCCCTGGAATTTCCGACGGGAGATCAATGAGTGCCCGCCGAGCCAAAACTCCAGGTTGCCACGATGTGTGCAGGTCGGCGGCAGAAATCTTTCGCCGCCCTCGGGGTCACCCAATTCCTCAAATATTTTAACTACAATGTCCCGCAAAAGCGTAATGGAATCCGGCAGTTCGGACAGCTTCAGCCCCAGCGCCGACCGCCACGCGTCACGCTGGGCCTGAGTAGTGTGATACTCCCGGAAATCGGTCCCGTCGTTAAGGGCAATATAAGAGGAGTCCAGCGGCTCAGTAGTGCAGAAAAATCCATAGGCCTCGCTGGGCGATATAGCCCGCATGTCAAATAGCCCCAATGTCCCCGCCGGAGCTATCCAGGCCGGGCCTGTTTCGGGATCATCCCGCCAGACCCAGGGGCCGAGATAATAATACTTTGTCAACTGGTCTTCCCCTGGATCGCGCCCAGCTCCGCCAGCCTGGCCGTGACCTGGGCCTGGTAATCAGCGGCTCGGTCGGTCAGGCCGACCTTAGTTGCGGCGTCGGCCCGCATTTGGAGGTCCACAATCCGGGTTTCCAGGCGGTCCTGGATCACGGCCGGGTCGGCACCTTCAACCCAGGCTTCCCCGTCCCACTTGGGCCGATACAGCCCGGCGGAAGGCGGTGGCTCGGTGATCTCCGGCACCACGCCCAATTCGGTCACCGTCGATTCAGCCCCGCCGTCCGGATCATAATGGATAGCCCCGCGATGATCCGGGACCACCGCCCAAATCTTGGTCGTGGGATTAAACACGGCCGCTTCCTTCGGGCCGGTCTCGGGCGGGGCTACAGTCGTGGCCTGGGCCGGGATCAGATACACCTCCCGCCCTTCGGCCGCGTCTTTGGGACTCAGCCGCGCCTCACGCCCGGCCGGATTCAGGACCTCGCCGGTTTCAGGATGGTAGTCATATATTTTCATGGCGTCCCCCTTAGTACTTGATGCACCACATCACCGCGATGTTCACCGGCCGAGTCTCGTTACCGCCGGAGGCGTTGGTATTCGCTGTCCCAAACGAGGTCCCGGCCGCGGTGGTATCATACGCCCCACCGCCCTGGCCGATTTGGTTGTACCCATGATTGTGAGATTTAAAGCCGTCGGCCTGCTTCGTACCGACGTGATCGCCGGTGGTCCCGTCCCCGCGATTCGTCCGGCTGGCCGCATCCGGGTCGAGCCCGGCCCCATGGTCCCAACCGCGCAGAAACCGGCCGCGCAGGTCAGGCACATTGAAGGTGGTGCTGCCGTCGCCGTTGCCGTAAATCACGCCGATCACCGCAAACAGGCCCGCGTACGTGGTCCTCGATATGGCCGAGCCGTCGCATTCCAGCCAGCCCGTAGGCGGGGTCTCGGTCGGCCAGGCCGTCAGCGCTCCGGGCGGGGCCAGGCGCACCATCACGGCCCGGAGCTGGGCGTCGTCCTCGTCATCCAGGGTCAGGCCTTCCCCCTCGATCACATTGCACAGCTCTTCCTGGACCGCGTTGGCCCATTTGGCCGTCACGACCGTGGCCTCGACTCCCCCGCCGGGATCGCCCTCCGTGAACAGGTTGTCGACGGTGGCGCCGTCGCCGTCAATTCGGTGCATGGTTAACCTCCATAGCTGAATAATACGTATGTATGCGCGGGCTTGCGGGCCTCGATCACGCATTCCAGGACGTCGTTTCCCCAGGAGGCCAGCGGCTCGCCCACGGCCGACGCGCCGACGCGGAACGACGAGACCGTGCTCTCGGGCGCGTTGACCTGCCAAGTGAAAGCCCAGTCGCCGTTGGTCAGTCGGTCGCCCGCGCGGGCCGCGCCCGCCCGGAACTGGGAAAACTCGGTGATAGTGACGTCGAAACCCAGGGTGTCGGCCAGGGCGATGAAGTAGGCCCGGGACTGCCCGCCCCGCCCGGCCAGCTTTTGCCCCACGGCCGCCCGCCGTTCCTGCAGGCTCGATCCCGATTCCAGGCATTCGTCCGGCAGGCCGCAAACCCGCTCCCAGTCCTGCAGCATCTCGTAGGCGGTGCGCGGATCGGCTTCATCCACCAGGTCCCCGGCGCGTTCGTCGATCCGGGCCAGGCCGTCGGCCAGGCCGAGCAGCAGGGCGGTCAGGACCGCGTCCGGCTCGCGGGTCCAGGCCGCGCCCGGAGGCAGCAGGGCTTGGAGCATGTCCAGGTAAGCGGCCGCGCTCAGACCCATGTCACCGTCCCCATCACGGCGATCTCGCCCGCGTCAAGTTCCACGTTCGCGGCCGGCGCGGTCAGCACGTGGTCGGTCTCCCCGGCCGCCATGCTGATCGCCTCGCGGATGTGGCTGAGCAGGATCGTGCCGGAACCGTCGCCGTCCTCGACCTCGCCCTCCCGCCGCAGCAGGTCGACCAGTTCGGCCTCCACGGCCGCCCGGATCGTGGCGGTGTTCGGGGTCAAGGCGATGGTGAAATCGACCTCCACCGGCGTGGGGGCGAAGACCGTCACCGCCGCGGTCACCGGCCGCCGGGCGTCGATGTAATCCTGGACCGCGGCTACCATGCCCGCCTCCGGTATGATGCTCGACTCCTGATCGTCGCAGACGAACGACACCCCGACGGTGCCCAGCCCCAGCCAGGCCGGAAAGCACCAGGCCCGGGTCACGCCGGCCGTTTCCAGGGCCCAGGTTTCATAGTCGAAATCCGCGCCCCCGTGCGGCGGCTCCTTGATGCGGTCCAGCAGCCGCTGGCGCAGGTCGTCGTCGCTTTCGGCGTCCGTGCCCCCGGTCAGTCCGTCGTCGTCGACCACGGCCTCGCTGTTGACCCCGGAGACCGGGTTGACCAGGGTCAAAGTGCTGGCCGCGTCCGTGTTGCCGTCCAGGCCGGCCTCGACCGCGGTCACCGCGGCGGTGGCCGCGCCGTCGGCCAGGGTCGCTTCGGCGTCGGTCGTGAATTCCGCGCCGTCGCTGCGCTGCAGCAGGGTGTCGGCCGGGATGGTCGACCCGGAGACGCCGGTGAATACCACATCGCCCTGAGCCGCCGCCGCGGCCTTGCGCGTTATGCCCCAGATGCCCGCCCACCGGTCCAGATATTCCGTCTCGGCCGTGTCGGGCATGACCTGCCTCGAGATAAAGTCCAGGTACCCGTAAAGCCCGTGGGCCGCCCCGGCCTGGACCCTGGCCAGCACGGCCAGGAAGTTGCGCCGCAGGCGGGCGTCCCCGCCGGGCAGTCGGCTGACGATATCGGTGGCCACGCGGCTGATGATGTCGGCCAGGGCCGGGCGGTCAAACGGCATACGTCCCCTCCCACAGATCGTAAAACTTGAAGTCAATAGACGCGCCGTCGGGCCGTTCGATCTTAACCGCCAGGGCCAGCACGCCCATGTCGATCCACTCGGCGGTCACGCCCACCCGGCGGGCCAGGCCGTCCTCGACCAGCCATTGCAGGGCCTCCCGCGCGTAGTGCTCCGCCCGCCGCGCCGTGGCCGAGGTCTGCTTGGCCCGGGCCAGCAGCCAGAGCCGGCTGCCGATCCGGTCGCCGGACCTGTCCGGATAAGTATCCCCCCACCAGCCTCGCGGGCCGCCGCCGTCCGGGATTTCGTCCCCGGCCCCGGCCCGCCGGTCGCTGAACAGGCTCATGGCCACGGCGGTCCGGAGGCCTTCATCTCCGGCCAGGTCGCCGCCGGTCAGCGCCAGGTCGAAAAAGGTCCCGTTAAAGGCGATTTGAACGTCCATTACATGCTCGGGTCCGGCCCGCCTCCGCCGGGGTGAGTGTGCGAATTGTAAACGCTGCGCATGGAGGCCATGGTCCGGCCGGACCCGCCGCTCTGATCCAGGACGTCGCCGGCCGCCTTGACCTCGCCGCTGGTCTCCACCAGCGGCGTATTGAGCGTCACCTTGGTTGAGGCGTTTATGGTCAGGGTCTGCGTGTCGATGACGATCTCGCGGCCGCGTTTAAAGGTGATCCGGTCGCCCTCGTCCGTATAGATGCAGACCTCGCCGGCCTCCAGGCCGGTCACCCGGTACCGCCGGTCCCCGACTTTGACCACCGCGCCGTGGTCGGTGCTGCCGCCCAGGGCCAGAACCAGGGCCTCGGCCCCGACCAGCGGATGGCTGGTGAAGCCGTAATCCTCCCAGCGCTCGACATGGTCGCGGACCTCGCCGTCGAAGACGGCCAGCTGCACCTCCTGCATTTTGGGATCGTCGTATACCAGCCTGACCACGGCCCGGCGGGCCATCAGGCGCACCCGTCGGGCGATCGGCGCGGTCACCTTGGTGACATTCCGGGCTAACCCCATAAACTCAGTCCTCCTCCGTCATCCCTGGCCGGCGGCTCGGGCGTGGGCAGCAGTTCAAAGGCTTCCCGCCGGCACAGCTCCAGCTCGGCGGTGGTCCCGTTATCGTCCAGTCGGTATCCCACCGAGACGATCAGCATGTCCTGATTCAGATACATGTATGGGCAGTCGATCCTCACCAGGCGGTTGGGCAGCCAAAATCCGTCCGCATGCCGCCAGCCCTGCACGGTGACCGTCGGCCTGGCGCTCCGCCCCAGGCGTACCGCCGCCTCCCACAAGGCCCGCTCCTTCAGCCCCTTGCTGTCGGCCACGTCCTCGGCCACGATCAGCAGCAACCTATATCGGGTCACGCCCCGGTCCTCGGCTTCGCCCCTGGGCTGGGCGTTCTGTTCGGGGGTTGACGTGTTGTAGCCCGCCGACTGCCCCTTGCAGATGTAGCGCGAGAACCGGTCGCGCATGCTGAAATCGGTCCTGGCCGACAGGATGTTTTCCCCTTGGACCAGGGCCGTGGCTATACGTTCGCGGCCGGCCCGGGTGATGACCAAGCCCCCCACGGCGTCCGAGACCAGGAGCACGCCGCGCATCCGGGCCGCGCGGTCCAGGGCCTCGAAGGCGGTCTCCCCTTCCTGGAGCGCGGCGGTCCTGAACGCCGCGCCGATATCCGTTTCGGCCCGCACCGATATGCCGAAAGGCTTCACGATGTCCTGGGCCACCTGCAGCAGGGTCCGGCCCCGCCATTCGCCGCTTTTGGCCACGGCGCTGCAATCCACCAGGTCGCCGGTCTTGTCCCGGCCGGACACGGTCAGCCCATGCTCCTTGGCGTCGAAGAACGGGCGCACGTCGTCCACGTACCCGGTGATCAGGGTCTCGCCCTCGGCCGCGACTGTGCATTCATCGCCCTGGCGGATGGGCCGCATCTGGTCCTGGCCGGCCCAGCGCTCGGTGACGGACAGTTCAAAGCTGCCGGCGATCTGCTCGATGCCCCGCCTAATGTCCACCGATTTCCAGCCGCCGTATTGCCGGCCTCCGACCGTGAGGATGACCTCAGGCATCGGTCAACACCTCCAGCTCAATCCCGCCCGGCACAAAGCCGGGGTGGCGGACGTTGTTGCGCGCCACGATCTCGAGATCCCTGGACGCATGGCCATAAAGGTGGTAGGCCACGGCCAGGGCCGGCCGGGTCAGGGGCGGAGTATATCGGGCTGTCCGGGCCAAATCGGCCCCGCGCACGGTCAAATCCGTGACCACGGCCGCCCGCAGATCGGCCAGGGTTTCATATATCGCGTCGTCGGCCGTTTCCATCAGCCGGTCCAGCCGGTCCGCCAGCTCGTTCCGCCGGGCGGTCACGGCCTCGCGGGAGGCATACGCCCAGTTGGTCGAGACGGCCGCGGCGGAAGTCGCGCCGGTCCCTCTCAGGACCATCCCGGCCGATAGCCGGCAGGCCTCGATCACCGCCGCCCGCTCGATCAGGTCCGCGACCGCCGCCTGGTTGGCCGCCTGTTGACTGCGGCTCGGCGTCGTCCCGAAAACGGACGGCTGGTTATCCAGGATCGATCCCACCATTCTGTACGCGGCAAACGCGCGCTCGACCCGGCCGATGCTGGACAGGACGCCGGAGACCAGGCCGTAAATTTCCCCGGCCAGGGCCAGCGGCTCGCGGACCAAGGCCTCGACCGAGCCGGTGAAGGTCCTGATCCTGGACGCCAGCGCCGTCGCGGCCTCGGGGATGGCCGGCAGGCCTTCCCGGATGGCGTCGATGCGTTCGGCGGCCGTTTGCAGCAGCTCGGCGGCCTGGGCGGCGATGAATTCCGGGCCGGTCACATCAAAATCTTCCGCGAATTCTTCCAGGGCGGAGGCCTGCGCCTCGTCGGCCGCCTCGAGGGCGACGGCCGCCGTGTCCGTCGAACTGGCAGGGAAGGTCGCTTCCCCGGATTCCACAAAAGTCACGCTGAACCGCGCCATCCCGCCTTCGCGGGTGCTTTCCTGCGGCCCCCTGGCCTCGACCGCCGTGACGGTCATCTCCCCCAGGTAGGGATGCACCAGCGGACCCGGGCCCGCGGTTTCTATCGCCCCGATCAGGGCGTCGCGGGCGTCCATATAGTCCGGGCCGAGCACGAACATTTCCAGGGTGAACCGCCGGGCCTTGCGGCCCAGGTCCTCGGCGTAGGGCTTGTCCCGCAGCGGATACTCATGCACCGCCACCCGGCGGCCGATCTCGCCCCCGGATGACTCGATATAAAAGGCGACGCCCCGGAACGTCCCCTGAAGCAGCCGTTGTTTCCAGGTCACCAGGACCCTCCCGCCCCCGTGCGGCCGGTGTCGACCTCGTAATCGACCTTGCGGTTGTTGCTGTGCAGTTCCTCGACCCTGACCGGAGCGCCCTCGATTTTTAGTTTGATGGTGCCGCCCACCTCGGCCGGCTTGTCCGGGGCCCCGTGAAGCGCGTCATAGATCATCTCGCCCAGCCAGCCCTTGCCGCTGTATTGTCCTCCCGTGATCAGGCCGGACAGCGCCCCCAGCACCCGGTTGAGCAGCGTCCCCACGCCATACCCGGCCAGCCCGGCCGCGGAAGCCGCCAGGGCCGTGGTGCCGGCCCCGGCCGCGCCCACGGTAATGCCCGTGCTCAGGGCGGACAGGCCGCGGCCCGAACCCAGCAGCCCGGTGGAACCTCGCCGGGCCAGGCCCCGCAGAGTAGCCGCCTGGCCCTTGGCCGCCCCGGCCGCGCCGCGAGAACCGGCCCCGAAGCCGCTGCCGTCGTTGAGCAGTGACATCTGCCGGTTGACCACATAGACCGGCACCGGGCCGCCCAGGCCGCCCAGACCGCCCGCCCCGGCCGCGCCGCCCTTCCGGCCGAACAGATTTTTGACGAACATGCCCCCGCGAAACAGTTTGCCGGCCAGAATTGCTCCGCCGCTGATCATGGCCACGGTCTTGCCCATCTCCAGCCAGCGCTCCACCGTGCCGGGCTTCAGCCCGTCCAGATACGCGGTCAGCTTCTTGATCGGCTCGCTCAACTGGCTGTCGGCGAACTGCCGCCAGGTCGTGTAAAGATTCTGCAAGGCGGCGTTAAAGGTCCTGGCCGCCCGGACGCTGTCCGCGGTGATCGTGCCGCCGTCGGCCTGCACATTGTAGAACTTCTTCAGGCTCTCCACCTTGCCGGTCCGCTGGAATTCGCCGGCGGCGGCGTTGAAGGCCCTGATTGCTTCGGCGTCGAAGACCTGGGACAGCGCCATCTTGCTGCCCTTGGATTTCTGGACGATCTCGGTCATGACCTCGACTATCGACCGCATCTGCGTGGTCGAGCCGGGCTCGAAAATCCGGATGCCGGCCTTGGTCAACTGTTTGACCTTTTGGGCGTCGCCCAGGGTTCTCAGCACCGCCTCAAAGGCCGTGGCCGCCATCTCGGACGACCCCGTGCCCTGGCGGATCACTTGCAGGGCCGCGCCCATCTCCCGGATGGCCGGCACGCCGGTGCGCCCCATGGCCGTGTACGCGGTCACCACGCGCGGCCCCAGCGCCGCCAGATTCTGCAAGGTAAAGGCCCCCTCCTTGCCCTGCACGGTCAGAATGTCCAGGGCCTCGAAGGCTTCCCTGGCCCCCAGGCCCATCTTTTGAAACTCGGCCATTATCCCGCCGATGGCCGACCCTTCGGCCCCGGTGGCCTGAATGGCCAGCCCGATGTTGCGGATATTTTCCTCGGCGAACCTAAGATCGCCGGTCTTTTCAATGATCTCCTCGACGGCCGACGTGATGTCGCCGGGGTCCACCCGGATGTCCGGCGACTTGGCCGTCTCGAAAATCGCCTTCTTCAGGGTCTCCATGTCCCCGGCGCTGCGCCCGGCCTGAATGCCCAGCCGCGTGAAGCGTTCCTCCAGCTTGGCCGCCTGCCGGACCGCGCCCACGCCGGCGGCTCCGGTGAGCAGCGCCGTATACCGATTGCCCAGACGGTCCAGCCCTCGGCCGACGGCCGCCGTGCCCCGGCTGAGCAGGCGCATGCTGGCCGAGCCGCGCTGGCCCAGCTGCGCCAGGCTGCCGCTCATCTGCCGGGCCCGGGCCTGGAGATTGCCCGACAGATTCAGGAGTATGGAAGCCTTCAAAGCCATATTACTGCTCGACCTGCCCGTCCGGCAGGCGGGTTGGTAAAAAGGCCCTCACGGCGGAAATAAAGCGCCGCAGAGGCAGGTTAATGGTTTCGGACCGAGTCCAGCCGGTCCGGGCGGCCAGGATCAGCAGGCCGGGGGCCACCAGTTCATTCACCGCCTGCCTGATCGCGCCCCCGCTGGGCGATTCCCGCCAGCGTGGCCCGCTCCAGCTCCTCCGCCTTTTCCTGGATCAGGGACAGATCGGCCGCGCTCAATCGTTTCAGTTCGGCCAGGCCCAGCGGCCCCGGATAATCGCCGATGCGCACGATCTGGCGGCGCAGGGTGTTGATCCCCACCAGGGTGGGACTGGCCACCAGATGATAGCCGTCGTCCATCCGGACCACCTTTTCGCTTTCATCGGTGGCCTCGATCAGGTCGCCGGCCGTGGCCTCGCGCAGCTCGACCTCGGTCTGCACGCCGTCGCCGATTTTAAGGCCCGTGTTCAGGATTACCTTGACCGTGGCCATGTCAGCTCATCTCCTCCGCCGGCGGCCCCTCGATGGTCAGCGGTATTTTGCCGCCCTCGCTGGCCGTCATCTCCGGCGTGTTGGTCAGCCAGCCCCCCTGGATCACGTATATCTGGCCGGTGTCGCACTCGAAGCTGGCCGTGACGTCGGTCCAGTCGCGTTTGTCGGCCAGGGTGGTGGACGCGCCCACGGCTATTTCGCATTCCAGTTTGGACTGCTTGGGCGTCTCGGCATAGCCGAGGACTTCGTTGGCCCCGATCACGGTGGTGCGCTCGACCCCGCCGATGTCCAGCTTGGCGCCGGGCAGCGATTTGATCACCTGCCCGTCTATTTTGATCACGGCCAGGCCTAAAAGTTTACCCATGGTTTAACCCCCGTTAAATTTTGTACGGCGCGGACCTGCGTGTCCGCCCTTTTGCCCGTTAAATTTTGTAGGGGCGGACCTGCGTGTCCGCCCTTTTGCCGGTGTTGCTACAGTATAAATTGCACCTGGGCCGCAAAAATCCTCAACTGGTTGACCAGGTCGGGCGGCGCCAGCACATCCACGCGGTTGCGGTCGTCGGCGTTGCGTTCGACGATCAGGTCCGTCTTGAACTGCTCCAGGTTCTCCACCAGGCCGGCCCGTTCCAGTTCCCTGAACAAGGCGATCAATTCTTCCCGGATCGTCTTGGGCGTCACAATGGCCTGGCCCTCGCCGTAGTTGGTCCCGTCGTCGGCCAGTTTGTGCCGCGGGAATTTCTGGGTGATCCGCGCCCGCACGGCGTAGCGGATGTAGCTGAGGGTGGCCGGGGTGGTCACGTCCAGATAGCTCGGGTCCTCGATCCCGTATGCGTTGACCTGATACATGGTGATGGCCCGCTCGATCCGGACCAGGCCGCCCGCATCCACGTAATGCGTGGCCGCGCCGTCATAGAGCAGGAGATTGCGCTCTTCCTGGGTGAAGCGCACGTCGCTGGCCGGCGGCAGTATCCCGGTCAGCGCCAGCGTCTGCAGCGGCCGGGCCGGGTCGTTGGTCAGGGAGGCCGCCGCCTGGGCCGCATAGGCCGCGGCCCATAAAAACGGCGGCGTCGGGGAAATGCCCGTGGCCATGCAGCTTACGTGCGGCGAATTCCGGCCGTCGGAAAACGTGGTCGTCTCGCCGTGGGTGCCGCGGAAGGCCGCGAAAGCTATGCCGTCGATCTGCCGGACCCCGCTCCAGCGGTCCGCCAGCTCCGCCTCCAGCAGCGTCAGGTTGGCCGAATCCGTATAGGGCGTGACTATACCCGTGTACCATTCGTCGCCCATGGCGGCGATGGCCTCGGTGATGTCCGGATTGCCCGCGCCGTCGGCCATGTCCACGATGGTGCAGGTCAGACCGGTCGGCAGGGTCTCGCCCTGGTAGTAGTTGACCCGCAGGTCGATGTCGTTGCCGCACTCGCCCTTGTTCCGGGCGGTCACGGTCACCACCGCCAAATTCGCGGCCGCGGTCACCGGCAGGCTGGTGTCGGCGTTGATGGCCGCGGCCAGGGCCGTGGCCGTGGTCGCCGACGCTTCCCCGCTGGCCACCGCGATCCGCACCCGTTTCCCGCCGATGTAAAGATTCAGCACGCCGGCCGCGGTCGGTTCGCCGCCGAGGGTGATCGTGCCCGAGGCCGCCACGCCTCCGACGCCGTCGTCGTCTTGAGGTATGGCCCAGGTCTCGGTCCATCTGTTGTTGGCCTTGAGCACGGTGAACATGTTGGCCAGCATGGACCCGCGCCCGAACAGCACTTCGGCCTGATCGGCGCTGGTCACCTGCACGGGCGTGTCGGCGGCGGCAATGCCGGTCGCAAGCTTCTGGCCCAGCACCAGCAGCTTATACGGATAATCAGGGGTGCCCACCACCGCCCGGGTGTTGTCGAACTCCACATAAGCCAGGGGCACGCGGAGGTTGGACGGAATAGTGTTGAACGATATGGTCATTTACGCCTCCTTGTCCGATATTGAGGATGCGCCCGCGCCCTTGGACTGCCGGGCCGAAGCCGGGCTGCACTTCACTATCGATTCTTCCTTCAGCCGCCGGACCCAATACGGGCTGACCTCGACCTCGGCCCCGTCCGCGGGCAGAACCCGGGCCGGGTTCTTCGGGAACCGGACCTTGAGGCCGTCCGCCGGTTTAACAAACATGGTTGCCATAATCTTCTCCTTATTGCGGCAGGGCGATCTCGTCGGTTGCGTCGGCCTCGCCGTCCTGGTTGATGTCATAGTCCACATGGCAGCGCAGGAAATCATCCAGCGTCGCCGCATCCACCCGGCCCAGGGTCACCCGGTGCCGCCAGGTCACCGCCCACAGAGACACGCCTTGAGCGTCCAAATCGCGCGAAAACAGGTTTTCCGCCCGCACCGCCCTGGCCCCGTCGACCAGGTCTTCCAGGCCCCAGCAGGCGCCCGGCAGCAGAGGCAGCAGCGCCCCGGCCAGGCCCAGGGTCATGGCGTCCCGACTCGTGGGGTGCACGTCCCCGGAGACGATAAACGCCCCCCAGACCGTGACCGCTTCCACCCCCTCCGCCGCCGCCTGGACCTCCTGGACGCCCAGGCAGGCCACCCGCACCGACGGCGACCTGGCCGCCGCCGCCTTGAGTTCCTGCACATTAAAGCGCCCGCCGTGCGCCTTCACCTCTTTCAACCCCGGCAGCCCGGCCGCGATCCCAGCGACTATGGCCGAGCGCAGGTCCAACAGGATCATGTCAGCGCCTCGCCGAAAAAGACCTCTATCGTTTCTTCCAGCTCGGCCTCATCGTCGGCCGACAACCCCAGATACGGCCGCGCCGGGATGTTCTGATCGGAATCGTCCTCCGATCCGAATTGATGGACCGCCGCGTAAATCAAATTAGACCCGACCTCGACCTCGTCGTCGCTCGCCACATAGTCCAGGCTGTCCATCAGGTCGCCCTCGCCCTCGAGCAGCGACTGGCCGCCGTGGCGCGTGGCCGCGTACCTGGCGGACCAGGCCGGCCAGGGCGTTCCGTCCGGCCCGGCCTTGTCCTCTTCGATCCGCCGCCGCGTCTGCGACTCCACCGCCGCGCCGATCATGTCCAGCAGCCGCGCCCGGTCTTTCCGGGCCAGCCCGCCGACCCGCTCCCGCAGCCGGTCCACGCCTGACAGGTCGTAATGCAGGGCCGCGCCCGTCATCGGAGTCCCTTCATGGTCTCCCTGGTGAACCGCCTCTCGCCGGCGCTGAACGACGCCCCGCTCCCGCCCTGGGGCGCGCTCGGGTCGGACGCGAACAGTTGAATCTTGCCTTCCGCCACCTTGGTCAAAAAGGCGATGGCGTCCTTGTACCGCTGGCGCTTCTCCTCCGTGACCGTGGTCTCCAGCGAGCCCTTGTACATGGCCACGTCCACGGCCATGAAGGTCAGCACCTTCGGCGGACCGGCCAGCGGCAGGGTGTACCGGCCGGCCAGGTATCCGTCGATCTCTTCGGAGGCGTCGGCCAGAGCCGCCTCGGCCGCGCTCACCCCGCTGCCGTCCGTATCCACTACTCCGTCGCCGTCGCGGTCAAAGACGGCCAGCATCTGATCCCAGCCGCAGCGGGCGATGATGTCCTGTTCGGTGGCGTAGGACATTTAACTATGCCCCCTCTCCCCCCGTGGGAGAGGGTTGGGGTCAGGGGGCGTAGGAGTGGACCTGCCTGTCCGCCCTCCCCCCGTTGACGGGGGGATAGAGGGGGGCGTCGGCGTCCGCTTTCCCCCCGGCTTTGTAGGGGCGGACGGCGTCCGCCCTCCCCCCGTTGACGGGGGGATGCAGGGGGGCTCGCCCTCCCCGCCGTCCTCAACCGTTTCCACCACCAGCATCGGCTCGGCTCGCAGGGCGGCCAGTTCGGCCTCGGTAAACCGCCCGTCCGGGTAATCCACCGGCCCCGCAGCGTGAGCCAGGCCGCACCGGCGGAACCCGTCCCGTTTCGATCTGATCCGAATCATATCATCCCTCCTTCCCCCCCGTTGACGGGGGGATTAACGGGGGCCCTCTTAACCCTCGCCGGTCGAGCCGTAGGACATCTGCCAGAAACCATACCCGCCGGCCGCCCGCGCCTCGGCCCCGAACTTGTATTCCCCGCGGCTGAACACGTCGTCCGCCTCGAGGCTGGTCTGCTGCACAAAGACCGGCTTTTTCCGTTCCTGGTAAATATACGGCTTGACCGGACGGCTGGTCACGTGCAGGAACCAGGCCGTGGAACTGGTCAGCCTCGGGTTCACCAGCACCCGGGCCGTGCCCTTGTACGGGTTGGGCGACTCGTCGGTCAGCTTGTCGTTCTCGCAGATCAGCCTGGCCGTGGCCTCCAGCGCCGGCGGCACTTCCAGGGTGTCCGGAATCAGGCCCAGGGGCCGGCCTTCGTCGTCCGTGAAGCTCATGATGGCCAGACGGGCCGCGCCGTAGCTGGCCGCAGCCGCCGCGGTCGTGGCCGCCGACAGGGCCGCCGTGCCCTTGTTGCTCACCGACTCGACCTCATCGCCCTGGCCCACCGGATGATCGGTGTCGTAAAAATATTGGCCGTCGTAGCAGGTGTTGGCAAAGGCGTTGTTTTTGAGTTCCGCGTCGATCTCGTCGGGCAATTGCTTGGCGCTGAAGCCCGCCTCCTGGGCCATCGGCGCGTAAATGCCCAGGTTGTCGTCCTCGATGTCGTTGCGCCTCACCGCCACCGTGGCCTCCCAATCGTCGTTCACAATGGTGTACTTGTGAGCGCTCAGGCTCTTGATGACCTTGTCCCCGATCCACTTGCGCATCCGCGGAAACCGGGACAGCCAGCCGTAATCGTTCTGGCCGCTGCCCGACGGCACCAGCATGGTGGTCGCTTCCCAAAGAGTCGGGGCCGCCTCGAAGGCCTTGTTGAAGGTGGTTTTAAGGTTGATGAAAACCTGTTCCAAATTCGATCTGTTGATCAGCATGATGCTGTCTCCTGTCGCCTCTTCGGCTGGTTAGACGGTCCTCAGTTTGCGCGTGACTTCCAGCCACAGCGCGTAAATGTAAAGCTCGTCCGTGTCCATCTGCCCGGCCGTGGGCGTCAGCACCAACGTCAGGCTGGACGGGGCCGCCGGCACGTCGCCCGAATCGATGGTCATGGTGTACTCGGTCAGGGTTGTCCCCCCGGTCACCTCCGGATCGGTCCCGGCGCAGTCCGTGTCGCCCGACCCGAAATAGGCCTCAAAAGCGATCACCGGCGTATCGGTCGCCCCGGCCATCTTGGCCAGGAAATGCACCACCACGTCGGCCCCGTCGTTGATAGCCGGGTCCACGAAGGGAATGACCACCGCCACCGCGCCGGGCGTACCGTTGCCGTCCCAGCTCAAGACTACCTCCTTGTTGCTGAGCTGCTGGAAGCCCGGCGTGGGCCCGCCGGCCGAGTACTTGGTCAGGGCCGTGCCGTCCTCCTGGGTGAAGGCCCCCAGAGGCGCCGGGATCACGTGGGCCGCGGAAAGCAAATCCTGATAGAGTTCCTGCAGGGCCGCTTCCGCCTCGGTCTGGGCGGTGAATCCGCCGGCGTCGGCGATGGAAATCGCACTGGCCGCATGGGCCCCGCTGGTATCGGCGATGTGCGTATCCACCGAGTCGTGTTTGATGGCCGGCTCGATGTCGATCCAGGCGTGGAGCGAATCGATATAGGCCGCGATGACCCCGCAAAAGATGTTGTGAGTGACGTTGGCCGCCAAGTCGACTGTGTTGTCGTCCACCAGAAACACCTGGTCGCCCACGTTGGCCTGGCTGATGGCCGTGCCCAGGGTCATCTTCCACAGGCCCCGCCGCCGCACCACCACCTGTTTGTCGCCGTCCGAACCGCTCGAATTGTCCACGTGTTCCCTGGCCACGCCCATGAAAATCAGCCCGGCCGCATCGTCCCCCGGCACGGCGTACCCGGCCGCGTTCACGCCGACCAGGGCGTTGCCGAAAATCTCGACCGATCGGTAAACCGGTACGGCCGCCTCCACCCCTGCGGTGTAGGGCCTGGCCGTATCGCTCGTTAATGCCGTCATCGTTCTTCTCCTTCCGTGGGGGCGGACCTATCCGTCCGCCCGACCATACTTCTTGATGTCCTCGACCGTGTTCCCGAACATCGCCGCGATCTCCGCGTTCAGATCGGTCCCGGTCCCGGCCTCCGGGGCCCGCCTCCCGTCCAGGGCGGACCCCCCGCCGATCACCGGCGCGGCCGCCGCGAACTTCTTGAACTCCGCCAGGCCGCCCTCCTGGCGGCACATCGCCACGTAATAATCCCGTGTGGCCGGCGTCACCTTGCCCGCCTTGACCGCCGCGTCCACCTCCGCCGCAATGGCCCCCTCCAGCTCGGCCGTCTCCTTTTCCTTAAGCTTCTGTTCCGCGTTGACCGCCCGCGCCGTCGCCGCGTCGTAATCGGCCCGCGGCACGAACTTGTCCAGGCTCGGGGTTTCACTCCGGTTCAAGGCCGCGGCCAGGTCGGTCTGCAGCTTCTGCACCGCGTTGAGCGCCGTCGCTTCGTCCGCGTCCTCGGGCAGGCCCAGCCTGGCCAGCAGTTTCTTGAGCATAACTTCCTCCTCGTTGTCTGGTTGGTAATGGTTAAGCGCCCCCAGGCGCACGTTCGGCCGGTTGGTCAACGCCGCCGACGGGATGCGCAATATCCGCCGGGTCTCCCGGTCGTAAATGAAAACCGGGGAAATATACCGGTATTCCCGGTTGGCCACCGACTCGGCCCCCTTGGGCGTCCAGTCCAGGCGCGCCCAGATCGACCCGCCCTCCCGGACCTCCATCTCCTTGATCCAGGCCGCCGCCGGGGCCGGCCGCCCCTCCGGGGCCAGCAGTTCCGTGCTGTGCTCCCAGTCCAACGGCAGGTCCCGCCCTTCGGCCCGAAAGGCCGCGACCACCCCCCCGGGGTCGTCGTTGTTCCAGCTCCGGCCGTCCCGGCCCTCGATTACCGGCCCGGCCGGAACCATCATCACCCACTCGGGCGCCTCCCCGCCGGGCAGCTCGAAATTGAGCGCCGCCCACAGCCCTTCCGTCGTTCCCTTTCCTCTCACTCCGTCCTCCTGGCCGCGGTGCGTGCCCGCACCGTAACATCCGTTTCCCCCATATCCCAGGTGAAGCCCTTCAACCCTTCGCCGGACATGCCTTTAAAAGGCCTTTAAACGCCTCCATATGAAGAGATCTTCTTCCGCCCATGCTTTCCTATACCCCTTCGCCCCCAAACGCCCCACAGGGCCGTTCTCGCCTTCCTCTTGACATCCCGGCCGGGATGTCGTATTTTTGAACCGGCACTGTGCGACACGGTGATATTCCCCCGGCCGTAGCACGCCGGCCCGGCCGGCGGAGCGCCATGCGGGGTTGCCGCTCGTTGAGCGGATCGGGGGGCCCCGCCACAGTGCTATTTTTCCGCCCTTCGAAGCAGCCGCCGTATTTCAGCATCACGCTTGGCCTCATCAGCCGATAAGCGGCGAAAGCTGGTCAAGAACAGGCTCTCGCCGGTCCTGGTGCTCTTCACCACCACGACATACCCCTGGGGTTTCTCCAGGATGTAAAACAAGGTCGACGGGCCGTCCTGCACCCGCAGCCCTGTGGAGACAGCGTCCTGGACCTGCGCATATTCGCCGGCTTCTATCTCGGGGTGATTCTTTTTCTGTTTCTCGGCCGTCTCGGCCGAAAGGTGGAGGGTGCGCACCCTGGCGCCGATCATTGTGGCGTCGGTCTCCGGTATGCTGCCCACGGGGAATTTACCCGTCGGGTTCGCGTACCAGACGCCGAAGGCCTCACTCTCGACCAAATCCTTCACGGCCGCCGCCCCGACGGCCGGGGGGGCGGCTTCGAGCCGCTCCGCTAACACCTTTTCCAGAGACTGCCAACGCGTCTGGCCCGGATTGGTATCCCAGCCCGGATCGCAACCCGCCGGCACCCGCTCGATCCGCCCGGTCCGCTTGTTCCGCCATTCGCGGTATTCGATCTTGGGGGCCGTGGTCTGGACCGGAACATAACGCTTCTCCAAATGCCCGGTCGGCCGCCCGGTCGCGGCGTCGACCTCCTGCTTTCTCTCCGGAGCGGGCACGCCCCGGCTCTTCAGCCGCCCGGCCTCCGCCTCCGAAACCTGACGCACCCGGCACTTGCACCCCCAGCCGTCCGGCGGCATGTGCACCTTCCACCACGGATCGTCTATGGGCAGCAGCACGCCGTGCCAGGCCGCGTGTTCGGGCCGGTGCCGACGGCTCGGCCCCAGCGTCCGCAGCAGATATGGCCGCGCCGCCTTGGTGCGCTGCGCCCGCTCCCACTGCCCGGCCGCCCTGGCCGTGCGCAGGTTGGCCGTATAGATCGTCTTCAAGCGCCGCGGGCTGCCCAGCCGCGCGTCAACTATTTCGCCCGTGGCCGGGTCGACCATTTCCTGGCGGCCCCACCAGCCCAGCCTCTGCAAAGTCGGGGTCAACCCCTTCCTGAAGTCCCGCAAGGTCTGCCCCTCGGCCAGGGCCTGGTCCACCGCCCCCCGGATCGATTCCAGCACATCGAGCTGCATGGCCTTGGCCACCGTGAAGGCGTGGGCGTGCTCTTCCCGCCAGACGTCGCGGTAGTCGAAGGAGACCTTCAGCCCCTTGTTGCGGAAATAGGACAGGGCCTCCTTGGGCGCGGGTCCGGGCGCGGCCGCCGCAATCACGGGCTACCCCTCGTCTCCGGCGTCGCCCAGGCCCCGGGCCTTGAGCATGGCCGCGGCCAGGGCCTCCACCAGCGCCCCGGTGTCGGAGGCCTCCAGCAGCTTCACCAGCCGGTCGCGCAGATCGGCCAGGCTCTCCCCCCTGGCCAGGGCCTCGTCGATCAGCTCGGCCACCGGGTCCATGATCGGCCGCATCAGCGGCTCCCAGTCCGCCAGCTCGTCCGCCGCCAGCTCATCTATCTCGTCGCCCTCGTCATCCGGATCATCGGCCGGATCGTCCGCCGCCCGGTTCAAACCGCGCACCTCCCGGTTCAGGGCCGGTTCCGCGGCCGGCTGACTCGGCGGCGCGCCCAGCAGGTCCTCCGGTGGCGCGTCCTCGTCCGGGTCCGAAAACCCCAGCTTGTCCCGGACCTCGCTCTTGATGACCGTCAGACCCAGGGGTATCAGGTCTCTCAGGGCCGCGGACATCACCGCGATATTTTCCGGCTTGACCGCCCGGATCATCACCGACGGATAGTTTTCCTGCGGTCCCCAGTTCAAATCGATAAAGGACTTGACCAGGTCCCGGTTGATCGTCTCCTCGATCTGCGCCGCATCGTCGTCCCGGATGTCCTCCCGGACCTCCTTTTGGGCCTCCTCGTTGCCCAGCTTGCCCGGCGTGCCCTGCGTGGTCGCCGTCTGGCCCAAAATGCCCCGCGACACCTGGGCGTCCAGGTAGTCGGCCAGGAGCTGATAGAAATTCGCCCCGCCCTGCTTGGCCGCCTCCACCAGCTGGATGTCCATGCTCTTGGGAAAGATGGCCGCCGCGTCCGTGCCCAGATTGGCCACGGCCAGGCGCAGCACATCCTTGTCCTGCTCGCTCGCCCCGCTCTCGTACTTGCCCAGGCGCAGCGGCATCCCGAAAACTTCCGCGAAGGCCAGCCAGTCCTTGATCGTGTACCCCTTGCACATCCAGGCCCAGGCCGCCAGGCGGGCCAGGCCGCCCCGGATCGGGATGCCGCTCTTGATGTGCGGCTTGTGCACGATAAAGGCGAACGGGGCCAGCGGCAGGCCTTCCGACAAATTCGCCTCGTCCCGCAGTCGGATTTCCGACAAGCCCGCCTGCTCGAAGCAGAAAAACCGCGGATCGCGCCAGACATACTCCTTCGGCGTCCATCGCCGCTCCGACCGCTCCCACCGGATTTCGCAGACCGAAAATCCCTTGCCCACGGCGTCCAGCAGGTCCTTGATCAGGGTCCGGAATCCGGACCGCCGCACCAGGGCCCGCACCTCGTCGGCCAGGTCCAGGTCCCGTTGGTCGTCCGAGTAAGACTCCACCGTGATCGGCAGCCGCGATACCGCCAGCTTCCGCTTGCTCAGCTCGCAGGCGTAATGAAGGTCGCGCTCCTCCATCTCCTCGGCCAGCGTCAGGTACGCGGTGTGGTCCCCTTGGGCCGCGTCCCGCAGTATAGCGGCCAGCCTGACCGGGGTCAGGCCCCCGGCCGCGCTCTCGTTCCAGATGGTCCGCACCCCGGCCAGGGTCGGCGCGGCCTTTTCCCGGATCAGATCGCCCGGGTTCACCGGCCGCCCGTACGCGTCGTACAAAGTCGCCATCACCACAACCCCTTCCCGGCCCCCAGGCCGGCCGTGACCTTCACCGGGCGGTCAATCACGTAATCGTCGTTCGCGCCCACCGCCTCATAGGCGTACTCCACGACGCCCTCGGAAGCGGCGTGGATGGCCAGGGCCAGCGCCCAAAAACGGTCGGCATGGCCGCTGGGCGTCCGTTCGGCCGTGAAGCGGATGTTGCCCGCCGCCGTGGTCTGCTTGGTCACGCTGCGCAAATCGGCCCGGATATGCTTGTCATACGGGATGCGCAGCCTGCGGTCTTCCATGGCCGAACGCACCGGATAGGCCAGGGCCTCCTTGACCCTGGGCGAGAAGGTCACGCATTCCACCCGATAACTGCCGAATCTGTCCTGGGCGTCGTCCCCCCAGCCGATGCCCAGCCCGGTGTAATCCAGGCAAACCCGGTCGCACTCGGCCATGATCGGCCAGATCACTTTCTCCTGCTCGCTCTTGCGCATGTTCTTCAGCTCAATGACCTCCCGGGTGTACAGGGTGTCGCCCAGCTTTTCCAACAGCCAGAGCACCGTCAGGTCCTCGGTCCGGCCGATGTCCAATCCGGCATACAGCCGCCCGCCTTCCCTTTTCCGCCACTCGACTCCCGCCCCATACTCGACCCCGGCGATCAGGTCGTATTCCAGAAACGCCCCCGCGTCGTCGGCCGGGACGCACATATACTCCTGCAGGAACGACTCCTCGTCGGCGCAGCCCGACTTGACGAAATCGAAATAGGCCGCCTCGTCCATCCCCTGGCGCTCATCGTCCGCGGGCAGACTCTGCTGCAGCTTATATAGGAAACCCTGGTCCAGGGCCTCCTGGAGCGTGACCCGGTGCAGGCTGATCTTTTTCGGGTTGCCCCGCTCCCGGACCTCCCGCACCAGCTCGTTGAAATAGTTGGCGCTGCCCCGATGCGTGCTGATGACCTCCAGCCGGCCGCCCCAGGTGATGCCCGGATAGGCAATCGTCCAAAGCTTGCGCGGATCGGGATGGAGCGCGAACTCGTCCAGCACCCGGCCGCCCCGTTTCCCGGCCTGGGCGTCCGGGTTGCTGCTCATGGAGTGGATGCGCCGGCCGTTGGCGAATTCCAGCACATACGCCGAGAACTTCTTCTCCTTGTCGATGACCACCTCGCCCAGGTCCTGGGCCGCGATCTGCAGCACCTCCGCCCAGAACTTGCAGTCTTCGATGAACAGGCGGGCCTGAATCTCGTCCCGGCTGCTGACCCACTGATCGTGTTTGTTCCCCTTCATGGCCGTGCGTTCGTCGCAGGCCCAGGCCGTGCTCCAGGACATCCCGATCTGTCGCCCCTTTTCCATCAGCTTCAGGCGGCTCTGGTCCGTGATCCACCGTGACTGGTAGGGCAAAAAGATGGCCCCCGGATTGGCCGGGACGACCTTGGCCCGGCCCTTAGCCTTCAATGCCCAGCGCCTCATGGATCAGCGCGATGGCCTCGGGGCTCACCCCGGCCGTGCGCGCCGTCCGGTCGACCTTTTCCGCCGCCTCGGCCAGGGCCTGCTTCCGGATTTCCTTCTCCCGCGCCACGTTCAAATTGGCCGCCTTCTCCAGCCGCATGGCCGTCAGGGCCAGGTCTTTTAACATCCCCACCACGGCCGGGGCCGTATCCTCGTCCAGTTCCCCCCGCTGCATGTACAGCGTCACGTCAAACGACAAGGTGCGCAGTATCTCGTTGATCAGGTTGCCCACCTGGCCCTGCGGAGCCGCCCCCAGCTTGTTGATCCAGCGGTCCGCCACCTCCCGCGACTGCCTCAGACGCTCCCCCACTTCCCGCATCTGCAGGTCGTAACGATTGACCGCGCTCTTGCTCAATTTCTCCGGGCAGGCCGAATCGCAGGCCGCCGGATCGCCCGCCGCCCGCAGCTCGGCCAGAATCCCGTTTATCCGCTCCACCGCCTGCAATTGAGTCACCCGCGGATCGTCCAGCATGGCCTGCAGCCGCCGCCTCACCCCCTCCGGCAATAGCTCCACGCTGGACGGCTGGCGCTTTTTCGTCCGGCGGCCCACCATCACTCCCGAGGCGCGGGCCGCTTGACCCCGGGCGCCCGCGCCGCTCCCGTCGCGCAGTCCGCCCCGCGCGCCGTCAGCCGGGCCACCAGGACCCCGCCCGCATCCGTCAGCGTCACCAGGCCCTGCTCCTCCAGCCAGCCCAGCTCCGTGCGCAGTCGGTCGCGGCTCACCCGATGGCCCAGATAGGCCAGGGCCTGTCTCAGCACGTGCTCGTTGTGGCTGTAATCCCCGTCGCTTTCCAGCGTGGCCAGGATCACCAGCCGCATGTCCTCGGTCACCAGTTCGCCGAAATCCATCACCCGCCCCTGTTGATCAGATACTCCTGGATCAGGTCCAGCGCCCGGCCGAAACCCTCTATCCGCCCCTCGATCTTGCTCACGCTCTTCTGGACCTCTTCCATCCGCCGGTCCAAAACCGGTTGCAAGTCCATCAGCGCCTTGACCGATACCAGGCCCTTTTCAGCCTCCTCCATCCGCTGCTCCACCTTCTGCACCCGGTCGCTGGTGACCTGGTGCTTGCGGTTGTTCCACAGCCAGACCGCCACCACGATGTTGAACAGGGCCTGGCTCGCCGCCAGCCAGAACTGCCACGCCCTGTAGTCGATGTCCACCTAACCCCTTCCTTGCTCGTGCTCGTGCTGGCAGGCCAGGCATCGGGTCGCGCCGGGCTGCGCCCGACGCCGCGCTTCCGGAATCTCCCCGCCGCAGTCCACACAGTGACTTAAGCTCTCTCCGGACGGCTGCCTCCTGCGCCAGGCCGACAAGGCCTCGGCCAAGCGCCCCTCGATAACGGCCTGGGCCTGATCCGCTTCGTCCATTCACCCTCCCCTAGGCCCAGGCCCTATGCGCCCGCCCTCCCCCCGTTGACGGGGGGATGCAGGGGGGTGCGGGGTCCCGCCCTCCGGCTCTTGCCGCCACACCGGCCGCCCTTAACTCGGCCGCATTATCCCGGACCGCAGGAAAATCCCGATCAGACAGGTCACCATAATCTGGATCGTCTCACCCAGGCTGGTCTCGCCCGTGGCCCAGGTCCCCGCCGCCGCGATCAAACCGGAAACTCCCGTCCAAAACGTCTTCGACTTGTAAATCGGCTTGTCCATACTTAAACTCCTGTCGGGGCGGACCTATGGTCCGCCGTCTATTCCCCCTCTCCCCTCGTGGGAGAAGATCAAACTCCCTCCACCTTATAGTCTTGGACTCGCTTGACCCAGCCTCGCAAAAAGACCGCCGAAGATGGCCGGGTCCGGACGATCTCCAGATAACGCACGAACTGCAGGCCGTTCAGCAACCGGAATAACGCCTCCGGGTCCTTCCGACCCCACTTGTTCAGCGCAGCCAACGTCATCGGCCCCATCACGCCGTCCACGGCCAGGGCCTCGCCCATCAAATTCAGCGCCTCTTGAGCGATCCGCACCGCCGCCGCCACGCCCATGTTCACCGCCGTGTCGAATATCTCGATGGCGATCCTGGCGTTGTCCACCTCGTCCAGCCGGGCCGCCCGCCAAAAGTCCCGCCGATATATCTCCTTGGCCCGCTCGATAGACAAGTTCTTAATATCCTCGTTCGGGTAGCTCCGCTTCGATATGCCGTAATTGGTCTCCCCGCCCGGATCGGCCGGATGGTTGACGTAGCCTCCCTCCATCTTGATCAACTCCCGAAAAGCCACCTCAAAAACTATCTCTCCCTTCATCTCCCCATAACCTCCAATGCCACGCTGATCGCTCCGCCCACGACCACCGCCCGCACCCACCAGTCCAACACCCTGCCAATCACGTCCCCTCTGTAGGGGCGCACGGCCGTGCGCCCTGACCGTGCCGAGGGTTTTTATTCGGCCGGGGCGGGTCGGGCCGCCCCGGCCGGGGCCTTGCCCCTCAACCCTTCGACCTCGGGTTTTTATCGTTTTTGGTACGGCGCGGACCTATGTGTCCGCCCTCTTGTCGGACCACCCTATGGGATTCGGCGGCGGAAGATTAGATGAGACGTTTCAACAAAAAAGGCCCTTCCGCTGGCGGAAGGGCCTTGCCCTGCTTAATGGCACAGGACCCCGGCCTTTGTCAACCCCCATCTTCCCGTAGGGGCGGACCTGTGTGTCCGCCCTCCCCCCGTTGACGGGGGGATGCCGGGGGGCGTAGGGGCGGACGGCGTCCGCCCTCCCCCGGCGGATCAAAAGGCAGGTCCATCTGGCGCCTGGCCGCCTCGGACGCCCGGACCCGCGCGATGATGTTGTATACCTGGCGCTCGGTCAGGCCGTGCTTCCGGGCCAGCTCAAAATGGTTCGTTCCGTCGAACTCGCGGTATATCTCCAGGTCCCGCCGGCCGATCAGCAACGCCAGCCCCCGCGGGATATATACCTGGTCGCCCCCGTAAACCAGGCGCAGCTTCTCGGCCACGGCCAGGCCCAGCCTCTCCGCCGCTTCCGAGTCCACCCCGTTCTCCTTCAGGGCCTCGGCCGCCGCCCGCGCCAGGTCCAATAGCGTCTGCACCCCGCGCTTTTCCGAAAACTGCTCCATCATTTCTCACCGCTCAAATCCCAGCCCTCCCGCTGCGCCTGTTTGCGCAGGGCCGTGATGATCTTGTACAGGTCCTCTTCCGGAACCCAGCCCGCCTTGTCCACCCCGCAGATGCGCTTGGCCAGCGCGTCCGCGTAGCTCCAAGGCTTGCCGCCCACCGTCAGCAGGGCCTCGATCTTCCCCAGCTGCGCCGCCCGCGACCCGCCCCGGCCCTTCATGGCGCCCGGCCGCCGGCCATAATACCTTCTCCGCCTGGGCCGCGGCTGCCAGACCCCGGCCGCCGTCGCCTGCCGCTCCAGTTCGCCCACCAGTTTCTCCGCCGTCCGCACGTCCAGGTCCTTGCTGCTCTCCGCCCCGTAGTTCGCCAGCACCGCCCGGTACGTGCCCTCGTCCAGACAGAGGGCGCTCTTGAGCGTGTGGATTATCTTGATCTGATTTGTGGTGGCCATCTTCTTCTCTCCTCCGTTGCCGGGAGATTGTACGGCGCGGACGGCCCTGCCGGCCGGCAGGCAGGGCCTGTGTGTCCACCCTCACCCCCCGGCCAGCCGCTGGTATATCCACCAGCCCGGCATCATCCAGGCCGTCACCAGGGCCGCCGTGGCCAGGGAGCCGATCCCCAGCCGCCGGCAGGCCCACAGCCCCGGCCAGGCCCAGATCAGCCCGAACAAGGCCCGCGTCAGTTCGTCCATTTGCCTCACGCCTCCAGCAGTTCTATCGACTCGAACGTCCTGCGATAATGGTACCGCACCGCCCTGACGCTCGGGAAAACCGGCAGATAACACGTGCACCGCTCATCCGGATCGCCCACTCCCAATTCCCGCCGCCGCTTCCTGCTCATCTTGCGCAGTATCCGCCTGTATTTTCTCCTGTATTTGTACCGCCTCTGCGGATAGAGATACTTCTGCTCCGGTATCTCTTTCGGCGGCCCGCACCACGCCGTCTTGATGACCCCGTCCACATACACCTCTATGCCCAGGCGGTTCTTGCCGGTCAGCACCCGGTCCAGCCACACTTCCCGGCCGTCCACCCTCAGCCTGGCCGTGCCCCATAACCCGCTCAGCGCCCGGTCCACCAGCTCCCATTCCTGCCTCGTCATCAGGCCACCTCCTCCAGGTCCGTCTCGAAAGGCACGATCACGAAATCCTCGCCCTGGGTGATGCTCACCCCGGCGATGCTCCCGGCCAGGTCCGGCTCGGCCAGCATCGCCTCCTTGTTCACCTCTTCCTTGACCCGCACGAAACGGTCCAGGCCCAGCTTCCTGCAGGCCGCGATGACCCCCTCCACCCCCCGCAGATTGACCCTGGGCGGCCGGGTCCGCCACTTGATCTCGCCGCTGGCCAGCCGGGCGCTCTTCACCTGGCCCCGCCGCGTCAGTTCCAGCCGGTTGGCTTCAGCCCAGATTTGCACCCCGGCCGCCAACTCCCGGATGCGCTCCGCCGGGACCCGGGCCGATTCCTCATGTTCCTGCTTCAATTCCGCCAGCCGGTCGTTCATGGCCGCTTTGATCCGCTCCCGCTCCCGCTGCAAACGCCCGATCTCGGCGATAAACCCCGCCGCCTCTTCCCGGCTCTGCGGCACCGGCCCGGCCGCCGCTTCCGTCTTGATCCGCTTGGCCATTTCAATCCCCCCTTACCGCCCTTAAAGGCTCGTTTTCATCTTCCGCCCCAAGCCGTATTTCTCCCCCCGTCGGGGCGGACCCCCGCATCCGCCCTCCCCCCGTTGACGGGGGGATAGAGGGGGGCGTAGGGGCGGACCTGCGTGTCCGCCCTCTGTTCCCCCTCTCCCCTCGTCGAGGGTTGCGGTAGGGGCGCACGGCCGTGCGCCCTCTTGTTTTCCTCTCCCCTCCTGGGAGAAGGTTGGCTGAGGGGATGCCGGAGACCCCTTCGCCCTCTGCTCGATGATCTGGGCCAGGGTCCTCAAACCCAGGGCCGTGGCCCCAGCCGCCCGCCGGGCGTTTTGGTTCAACAACAAAGCCGCCAGCACCAGCTGCCGCTCGTCCCGGTAGAACGGCAGCGCCTCTCTCACCTCGGTGATCGTTACGTGATTCATGATCCACCCCCGATTTTCCGCTTCCGATCCCCTTCCGTAGCGGCAGGCCCCCGTGCCTGCCCTGTAGGGGCGGACCTGCGTGTCCGCCCTCTTTCCTCCCTCTCCCCTCGTGGGAGAGGGTTGGGGTGAGGGGGGCCTAGGGCCAACCTGCGTGTCCGCCCTGAATCGAAGCAGCCGCCCAGCGCCAGCAGCAAGGCCTGCCGCCGGGCCGCCTCGGACGCCCGCCGCCGCTCCGCCCGGTACGCCCGCCAGGTCCGATATTTCCCCGCCAGCGGGTTCTCCAACCCCCTCCGGCCGCGGCCCAGCCATATAACCAGGCCCGCCATCACTCCCAAAACCATCGTCATCATCAATATCTTGCTCATGATTTCCTCCTTCTCGGACAACTCGGACAGGTCTCCGTCAACCGCCTGGCCACCGGGTTGGTGCGCCGGGGCAGACGACTCCGCTCCTCCGCGCACCGCCTCAGCGGTATCTCGCACCCGAACACCGGGCACTCCACCAGGACCCCCCCGTAAACCTCCTCGCACCGCTCCAGCCACCTGGCCGGGTTCGAATATCTCCCCTTCAAAATCAAACAGACCGTGGCCTCGCTGCACCCCAGCTCCCTCGCCACCGCCGCCTGGCCGTGCTCCGCCGCCGCCCGCTCCAGCAGCTCCAACTTCTCATTCCCGCTCATCGCCCTCCCCCGTTCCTGTAGGCGCGCACGGCGGCCCCAACGTAGGGGCGGACCCCCCCATCCGCCCTCCCCCCATTGACGGGGGGATAGAGGGGGGCGTAGGGGCGGACCTGCGTGTCCGCCCTCTTTTCTCCCTCTCCCCTCGCGGGAGAGGGCCGGGGTGAGGGGGCGTAGGGGCAGGCCCCCGCGCCTGCCCTCCCCCCGTTGACCGGGGGATGTAGGGGGGCTCCCCCTGCCTCCACACCACCTCCCCCAAATTGGGATCGTAAACCTGTTTCACCCGCTGGATCATCGGCGCCCGAGGCCCGGTCCAGCGGCTGCGCAGAAACGTAAACACCTCGCCCCGACGCCGCAGATAACCCGCCCGGGCCAGATACCCGCAATACGTCTCCACCTCCCCCAGCGCCGGCTGGTGCTCCTCCGTCGCCGCGTGCACCGCCAGGTCCCGCACCGTGAAATCCCTCAATATCCGCATCGTCTTCCACATCTGCGCCCGGCCCCGGCCCTGCCTCGCCTCGCTCCCGTCCGCCCGCACCCGGGGAGCCTCCGCCCCGGGATCGCGCGCCAACCTGTAATAGTTGGGCCGGCCCGGCTTCCCCGATCTCTTGACCTCCAGAATCCCCGCCCGCGTCAGCCCCCGGATATACCTCTCGGTCTGGTCGCGGCTGCACCGCGTCTCCAGCCTGACCGCCTTGGCCGTGAATTCCCCCGCTGACCCCAGCCTCCGGATCGCCGCCCACAGCGCCTCCCGCGTCTCCATCCGCCCCTGCCGGTCCACCCGCTGCCGCGACATCACACCAACCTCCGGCCGTTCGGGGCCTCCCCCGTGTAAAACGGCCTCTCCCCCCAGCCGGCCAGGTCCATTCTCTCCACCCCCAGACGCCGGCACTCGTCCCCGATCCGCGACAGATTCACGCACACCCGCCGCGCGCTCCCCCGGGCCAGCTGGTGCAGCCGCCCGATCAGGTCGTCCCCTATCTCAACCTCCGGGCAATACAGCCGCGCCAGGTGCCGGCAGTCCGCCGCCGTCACCGGCTGCGCTCCCTGCCAGTCCAGTATCCGCCCGTGAAACCTCTCCCACCGCTGCAGCTTGATCGGCAGCCTCTCCTCACCGATCAGGGCCACGGCCGCCCCGCTCTCGTCATGCAGGTCCCGCACCAGCTCCACCGCCGACTTCTGCACCAAATAGTCCATCTCGTCGATGATCAGCGGCCGCCGGCCGGCCTGCAGCTCCGCCGCCGCCTGCCCATACATCGCCCCGATGGTCCGCTCCGGCAAAATGCCCATCTCCTTTAATAACTCCGCCAAAAAACCCTTCCGGGTCATGGTCGACCGGCACTCGATGTAGTACGCCCCCAGCTTCTGATACGCGTAGCTCGCCGCCGTGCTCTTGCCCCAGCCCGAAGGCCCGTGAAAACAGACCAGGCCCGGCAGACGCGGGTCCCGGTCCATGGCCCGCTCCACCAGACGCAAAAAAAGACCCACGTTCGTCAGCGGGGCCACCGTCTTGCTTCCTGTCTCCATCTGTGTCGTCCCTCCTGTCTGTTGGGGCGGACGGCCCTGCCTGCCGGCAGGCAGGGTCCGCCCTCTTGCCTGTTTTGTAGGGGCGGACCTGTGTGTCCGCCCTCTTATTTACCTCTCCAAATAAAACGCCCCGAAATCCTCCTCCATCTTCCGCATGGCCAGCCAGTCCGGCGTGCCCGCGAAACTCTTGTAAAACCTGGCCTCCTTCTCCGACAGCGCCAGCCCCTGCCGGTGCCGCCCGTCCAGCTCCACCCACCGCGCGTAATCCCTCTGCGGCGTCGAGATCGGCTCCACCTTCCGCCGCCGGCCCGCGGCCCGCGACTCCGCTTCGGCCGCCATCTCCGCCTCGATCCGCGCCCGGGCCGCCCGCATCTCCTCGTCCTCCTCGGGCCAAGGCGCGTCCCCGTCCCGCAAAGCCGCCGCCCGCCGGGCCTCTTCCAAGGCCTGCGTGGTGTAACTCTCGCTCCGGTGCGCCGCCGCCGACGCCGTCACCCGCGCCTCCCGGTGGGCCAGAATCTCCTCGTGGATGGCCGCCGCCCCCGCCTCCTTGGCCACCTTCTTCAACCTCTTCACCCCCGCCCGCAAAGCCGCCTTCTGAGCCTCCTTGGCCCTCGTCGCCACCTCTTGCCGGTCGATCCCCGTCCGCTCCGGATTCACCGCCCGGCCCGCGAAACTCCCGTCCGCGCCGTACACATACACGGCCCCGTAATCAGTCGGGTCCAGCAGCACCCGCACCCGGCTCCTGGGCTCCGGCAGATCGGCCGATATGAACCAGGCCCCCTCCACCTTCACCCCCTTCTTGTGCACCGTCCGCCATTCCCCGTCCGCCGGGGTCATCAGCAGCATGTCCAGCGCCCGCTCGTCCTCTACCCGCCGCACCCGACCCGTCCATTCCCGCGCCTTGGCCGCCGGACTCATCCCCAGCCCCTCGTGCCTGTTCTGGTCATAGATCGCCGCCGTCCACCGGTCGCAAAATTCCTGCATCTCCGCCGCCGTCATCGACACCGCTATCGGCTCGCCCCCCCGCTTCATGATCCGGTCCGCGAAACTCTTCCGCCCCTCGATGGCCTTCCGCTCCGCCACGCTGTGACCGATATAACCCGGCAGCAGCTCCTCGAATCCGTGCGCAAACGTCCGAAACGCCCGCTCTATGTGCGGCTTGGCCTCCGGCGTGAACGGCGGGCACAGCACCTGCTCTATCCCCAAATTATCAATCACCGCCGTCAGATACCGGCTCACGTAGTCCTGCCCGTTGTCCGTCTTGATCGTCTCCGGAACCCCCCAGTCCAGCAGGCACCGCCGGATCAGCGCCGCCACGTGCGCCCCCTTGCTGGTCGGAGCCACCAGCATCCTCAAACGCCGCGACCATACGTCGATGTTCCCGATGATCGTGTGCCGCCCGTCCAGCAGCATCACGTCCGTCTTGGTCGAATCCATCTCCCAGACCTGGTTCAAAGCCGTCGCGTTCTCCGAGGCGTCCCCCATGGCCCACTGCCGCTTGCTCTTCCAGGCGTCCGGATCGGCCAGATACAAGAGCAGCCCCTCGTTCTCCGCCCGGAATCTCTGCACCCACCGCCGGATCGCCGCCTCGCTCGGCCGGTCCGCCCGCTCCCAAAAACGCGCCTCCACCGCCTCTAATATCCGCTTCGGCTTGATGTGCGGAAACTGGGTGATCAGCCCCGCGATAAAGGCCTGCACGTCCTCCGGCACGGTGCTCCGGCTCGGACTGTGGTAGCCGTTCACCAAGCCCCGCAGCCCCTTCTCGGCATACGCCCGCCGCCACCGCTCCAGCGACGCCCACGACAACGACCTCTCCCCGCCCCGCCGGGCCGCCTTGGCCGCCTCCCCCGAAACCTGAATCTGACCGAGCTTGCACAAAACACAGAACTGCTCCGCCCCCCGCCGCCGGTTCTTGATCCCGGCCCGATCTATAAATTCTTGGCACGCCTCCAGCAGCTCCAGCTTGGCCAGCGCCTCCCGCTTCCGCGCCTCCGGCAGTCCCTCGAACCCCGCCAGCCCCGCCGCCCGACTCGCCGGCGCCTCCCGCGCCGGACGCGCCCCCAAAGCCGCCCCCGCTTCCGTCGGGGCAACCCCCCGCGCCTGCCCTCCCCCCCCGTGTCCCTCCCGACCATGTAGGGGCGACCGGCCGGTCGCCCCTACCCCGGACCCCCGGCCTGTCTGCGTAGGGGCGGACCTGCGTGTCCGCCCTCTTTTCTCCCTCTCCCCTCGAGGGAGAGGGTTGGGGTGAGGGGGCGTGAAGTCCGCCGTAGCCCCATCGGGGGCCAAGGCGGACAAAACCTCCCGCGCCGACTGCGGCAGACTCGAAACGTGATACTCGAAAGCTTTGCCGCCGAAGATTATTTTTTCGCGGCATTTCCAGCCCTCGCGGGCGGCGCGCCTGATGCTGGCGCTTTTTGTTCCCGGCAGGCCCGGCAGCCCCAGCTCCGCCAGCTCCCGCGCCGTCCACCACTCCCTAACCATCACGCCCCCCGTCGGCGCGGGTTTGAAACCCGCCCGCCCCCCGTTGACGGGGGGATACAGGAGGGCGTACGGCGCGGACCTGCGTGTCCGCCCTCTTGTTTTCCTCTCCCCTCCTGGGAGAGGGTTGGTTGAGCGGGTGTAAGGACCGGGCCCCGTGCCCGCCCTCCCGGCTTCAGGCCCTTTTCATCTTCGGTCGCTTGTGCTAAAAACACTGCTTGAGGCTTCATGATTTCTCTCTTTGACCAGGAGGGGCTATGACAGAACCTGTCTTGCTCTGCGCCAATTGCCGGACCGTCTGCGATTTCCCCGCCGCCGGGTCCGCCTGTCCCGAATGCGGCTTGACCTCCCCGGCCATAGCCGAATACCGCCGCGTCTCGGACCTGATCACGGTCGAAGCGAAAAGGCTCACCGACCTTTATCCCTTCCGTTGGGCCGTCGTGGAATTTCGCGGCACTCTTGAACGCGGAGGCGAAGACGATTCCGCGGCCCAATTTGTTTTGAAATTCCTTAAACATAACTATATAGACCTTACAATTCTGGATCTCCCGAAGTGGGAAGTTGTGGCCCTGGGGTTTCGGCGTTCCGACCCGGATCGAAGAGTATCCATCCATCTCGATGAATATAATCCGGCCTTCTATTCAGTCGGCCTGTCTTATACCTGTGTTCCCCTATCTCTAGCCTTGGCCATGCCGATGAAGCCACTCTTTGATATGCCAGAAGAAACTGATGAAAAAGCGCCTCTATTTCTTGAATTGTTTCTGCTTCTGCATCTTGTTCAGGCTCAAAACCGATTGTGGCGGGCCCTGCTGGCCGACGGTTTCTATCTTCTTCCCCCACAAGCCGGTATAATCGTGCCCAAGCCTCGTCGCTGAAATTCTTGAATAGACGGTAAATCCTCTCACTCTTCGGCTTGGGTCCCGGTATATACGCCTTTTCACTTTCCCTCATCGCTCTCCATCCTTTCTATGCACCACCAGACTTGCTGCGCCAACGTCCGCCGCTCCTGCTCCGCCCATCGCCGCGGCCCCTTGCCCCGCCTCGGATTCCTCTTAACCTCGCTCATGCCCTCCCCCCGTTGACGGGGGGATACAGGGGGGCGTACGGCGCGGACCTGCGTGTCCGCCCTCTTTTCTCCCTCTCCCCTCCTGGGAGAGGGCTGGGGTGAGGGGATGTAGGGGCGGACCTGCGTGTCCGCCCTTTCTGGTAAACAACCCTCGAAGCCTTCTTTCTTCCCGCCCGCTCCGCATCACCCCTCCATCTCCCTCAAAAACGCCTCCCGCTTCTTCCGCTCCCGGCTCAGCCGCAACTCCTCCTCCCGCAGCTTCTGCACCTCCGCCCGCAACGCGTCCGGACCGGGCAGCACGAACAGCCCCGCCGCCTCCGCCAATATCCGCACCACCGCCCGGCTGCCCACGGCCAGGCAGAACGCCGGCAAAAACTCCGCCGGAAAACGGTGCCCCTCCTTGCTCTCCGCCGTCCAACCGTCCAGCATGTACTTGGTGATCTCCCGGCCCAGCAGGTGGCTCATCCGCCCGGCCGCTTCCCACCGCGACAGACCGCTCCGCCGGATCGCCTCCGCCATGGCCTGCGACAGCCGCGGCTGCACCACGGCCGATCCTTCCGACCCCCCCGTCTCCTCCAGCTCCGCCGCCCGCCGCAATAGCTCCAGCAGGCTCGTCTGACCCGGGTCTGCCTTGCCTATCCCTTTTTTGCGATTAGGCATTGCCTTCCCCCTCCCCGTCCGCTATACTGGGGCCGCGTCGCAAATACCGGGCCCGCAGCCGCTCCCTCTCCGCCGCCGCCCGACGCTCGATCTCCGCCGCAATCAGACGGCGCAGATACGGCCGCGAGCCCGGCCCGAAGGCCAGGGCCTCGTCCAGACCCAAATACGACGCGATCCGGGGCCGCACCGTCTTCACCGTGCGCACCCCCTTGATCTGCTTCTGCACGCTGTGGTAGTTCGCCCCCAGGGCCAGCGCGATCCCCTTGGCCGTCAACCCGCGCAGCTCGATCAGCGCCTGCAGGTCGTTCATGCGCCCTCCTTAAGGATTGTGGGGATGATGTTTTCCATGATGCCTATGGCCGCCGCTATCGATGCTTCCGCCCTGGCCACGGCCTCGTACGCCTCCCGGTTTCCGCCCCGCAGGAATTCGGCCGTGTTGTTTATTGATCTTCGCAGCTTCTTGAGCCGCGCAATCCTTTCCTTTAGTTGCGCCCTGGTCATGATGTCTCCGGTCTTTCAAAGGAGGTTTTTTGATGTTTTTTTATGTTGAGCCGGGGGAAGAGGGGCTTCGCAAGGCCTTCAAAAAATGCGGTGAATTGATGACGGCCAGTCCCTTGCGGGAATCGGCCAGCGATTATATTGGTGATCAGGTGGCAAAAATCCTTGAAAAACATAAGGTTATTCACCTCGATCCGGGCGCCGTCCGGCTTTTTACCAGGCGCAATCCCCCTCGGCTTTTTAAGGGGCCGCTTCTGGTCGCCTTTACGCGGATCGACCAGTTGGAAGCCGTGATCTTGGCCAATCCCGGCGCCGACATTGTTTTTCTTCCTTGGACGGCCGATGAAATGGATTTCTTTGTCAAAAAGTATGCTCCTACGCTTATTTAAAACTCGGCTCCGAACCTCGGACCTAAAGGGACCTTATTTGGACGGTAATGTTCCCATACGGGTGGTAGAACTTCAGCACCGTCGTCAGTATCGACGTGACCTGGTCGTCCTCGACTCCCCGGCCCTTCAGCAGGTCGATCACCGCCTCCACCTCTTCCATCAGCGCCCAGATCGGGTCCACCTCCACCACTATCGGCCCCGGCCCCTCGACCTCGTCCGCCGCCCGCAGCCGAATCTTTTCCACCCCTATCCAGGCGTTGATTTCGCCGTTCTGCTTGACCGCCCGCCAGGCCGTCAGTTCGTCCGGCGCCCGGCCGTCCGGGATTTCCACGATCACCTTGTCGCCGCATTGCAGGACCGGCGATACATACCACCGGCCCTGAACCGAAATCCCTCTCTTGCCGACCATGCGTAATAAATTCATACTTCCACCTCCCACCCCCCGGCCAGCCTATTGGCCAGGTGGGTATAGGCTGATGGTATGCGTTAAATAGTAGTGTGTCAATACTAAAATGCGCACAACAGATAATTTTTCTTGTTTTTGTGGCATTATAATGATTTGTCTAATTAAATCAACATCATGTATAACAGTGGCACGTCATTGCTCCGTGCCACAGAAAGCGCCACAGTTTAAGTTATGAACTGTAGCACCTTTCCTGAGCGTCTTAAGGTAGTGGTGGGGACATCAAGCGTGCGTTCTTTCGCTTTGAGATGTGGTCTTTCAGAAGCAGGTTTCAGAAAATACCTATCCGGTCAGAGCGAGCCAGGCATGGCCGCCCTGATCGCCATCGCCAACACCGGCGGCGTCAATATTGAATGGCTGGCCGCCGGCCAAGGGCCGATGCGGCCCGAGCCCCAAGCCGAAGCCCCCCCGCCCGCCGCGATCCCGCCCGAAACCCCGCCCCCGGACCTCGTCCAGGACTCTGACGAATTCCCCCCCGAAGACCTCCCCCCCGACGCCTTCTGGGCCCTCTGGTCCGAATTCGTCCACGAAAGCCCGGCCCGCCGCGGCTGGCTCCAGATCGAATTGCCCAAACGTTTTAAGGAGTTCTCCGATTGGCTAAAAAAAAGGCGGCGCCTGGATCGCCAGAAAACACTGGTCCGGTCTGAGGCTGTGGGTCAATAATCCCTGACCTAACCCCCCATCCTGCCCGGCCCCGCGCCCCTCGGCTTTTTGCCCGACTTAACGCCATGCGTTAAATTGAGCCTTGCCCGCCCCCGCGCCCCCCGGGCCTTAGCCCCTATTTAACCTCATCCTTATCCTTATATATTATATATCGAGCCTGGCCCCTCTCTCCGCCCCGCCGCGACCGGCCCCATCTCCCTTTAACCGCCTTTAAATCAGACCTAAACCCGGTCCTCAAAACTCCTTTCCATGCCCCCCGCTCCGCCCCCCCTCTCCGCCCCCGGACCTCGACCGGACCCGCCCCCCCGACACCCCGTCTTCACCCCCCCCTCCGCCGATTTCCTCCCCCGCCCCTAATACAGGCCGTCTTTGAGGGGCCTTCGCCGTTGTCCAATTATTTCACTATATTAACGGCTCTTAAAATTAGACCCCCAATTCGACAAAATTGTCGGGTCGTGTCCGAGTTCATTTTTTTCACAATCTCTCCGCCCCGCGACCATTAGAAATAATTTCAATATATTAGCAAACTGTAGCGTGTCCGAGTTCGTGTCCGAGTTCGTGTCCGAGTTGCCACAGTTCGTGTCCGAGTTGTGTCCGAGTTCGGTCCAGAAGTTTAAAGCGTTTCCTGATCGTCCGGCGGCGTGCAGCCTTGCCTAAAATCCTGTTTTAACTGCCTTTAATCAGACTGGAACCGGCCGTTTTTTTCCTCCCCTTAGTACTCAAACCAGCCGTCACAACGTCACAAAACCCCTCTATGCAAAATTACGGTAGGATGACCAAATTTCCATAGGCAAACAGGACATTCAACTACGCAACATCACGACCTTTTCCCGCCATTGACCGCCCATTCCCGCCTATTCCCGCCTAGCCTCAAACCATGTGTCTCTTCACACTTGCCGCGGCCTGGACAGAAGAAACGATGATCCTGGACGGTGATCACGGCCGGCCGCTTTTCAGCCAGAACTTCCAGGAAATGGGGGTGGAGGACGTTATGGACGTGGATCAGGTCAGGGTTTATGTCCGCAACGGCCCGTCTCAGTTCCTCACCGACCCTCTTTTCCGCAGCGAACGGGGCTTTGCGGTCGAGTTTCTTGATGAAATGAAGCCCCCCAGACGGAGTCAACCCTTGGGGAGTCGAACCGTCGGCCCGGCCGAAAAGACCGGCCGCCTTGAAATCGGAGGGCAGGGAATCGATGAGGCTGACCAAGTGCCAGTCAGCCCCGCCTAGGACCGACCAGCGGTCGCTTACATAGAGAATGCGCATAAATCAGGCTGAATCACGGTTGGTTTAGGTCGGTTCTTTCCACGAAAGTCCAGGGAAATCGGTCCTTGGTCCGGAAATCCGAATCGGCCGGGAAAAACAGGTGCAGGCCGATCAGGATTATAATATAATGGTTCCGGGCGATAAAGTAAAAACAAGGAATTATGACCGAACTGCCCAGCCAAGTTCACCTTTTCCTGCCCTGTCTGGCCGATCTCTTTTATCCGGTGATCGGCCGGGCCTCGATCAAGACCCTCAAACGGGCTGGTCTTAAGGTCGTCTATCCCCGGACCCAGACCTGCTGCGGCCAATGGGCCTTCAACCTGGGCCGACATGAAGCGGCTTGCGCCATGGCCCGCCATTTTATTCGGGTCTTTGAATCCGCTCCGGCCGTGGTCTGCCCCTCGGGCTCATGCGTCTTGACCGTGCGCCGGCATTATCCCGAGCTTTTCCGTCAAGAACCTTTTTGGAAAGCTCGGGCCCAAGCCCTGGCCGCCCGGACTTTCGAACTGACTGATTTTCTAGTCAATGTCATCGGCCTGACCGACTTGGGCGCGGTCTTACCCGGCCGAGCCGCGCTCCACGATTCCTGCCACCCTTTGCGCGGTTTGGGGATCAAAGAAGAACCCAGGTCCCTGCTGCGGGCCGTGGGCGGGCTGGAACTGGTCGAGATGGCCGACCCGGAAACCTGCTGCGGATTCGGCGGGGCTTTCATGGCCCGCTACGCACCGCTGTCCCGGGCCATGGCCCTGGAAAAAATCGACCAAGCCTTGGCCACGGGCGCGGACTACCTGGTGCTGACCGAACCGGGCTGCCTGCTCAACCTTGACTCAGTCCTCAAAGCTCGACCGGTCAACCTGAAGGCGGTCCATCTGGTCCAAATCCTGGCCGGAAATTCCGGAGACGGAAATGCTTAAACCTAACTTGTTCGATCTTAACCTGGACCGGGCCTTGAGAAACCGGTTCCTGCAGCTGGCCCTCCAGCGGGCCGCTGGGAGTTTCAAAGACCTACGGGCCGGAACCATTACCGAACTGGGCTATTTCGAAGAACTGCGCCAAAAGGCCAAAGAGGCCAAGGATCGGGTCCTGAACCATCTGGACCACTATCTGACCCGGCTGGAAGATGTGGTCACCCGGGCCGGCGGGCGGGTCTTCTGGGCCTCGACCGGCGAAGAAGTCGCCCAATACATTTCCGACCTGGCCCGGACCAGGGGCCTCAAAAGCGTAGTCAAGGGCAAATCCATGACCACGGAGGAAATCGGTCTCAATCCCGTCCTCGAACAGGCCGGTCTGGAGGTGCTGGAGACAGACCTGGGCGAGTTTATCATTCAACTGGTCGGGGAAAAACCTTCCCACCTCATCGTCCCGGCCATTCACAAAACCAAGGAAGAGATAGCCCGGCTTTTTCAAAAAAAGCTGGGCCTGGCTTACACCGACCGGCCGGAAGACTTGACCCGGGCGGTCCGGGAGCGGCTGCGCCACCGTTTCCTGTCGGCCGACTTGGGAATAACCGGGGTCAATTTCGCCGTGGCCGAAACCGGGACCCTGGTCCTGCTGGAAAACGAAGGCAATATTCGGATGTCTTCGACCCTGCCCCGGATTCACGTGGCCGTCATGGGCCTGGAAAAGGTGGTGGCCGACTTCCGGGACCTGGCCGTCCTCCTTCAGATTCTACCCATTTCGGCCACGGGACAGAGATTGCCCAGCTACGTCTCCTTCATCACCGGTCCCGGCCGCCATCC
>ENA-OSEO01001424-OSEO01001424.1-sediment-metagenome-genome-assembly--contig:-NODE-1424-length-43407-cov-4.800992_pt1 | contig 43407 bp, 38 predicted proteins | sample MGYA00237883_ERZ534232 | MGnify/ENA metagenome assembly ERZ534232 | reverse complement strand
TTCAACCGCCACAACCTCTTCGATCTCCTCCCGCGCGTTGGCGCGCATCCAGGCTTCGGCCGTCTTGCGTGTCGATACGCGTGACCCGGATGGGACTAAAACGCGCATCCTTCCGCGCGATGCTTCCACCCTGGCGCGGCTTTTACGCTCGGGCTCTTCAATACGCACCAGCTGCAACGCTTCTCCGTGCCAAAGGATCACATCCGGCGGCAGATTGGAGCTTTTGGCCTGTCTGGACGCCCGTTCAACCTGGGCTTTTACCCAGTCCGCATTCTGACGCATAAAACGTTCCGCCTCTCGCTGCGGCACGCCCTTGGGCAGAGTAACGGTTACACCGTTCGACGAAACGGTGATGCGCAGTCTGCGGGCGCGCGTTGACACCCTGATTGTATAAGGGATCTCGTTGCCTGCGGTGGAGAGGATGTACGTGGTTTCGCTCATCTTTGAATGCTTCCAGTTGAAAGAATCTTACCAGCAAAAAACGAATAAGTCGTTTTACCGATGAGTTTTATGCAAATCGATTTTTCTATAAAAGCTAAAGGTGAGGAAAAATTCTCACCTTTAGCTTTTAGTGCAAGAGGATTGAATTTCGTGTTAACATAGTATACAATATTATATACTATGTTAACACAAGATCAAGCTAACTTATTTGCAACTCATTATCATACTTCTCAGGATAACATCCTTAAGGAACACTATCAGTTATACCTGCTGGATTTATTGTTTAAATCAGCGTGGGAAGAATACCTTGTTTTTAAAGGTGGAACCGCTCTGAGATTGGCATATTCTTCTGTACGCTTTTCAGAAGATCTTGATTTTTCACTATCGGGAGATGTGGATTATTTCGATTTCAGTAATACCCTGAAACAAATTGAAAATATTCTCCCAGAAGCCAGGATCAAGGAAATTGTCAATAAAAGGTTTATATACTACGCAAAGATTATGTTCACAATTTCTGACAGGACAATCCCCATTGGAATTAAGATTGAAGTCAGCAAAGTAAAACGAGATTTTGAATCTACAATCCGACTTATTACGAGCCCATTTAATAACCTGGAAATATTGGGGCGTGTATATACCCTTGAATCGATCCTGGCAGATAAACTTAGAATTTTAGATCAACAGGAAAGACGGGAACCGCGTGATCTCTATGATGCCTGGTATATCAGTCAAAAGTTGGATTATCCATTTACCGTCAAAGATGAATATAAATACGAACGAAAAGAGCTAATGGACAGACTAAATGCCTTTTTACCTCAAAACGATCGAAAAGTGATTGAGCTTTTTTCCAGATGAAAAGGAGCAGACTTGCCCATCAAATTGAGTCGTTAGGGATGGATTATTTCTCGGTTAAAGACTTGAGAAAGATCTTCCCGGATGATGCTTATATAAAAATATCAGTCAACCGTTTGCTCAAACGAGGTGAACTGATTAAATTAGCAAGGGGGATTTATGCGCTCCACAAAGAAAAACTGGATATAGAAAAAATTGCCACTCAGCTATATTATCCAAGTTACATTAGTTTTGAAAGCGCACTTTCAAAATATGGCATCATAAATCAGGGACTCTTTGGGTTAACTTTGGCAACCACCAGACATACCAAGAAACTAATAATTGCAGAGACTGAGTGCTATTACTCGAAAATAAAACCATCCTTGTTCAATGGCTTTGATTTAATCGACGGAACATACGTCGCATTTCCTGAAAAAGCAATACTGGATCAGTTGTATTCTATTAGTCTGGGTAAACGAAAAATCAATACAGCAGAATGGTATTTGGAAGATATAAACAGACAGAGAATATGTGAGTTTGCAGAACCATTTCCGGAGAGTATAAAACATAAAGTATCAGAATTAGGACTAATGTAGAGGATAATGCTTTTTAGTTGACATTCTCCCATTCCGCCGCTAAACTAAGCAAAATATTTTTCACAGACGAGGTTTCTCATGGACGAAAAAGCCGGTGCACAGATCAGCAAGAAAGCATTCATCCAATCCGCATTGATCATCCTGCTGCTGATGCTGGTGGCCGGCGTATTGACGCGGGTGTTACCCACCGGTAGTTACGAACGCAGTCTGGTGGACGGTCGTTCGGTGATCAATCCTGATTCCTATCAGGTCGCCACAGACGTGGAGTATCCGATCTGGCGCTGGTTCACCGCCCCCGTGGAAGTGCTGTGGGGCCCCGACTCACTGACCATCATCACCATCATCGTTTTCATTCTGCTGGTCAGCGGTGCCTTTGCCGTGTTGGATAAAAGCGGCATCCTTAAATCGGTGCTGGCGCGCATCGTCAAGAAATTCGGCAAACAAAAATATCTGCTGCTGGTGGTGATCTGTCTTTTCTTCATGCTTCTGGGCTCGTTTCTGGGACTGTTTGAAGAGATCGTCCCGCTCGTGCCGCTGATGATCGCCTTGAGCTACTCCCTCGGCTGGGACGCCCTGGTAGGACTCGGTATGAGCATCCTGGCCACCAACATGGGCTTCTCGGCAGCCATTACCAATCCCTTCACCATCGGCGTGGCGCAGAAGCTGGCAGGGCTGCCCGCTTTTTCAGGCTGGGCTTTCCGTATTCCCATCTTCGCGGCGGTTTATCTTCTTCTGATCTGGTTCCTGATCAGCTATGCAAAAAAGATCGACCGCAACCCCGAGGCTTCCCTCATCTACGACGAGGACCAGGCCGACCGCAAACGCTACACCTCCCTTGATCTGGACGGCATGGCTGCCGGCGGCGGCAAGCTTGGCCGCGCCGGTCTGGTTTTTGGCCTGTTTATCATATTGATCTTTTTGGTGCTGATGGGCAGCGCCGAGATTGAGTTCCTGGCTGATTACGCCCTGCCCCTGGTGGGCCTGCTCTTCTTCGCAGGCGGACTGTTGGCCGGCTTTGTGTCGGGCGCCAAAGGCAAGCTGGTAGGCAAAGCGCTGTTGGAAGGCATAGCAGGCATGGCGCCGGGCATCCCGCTCATCCTCATGGCAGCCAGTATCAAACACATCGTCACCTCCGGTCAGGTCATGGATACCATCCTGCACGGTGCATCAGGTGCGCTGCAGACCACGTCCCCGTTGGCGGCGATCATGGTGATCTACCTGCTGGCGCTGGTAATGGAACTCTTCATCGGCTCGGCAGGCGCCAAGGCCGTTTTAATGATGCCCATCCTTGTACCGCTGGCAGACCTGGTGGGTGTTACGCGGCAATTGACCGTCACGGCCTACTGTTTCGGAGATGGCTTTTCCAACCTGGCCTATCCAACCAATCCAGTGCTGCTGATCACGCTGGGACTGGCCGCCGTCAGCTACGGCAAGTGGATCAAATGGACGGCTAAACTCTGGCTGGTCATCATCCCCGTGACCGTGCTCTTCCTCTGGCTGGGCACGTTGATCGGCTACGGACCTTTCTAGAAACAAACGATCCAATACTTTGTCAAGAACGCCCGAAAGGGCGTTTTTTTATTAGAATAACCCATCTCTCCCAATATCTATTGTGTGACGATTATTTTTGTTGTTCCCTATAGGGAAGATTGTAAAAAGAATCATATTATGGTGGGTTAACGATCCCTCCACATGCCGGATCATCAAAACGTAATTTTGGATCGTTGACACCACCCTACGACTTATTCTGAAAAAAACCTCTGCTCGCAATTTGGTCAACGATTTTTCCACATGCCGGATCATTAAATCCTGAGTTTGGACCGTTGACTCAACCCTACGACTGTTCTTTTTTATCTTGACATTCCCGAATATCGGTGACATAATTATAGTATATTTGTTCTATTTAATGGGGTTTTTAAAAAGAAAGATCTTTTGGAGTAAGAATGACCCGCCTGCTTTACCTGCCGGATGACGTCACTGTCATCCAACTTGAAGTCGAAACCCCAGCCGAACAACTTTGCGCCACCATCAACGCCGGTTTACGTCCGCTGGATTGCCTGCGCAGCGCGCCGCCTGGTAAACTGAGCGCCAGCCAACTCGGACATACGGTGATCGTCGCCCCGGCCATTAAACGCGTCACGCAGCATAAAACCGAAAATACACCCTCCGGTTTGTCACGCCGCCAGGCCCAGGTACACGAACTGGCCGTACGCGGCCTGACCAGCGGTGAGATTGCCGTCATGCTGCACCTCTCACGCCGCACGGTGAACTATCACCTCAATCAAGTGAAAAACCGTCTGCGTTTCAGCGAGCCGTCGCAAGCTGAAAACCTTCCGCTGCCGTTCAATTTCTCGAATAAGGAATAGATCTATTCTTTCTTGCGCCAGACCTGGTAAAGACCAAGGTTGCCCGTGGATCCGTCCGATTCAAATTCGTCGATGATCTCAAATCCTGCCGAACTGGACAGACTGTCCAGTTCATTTTTATCAAATAAATGCACGTAGCGTAAGCCGTTTCCATTCGTTTCACCATTCGTGTGATGCCGCCAATCGAGCAAAGTGTCGCCGGGTTCCACATCCGCGTCATCCAATCCGGCCAACTGCCACGGCTGTACGCGCGCTGCCAGCTTGGGACTGTGGTGGAACTGCCATTCGGAATGGATGAATATCCCGGACGGCTTTAATAAGCCGCAAACCTCGCGGATCAAGCGAAGACGGTTTTCCGCGCCGGGGATGTGATGCAGTGCCGCAAAAGTCAGCACGCCGTCAAAGGATTGTCCGCCTGTAGCATTCACCCAGTCTCGATCAAGCAGATTGGCCTGCGCATATTCCAACTTACAGCCGGGTTGTTCAGGTAAACTCTCTATGCCCTTTTTAGCTTCCGCCAGCAGGGGTTCACTGAAATCCAGTCCCAGGTAGGTCCCCTGAAACCCGCTTTGTGCCAGACGCTGTCCCAATATGCCGCTCCCGCAGCCGATATCCAGCCAGTTCCCCGCTCGGATGCGTTCCTCAAGAACACGTTGAACGCCGGGCTGCAACCTGCGCCGGGTCTCGGCGAAAGCCTGGCCGAAACTCTGGTAGAATTCATCATTAATGTCCAATAATCGTTTCGCTACGCTTTCATTCATACCCCCAATTATACCGACCAATGCATGATCAGGATTATGTCAAAAACTGGCACAAAGCCAGACAATATACTCCCGAGCAGCTGGAAACGGCAGTGCTTGTGCTTGAGGAAGTTCGCCAGGGACGCCGCCTCGACCGCGCCCTGCGCTCTCACCCCATGCCAGACGGACGGTTGATCGCCAAGCACGTATTGGTGGCCGCTTACCGTAAACTGGTGGCGGAGGGCACCTGGAAAGAAGACCCCGAATTCCTCAGCCGCATCCGCATGAAACCCGTGCGCACGCTTTCGGGTGTCACCACCGTCACCGTACTGACCAAAGCCTACCCCTGCCCCGGCAGGTGCATTTTCTGTCCGAGCGAAGATTATATGCCCAAGAGCTACCTGGCCGATGAACCGGGCGCCGCCAGGGCGTTCCAAAACAAATTTGACCCCTTCAATCAGGTGCAGAGCCGCATCAAGGAATACCAGTCCGTCGGCCATCCCAATAACAAGATCGAACTGCTCATCTTGGGCGGCACGTGGAGTTCTTATACGCGCTGTTATCAGGAATGGTTCGTCAGGCGCTGCTTCAACTCCATGAATGCGGACAGCCCCCAGGCAGAGGAGGAACTGCAGCAGCCCGATCCGCCGGATGAAAAGAAAGCAGCCGCCGAGATCGACCTGAGCCACCTGAAGATCGCGCATGCTCACAATGAGACCGCCACCCACCGCAATGTGGGACTGGTGATCGAAACCCGACCGGACGAGATCAGCGCGGAAGAGCTGCGCTGGCTGCGGCGATTGGGCGTGACCAAGGTACAGATGGGCGCGCAAAGCCTGGATGACCGGGTTCTCAATCTAAACCTGCGCGGACACAGCGCGGCAGATACGCTCAAAGCCACCACCCTGCTTCGCGCTGCCGGTTTCAAGATCGTCCTGCACTGGATGCCCAACCTGCTGGGCGCTACTCTTGAATCAGATAAACAGGATTTCGCGCGTCTTTGGGCGGACGGGTACGCCCCGGACGAATTGAAGATCTACCCGACACAACTGCTCGAATCTGCCGAACTCTACCGTTATTGGCAGCGCGGTGAATACACGCCCTATTCGTCAGCCGAGTTGATCCAGTTGATCGCGGACATTAAGACTACCATCCCCGAATACTGCCGCGTTAACCGCATCATCCGAGACATCCCCTCCACCCACGTAGTAGAGGGCAATAAACGCACCAGCCTCAGACAGGACGTACACATCGAATTGAAAAAACGCGGACAAGTATGCAAGTGCATCCGCTGCCGCGAAGTGAAAACCAGCAAGGTTGATGCGGATGACCTCTCCATCCGGGATCTCATCTACCATCCCAGCCTCGCCGAGGAACACTTTATTTCCTTCAATACTTCTGACGACAAGCTGGCCGGATATCTGCGCCTGTCCCTGCCGGACACATCCGCGCCCAAACTGGACATGCCTGATCTGGAGGGAGCCGCGCTGATCAGGGAAGTTCACGTCTACGGGCAATCTCTGGCGTTGGGGGCTGAAAGAAGCGGCGCCGCCCAGCATATCGGACTTGGCACACAATTGCTTCTGGAAGCTGAAAAGATCGCTCGGTCAAAGGGATTTGCCAAAATGGCCGTGATCGCTGCCATTGGCACCAGGCTATATTATGAAAATCGCGGTTTCAAACGCGGCGAATTCTATATGACCAGGGATATTTAACCCGGTTTTTCCAAACCTGCTTTCCCAAAACTAAAGATCAACGAACCGGCGTTTCCTTGGTGTCCCCCAGGATACAATAGAGCTCCCCTTTGGCAAAAACTGCCAGGTTTTTTCCATGGTTCTTTCCATAATAAAGAGCCCGATCGGCCTGGATGATGCATTCATCCCAGTTTTCCATGTTTTGACACACCACACTCCCGATCGAAAACGTCACTTGAATGGGTTTACCTTTATAAAGGATGCAGTTTTCAGAGACAAGATTTCTGATCTTTTCGGCCGCGATCTGCACACCTTCACAATCCGTTTCAGGCAGCAGGATCAAAAACTCTTCGCCGCCCCACCTTGATACCATGTCCTGTTTACGCAAGGCCGCTGTGAGCAAACTGGATAACTCCATCAAGACCAGATCTCCGGCAGCATGCCCGTGTTGATCATTCACCAGCTTGAAATTATCCACGTCCGTCATGATCAGCCCGAATGATTTCCCCGACCTTTGCGAACGGATGTACTCCTGTTCGATGAACTGCGTCATGGTCCGTCGGTTCAACAGATCTGTTAACGGATCACGACTGGCTTGATAAGAAAGACGGTTATTAAGCTCAATTAAACGGTTCGCCACCGCGCTCGAATTACGAAAGTCGATATATGAGATACCGGCCAATACGAGGCAAGTTACTATAATAAACACACCGTTCATGACCTGCAACTGAAAACTGTTGAACCGCATAACAGGGGCAACAAAATAACCCAGCATTGTAGTCGCCAATACAATAAAACAAAAAGTGCCGGCAAACAACCTTTTTGAGGCCTTTTTTAAAAAGGGATTATAAAAGATCGCAGGTATCAGCAGGAATAGAAGCACAAAAATGCCGCTTTTCCAGCCGATCATCGTATTTCCCACCAAACCGTTCAGACTGCAAAAGTAAAAAAGCCCAAAAAATCCTGTCCGCAAATAATCGTTACGAAAGGCGATAAATATTAACAGATGCGTAACAATTGCCGCCAGAAGGTAGAATATGATCTCGTTACTGGCTCCGATCATGACGGCGAAAAATAATGTGGTAACACAAACGATGATCATCGCCATGGAGAGAAGCCGCATCATCTTCGCATAGCGTTTGCTTTGCGAAATTGGATCGGACAGGCTTGGTGACCCATCTGGACCTATGCTCATGAAAAGCCTTTCACGAACGACTCACCGTGATCACTGTTCCTGAAATATTGACACTCTATTCCTGCCGGCCTGTTTCCCCAGGTAGAGCGCATGATCGACCTTGTGAATATAGCTTCCCACTCCATTTTCTTTATCACACTGTCCAACGCCTAAGGTTACCGTCACTTTTATCTCTTTATCCTGATCGCGATAGGGCGACTTGATAACATTGTTACGGATCTTTTCCGCGACGATTTTTCCGCCCTCTACGTCTGTTTCAGGTAGCAAGATCAAGAACTCGTCTCCGCCCCACCTGGAGACTTCATCCTGCATCCGCAAGGACTTGCTGATGATCTCAGCCAAATGAGCCATGACAATATCACCGTATGAATAACCGTAATTGTCGTTAATCTCTTTAAAATCATCCACATCCATCATGATCAGGCTAAAAGGCTTGTTCCCTCGCTGCATGCGGTTCCGTTCCTGTTCAATGCGGCTGAGAATAATGCGCCTGTTGACAAGGTTTGTTACTGGATCGGTCGATGAAAGGCTTGCCAATTTTTTATTGGTTTGAATAAGTGCCTTTTCGGCATCGGTTGCCACAGTCTCATAAAAATAACCGGTGATCGACAATACGATCACTGCGATCACAAGATTTATCGTCCCCAATAGATGAAGAAAATCCTGGCTTAAAACCCAAAAAGAGGAAGCGCTCCATGAAAGGATGAAAAGCGTCAGAACTCCCGCAGAAATGAAAACCGCCAGACCGATCTTTACGGCAAAATGCAGCTGAGAATGATAAAAAATGACCGGAAGGATCAACAATGCCAATAAGAAGAAACCCGAATCCCAACCCAAAAGCCAGCTTGATAATAAGGCGAAAACCATCGAGACGACAACACCTGCCAGAAAAGCAATCTTGCTCATCCCCCGGTGGTTAATCAAAAAAATACCGCCCCATAAGGCAGCGGTAATTCCACAGACAAGCGTCATCTGCCAAACCGATAGGATGGCAAAAAGGAGTGCATAAAACAAAACGCAAGAGAGATTAATGAATGAGAAATACTTCATTACAACCAAAAAACGGAAGTTTTTCGGCTGCAATGCACTCTTTTTTTTAGGCAGCAATTGCGAAGTATCCATTCATCCCTTAATTTATTGATACACTCCACCCCAAGTAATTAATATATGAATTAAGACCTTGCTGACCGGTCTGGCTGGATTATTATTTATAAGGGGGTGACATTACTTCTACTTAAATTATTATATACATTTATTTTACTAAAAGCAATCACTCCCTAAAACCTCTATTTTTCGCTGATCTTGCTGATCACCCAACGTCCGTCATCAATTTCCAAGTTGAACAGGACTTCCATGGAAACGTCAGCAAAGGCAATGCTTGCCAGGATCTCACTTTTTTCATCTTCTGCGCTTGATGAACCGCTCTCAATGATAAAGCCGTTGATATCTCCGCTTCCGGGCAGCAGCTTGGCAACAGAATCCACATCCAGATCCTTTACCAAAGAAGGCGAGAGATACTGCACAGCATTGACACTATCCACCGGATAAGTTTGCAGAAAAGCCCGTATCACCTCTTCTGGGGAGGACGGATACATGTTTTCGGTTACTACCGGCGTCTCTCCGTCTTGCTGGACAGTTGGAGCTTCAGTTGCTTCAACAGTCTGTGTGGCTGTTTGCAGTTGGCAGCCTGCCAACAATATCATGCCACACAGACATGTAAACGTAATGATTTTTTTAAGATTATTTATCTTCATTTTTTTGCATCGATTAATTGTTATAGAACCAGTTGTAGGCGTAGTAGTAACCCGCTGTACTCTCCAGGCGAATGGCGATTTGCCAGCTTCCAGCCAGAGCAGCCGGGATTGGATAGGTCGCCGTGAAGCTACCGCCAGCACCAGATTCATAGGTGGTAATGGGTATTCCACCGATTCCCATGGAGCCGTACGGGCCCATGCTCACGGTAAAGGTCTGATTGGGCGGGAAGTTCACCGCTGAAATGGTCACACTCTGATCCCTGACCACGGAGGAGATCATGAAGGTTGGAATACCGAAATAGGGCCAGTTTACTGCCGTTATCGCAGTCGGTGTGGAGGTGACGGTTGCCGCTGAAGTGGGCGTCGGGGTAGCCGTCATCTCAGAGGAGTTTTCCTCGGTTGCTTCAGGAGTCTCAGTCTCCTCTGATTCCGAAGTCGCTTCAGCCTCAGGTGTGGCAGTAGCTTCTTCGGTCGCCTCGCTCGTGGCTGTCGGTGTGGCAGTTGCTGAAACCGCACCGTAGTTTGAATTCACAAACCAGTTATAGCTGTAGTAGCCAAGGTTACTGTCCATACGAATGGCAATAATATCGCGGGCTGCATAGACAGCAGGAATACTGAAGGTCTTCGTTAGTGATCCACCCGTACCGGAATCAAATGTATCCACAACAGTACCGCCAATTCCCAAAGTACCGTATTCACCCATGCGTACGGTGAAAGTTTGGTTGGCGGGAAAATTATTGGTCAAGACGGTGACGCTCAGTCCTTGTTGAACAGCAGATATAGAGAAAGTCGGAATCCAAAATGGAACAGGCGTTGGAACGACAGCACCGGCAGTAGGGGTAGGACCTGCTGTGGCGGTGGGGCCTGCAGTCGCCGTTGCCGCTGGAGCATCAGCATTGTTGGTAAACCAGTCATACGCATAATAACCATTCGGGCTGTCGAAGCGTATGGCAATCTTGGATGCCCCGGCCAACGATGCCGGGATGGCATAAGTTGCCGTAAATGTACTGCTCGAGGAAGGATCCTTGGTGCCCACAACTGTCCCGCCGACACCCAGAGTGCCGTAAGTGTTCATGCGTACGGTAAAGGTTTGATCTGGGGGAAAGTTGTAGCCGGTAATGGTTACACTGACATCCTCAACCACAGTTCCGATCACGGTATAAGGATATCCTGCCGCCGAGCCCGGAGTATATCCGGCCATGAGCATGGCCACCACCAACATGACGGCAATAATGGCAACATTGGCGGATTTTTTAAATAAAGTGCTCACGAAGTTGGTCTTATTCATATTATATACTCCTGTCCGTTGTTAAAACCACACGGGCTGGCAATTTCCCAGTATGGTTCAAGTATAGCGCGAAATCCCAGTTCCGCGCAATTGCATTTATCGAGATTACTACGCATCAGGGATGGGTCACACGGACCGATATCCATTGGGCAAAGTCGTCCGTCGGACTTCCCTGACTGTAGACTTTCAAGTAGAAAATAATCTCTTTACCATCCAGGGCAGAAAGGTCAACATCGACCGGCGTAATAGTGCCGTCGTATGTCTTCGCCCATGTAGCTAAAGACGTTACACTTGTCGTGCCATATTCCTGATAGAGAAGCTCATATGTAACCGAACAACTCGCTTTCGCATACGTACAGGCCAGCGAAGCCATAAAATGGTCTCCGGAATGGATCAGCATATTGGGGAATTGCCCCTGAACCATTCCGTCACCGCCATAGGCCGGGATGGTGATCAGCGTTCCTTCATCGTCCACCACACCGTTTTCGAGCACAGGCGAATAGGTACGCGATATGGTGCCGTTGGTGTAATCATACCCATTGGTTGGACAGGTGATGTATCCGGCATTGGTGCGCCACTGCGCGGAACAATAATTCTTAACAAAGTCATAGATGGTATTGGGATCATGTGAAGCGGGTACATCGGTTACGTTGATCTTTACCGAAAGCGGTACACCGCCCAGAGCACCAACGCCAAAAACACTGCTATTTGCAGCTTTTAACATCCAGGAACCGGTATAGACGCCGGTAGTGCTGGGTGCCACCATCGCCACGGACAGGTCAACCGTCGACCCCGGGGCTACGCTGTTTGGAAAAGCCACTGCCGAAGCCGCGCTCATGGAACTTCCGGTCAGGAAATAGATCGTATAAGAGGTTGTCCAGGTGCATGACCCGGTATTCTTGATCCGCCAGGTCTTCGTGAAATTGGTACCGGCAGTAATGGAAGTGCCGTCCGCGATGGTCACATCGGAGACAAACGAAGCCGCATTACACGGAACCAAAGTCGCCGTGGGAGTTACCGGTGTGGATGTGGCTGTGGATGTCGACGTGACGGTGGGGGTTGTAGTAACCGTCGCTGTGGATGTCACAGTTGGCGTGTTGGTAATGCTTGGCGTTTCTGTTACGGTGGGCGTGAAACTCTGTTCCACTTCTTGAGTGGCAATCGCAGCATTGGTCCGGTAGGCGATCTGTGTCATGCGCACACGCATTGTGCCGGCCACGATGGTTTCAACCGGAATGGTCGGGGTTTGTTGGTTTTTCGAATAGGTCAAATTACAGGACGTTAAAAACAGCCCTGTTATCAGCAGCAGGAGAAATACCCGGAATACGATTTTTTTCATAGAGAAAACCTCTTCTCTTTTCTAAGACGAAATAGCGTATCGTTTGTTCCCGTTCCTAAAATTGGTTGCACTTTTTATTCCAAAGATAATTGTATTACATCACCATCAGGTAAATCAACAATATCAGTTACTTCTTATCATTAATGTAAAACCCGGCCTGCAAGCAGTTCCGGGTATGACGATCAAATTTTCAGGGGCTGCATTGGGTTTCGTGCCGGATTTATCCTTTTTTCAAACGGTAAAGCAGCTATTTCACCTGGTCAAAGACCGTTTCCACCCCATCCACGGTGAGAATGAGTTTGTCTTCCTCGACCCTGTAATGCATGGTCTGGTCAGGTGAGACGCCGTCTTCACTGGCTTTGATAATGATCGTGTCCGGTTCTTCGGTTTCATAGGGCAGACTGATCGACGAAGTCGAATTGCTCATGACCACGTTCCCGTCATCTTTAAACTGGATGGTAATACCTGAGTTCGCCTCAAGCCATGTAGCGACCAGGGGGTCTTTTTCACCACAACCTGCCAGTAAAAACAGGGTTATAAAAACAGATAGAATTATTTTCAGGATTGAGCGTTTTTCTACATTCATGCAAAGCCTCTTTATTATGACAATAGTTTACCTTAATCCCCAAAAAAGAGGAGATGTTGTCTCCCTCGTCGCAAAATATGACCTATTACCTATTTAATTCAAAACCCGAATTGATATACTATACAAGTTATTTATTAATGAATGGAGTGGACCATGAACAAAGTAATCATCGTAACCGATTCAACTGCCTATCTTCCCCAGGAATACATTGACGAGCTCCCCATCAAGGTGGTGCCGTTAACTGTGAACTGGGATGGGGAAACCTATCGAGACGGCGTTGATATCAAACCCGATGAGTTTTACACACGTTTAGGCAAGAGCTCCACTCTGCCAACCACCAGTCAGGCGACGGTAAAAGATTTTACCGATGTCTACAAACCCCTTTTAGATGAAGGTTATTCGATATTAACCCTGCCGATCAGTTCCGGCATTTCGGGCACGGTCAACTCGGCGTTCCAGGCCAAAGAGATGTTCGCAGACAAACCTATTGAAGTGATCGACACTAAGCTGGTTTCGATGGCGCTGGGATTCCAGGTGCTGGCAGCCGCCCGCGCGGCAAAGGAAGGCGCCAGTCTGCAAGAAGTGAAGGATATCGCCATCAAAGCCTACGACCATATCGGCGTTTATTTTGTGGTCGATACGCTGAAATATCTGCACGCCGGCGGACGCATCGGCGGCGCCAAGCGCCTGCTGGGTACCGCCCTGAAGATCAAACCAGTGCTTGAGATCAGGGACGGCAAGATCGAGGCAGTCAAGAGCGTGATCACCTTCAGCAAAGCCCTGGATGCAATGATCGAGTTGATCGACAAGGATGTACTCGGAAAGACCCCCATTCGCATTTCGGTCTTCCACGCGCTGGCGGACGAAGCCGCCCAGAAACTGCTCGAACGCACCGTCAAGCACTTCAACGCCGTGGAAGGCATCATGAGTTACGTCAGCCCGGTGGTCGGAAGCCACGTCGGCCCAGGCACCATCAGCATTGCCTTCATGGCCGGCATGTAGGGTAATCTTTCACAAAAATACGACTTTCTGAGGCTCTTTGACAAAACAAAGAGCCTCTTTCTATTATGAAATGCATCAACCTCACTAAAACAAGATAAAATCAGGGTGGTATATCCAAAACAGGTTAAAACATGAACCATCTTCAGCTTGCTTATGACCTGCTCGTCATCATGATCGGCCTGGCGGCCCTTTCAATTGCCGCCTTTTGGGCATCGAAAACGCGCGAAACCTTCCTGCGCGATTTTTCAGTTTTATACGCCCTCTTCACCCTTGTGCTGATCCTGTCGATGGTGATCAAGTACATGTCTCTCAATCTGGAGGCCGTGCCAAGCGGAGCCGGTTTCACCTTGATCGGTCTGCGCCAGATCGCCAACTTTGGCGTGATCGTAGCTGCCATCCATTTTCTGCACCGCCTCTACCGCTTCAAGTCGGGCAATACTTTGACCCTCCTCTTTCTGGCGGTCATGCTTGTTTGCGCCCTGTCCATTCTCACACCCTTTGGAACGCGCCTCGAAGAAAACGGACAAGCCATGACCCTGGGTGCGGGATTCATCGTCGGAGCGTTGGGATACTTCCTTTCTTTTACTTACTTGATCGCGCTAGGCTTTGGGTTGATGAAACGCGTCTGGCACACAGACAAACGCACCTTTGTGCTTGGATTAATGATCTTTGCTGCCGTCGGCTGGCTTGAAACTTTGATCGGCCTGCCTGTCAACCTGCGCCAAACCCGCCTGGTGCTTGACGATACCGGACAGTTCCTCTTCAGTTCCATTCCATACGCGCTTTACGGCATTTTTCTGATCTGGTACTTCCTTAACCGCTTTGCGCCCGATGCCGCTCAACAGTATGAGATCTCAGAAGCCTTTGCGAACAGGTACGGCATCACCGACAGAGAAAAAGAGATCATGCGCGGCATCATTTTGGGCAGGAGCAATGCCGATATCGCCGCTGAACTGTTCATCTCGCTGGCTACCGTCAAGACCCACCTGCACAACATTTATCGCAAAGTCGGCGTAGACAGCCGCTTTGACCTGCTCGCCAGGATCCGATCTGAAAGATAAAACACCAACTCAATAGCCCGGCAGGATCACAGCGATGAATAATCTGCCGTTTAAATTCCAATCCCGCAGAACCCCTTCCACAAAAAATTGATCTTGCCCCTGAAAATATGTGTATAATGAAACTATATCCCCATTGAATTAACATTACCGCCTCATCGATAGTCATCCCGTCATTATTAGAAGTATCTGGGAAGGAGATTATCATGGAAAAGGCTGGTTCCAGATTGTTTTGCCTTGTTTTAATTGTGTTACTGGTAATTTTATTATCCTCATGTGACCTGCCCCTCAATCCTGACGCAACCGAAGAACCGTTATCCTTCACACCAAGGTCAGATCTCGAACCGGAAGTGGTAGTAACCCCCACACCCGAATGCCCGACGGCAGGGTTTCCGGATTATATGCCTACCATCGGTACGAGACTGATGTGGATCGATAACAGCTACTTCCTCTATATCCCCGAGGGTGAATTCGTCATGGGTGCGGAAAGTGAGGAGCCGGAGGATTACAACCCGACACACATCGTTTTCCTGGATGATTTTTGGATGCAGGAAGCGGAAGTAACCAACCAGCAATACGCCAGATGCGTTGAAGCCGGTGTCTGCACGCCCCCTTATGAGGAAGAAGATGAGCCTTATCGATACGAAGACCTGACCTACACCGCCTATCCCGTGGTCGGGGTAGATTGGCAGCAAGCGAAAGACTACTGCGTCTGGATCGAAGGCCGTCTGCCTACCGAGGCCGAATGGGAAAAAGTCAACCGCGGTACCGGAGGGTTGCCTTACCCCTGGGGTATTGATGAACCCATCTGTGACCTGTTGAATTTTAACGACTGCCTTGATCCCTCCGAGCCTGCCAACATACTTTCATATGAAGACCTCGGTGAAAGTCTTTTTGAAGTGGAAGACATGGCGGGCAACGTCTTTGAATGGGTCAATGACTGGTATCAGGAAGATTATTATCCCGTATCGCCTTCCATTAATCCCTCTGGCCCTGCCGAAGGTCTGCAAAGGGTATACCGCGGAGGCGGATACAAAACCACGCCGGAAGAAATTTTCGCCTGGATGCGCTTCAAGCTTGAACCCGAAAAACACAGTGAAGAACTCGGTTTCAGATGTGCCCTGGACGGCCCGGAAATTGAATGTTACACCATGAAAAACACCAAAAAAGTGCCTCCGCCTCCCTGTGAAGTCCCGGGAGTTTACTCCTCTCAACCTCAAGGACAGCCAACCTTTACGCCCATACCACCGTGCGGCCCGGCAAACATCGTTCCATTCTGCACTTGGATAAACCGCAGCCAGATCTCCGGAATCGATATTTCAATCCAGAATTGTTACAACAATCTCCTGACCAACATCCAGGGCAACGGCGTGGATCTGGATTGCAGTGTGATCGGCTCAAATCCCCCGGTCTATCGCTGCAACCCGCCCCCCGGATCTGCACAGGGGTCTACGGTCGAGATTTCATATTGTAATTCTTTCCCCCAACTTCAAATCAACCCCCAATGCCCGGCGGGATATGAATACAACCTGACCAGCACCTTCTGCGAACCTTCCGGTCCGTGGCTGCCTGATCCTCCTTGTCCAAATGGGTATGTAGAAAACAGTATCTTCGGGTGTCTCCCTGATCCAAATTATGGCTGCCCGGCAGGGTATTTTGCCATGGCCAACGGATGCCTTCCCTTGGATGAGTGTTTATGGCCTGATGGAGGTCCCTGTGAGGAGCCCGTGTGCGCCGAAGGAGAAGTTTACGATCCTGAAAATGACTGCTGCAGCATTCCCGAAAAACCGAGCATGGTATGTCCTTCAGGGTTCGCTTATAACGAGCAGCAGCAAATCTGCACGCTGCCTGATTTGTACACTCAAACCTGCTTCACGTTCCCCATCCGCCTGGCTTACTGCCCCACCCCCACCCCAACGCCGACTCCAACACCCACACCGACGCCCACTCCCGTGCCGGATCGCTGCAGCATCTTTACCAACAGGGCCGATTGTATCGCCAACAAGTGCCGGGTGGTCCTGGATGTGACCGGCGCCTTCGACCACTGCGAATTGCCTTAAAGGCTTACCTGGATGAACTGATTGCGCCAGACAATTTAATAGAACACCTAACAACCTCACCCTCATTCTGCAGAATGAGGGTGAGGACGGTTCTCAATCTTAAGTTGTAGTCCCTTTTCGGAAAAATACATCCAAAGATCGATTCACATTTACTTTGCCTGAATGCATCATGGAGGCATATTCCGTATGCCTGTTTTTACGGCCCGCGGATGATCATTTTGCGAAAGGCAATCGACCCATGAAAACGAAAAAGAAACTGACCTTCAGGAAGCTCCTCCCCATTCTGCTGTTGACCGTCTTCTGCGTTTCGGCAACGGCCGCCCTCATCCCCCGCGTGCCGCGCGCCCCCCAAAGTGTGGAGAGTGTGGCGGAACTGGAAGCCTATCTGCAAGACCTGACCGCCGCCGGCAACCCGCCCTCGCTCTCGCTGGTGGTGGTCAAAGACGGACGCACGGTCTACAGCCGCTCCTTCGGTCTGGCGGACGGGCCTGCAGGCATCGCCGCCACGGAAGATACGGTCTATCACTGGTGGTCCACCACCAAGATGTTCACCGCCACGGCGGTATTCCAACTTGCAGATGCCGGCTTGCTTAATCTGGACGACCCTGTGGTGGACTACCTGCCCTACTTTAAGGTGGAGTATCCCTCGCCAGACAGCGCGCCGGTCACCATCCGCCACCTCCTCAACCACAGTTCAGGCTTACCCGACAACGTGCCCGCCGTAGTGGGCTGGATGCACTTCGAAGGGGAAGCGGATTTCGACCAGACTGCATTATTGAAACAAGTACTGCCGGACTATTCCAAACTGCTCTTCGAGCCCGGTTCCCAGTCGCGCTACACCAACGTGGGCTACATGGTGCTGGGCGCCGTCATCGAGGCGGTCTCCGGAGAGACCTATGAAGATTTCGTACGCGCCTATATCTTGCAGCCTCTCGGCATGCAGCATACCGACTTCGTCTACACGGATGCCATGCACGCCAACGCCGCCGCGGGCATGCACCCCCTGCTGGATATCCAGAGCGCATTTCTGCCCTTCTTCTATCACGGACGCCTGCGCGATCTCGTCCGCGAGGTCAAAGACGGACAGATGTGGACCAACCGCCTGTTGGCCGACAGCAACCCGCCCACCGGGTTGATCGGCCCGGCGGACGACCTGGCACGCTTCGTGACAGCCCATCTGAACGGCGGCGAACTAGCCGGTCAGCGTGTGCTCTCGCAGGCTTCGGTTGAGCAAATGATGCTGGATTCTTACGTCCCGACAAGCGGCGGACAGGTCGACACCAGCCTGCAGGGTTTGGGTTGGGAGATTTGCGGCCAAGGCACGGACCTGTGTCTCGAACACGGCGGCGGCGGTCCGGGCTTCGGCAGCGCTATCCGTCTTTACCCCGAACGCTCGCTGGGCATCGTGGTCACCGCCAACAGCACCAACATCGACCGCGACGGCCTGCTGGACCTGGTGGCCGGAATGGATTGGTAAGAGCGTTATTTTACCTCACCCCAAACCCCTCTCCATCCTATGGATGGAGAGGGGCTGGAGAGATTCTTTTGTCAATTGTTTTGAAATACAATCGCACTGTAATAAATAATGGTCATTGAGCCATTTTTATTAAGTGGACAAGAAGTAGTTCAATCCATATGCTTTATTCACCTGCTTAACTTGTCACACACATGCCTGTTCAAACTCACTCCCAACTCAGAGGCTTCGATCGAAAGCTTTCTATGAAGGCTTGAAGTAGTACGAACCATAAAATGACCGCTGAAATTCTTCGTTGAAAAAGGTTCCGGCACTTCTTCTCCATGACTTTTCATATCTTCAACGGACTCAGCTACCAGATTTCGAATTCCTTTTAATGCTTCTTCCGGTTCTTTTGCCAGCCAGCTTAAAAAATGAAACTCGGCACATAATCCGATATATTCATTATCTTCAGGTGACCAAATAATCTGGTACTCGTAATGATCGTTTTCCAGCAATTTTGCTCCCTGCTTATGTTCAACTTTTTGAGTAACATCAACTGTTCTATTCATTCTCTATTATTGATGAACGGATTTCTTGAAAGTCTCAATTACCCATTCGTTGAGACTTTTTCTCTCGGAGGTGGCTTTTAGCGCAATATCGCGGTGCAGCTCGGATGGGATCCTCACGTTGAACCTGCCTGAATAAGGTTTTTCAGGGTTAATGCCATCTTCCTTGCACATGTCCAGATACAGGTCAATGGTCTCTTTAAACGACTTCTCAACCTCTTCGCTCGTTCGTCCCTGAAAAGCTAGAACTGTGCGCAGACCCGACACTTCACCGGTAAAAATTCTACCTTCAGGATCGTATTCAATATTTGCACCGATATAACCTTTATATTTCAACATGGTTTTACTCCACATGATCAGTTACATCGATTGAATTATTACACTTGTGGTCTTTGTGATTAAGTTACTCTAAGGTTATATTCTTTGTTTATTAAATATATAAGTGAGAATAAATCAGTTTATATCATAATTGTTTTCGCCATTGTTCTAGACCAATTAAAATGCATTCCTCCAACCAATCCTTATAACGAGCTAATAATTTTTTTTCTTCATCTTTATATGAGAATTGGAATATATTTGAACATATTGCATAAGGGCCATCATAATTAATTTCTAGGGTCTCTTCTTCAGCTCGAAAGTCCAAAAAAGCTGAAATAGCCATAATTCCTGTAAAGTCATACCCAAGTCCATGAAAGGAAAGTAATAAATTAGCTAGCCTTTCTTCCTTAATCCTCATTCCAATCCATGATCGATAGAAACGAAAATTAGCATAATACTCAAATTGTTTTGCTATTTCTATTATTTCTCCCTTAAACCAATAATTTGTTTCAGTCTCACTACTTGTAACTGACGCCCAATAGGCAGGATGTAATTCTTGCAATGCAGTTGATAATTCAGAAGACACTTCGCGTAAACGTTGGCGTGTATAGTTTTCAAGTGCTGCGGAAAGATCAAAAACTTTACTAGGGATAGGACGTTCACGTAAACGAGCTATACTTTTTTCAATAATTACTTGTATTGATCTTTGTACTGTAATATCTTCCGAAATACTTAAGGCTTGACGAAATGCTTGAATTTGTCGTTTTGCAAAAAGATCTATTAATGGAATTAGATTATTTTGATCAGCTTGTTCGGATGCACTTATGTATTCATCTCTCATATCATTCGTAATCACCAATGGGAACCAACAGCAACGTAAAAAGATTAAAGACGATAATGCTCGAGCAATTCTTCCATTTCCATCTTGGAAAGGATGAATTTGAGTAAACCGGTGGTGTAACCAAGCAGCTTCAATTTCAGGCGAAACTCCTTGTCTCATATGTTCGTGATGCATTTGAATTAAACGATCCATTTCAGATTCGACCTGCTCAGGTGGACAATATTCATGAATTGTGCCATCAGGCCTTTTTGGATTATTTGGCCATTTCTTCCAATTTCCCCGAATCACCTCAATTTCAATGAAATTCCCATCTTTATCTTGACCTTCTGTGGTTCGTTGGTTTCTCATAAATACTTGATGCATTTGTTTTATATAAGATTTTGAAAGCTCTCGTTTTTGAGAAACAAAATCAAACAATCCTTCAATCACTTCTTTTTGGTCTTTAATTATTGAAACTACTAATTGACCTGGTTTATCAGACGCTCCATGTGGAATTAAACTTGCGTCAAGACCTTGCTCAATTAGGATTAGAGTAATACCACGATCTAAAGTATAGACTCGTTCAATTATTCCTGTTTCGATAGCCCATTGTCGAGATAATCGTTCATTAAATTCTTTTAGTTTTTGAGAATCACGCAGTTGAATTATTCTTTCATTCCATGATTGTGCTAAAACTTGTAAATCGGAATTTTGATACTGAAGAATTTCCTTTGGTATATCATTTATTGGATGCCAAGAATAATTACTCATTTTTCCTCCTTAATCGTTTTGACCTGTCAAACAATAAACGACTCTGTCCAATCAATTTTAAATTATATGACTATTAGTTTACTGAGCTTTTGATATTTCCCGTATGATAAATATAAAGGGGAATTTAATATATCCATATATAGTAATTATTACACAACATTTTTATTAATACACGCATCATATAAATAAAAAACTATGGGTTAAAGTCAATAGTGTCGCGTTTTAAGATAACTAGATCTACAAAATAATGATAAATAGCAAAGTTCCCTATCATCAAACTTCCCTTCAAAACATATATAATTACTCCATAACTCAAACTCAGGAGCCTCTCATGCCCGCAGCCACCTTCCATTTCCCGCCCGGATTCCTGTGGGGCACGGCCACCGCCGCCCACCAGGTTGAAGGCGGCAACACCAACAACAACTGGCACCGCTGGGAGAATACTCCCGGCAAGATCCTCAACGACGATAAATCCGGACTGGCCTGCGACTGGTGGGGCGGACGCTGGAAGGAAGACCTGCAGCGCGCCAAAGACAGCGGACAGAACGCCCACCGCTTTTCCGTGGAGTGGAGCCGCATCCAGCCCACCCCCGACACATGGGACGAAAAGGCCCTTGACCGCTACCTTGAGATGCTGCGCTGGATGGAGAAGAACAACATCACTCCCATGCTGACCCTGCACCATTTCAGCGATCCGCTCTGGCTGGTCGACATGGGCGGCTGGGAGAACCCCGATACCCCCGCCCTCTTTGCCCGCTTCACCCGCAAGGTGGTGGAAGCCCTCAAAGAATACGTAAACCTGTGGATCACCATTAACGAGCCCAACGTCTACGTCATGTCCGGCTGGCTGAACGGCGATTTCCCGCCCGGCAAGAACAGCCTGCCCGTGGCCGCCAAAGTGCTTGAGAACCTGGTCAGGGGGCACGCCGCCGCCTACCGCATCATCCACGAACTGCAGCCCTCCGCCCAGGTGGGTGTGGCCGTCAACTTCCGCAGCTTCAAACCCGCGCGTTCCTGGAACCCGCTCGACAAGCTGCCCGCCTCCATGCAGCACCAGATCTTCAACAACGCTTTCCACTCCTGCCTCAAAGACGGACGCCTCAACCTGGTACTTAAAAAGGTCAAAATCCCCGAAGCCGCCAACACCCAGGATTTCATCGGCTTGAACTACTACTCGCAAGACCTGGTGACCTTTGACCTACGCCAGCCGGGTACCATGTTCGGCCGGTTGGAATACGCCAAAGACGCCGACCTGAGCCCGACCGGCTTCATCTCGAATGTGCCCGAGGGCATGTGGGACGGCCTGCGGTGGTCGCACCGCTTCAACCTGCCCATCCTCGTTACAGAGAACGGCGTCGAGGATAACAAAGATACCCTGCGTCCGCGCTACACCATCGAGCACCTGCACGAGGTCTGGAAGGCCGCCAACTACAACTGGCGTGTCAAGGGCTACTTCCACTGGTCGCTGATCGACAACTTCGAGTGGGAACGCGGCTGGACCCAGCGCTTCGGCCTGTGGGGCCTGGACGTGGACACACAGGAACGCATCCGCCGCACCAGTGTGGACGTCTACGAGGAGATCTGCAAAGAGAACGGCATTTCCAGCGACCTGGTCAGAAAATACGCGCCGGAAATCTTCACCAAACTGTTCCCTTCCTGAAAAAATAAAGATCGAGAGTGAATGACATCCTCTCGATTTTTTGTTATGATGAATGTACCAAAAACGAACAGGTTAAATTTACAATTTCCATACCCCTGTTTTATTGGGCTGTACCTCAAGATCTGGCGGATGTAATTAAATTCTTTCTCATCTTACAAACGCCGGTGTGGACTTGCGCAAATCGTGTTTCTGGTATAATTTTCACACATTTCCCCTTGATGATACAGTCTAATGAACGGTACGCTTTCAGGGGTGAAATATGCCTGTTCAATCGGCATCCTTTGACATTGTGAGACGCTTATGACAACCATCGTTCGAGAATATCCAAATTCGTTCAATCTTCCCAAACGGATTGAAGGGTTATCCCGTTTGGCGCATAATATGTGGTGGGCCTGGAACGCGAACGCCCAGAGGCTCTTCAGACAGATCGATCCCCTCCTGTGGGATGCCATCAACCACAATCCCATTGCCTTCTTGCATCGGGTGGACCGCACGCGCTTGAACGCGGCTTTCAACCGCCCCATGTTTTTGGAACAATACGACGCCATCCTGGCCGAAATGGATGCCTACGTCACCCGCAAAGACACCTGGTATGCCAAGAACTATCCAAAGTTAACCAACAAACAAATTGCATATTTTTCTTTTGAATTCGGTCTGCATGAATCCCTGCCCGTTTACGCGGGAGGTCTGGGGATCCTCTCCGGCGATCATTTAAAAGAAGCGTCCGACCTTGGTCTGCCCCTCACCGCCATCGGTTTTGTCTATAATCAGGGATACTTCGTACAGCATCTCACCGAAGACGGCTGGCAGGAAACCCGCAGCGCCCTGATCAATTACAATGACCTGCCTCTCATCTCGCTGTTGGATGAAAATAATCAGCCCCTGACCATCAGCGTCAGCCTGCCCGGACGTGAAGTTGTCGCCCGCATCTGGGAACTGGAAGTCGGCCGCATCCATCTCTACATGCTGGATACCAACCTGGAACAGAACAGCCCGGTTGACCGGCAGTTGACCGAACGCCTCTATAACAGCGATCCCGAGATCAGGATCTCGCAGGAAATCCTGCTGGGCATCGGCGGCGTACGCGCTCTTGAAACACTGGGGATCAACCCCGACGTATGGCACATGAATGAAGGCCATTCGGCCTTCCTCGCGGTGGAACGCCTGCGCCAGATCAAAAAGAGCGGCCTGGAACTGAAGGATGCCATCGAAAAGGTCAAGATCGGCAACGTCTTCACCACGCACACCCCCGTCCCGGCCGGCAACGATCAATTCCCGCTTTGGCTGATCGACAAATATTTCTCGCAGATGTGGGCCGACCTCGGCATCACCCGCGACCAGTTCATCGATTTCGGACGCCAGGCCCAACCCTGGGGCGAAACCTTTGTCATGCCCGTGCTGGCTCTACTTCTTTCCGAACGTGCCAACGCCGTCTCTGAACTGCACGGAACCGTCTCACGCAAGATGTGGAGTTTCTTGTGGCCCGACCGTAAGGTTGAAAACGTGCCCATTGGTTACGTGACCAACGGCGTCCACACTGAGACTTGGCTGGCGCGCAGAATGGGTATGCTCTTCAGCGAATACCTGGGCAACGACTGGATCGACCATCTTGACGAACCCGCCCTGTGGGAGAAGGTGGCTGATATCCCCGACTGCGAACTCTGGGAAGTCCGCCGTCACTTAAAGAACAAACTGGTGAACTTCGCCAATGAGCGTACGCGCATCCAATGGCATAACGGCACCCTGACGCCTTCACAGGTCGTGGCAGGCGGCATCTTTCTGGAACCCTATTCTCTGACCATCGGGTTTGCCAGAAGGTTTGCGACATACAAGAGGGCCAACCTTATTTTCCGTGACTTTGACCGGCTGCTGCGCATTATTAATAATTCGCACATGCCTGTGCAAATCATCTTTGCCGGCAAGGCCCACCCGGCTGACGAACCCGGCAAACTGATCATCCAGCAGGTTTACCGCGCCGTCAAGGAATCGCGCTCGGGCGGACGACTGATCTTCCTCGAAGATTACGACATCAACCTGGCACGTTATCTCGTCCAGGGCGTGGACGTGTGGATGAACACGCCCCGCCGTCCGAACGAAGCCTCCGGCACCTCGGGCATGAAAGCGGCCTTGAACGGCGCCCTTAACTTTTCCATTCTGGATGGTTGGTGGCGTGAGGGATATAATGGTAAAAATGGCTGGTCCATTGGTTCGGATACCGAATACGCCAACCCTGAAGAACAGGATGCGGCCGATGCACAAAGCATCTATGAAATCCTTGAAAACCAGCTCATTCCGCTGTTTTATGAACGCAACAGCGAAAACGTGCCGGTTGAGTGGTTGAAGATGGTAAAAGAAAACCTGCGCACCCTCACTCCGCAATTCAGTCTGAGGCGCATGTTAAAAGAATATATTACTGATTATTACATTCCTGCCATTGAAGGTAAAAAATCTGACAGGTAAGAGTGACGAGGAAATATGGAATACTTAAGTGATCCGCATGCATGGCTTTTCGCGCTGTTGATATTTATACTGCGCGTGGCTGACATGTCCCTGGATACGATCAGGGTCTTGTTCGTGGTACGCGGCAAGAAACTGCTGGTCTGGATTTTGGGCTTTTTCCAATCCCTGATCTTCGTGATCGCTTTCAGTTCTGTGCTTAGTGAACTGCACAATGTGATGAACATCATCGGGTATGCCACCGGCTTTGCGACAGGCAACATCGTGGGCATGCTGATTGAGAATCGCCTGGCCATCGGCCACGTTTTGGTTAATATCATCAGTTCCAACCGCGGAGCTTTTATCGCAGAACAACTGCGCGCGGGCGGCTATGCCGTTACCGAGATCGCCGGACGCGGCAAGAACGGCACCGTTTTTGAACTGCACGCCAGCGTGCTTCGAAAAGATGTCAGCAATGTAGAAACGATCGTGCTGGAGTCAGATCCGCAGGCGTTTGTGACCGCCGAGGATGTGCGGCCAGTCAGACGCGGATTCTGGCGCGCATAATAAAGAATCGACTAGAAAAGAAACGGCCCCAACACCAATACCGGGGCCGTTTCTTCTTGAGGATGCGATTAATCCAAAACTCTAAAAGTATTGGTCTTTTGTCTCCCGATAATTTAACAATTGAAGGAAATTAATGAACAATTCATCCAGGATTTCGCGTTTCCGCTCAGACAGATAATGCGAAACCACTTGATAGTCTTTCTTCAGCATGTTGATATTCATTCCAATACGCAGCAAGCTGTCTGAAACCGAACGCACTTGCACCGCTGTTCCCTTTATTTTGCACGTCAACTGGCTGTTGGGTAGCTGCAGTGAAACGGTCATCTTTTTATCATATAACTTGCGTGGGTCTTTGAAATTCTTCTTGTCCGCGAGAATGCACAGGCCTGTAAGAGAGAGATCAAACAGGTTGGCGTTGAATTTCTGTTTGCCCATGGTCACCGAAACAAAATTTGGCTCTTTGGGCTGCACACGTTCACATTCGCGATTCACCCATACCTCTTCCATCATATGAAAGTCTTTCATGACCAGTTTCCCGGTGTAAACCACTATGTCGCTCAGACGGCAAGTCAGTGCTTTGTTGGTGCGGTTCAATTTCAGGAAAAGAGGATAATCATAAGAACCCGTGCAAAAATGGCTGATATTGGAGGTGTGCGCCTCAATTTGAACTGGAGAAGCGTCGCAAACCACCACGCTCTCCTTTAACAACAATCCCTTGATCGGGACCTCGACATCTACGATGCTCTCTTTTTGCAGTAATGAATTGAGATCAAACGCATTTTCAGTTATCCCCATAGTAGAAACACCATCACTATTAATCATATTATCCTCCGTTTATCCCCTTGATCGATTGGAAGAGACAATAATGAGACAACCGCGCTACCAATATTTGGATATTAATTATAGCAATTATTTTAAATAATACATTAAAAAGTACCTTTTAAGTAATTCGTTTGCAAAATACAAGTTATGCGCAAATCAAGCAGGAATTGTTTATTGTTTTTTACAAAAAGACTCCCGAACATCTATCATCGGGAGTCTTCAAGTTCAACTAAATATGTTTGCTTGGTCGTTATTCATCCTCGCGTTCGCGTAAATGCGGGAAAAGCAGCACTTCGCGGATGGTGCGCCGGTCGGTCAATAACATGCACAGCCGGTCGATGCCCATGCCGAAACCGCCCTGGGGGGGCATGCCATAAGACATCGCGCGCAGATAATCTTCATCCATGGGATGGCGTTCTTCGTCTTCAGCGGCGTACTCACGCCCCATCTCAAGAAAACGCTGTTCCTGCTCAAGCGGATCGTTCAATTCGGTAAAGGCGTTGCACAATTCCATGCCGCCCACGAACCCTTCAAAGCGTTCCACCGTGGAGGGGTCGCCCGGTCGATTCTTTGCCAGAGGAGAGATATCGCGCGGGTAGTCATATAAGAATGTCGGTTGAATGAAAGTGGGTTCGAGATACTCACCCAACAGATGATCGATCAGCTTCCCGCGGGCGTCATCGGGCTTGAATTTCATGCCTTTGGACTGCATCACCGCGGCCAAAGATTCCGCCGTCGGATATTGGTTGATGTCGATACCGGTGGCATCGATCAAACCCTGACGCAGGTCTACACGATTCCAGGGCGGATTGAAATCGATCTCGTGCCCTTCATAAGTCACTTTGCGGGTTCCCAAAACTTTGTCGCAGACATAAGCCACGAACTGTTCCGTCAGATCCATCACCTTCAGATAATCAGCGTATGCCCAGTAGAACTCGAGCTGGGTAAACTCGGGGTTGTGTTTATATGAAACGCCTTCGTTCCTAAAATCCCGTCCGATCTCGTAGACACGGTCCAGGCCGCCCACGGTCAGACGTTTCAGATACAGTTCAAATGAAATGCGCAGATAGAGGTCCTGCTTCAACTGGTTGTGGTGGGTAACGAAAGGTCTGGCTGCCGCGCCGCCGTAAATCGGCTGCAGAATCGGCGTTTCCACTTCGATGAAACCGTGATCGTCAAAGAAGTCACGCAACGCCCTGGTCACCTTCGCGCGCGTGCGGAAGATGTTTCTCACCTCTTCGTTCACGGCCAGATCGGCATAGCGCTGACGGTAGCGCATTTCGGGGTCTGCCAACGTGGCATGTCTTACCAGCACACCGTCCACGATCTCGTCCTTGGCGGCCGGAAGCGGGGTGATCGATTTCGCCAGCATCTTGAATTCGTGCACCTGCAGGCTGATCTCACCGGTGCGCGTGCGCACCACGTCTCCACTGGCCTGGATGTAATCGCCCAGGTCAAAATACTCCTTGAAAAGGTTCAGCGCTTCTTCGCCCAGTTCATTGATGCGTAAGAATAGCTGGATCCTTCCGCTGCCGTCTTCGATGTGTGCAAAAGCCAGCTTGCCCATAATACGCGACGCTCTGATGCGTCCGCCGATGATCACGTCGGTGACAGATTCCTGCCCGGCTGCTTCGGCTTTATCGAATTTCTCGATCGCTTCTGCGATCGTCTGGTTGACCTCGGTTCGAGTCGGATATGGCTCAATCCCCTTTGCGCGCATCTCGGCGATCTTGTCAAACCGGATTTTTTCGAGATCAGATAATTCCATTTTTTCCATCCTTCATTAAAAAGCCTGCCCCATTCACAAGGGAGCAGGCCTTTGAGATTATTCGATCATGATGTTTCACGAACACTTACAGTCAAAGCGATCTCCAAAGAGCATGTCAGGAGACTTTGATTACCTTCACCATAAAAGCACCTGCCGGTGCTTCAACCTGCACTTTATCGCCTTCTTTGTGGCTGAAAATTGCCTTTCCAAGAGGAGATTCATTTGAGATCTTGCCCTTGGCAGGATCAGCTTCAGCAGCACCAACAACGGTATATTCTTCCTTGTCTTTGCTGCCTTCTTCCTGGATTACTACCTTTGAACCAACCTGAATGCAACCGGGGTCGGCGTTATTATCATCGATGACTCGTGCTGTTGCCAGAAGAATTTCCAATTCTTTAATACGCCCCTCAACGAATGCCTGCTCGTTTTTTGCAGCTTCGAGTTCAGCATTGTCAAGGAGTTCACCACCTTCAATGGCCTCATGCAGCCGGACGGCGATTTGTTCGCGCTTGTCTGTACGCAAGAAATCTAATTCTTCTTGCAGTTTTTCGTACCCTTCTCGCGTTAAAAATGAGGTAGGCATCTTTCTTTCCTTTTGTGAACTTTGATCAGTTATTCCCCGACCAATTATAAATAAAAACCACTCCTCGTGGAGCGATTTCAATGGCGTAGAGAGCGAATAAATTCGCTCTCAATTGTTCGAATACTATAACATAAAAAAAAACCGATTGCAAGAGGATGTTAACAAACACAGCATACACGAATATACTTGATTTTTGTCCGGTTTTTATGAATTATTCATTAATTCACCCGACTTTCTCTGGATTCGTTGGTACAATGGTGCTTGTTTTGCATCGTCTCAAATATCATTATTAATGAACCGAGGATTGCGCATGGAACAAGCTCCAAGATTCCCGTATGATTTCATTGACCAGATCATTGTTTCAGAAGAGGAAATCAAGAATCGGGTTGAAGTATTAGGGCAGCAAATTGCTGAAGATTATAAAGATTCAAAGAACCTGCTCTTGCTTGGATTGCTGCGCGGCAGCGTGGTTTTCATCACTGACTTGATGCGCAACATACATCTGCCTATGACCATGGACTTCATGTCCGTATCCTCTTACAGCGGATCCGCCTCCAGCGGATTCGTGAGAATCGATTCAGACCACAAGACCAACATCCAGGGTTGGGATGTCATCCTCATTGACGATATCATTGATTCGGGATACACGGTCTCCACGGTGAAAAAGCTGCTCCTTGACCGCAAACCCAACAGCCTGAAGGTGTGCGCCTTGCTGGACAAAGAAGAATGTCATAAAGTCGATCTTAAAATAGATTATTATGGATTTAAGATTCCCGACTATTTCGTGGTCGGTTACGGTCTTGATATTGATGAAAAAGGTCGCAATCTCCCCTACATTGCCTCGGTTGACCTGAAAAGATATAAGAAACAGGAGTAAGGATATGCCTATTCGTATAGTTGCAGGAATGCAGTGGGGAGACGAAGGCAAAGGACGCGCGGTGGATCTTTTGTCAGAAGACGCGGATATCGTTGCGCGTTTTAATGGCGGAGACAACGCAGGCCATACCGTTACCGTTGAAAAGAAAATCTTCAAACTGCACATCATTCCCTCCGGTATCATTCACGCCCACACGACGGGTGTTCTCGGCAACGGGCTGGTGCTTTTTCCAGGCACCCTGATGCAGGAAATTCAAATGCTCAGCAACGCCGGTATTGAGATTACACCAGAACGCTTGTGGATCTCGGATGCCGTACACTTCATCACACCTGCGCACAGGCTGCTTGACCAGGCCCAGGAATCGGCGCGCGGCAAGTCTTCGATCGGAACCACCGGCAGAGGGATCGGCCCTGCGTACGTCGATAAAGCCGCCAGGCGCGGCATCCGTGCAGGCGACCTGCTGCAGCCCGAAGAATTCAAGCGCAAAGTCAAGAAACATTTCGAAGAGGCCAACAGAATGTTGACCGTTCTTTACGGCCAGCCGCCCATGGATATAAAAACCCTGAGCGAAGAATTCATTTTCCAGGCCGGCGTCTTCACCCCCTACGTAAAACCGGTGGGGAAATTGATCAGGCAGGCCTTGCGGGATGGGAAAATGATCCTGGCCGAGGCCGCTCAAGGCACCCTCCTTGATCTTGACCAGGGTTCCTACCCCTTCGTCACCAGTTCGTGCACGACATCGGCCGGCATTTTCAGCGGATTGGGAATTGGCATCCAGTCCATTGATCAGGTGGTCGGCATTACCAAGGCGTTTCAAACGCGTGTCGGCGCCGGACCCTTCCCGACCGAATTGTCAGACGAAACGGCTACTTTCCTGCGCGGCAGCGGCACCAATCCGTGGGATGAATTCGGCACCACCACCGGACGTCCCCGCAGAGTCGGTTGGCTTGACCTTGTATTACTGAAATATGCCGTTGATGTGAACGGCGTTACAGAATTGTTCCTCACAAAAATGGATATCCTTTCTGGATTGGATGAGATCAAGTATTGCACCACCTATCAAAAAGACGGTGAAACGCTACATGAGCTGGACTTCAGCGGCGGCGCTGCCGATATGGAACGCTGTCAGCCCGTTTATGAATCCACACCCGGCTGGCAGGAAGACCTGTGTCCGATGCGTGAATGGAACGAGCTTCCAGAAAATGTGGTGAAATACATCCGTATTATTGAAGATTTCTGCGGTGTTCCGGTCACAAAAGTATCGGTCGGTTCAGAACGCAGCGCTGTGATCAATCAAGACAAGTAATTTCTCGTACTATTAACACAAGATAAAGCAATTTAAAAACAAAAAACCCTCAATGAGGGTTTTTTTGCTGTTGGTATATTACACTACAATTTAGCTACTTGTTTTTTCTCATCGGCAGACAGTACTTTTGCCAAATCTAACAGGATCACCAGGCGTTTATCGATCTTGGCGACGCCCACAATGAATTCTGAATTTACATTGCTGGTCATCGGAGGCGGTGGTTCGATCACACTGTCATCAATGGTCAGCACTTCAGAGACCGCCGAGACGATCATTCCGACCTTCAGTTCTCCAACATTGGCGACCACGATGCGTGTGTCACTGTTGTGTTCAAACTCACCGATGCCAAAGCGTTTGTGAAGATCAATCACAGGCAACACGTTACCTCGATGGTTGGTTATACCTTCCATGTAGGCCGGCGATTGTGGAATTCTGGTGATTTCCTGCAGTTTGACAATTCCTTCCACTGCGGCGATGTCAATACCAAAGTTTTCATTTCCCAATTCAAAAATTACAAGCTGTTTTTCCATTTTTATCTCCTATAATTCACCATATTTATAACCTTTCGAAGCCGTTTCGTCTGTAAAACAAAAGTAAATATATTCACAAATCCAAAAAAACTAAATATCTGACAAAACCCCCGAACGGGGGTTTTGTCACGTGCACCATACCAATAAAAGAGAGAATAATCAGATCAGGAGACTTCAATCCATTCAGATCGTCGTTTCCTGGATCTTTACCAACAACCAGTCAATTCTGAATATCTTTCAAGGATCATGATGTTTTATCCTGTTGTTCCATCGCTGTTCAGAAGACCATCATCAGACGGACTTCTTGAGAGCCTCCAGGTTGTGCTCCACATCCGCCGAGACTAAACGCAGTTGGTTCAGAATAGATTCTGATTTACTTATACCCTGTGAGGTATAGGTGGAAACGAAATCAGATAACAATTGGTGGAACTTAATGTGAGGGTCTTCGATTGCCGCGAAATCCGTGTTCCCACTAAATTCACTTTTCCCTATTCCGTAATACCAACGTCCCAATGAACAATCTGTATGTTTGGGAATGCTGTCGCCTGGGATGGTCTCGCTTCCAACCTGCATCCTCTCCACTTTATGCACCCAGTTTTCATGAGCTGTTTTGAAAGTGTCAATTTCAGAAAGAAGGTCTTCACGTGTGATCTCTTGAAGTCGGAAAATGCTGCAGACCTCTTTAAGGAATTGTGCCATTTCAGACAATGATTGAGCGGACGCCGTTACTTCTTCCACCTGGGCGCTCATTTCTTCTGCGCTTGCACTCACCTCTTCAATTGCGGCGCTGTTCTCTTGGCTGACACTGGCAATACTCTCTATGGCTTGCGAGACTTCCGATGAATTGGCGGCCATTTGTTCAGTTGACGCCGTATTCTCTTCAACAATTGCTGAAACCGAGTCCACCGCCGAAACCAGTTCTTCAGACGCGCCTTTCATGCGTTCGCTGGCTTCACCGGCCAAGGCCGCCTGTTTGTTCACAGCTTCTGCCGCCGCTAGGATATCGGCCAGCGCCACACCCGCCTGGTTGGCAGTTTCAACACCCTGCTCCACCTCTTTTGAACCTTCCTCCATGGCTTTTACAGCATCGTTTACGGTTTCCAAAATACCGCCGATCAACCCGCCGATCTCTTTGGTGGCAAGCGACGACCTCTCGGCCAACTTGCGAACTTCATCAGCAACAACTGCGAAACCTTTTCCGTGCTCACCTGCCCTGGCAGCTTCAATTGCCGCGTTCAGTGCGAGGAGGTTCGTTTGCGAGGCAATGTCTTCAATGGTTTCAACGATCTTGCCGATCTCTTCCGACCTGCGTCCCATTTCGGCCACTTTTTCAGCGGATGCGCCCACTTTTTCTTTTATACTTTGCATGCCGTTAAGGGTTTGCTCCACGGTCAAAGTGCCTTTTCGGGCAGCTTCGGCGGCAATGGCGGAATCGGATGTTACCGAAGCGGCGTTGCCTGCCACTTGCTGGATGGCAGTATTGATCTGATCAGTAGAACTGGACACCTTGGAAACAGAAAGGCTTTGTTCCTGCGCCCCTTTTGCCACCCCGTCGATCGCCATGCTCATTTGTTCGACGGCTGAAGCTGTTTTGTTGACTGCAGAGGCCTGATCGGCGGTGCCTTTGGCAACCTGCTGCACCGTCATGGCAATTTGCGTGGTGGCCTGTCCGGCTTGCGTCGCGGCAGTCGCCAACTGCAAAGAAGCCGCGCCCAGGTTGGTTACATTTTCTCTGACTCGTGAAACCGTATCGAATAGATTGCTGACCATCTTGGCAAAGGCAATACCCATTTCATCTTTTTCTGAAAGCGGTTTCACCTTTACGGTCAAATCATTGTTTGCGATGGTATTGGCAACCGCTGCCCCTTCCTGCATGTAGGTAATCACACCGTCGAACGATTTCGAGATTTCTCCCACTTCGTCTTTGCGACTGGAAATTGACGATCTGATCCCTTCATCCATATCACGGACGAGATCCCCGACGGCGACCGCGTTGGCAACTTTAACCAGGGTGGATAACGGTCTCGTTATTGAATTGCTGATGATCAACCCAACCGTCAGCGCAAAGATCAGCGCGATTACCGCAACAACAAGCAGGGTGATGGTGGTCTTTGAAAAAACAGTGTCATTTAGGTCATCTTTTTTTTCTGCATCTGACAACTTGATTTCAACAACTTTATCGATTGCAGCGCCAACATCTTTTCTGGCGTTGGCTGTCCTTCCGGTGCCGGTTAGACTCGCGATGCTCTTTTCATGAAGACCGGCGTCTTCCCAAGCCAGGATCTCTTCAACCGATGCTTTATACTCTTCCCAGGCAGGTTTCAATTCAGAGACTGCCGCCTCTTCTTCCGCTGTCAGCGTATACGAATCCAATTGTGTGATCACATCCTCGACATCGAGGATCAGTGGATTGATGGTGGCTATTGTTGTTTCAGCCTCGGCCGGAATCAAAATGGCCTTATAAAGATTTCCCCGAATCGTGTATAGGTCGGTTTCCATTTGGCCTATCGACTCAACCGGCAATAGGTTGTTATGGAACATATCCACTGCGGCAGAATATACCGTCCGCAAATTGATATAACCCAGCAAAGCCACAGCCAGGGTTATTACAGCCAGGGTTAAGAATGCTCCAATTAATTTGACGCCTGTTTTCAGGTTATTAATTGCTTTCATATTTCCTCCACTAAAAACAAAAAATTAATAACTCATTTGTATGTTTTTTAACAGGTTCGTCAGGATTTCAGTTGAGACCTCATCGTAGAATAATTCACTGGTTGTGTAATGGGTAAAGTGGGATTCGGGTGAGTTGCATGATTTCAGTAAAACGATGTGTTCTACATTCTTATTTAAGATCAGTTGGCTGATCTTTTTATCCGAATCCTCTTCCGGGTTGCGATAATCCACCATAATAATGACTGGAATTTCTGACTTAAGAATACGTGCCACATCTATGCAGTCATCAACGAGTTGTATTGAATTTACAGCTTCAATGGATTCAAGCATACTGAACAAATTGTCTTTTTTACGATCCGCTTGGCCTACCAATATTAGGTTTATCTCTTTCATTACTGCCTTCCAGGTTTGCATAAAAAATCTAGCCTGATGATATGAATAAACTCTCTTTTCGTCATCCATATTAATTAGGAAGTTCGTTAACCAAAAAAGACCACAATTCAGCGGTCTTTTTACATACTTAATTGGGTAATCAATTATTGGTCGTTCAGATTTACCAAGCCCTCTCGAAGGGCATATAAGGTTGCCTGGGTTCGGTTTTCAACTTCCAATTTGTCCAATATGCTGGTCACGTAAGTTCTTACCGTCCAGACGCTAAGGAAGAGACGTTCGGCAATTTCCTGATTGGAGAGCCCGTTAGCGACCAGTTTCAGGATGTCGGTTTCCCGCTCGGTTAGCGTTGTGCATTTCGAGGGTTGTTTTTCCTGTCGATTCAACTCTTTTACCATGATATTTGTGATCCGCGATGGAAACGCCGTATCACCGCCATGGACCTTCTTGATCGCATTCTCGATCTCTGTTGGTGACGAGTCTTTCAATAAATATCCGGAGGCGCCCGTTCGGATGGCGGCAATTACCTTTGATTCCTCAAGCGAACTGGTAATGATGATGATCTTTGCGTCAGAAAGTTTTTCTTTTATCTTCTTTGCCGCTTCGATGCCATCCATTTCGGGCATGATAAGATCCAGTAGAATGACATCCGGTTTTACCTGGCCGGCTCGTTCCACTGCCTCGATTCCGTTTGAGGCCTCAGCCACCACCTCGAATTCATCTGTTGGGGCGAAAAAAGCTTTTAGTCCTTCTCTTACCATCTTATGGTCATCAGCAAGCAATAATCGGATTTTTTCCATGACGGATCCTTCCCAAACCTCTATTTATGCCTGGTTGAAAAACGGACTTCAATAGTCGTTCCATTTCCTTCTGTCGAAATGATTTTATATTTCCCGCCTATTCTTTCAGACCGTTCCCGCATCGTTTCCAAACCAAATCCTCCACTGCTAATACCCTTTTCGACTGTAAATCCAACACCATTATCTTGTATGAGAAAAACGACTTCGCTTTTTGATTTTTTAAGGCTCAAGTTAATTTTAGTTGCCTGCGCGTGTTTGAGCGCATTGTTTAAGGATTCAATAGCGATCCAATACAAGTTCTCTTCAATATCTTCGGGAAGATTATCAATCCCTTTAGCCTCAATTTCGACTTCAATATTAGATCTTCTTTCAACCGCGTCAAGACGGTTCTGTAAAGCGCCAATCAACCCGTCATGCCGCAACTCCGGAGATCTGAGCTCATAGACCAACAGACGCATATCTTTTAACGCCTGCTGGGTTAGATTTCCAATTTCAGTCAGGTAAGAATCCACTTCGGAATACTTTTCCTGGCTGAAAAAACGCCTTGCTCCTGCCGAATAAAGGTTGGCGCTATATAAAGATTGGGTAACAGAATCGTGCAGCTCTCTGGCAAGCCGCGAACGTTCCTCCAGCACTGCGGTGTGTTCCGCTTTTTGATAAAGCCTCGTATTTTCAACCACCAGGGCAAGATGGTCGGCGATGAAAGAGAGAAGCGTCATTTCTTCAAGAATGGCCTGTTCTTCTTTTTCATAGATGACAGCCAAAACACCAACCACCCGATCTTGCGCCCGCATGGGTAATCCGATAAACAACCACGGAATTTCCTTTGCCGCTTTTCCTCTGGAACCAAACTTGCTGACCTTCTTCGGAACAACGACCGACTTCCCCTGTTGTACCACCTGGTTCAAGTGTTCCTTAAATACCTGCTCATGGAATACCTCTTTGAGTATTTCATGTTTAACATGGACGGCGATCTGATTTAGCTGAACCCCTTTCTCTTCAAGAAGAAAAATTGCCCCACCGTTGGTGTGGACTGCCGCAAGTGTCAACCCCAACGCCTGGTCCAGGGCTTTATTTATATCCAGTGTCACACTGGCGGATGAGGTAACTTCATAGATACTTTCCAACTCACGTTCTCTCAGCTTCACCATAGACTTCAGTTCAGCTGTAACCGCCATCCTTTTCAAGGCGCTGCCAGCCAGGTCTGCGACTGCCTCAACAAGATTTCTGTGCTCCTTTTCAAATTTCATCGGCGCCAGGAAATCGAGGTAAATGATCCCGATAATTTGCGTCTCATTTTTGATGGGAAATGCGACCATCGAGTACGGCTGTTTGGTATATCCATACAACCAGGGGGGTAATTCATGGAAAGCCATTGGGTGGATCTTCTCAAAGAATCCAAGCTTTTTCGCTTTTACGAAACTAAGGAATTGTTTACTGACCCTGTCGCGCTTTTGGACGTGTTCCAATTGCTGGTTATTAATGGCATATTCTGAACACAGATAATCTTCATCAAAGAACGCAATGGTGGCATGGTCTGCTTTCAAGACCTTAATTAACTCTTCCAGAATAATGACCACCAGGTCGTTCTGTGTATTTGCCTGCCTGATCTTTGAGGAAATGAGCGCTACCGTCTCTAATTCTCTTGCCCGACTCTTGCTTTCTTCCATCTTTTGAAGCAAATCCAACTCGATCAATTTTTGCTCGGTAATATCATGCACCACGCCTGAATATTGAATATCCCTGCCTGAAGCATCCTGAAACGGTTCGCCAATTTGTTCAAGGATGTAACGAACCGTTCCGTCCGGCCTGATGATGCGGTATTCCAATTCATCTTTCAGGTTTTGAAGCTCGTTAATATCAGAATAGGCTTTGTAGTAATCCAGGTCTTCAGAATAGACCGCTGACTGTCTTGCCTCTGTTAAACTGCCCTTCACTTTTGCCGGATTCAACCCCAAGATCTGATACATTTCATCAGACCAGCTCTCTTGACCTGAACGAACGTCAATGATCCAATGTCCCACGTGGGCAACCCTTTGTGAGTTTTTTAGATTCCGTTCACTTTCAAGCAATGCTTCATGGGCTTTCTTTTGTGAGAGCCGGATTTCCGCCTCGATCAATTCACGTTCAACCACCGGGGCCAAACGGGAAAGATTGTCTTTCATAATGTAATCGCGCGCGCCGGATTTCATTAAGGCCACGGCTGTCTCTTCACCGATCGCGCCAGAAACGATTATGAACGGCGTATCGATGCCTGCTTCCTGCACGATCTTTAAAGCCTCAATGGCATTAAAATCGGGCAGCCTGAAATCCGCGATCACAACATCCCAAGACTTATCCAGTACCTCAGTCAATTGATCGGCATTTTCAACTCGTTCCGAAATTGTTTGATATCCGGCTTCAAATAATTGTCTGAGGATCAATCCTGCATCCAATTCAGAGTCCTCAATAAGAAGTATGCGTAATGGAATCATTGTTCTTCCTTCTTGAGTCATAATGACGATTTCTCATAATTCTATTTGAATGAATAAGTTTTACCACTTTTTGATTATTCGCCCGCATTGTCATATCTAATAATAGCAAAAAAAACAAATATTTATAACGCAGAACAGAAATCCAAAAATAGGTTTGATGATAGAATATTTCATACTCTCAAAACAGGCAGGTGATTCTATGGTGGAAATTAAGAAGATCGCATATCAAGGTTGGCCCAACTGTATCAAAATCAGTAATGATCTGGTGGATTTAATTGTGACCACAGACGTGGGACCAAGGATCATTCATTTCAGTCCAAAAGACGGCGAGAATATGATGTACATCAATCCTGCCGAAGCCGGATCGATGGGGGATGACAAGTACCATACCTATGGCGGACACCGCCTCTGGCACGCGCCGGAAGACTTTGTACGCACTTACGCTGCGGACAATTTCCCCGTGCAGGTGGATCAGAACAAGAACGGCGTTCGTTTAACCGCCGATACTGAATTCAACGGTGTACAAAAAGTCGTAGAGATCCAAATGTCTGACGATGCTCCAACCGTCAAAGTGAATCACATCATGATCAATCACACCTCCTGGACAATTCCCTTCGCCGTATGGTCGATCACCGTTATGGGCGATGGCGGCAAGTTGATCGTGCCGCATGCAGACAAGATCGGACATGACCAGAAACTGACTCCCACACACTTGCTGGCGCTGTGGGGCTACACAAAAATGGACGACCCGAGATGGACCTGGGGAGATAAGTATTATATGCTCAGGCAGGATACGGCTTTTAATTATGCCCAAAAAGTCGGTTCGCTGAATACCAAAGGCTGGGCTGCCTACTGGCGCAAGAACAGCCTGTTTGTAAAGAAATTTGGATACGATCCTGATGTTGTCTATCCCGATTTCAACTGCAACTTCGAGACCTATACCGATCAGGTCATGCTCGAGGTGGAATCGCTGGGACCTAACGTGGAACTGGAACCCGGAAAACAAGCCGAACACACTGAAGAATGGTCTCTCTTTGCCAACGTTAATGAGATCAACAGTGAAGCCGATATCGAGCAATACGTACTGCCTTTACTCTAGAACAAACTGACAAGCAAATAATATGCCCGGACAAACCGGGCATTCAATTTTTCAAGGCCTTGATATGTTTACTGACGCGAGAAGCAAAAAGGTTGTTTTAGTCTCTCACTGCATTTTGAACCAAAACGTCAAGATCGACCGCTGCGCCTGGTACGCCGGAGCCATGCGCGAAGTCACACAAACTCTTTTGGACGCCGGTGTGGGCATGCTGCAAATGCCCTGCCCTGAGCTGCTGGCTCTCGGGCTGGACCGTCAGGTGGAAAAGGGGGCGCTGACCACCATTGAATCAGAAGACGACCGTGTTTCCGAACGGATGAATGAAGATAAACCGCGCCGGTTATGCAGCCAGATCGCCCGCGATCTTGTTTATCAGATCGAGCAGTATCAACAGAACGGTTTCACCGTGCTGGGCGTGCTGGGCATCAACGGTTCCCCCACCTGCGGGGTGGAAAGCGGTTGGGCGCACGGATGCGAGACAGCCGGGTACGGCGTGTTGATCCAGGCCCTGGCTGATGAACTGGCCGCCCATAAGCTCACACTGCCCATACGCGGCGTGAAAGCCAGCCAACCCGAACAAGCCGTTGCCGCCGCCCGTGAATTATTGGCAATAGGCAACTCTTAGGAGATGAACATGAATCCGCTTTCAGCCAAATACGTGCACACCAACCTGATCGCCAAAGATTGGCGTAAGCTGGCCGGCTTCTATGAATCCCTGTTCGGATGCACGCCCGTGCCGCCGGAACGGGACCTCTCAGGTGAAGGAATGGATGCGGGTACCGGCATCTCAAACGTCCACGTTTGGGGAGAACACCTGCGCCTGCCCGGCTGGGGTGAGAACGGCCCTACGCTGGAAATTTTCAACTATAACGTTTTGGAAGAAAGCGGGAAGAAAGTCGTCAACCGTCCAGGGTTCGGGCACATTGCCTTCAGCGTTGAAGACGTCGTTAAAGCCCGTGAGGCGGTGCTGTCCGCCGGAGGGTCACCCGTCGGAGAAGTTGTAACTGTGAAGATCGCCACAGGCGCCAGCGTGACCTGGTGCTACGTCACCGATCCCGAAGGCAATATTATCGAACTGCAATCCTGGTCAAAATAAAAGGACTTGAGAAATCTCAAGTCCTTACAAACTTCTTGTTTTTTTAGCCTCTGGCTAAAGCCAGCGCGCCCACCAGTCCAGCCTGATCTCCAAGTTTGGCATAACAGATCTTCAAGTCCTCGGCATATTCAGGGGTCATGACGCTGCTTTTTATGGTTCTCTTTACCGGTGTGAGTAGTATGTCACCGGCGTTGGTTACACCACCGCCCAACACGATCACGGTGGGGTTAAAGATGTGCAGCAGGTCTGCGATGGCGCGTCCCAAAAAGGTGCCGGCAATCTCGAAAGCCTCAAGAGCAAGTTCATCGCCTTTGGCAGCCGCCTCGGCGATCATGCGAGAATTGGGTTTCTGCGGTTCAAGTGACAACATGGACGCGCGCCCTTTTTTCAGTTCACGCTCCACAAAATTGGCAATGCCTGTCCCCGAGGAAACGGATTCAAGGTGTCCACGGTGACCGCAGCCGCACATCGGACCGTCAGGCAGCACGGTGATATGTCCGACCTCACCGGCGATTCCCGTCGCCCCAACCAGCAGCCTGTCGTCAACGATGAAACCGCCCCCAAGTCCGGTGCTGATGGTCAAATAGATCAAGTCGTGATGGCCGATACCTGCACCGTACTTCCACTCGCCCAGGCCGGCCAGATTGGCGTCATTACCCAGAATCGCGGGGACGTTATGGCGTTTTTCGACCATCTCGCCAAGAGGCAGGTCGATCCAGCCCCTGACATTTGAAGCCTTGTAAACCACTCCGGTTTTGGGGTTCACCGGTCCGGGGACGGCAATCCCCACGCGCTGGACGTTGCCGTTCTCGGGCCACAGTTCTCCGATCAGGTCGACCAGACGGTCTTCCGGTTTCTCGTCCCCGACGTGGGTGGCAATGATCTTCTTTTTAATGGGTTCGATCCCTTCAGCAGGATAGAGCGCAGCCCTCAGTTGAGTGCCGCCGATATCAATTGCTATATACATTTTTTCTTCGCTCATTTCAGACCTTTCCTGCACGGGATTTCACTCGTTTTGTATTAAAATTCAAGTGAATTTTACCAATAAAATCTGGCTTTCAAAAAACAGGAATCCACAAAAAAATAACCTGTTAATTTCAGAAACCTTGTGGTATAATCCAGTCTCGCGCCGCGAAGGCGGCAGGAAAATATTAAGGTCAGGTGTAAAAATGAGCGATTTGATCAAAGCCTATGATGCCCCCGTTAACCCCAACATCCCCGAACTTCGGACCGGTGATTCGGTTAGCGTTCATGTAAAAATCAAGGAAGGCAACCGCGAACGTATTCAAGAGTTCAAGGGTGTTGTCCTTTACATGCATAATTGCGGTAACAATTCAACCTTTACCGTCCGCCGCGTTGCCAGCAATGGTATCGGTGTGGAACGTACTTTCTTGCTGCGCTCACCGCGTATCGAAAAGGTTGTTGTTGAACGCCACAGCAAGGTTCGCCGCTCCCGTCTGTACTTCCTGCGCGAACGCTCCGGCAAGAGCGCCCGCTTGAAACAGAAATTCAACTAGTTTCCCCATTAATTACATCAGGGTGCAACCAACGCCGAGGTTGCGCCCTTTACTTTTTAACGCTCAAAATCAAATTTGATGATGACAACTCGTGCATCTAATGGTTTAATAAAGGCGTTAAAGGAAAAATCTCTCATCCCGGTGAACAGGATGAATGTGGAGTGCCATGACTTCAACCATTGGAATGTACGATTCCGGCGTCGGCGGGCTGACCATCCTGCGCGAGATCCGCAAACAAATCCCGGCGCAGCCTTTGGTCTATCTGGCCGACCAGGCGCACGTGCCATACGGCCAGCGCAGCCAGGACGAAGTACGCGGATTTGCCAAAGAGATCACCCGTTACCTTCTATCAAAAGGCGCCGGTTTGATCGTGGTGGCCTGCAATACAGCCTCGGTGGCTGCCCTGAAATATTTGCGCGAGGAATTTCCACAGACCCCCTTTGTGGGTATGGAACCGGCCGTCAAACCGGCTGCCGAACAGACAAATTCAGGCGTGATCGGTGTGCTTGCCACCTACGCCACGTTCCACGGGGAAGTCTATAACTCTGTGGTCGAACGCTTTGCCAGCAACGTCACCGTGCTGCAAGATCACTGTCCGGGATTGGTTGCCCAAATCGAAAAAGGCGACCTGACCGGACCGCAGACCAGAAAAATACTTGAAGATGCCCTCAACCCGATGCTTGAAAAAGGCATCGACACAGTCGTGTTGGGCTGCACGCATTACCCATTTGTAATACCCCTCATCGAACAGATCGTGGGGCCGTCCGTGCGTGTTATCGACCCGGCTCCGGCTGTCGCCCGGCAAACCTTGCGCCTGTTATCAGAGAACGGATTGCTGGCCGAGGGTCCTGAGGCAGGCGCAATGCGCCTGAGCACCACCGGCAGCGCGGAAGCACTGGCCGCCAACCTTCCCATTTATCTTGGATACACAACCCCGGTGGAATTCGTACAATGGCAAAACGGCCGGCTGGCATAACGGCCTCAATGACAATGATAAAATGATTGAACTCATCGCGAAAGGGAAATAATGAAGGAAGTAAAACTTGCCCTGGTTGGTTTTGGTAACGTTGGTAAGGCGCTGGTCAATTTAATAGAAACCAAGCGTCCGATTTTGAACCGCGACTTCGGTTTCGATCCAAAAGTGGTGGGCATCGCCACCGGCCGTCACGGCATGGCGCTCGACCCCGCCGGGATCGACATCCCCAAAGCGGTGGCGCTTTCCGAATCAGGGCGTCATCTGGATTCGCTGACCGCGCTGCCTCAACCCGAATCGGTGCTCCAATTCATTCAAACCTGCCAGGCGGACGTACTCTTTGAGAATTCCCCCGTCAACCATCACACCGGACAGCCGGCCATTGATTACGTGAAAGCGGGTTTGCAGGCGGGCATGCATACCATTACTGCCAACAAGGGACCCGTGGCTCACGCCTTCCGCGAACTCACCCAGCTTGCGGAGAAAAAGCAGCGGCGTTTCCTGTTTGAATCTGCCGTCATGGACGGCGCGCCCATCTTTTCACTCTTCCGCGGACCGCTGCCGGCGGTCGATCTGATCGGCTTTCACGGTGTCTTGAACTCCTGCACCAACCTGTTGATCGAATTGATGGAAAAGGGCAAGGACTTTGAAGACGCCGTTGACTATGCTCAATCCATTGGTATTGCAGAGACCGACCCATCCGCCGACGTGGACGGCTGGGATTCGGCCATCAAGGTTTGCGTTTTGTGCAACGTGTTGATGGGAACCTCGATGACACCCGAACAGGTGGATCGGACGGGCATCCACAGCCTGACGCCGGAAATGATCCGTTCGGCCCTGCAAGCGGACGAACGCTGGAAGCTGGTCTGTTCGGCGCGCCGCACGGAAAATGGCGTGCAGACCAAAGTGGAACCGCAGCGCATTAAGCCGGAGAGCCCACTCTACAGCATTAGCGGCA
>ENA-OSEO01001423-OSEO01001423.1-sediment-metagenome-genome-assembly--contig:-NODE-1423-length-43419-cov-4.803862_pt1 | contig 43419 bp, 34 predicted proteins | sample MGYA00237883_ERZ534232 | MGnify/ENA metagenome assembly ERZ534232 | reverse complement strand
TGCCGGCATATACGTAGCGCCGCCCGGCCTCCTGGCCGATCTCGGCTGCCCGCTGCAGGGTCTCCGCCGGTGTGGAGGGGGCATCCACCATCTGGTAGTCGGGATGGTAGGCCGTTACGTGCCAGGGGATATCAGGCGAGACCGAGGTGATGTAGCTGCCCGCCGTCCACAGCTCATCCACGGAATCGTTGAAGCCGGGAATCACCAGTGTGACCACCTCCACCCAAAAGCCCAGTTCGTGCGCCAATTTGATGGTGTCCAGCACCGGCTGCAGCTTGCCGCCCATGCGCTTGTACTGCGCTTCCTGCATGCTTTTGAGGTCCACCTTGAGCGCGTCTGTGCAGGGGCGCAGCGCTTTCAGCGTCTCGGGCGTGGCGTAACCGTTCGAGACCATGGCCGTTTTCAGTCCGCGGTTTTTGGCCAGTTTGAAGACCTCCATGGCCCATTCGGCCGTGATCATGGGTTCGTTATAAGAAGACGCGATCGAAGCGGCGCCGTTTTTGAGCGCGGCTTCCACCATCTCTTTGGCCGTTACCGTTTGGATATACTCGATACTGGGGTCCGCGCATGGATCGCGCAGCACCTGCGAAGTGTGCCAGTTCTGACAGAAGGAACAATGGAAGTTGCATCCCAGCATGCCGAAGGTCAGCACCTGGCTGCCGGGTAAAAAATGCGCCAGGGGTTTCTTCTCGATGGGGTCGAACTGTGCCCCGGCCACGTATCCGTGCGGCACCAGCAGCACGCCGTCCTTGTTCACGCGCATCTTGCAGATGCCACGCCTGCCAGGGTGGATCTCACATCGGAAAGCGCAGGCATGGCAGCGTACGATATTATTTTCGAGCTTTTCATACAGGCTGCCGGGTACGGCGTGTTTATCGAGATCGTCGAAATATGACATATTTTTATTATAGCGAGTTTTTAAACCAACTTTCTCGCCTTGTCTAATTTATTCTAGAAACAATTGCATTTACTCACGATTCTCGGTCCACTGTTCACGATTCACTGTTCTCCATCTTGTGATAAACTGACATTCTATGGACGAAAAAACTCTAAAGACTCTTGAATTTCCCAAGGTGATCGAAAAGCTGGCTGGGTATGCGGCTTTTAGCGCCTCTTCAGACCTGGCACGGGCGCTCAGTCCCGCCGCCAACCTGGAAGAAGCTCGCACACGCCTGCAGCGCACCAGCGAAGCGCGCAAGCTGCTCAGCATCAAGGCCGACGTCAGCGTGGGCGGCGCCCACGACATCCGTCCGCTCGCCAAAATGGCCGCGAAAGGCGGCGTGCTGGCGGAATCCGACCTGTTGGCGATCAGCGGCACGCTGATCGCTGCGCGTAGCCTCAATCGTCACTTCGACAAACAGGCGCGCGACTATCCGCATTTGGCCGAGATCGTCAAACTGCTGATCCCCCCGCCGGGCGTCATCGAAGCCATCTCGCGCTGCATCTCCGACCGCGGTGAAGTACTTGATTCCGCCTCGCCTAAGCTGGCCTCCATCCGCGCGGATATCAAGGTCTCGCACTCCCGCTTGATGAGCAAGCTGGAACACCTGATCACAGACAGCCGCACCGTGCCCATGCTGCAGGAAGCCATTATCACCCAGCGCAACGGACGCTACGTCATTCCCCTGCGGGCGGAATTCAAGAGCAAATTGAAATCCATCGTGCACGACCAGTCCTCCTCCGGTGCGACCCTCTTCGTGGAGCCGTTCGCAGTGGTGGAGCTGAACAACCGCTGGCACGAGATGCAGTTGCTGGAACGCGACGAAGTTCGCCGTATCCTGTCCGATCTCTCGGCCAAAGTCGGTGAAGAATCAGCCGCCATCTGCGGCATTGTGGATGCGTTGGCGCTGTTCGATTTCACCCTCATGTGCGCGAAATACGCCGACGACCTGCGCGCTTCCGAGCCCGTGCTCAAAACCATCAGCCCGCCGCCCAAGGAACACCATCCCGGCACTACCATCAAGCTGTTCCAGGCGCGCCATCCGCTGCTCGACCCGGCCATCGTGGTGCCCATTGACGTAGACCTGGACACACATACGTTCGCGGTGATCATCACCGGCCCCAACACCGGCGGAAAAACAGTCACCCTCAAGACCGTCGGATTGATGGTGGTCATGGCGCAGTGCGGACTGCACATCCCGGCCATGTCTGGCTCGGAGCTCAGCTTCTTCGACGACATCTTCGCAGATATCGGCGACGAACAGTCCATCGAACAGTCGCTTTCCACGTTTTCAGGTCACATCACCAACATCGTGCGCATTTTAAGCAAGTCGCGCACCAAGACCCTGGTGCTGCTGGATGAACTGGGCGCCGGCACCGACCCGCAGGAGGGCTCGGCCCTGGCGCGCGCCATCATGCTCTACCTGGTAGAAAGGCGCATCCCCTGTTTTATTGCCACCCACTACCCCGAACTCAAATCGCTGGCGCACGCCACTCCCGGCGTTACCAACGCCAGCATGGAATTCAACCTGAAGACCCTGCGTCCCACCTATCACCTGACCATCGGCATCCCCGGACGTTCAAACGCACTCTCCATCGCCAAGCGGCTAAACCTGCCCGATGAAGTGCTGGATGCGGCCAAGACCATGATCGACCCCAACGAGCTGAAATCCGAGGACCTGCTGAAGGAAATCCATTTCCAGCGTGAGGTGGCGCGTAAGGCGCGCTCCGCCGCGGATCGCGAACGCTCGCTCATCCTCAACCAAAAAGAGGAATTGTCCCGGCGTTTGGACAAGATCGAAGATGAACGCCGCCAGGAACTGGAAAAAGCGCGCACCGAAGCCGAAAAGGAACTGGCCGGTCTGCGCCGTGAAATGGACGAAGTACGCAAAGAACTGTCACACGCCCGCCAACCGCTGGAAGCCCTGAAAGTCATCGACGAAAAACTGGAAAAGATCGAAGAAAAAACGGAAAAACCGGTCGAACGCAAGGTCACGCCAAAAAGACAATCTCAAAAAGTAGCCGCGAAACTGGGCGCGAAGGTTAAATTGCGTTCGTTGAATACCGAAGGGATCATCACTTCCATCGCGGAAAACGACCTTGAGGTACAAATCGGCAGCCTGCGTGTACGCGCTAAAATGGACGACCTGCTGGCTCCCGATACAGAGGAACAAGAGATAAAAGAGACTCAGGTGAAGAAAACCAGATCGCGTTCTTCCGAATCAGAATCCAAACCGGTTAACACAACTCCTTTCAGGCCGTCTCCGGGTATGGAGATCGACCTGCGCGGACAGCGCGCCGATGACGCGCTGGATGCCCTGGACCGTTATATATCCAATGCCAGTCTGGCCGGACTGCCCTTTGTGCGCATCATCCACGGCAAGGGCACCGGCCGCCTGAGACAAGTGATCAGAGATGCATTACGAGAAAACACAGAAGTTGACCGATTTGAAGAAGGCGGCGACAAAGAAGGTGGCGAAGGCGTAACCGTTGCCCATCTGAATAATTAATAAAAGAAGGTCGAAAGAATCCTGGCGAGGGCCTCTCTCGACCTTCTTTGCGCAAGCTCCCTATTACCTGCGCATCGAAAGCATCGTTGATACGTCGTTTATACAACTTGTCCGTTGACAAATTATTGTCAAAGGTTTAAATATTGTATCACTTGCTTGCGGAATTTACCAAACAGGGTGTTCAGCGGTTTTTTTATTGCGTGTTCCGACATTTCATCCAATAGAGCCATAGCTAGCTGCTGATAATGATAACGTTCTGCTTTGTCGTTCTCTTGTATCGCCGCCAATGAAGTCAGCGCCCACAACTCCACCCAATGGTGATCCATGTCGTGTGCAATTCGAAGCGTGTCCGAAAAAATCTTCTTCGCTTGTTCCATTTTTCCCTGTTTCAGCGCGATTTCGCCCTGGAGCAAGGCTGCATTCCATTTGCCTGATCCAAACCCGCGTTCCTCCATTTTTTTTATTATAGGAAGAATATCTCTCGTCAAACTCTCATCATTAAGACCCTCTGAAGAAAAAGTATACGCGTACAATCCAGCCAGCATTGAAACGCCCTCAAATCCCAAGGAAACCGCTTTTTCTGCCGCTTCTCGAATAATGGATGCACCCTCATCCACGTTTCCTCTCAGACATTTCGTCAACCCAAGTAAATAATAGTTCTCAAGGGATTGAAGGTTGTCAAGAGGTTGTTTGGCTCCTTTGTTATACTGCTCTTCAGCCGCAGGCAAATCTCCAAGCAACCGGTAAATATCTCCCAAAACTGTCGTACTGAACACATCCAGATCTTTCATGATTAAAATATCGCGATGCTCCATAGCGCTTTGAACATGAGACCAGCTTTCGTCGAGAAACCCTGAGGCCAGGTAATCCTTGGCAAGCACCAGGTCCAAGAGAATCTTCCATCTGGAAAGGTTCAACTGACAGGCCAGTTTATATACAGCAACTGCGTTTTGAAAAGACCTTTTATATTTACCGCAGTAATATTGAGCAACAGCCAATGCCGCATAAGCCTGAACCCTGGCGGATTGTCGAGATACTAAAAGGCTCTCGTTGACTGCCTTATCGGCAATTTCTTCAGCAAGCGAGGGAAAGCCCATCATGCAAACCAGCAGGGAATAGCGGGTTTCAAGGTTTACGGCGCTATCCAGCATCTTCTTGTCTGATAAATCCTTTTCGATCTTCAGCCCTTCTTCAAATGCCGACCTGGCTCGTGAGTAATCGTGTTTTATTTCAAAGAGGAACCCCAGTCTGGAATAAGTTTCTATCAAGCGCTGTTTGTCTTTAGTGTTCTTCAGGAAGAATAGTGCGCGATTTAGAGAATCGATGCCTTCATCAAATTGTCCCTGCATCTCGGCCAATCTTCCAAAACCGCACAGGGCATCAGCGATCAGTACGGTATTCTGGTGAGCTTCACCATATTCCATGGCTTTTTCATAAAGCATTCTGCAGGTCGAAGTATCATCAAGATCATAGGCATAATCACCCCACTCTGTAATAAGCCGGTTCAACAGCACGGGCATTTCTTCTTTTTGTAAGGACGGTAATAAGTTCAAGGCTTTCTGATAACAAGCTTTGACGTCATCTTCAGAAAAAATCGAGATGGAATAGCGGCCAGCCTCGCACCAGGATTTAAAAGCGTTTGCCTTTTCTCCCGCACCGTCAAAATGTTCTGCATAGGTGGCTGCCAATTTTGGAGCATTTCCCTTGACCTTTTTTAGTGCCTCGATTGCTAAAAGATGCTGGCTGCGTAACCTTACTGGAGATATATCTATTAAAAGGATGGTGCGTACCAATCCATGAGCAAACGAATAAACAGTCTCATCGTGATCATCGATTGAGGCAATCAAAATCGACTTATTCTGCAATTCTTCTACCACATCAAGAAAATCATCGTTCTTCAATCTGGTCATTTCTTCCAATACTCGCATCGGAAATTGCTGTCCCAGTACGGCTGCGTTTTGAATCATCGATAACGCAGGTTGGCTTAACAAACGAATCCTTTCATACACCATCGCGCGAATCTCTTCTGGCAATGGGAATTTTTCAGTTTGGGCTAAAAAGTCTTCTTGAAGATTGAATTCTTTGAGTGATCGAATTATTTGAATAAGAAAGAACGGATTGCCGCCTGTTAATGTTCTCAATCTTTCCGCGAGGTTATAGCCGATTACACGGCCCAACATCATGGCGGCAAACCTTGACACTTCTTCGGTGGAAAAAGGCTGTAAATGAATTTCCTCAAGACCATATGATAAAATACCGCGATCTAGAAACTGCCAAAAACCCGGATGATAATTCTCAACCTGTGCAGTAAATACGAGAAGTCCGTTTTGTTTAAAGAAATTTCTTTCCGTTAAAAATGAAAAGAGATTTAATGTGATCTCATCGCATTGTTGTGCATTTTCCATTACCATCAATAGAGGTTTATTTTCAGATATTTTTTTCAGCAAGAAAAGCAGTCCATTATAAAGCCGCAGAATCGCATCGATATCAAATGTAGCAGAATTGATACTGCCATCCTTTTTGTTTTCCTCGTTGAATTCTGTGAAATAGGGAGCCAGGTCATCGCGAATAGACTCGGGCAATTCCTGCCATATACCGGGTTCAAGAGCCTTTTTTACCCCATCGAACACCGATTCCAGTGGCAAAATACTGCCTGTTAGTTTGCTTGAACAATAAACCAAGATCGGTTTAAACTCAAACCTGGAATAGAACTCCTCTACTAACCTGGATTTTCCTGAACCAGATTCACCAATGATACAAATTACGCCTTTTCGGTAGTAGGCATTTGAAAGCTTTTTCAACAAATCTTCTCGGCTTACAAAAGGCACCTGATTGGCATCTGCAATCGGCCATTCCAACGCCTCTAGAACGTCATGGTCTTGAAGTGGCATAGATTCCATGCGTTTTCGAAAATCGGTCAAAGACTTAGGTAAGGGTTCATGATGGTTTGATTGATAAAACGACTCAAGCAAGTTTATAAAATTTATCGCATCCTGAATGCGTCCTTGTTCTTTTAGACAATACGCCTTCAAGTAACAAAGGTCAACATTTAATGGATCAGACCTGATCGCTAATTCCAGCCAAAACAGGGCTTCATCCAGGTTGCCACTCGCAATACTATGATCCGCCAACCTTTGAAGTATTCTATCGCGCGATAATACATATATTTGATTGGTAGATCCCACCCAATTTTCAAAACCAATGGAATCCGGCATATTGATTCCCTGCAGGAATTGTATTCCGTCATAAGTGGTAATTACTTCACGTAACTGTCTGTAACACCATTCCGGAAGCTTACCAGTGGAGTTTATTTCCGCACTGCCGATCAGCGGAATGATCACTCGCATATATTCCTGATAATCGACTTTCACCAGCTCAGGGTTCAGCATGATTGAATCATGATGTGAAATAAGATAGACTGGATTTTTTAATGCCGCGCGTATACGGCTTAAGGCTTCGCGAAGTTTTTTTCTAGATGATGTTTCAGAGTCATTCTGCCAAAAAAACTCACAAGCTATATTTCTACTGACCGGTTCGTTATTCCCTGCCAGGAAGTAAAGCAATGCTCGATGTTCTCTGCGGTTGATATTAATGAGTTGTTCATTGAGAAAAATCCTGGGCGGGCCAAGCAGTTGAATCCGTAACAATGGAATTTCATTCTGCTCCTTGGAAATCATCCGTCCTACCTTTTTAGTTCTCGTTGTCGTTGGTGGGCTTGAGAGAGCATTTCCTGGGCAGCATTCAGATTGGAATCGCTCATACTGCCTGTCATCTGGGCCAATTCAACGATCCTGGCAGTATCATCCAGTTCTTCGACCTCAGTAAGTGTGCGGTCATCCACCACCTGCTTGCGCACTCTGAAATGCTGTTCGCCAAAGGCGGCCAATTGTGAAAGGTGAGTTACACACATCACCTGATGATTTACGCCCAAATGCCAGAGTTTCTCTCCGACGATGAAGCCTACTCTGCCGCCGATACCCTGGTCGATCTCGTCAAATACCAGCGTGGGCACGTAATCCACGCTTGCCAGCACATTTTTCAATGCCAGCATCAGCCGGGAAGTCTCGCCGCCCGAGGCAATTTTTACCAGCGGTTTTAATCCCTCTCCCGGGTTGGGCGCGATGAGGAATTCTACCTTGTCCATTCCTGTGTCGGTAAATACTTCTTTTTCAGCTCCGGAAGAGTCTTCGGCAAAATCAACAGAAAAACGGGCGCCCGGCATACTCAGATCAGCCAGTTCACTTTCGACCGATTTACTTAACTCATCGGCAGCCGTTTTACGTTTGTCTGTCAGTGCCTTGGCAGCTGCCGAAGCACTCATTAATACTTCTTTTTCGGCCGATTCCAATTCAGCAATACGTTCACTTGCGTTGACAATATTCTCCAACTGAGAGCGTGAATTCTTGCCAAATTCAATGGCAGCTTCCACGCTGCCGCCGTATTTACGTTTCATCTGATGGATGAGTTCCAGCCGGTTCTCCACCTGCTCCAGCCTGCGCGGATTAAATTCGATCTCGTCCAGGTAGCCTCGCAAGTCGCGGTTGATCTCGGTAAGCTGCGCGTTGACCATCTCGATCTGATTGCTCAGTTCCTGCTGGGCAGCGTCGATGCGCGCCAGCGATGTCAGCAATTGCGAAGCCTGCCCGATCAGATCGATGGCCGAAGAGGATTCCGGTGACCCTTCATCCAACAGCGCCAGCGCCTGCTGTGCAGAAACAGAAAGGTTCTCTGCGTTGGCAAGGCGGCTTCTTTCCAGGTCAAGTTCCTCTTCTTCACCGGGTTTCAATTGGGCGGCTTCGATTTCCTGCGCCTGGAATGAAAGCAGTTCCGTGCGTCGGGCCGATTCGCTTTCAAGATCGCGCAGAGTTTTTAATTCTTTGCGGATCTCATTCAAGCGCCGGTATTCCTTCAGATAAATCTCCAGTTCAGCCTGTGTGGCCGCATAGCGGTCCAGCAGCCCCAGGTGTGAACGTTCGTCCAGCAGGGATAAATGTTCCGATTGCCCATGGATATCGACCAGATATTGACCGAGTTCCTTGAGCAGTCCAACGTTGACGCTCCTGCCGTTGACCCGCGCTACGGATCGCCCTTCGCTGCGGATCTCACGTCCGAGCGTTAAGAACGGCTCGTCTTCATAAAGTTCCTCGCGTTTGAGGATCTCAATGACCTCAGTTTTTGTCTCGGATGGAATACTGAATACAGCCTCAAGGGCGGCACGTTCAGCGCCGCTGCGCACCATGTTCGCGTCCACCCGGCCGCCGATCAAAGACATGATGGCATCCAGAATGATGGACTTGCCCGCGCCCGTCTCGCCGGTGAAGATCACCAGACCGTTCTTGAGACGAAGTTCAAGTTTGTTGATAATGGCAAAGTTTTCGATGCGCAGTTCATCAAGCATGCAAGTACCCTGTTAGATCCTGATGCCTTTCAGACGGTAATAGATGGTGCTGACCACCAATGCTGCATACACGCCGGGCCAAAGCAGGGAAATTAATCCGCTCAACCAGGCTGTTCCCTGCCCAGAGGCAATAGAGATCACGATCAGGATCACCAACCTGCTGAGAGGCGAGATTAAAGCCCCTACCAGCGACGCGCCGGCCGTAACTGAAGGAAGCCATTTGGAGCGCCGCTTCTGCAAAGCCCGTCGGACCGCTTCGGCAATGACCATGCCGGCTAAAGGAGCCAGAAAGATCGTGAAAAATCCGGTAATGGAAGTAAGCATGCTGCCCAAAAAGGACAGAACACCGCTGATGGTGATCGCCAGAGGATAATCCCACCAATTGGCAGTGTTGAAGATCTTCTGCTGCCCGCTGACGCATTCCTTGCAGCGATAGCCGGTGGGGGTGCGTACCGCGCAAGACGTGCAGATGGGGCGATCGCATTTATTGCAGCGCAATAACGTCTCACGCTGTGGATGGACGTAACAATACATGGTTGATTGTGGATCTTGACTCATTTCAACTTTCCGATGGATGGATTTTGTTCCATATAATGGCTCAGGTTGCGATAAAAATAACCCGGGTCCTGGAAAACAATAAATCTGACATGATAGTTGCTGGCTTTGATCAATACGCGGTCTTTGTTTTGAAGCAAGACCGGGGCATGCCCGTCCACACTCATCACGGCCTGATGGTCGCTGTCGGTAAACATGCTCACACTGGCACCCTCGGGCAGGATGACTGCCCTATCCATGGAAAGATGAGGCGCCACCGGCACGATGAGGATGTTGCGCAGTTCAGGCGGCATGATCGGTCCGCCCACGGCCAGCGCATAGGCGGTGGACCCGGTGGGAGTGGAGGCGATCAAACCGTCCGCCACGTAAGAGGCCAGCGAGTAGCCATCCACTTCTGCGCGGATGCGGATGGGACGTACCACTTGTCCGCGGCAAACTACCACTTCATTGATCACTTGAAAAGAATCCAGCAGTTTCTCAGCACGCCAATGTTCAGCCTTGAGCATCATACGTTCTTCGATCTTATAATCTCCGCTCAACAGCCTGGGAAGATAATTTTGCCAGTCGTCACGGTCAAGCTGCATGAGAAAACCAAAGCGTCCCAGGTTGATTCCCAGCAGCGGAACGCCCCAGGGGGCCGTCAAGTGTCCGGCGCGCAGCATGGTGCCGTCACCACCAAGAGCGATGACCAGATCAAACTCGCCTTTTTCAAGTTTTTGGGGAAGATCAGTCTCGTTCGTGTTACAAACGCAAGTAGATATTTCGCGTTCTTCAAAGAAGCTGCTGATCTGGCGTGCCTGTTCGGCCACGCCCTTTATTTTGGGGTGTTGGGTGATGACCACACGCTTGAGATTACGATACTCTTCTGACATATCCCCTTTATTATAACGATAATTCCAGTTGAAAGGCCAGCACTGTATCAAACATCAAAAACAGGTTTGACACAGTGCTGACGCGGATGCAAATATTGGCAAAGGATAAACCCTTGCCAAATTGTTGTCAAACCAGTCAAACGTGAATTATGTCCGGTTCTTTGCTATTCTTACTTGACAGCGATGCCCAGGTAATACGGCCAGATGATCAGGCCCAGCAGCGCCTTCCACCAAATGGGTTGGGTATATGCCAGGAAAAACAACCAGCCCGCAAACCACAAACCACCGGCCGCTCCACCACCGTGATTGTGGTGAATATGTTTTACAGTCGTTTTGCCTTCAGTTCTCGTTTCTTCTTCCATAATTTTCTCCTTGTCTGTCCTTACTTGTATCTACGGAGAAAACCGGATTAAGTTGTGAGTTGCCTTTTGAGAAGAAATCAATGTTCAGGGGTTCTTTTTATATACCACTTGTAATCTTTGATTAAAAGCGCCAGCGGGATCAGGTAAAGGACGATAAAAGCGTAATCGATCAGTCCCAATTCATCCATGAAGCCGGCCAGGATCATGGCTGCCAGCAGTAATATTGAAACATACCAGGCCGGTCTAAAGCGTCTGCGCAGAAAATACCAAAGTACCAACAAGATTATGGAAGCCAGGAAGGTGATCCCTGCCATGATCCAGCGAAATGCGCCGATTTGGAAATAGGAAACATTGCCCCCCAGCACTACGAACAGGCTGAAGATAAACCACAGCACGGCAATGACCAGAAAAGAGATGAGCGTAATCTTGACCGTCAATGGAATTGTTGACGGCTTCATGTTTTTATCCTGATTCATTGACCATTCCTCCCAACGAAAGAGAAAAACCAATGCTTGGATCCGAAATAAATATTCTGGGTTAATCCCCTAAGAGTTTACCCGAACACTTCTTCAAAGCTTCTTCCAGTGCTTCCTGTAAGTGCTGCTCACGCAAGCTAAGCGTAAGATCGGCGCGTGTACGTTCGATTATGCCGCGCACCAGATCGGTCTGACGACGCAGGCCGCTGGTAATGGCATCCGGGTAATCCATGGTGACCAGCACGTTGTAGATCTCGTCCATGGTGTTAAGCAGGCGCTCTGCATCTTCAGAATACCCCTGGCGCAGGATATCCAGGCATTTACGGCGCAGTTCGCCGATCGTCTCTGCCAGACCATTCAGATAAGCGGCATATTCGATGCCGAGTTCCTCAGGGGTGGGCAGGTCCAGATTGCGGATAAGTGCCACGGTCAGACTGGCTTCTGCAAATTCCTTGATGGCATCCTGGGTATAACCTGCGTAATAAATGTCGGGGTTTGAAGCCAGGTCGCGCTGGATGTTCAGTGTCAAGACCCGCGCTTCCATCAGCAAGTCTTCCGCAGTTTGTACTTCATCGCGGTGAATCGCACGGATAGTATGCGCTGAAAGACGGGTCAACTGGCGCGCCTGGATCAATGCCTGGTCGCGCACGGCAGTCCTTTGATCAAAAACGGTTTTGGCTTTGTTGATGAGGTCGTTGAATTCCTGCATGATTTTTATTTTGACTCCGGTGGTTTGGGTGGATGAACCCCTCGAAACAGATCGTCGGCAAGACGGGTATCACCCGGAATACGGATCTCTCCAAAAGCTGCCTCGTAACGTGCGATATTTTCTCCGATCGCACGATGGAGCAGTTTTGCGCTTACAGGCGATATGATGATTCTAGAGAGAACCTTAAAACGGGTTTCTGCCGGTAATAACCGGCAAAAATCCAACACGATTTCTGAGGGGGTGTGACTGATACGTGTGATGTTGCTATATACGGGCTCCAAGCCCTCCGGCAAATCAAGAGGTGGAATGTTGGCCGGATTTTGATTCGATTGGTTGGTCATCTAGCTGCCCTAGAAGGGGATATCCTCGGCGGGAGCGCTGTCCTGGTCCTCTTCCATTCCGCCCGCACCGCCTCCATCTGACTTGGCCGAGAGGAATTTCACTGTATTGGCAACCACCTCGAGTGAAGCGCGGGGTGTGCCGTCTTGTCCGGTCCAGATGCGCGGTCCGCCAGTTTTTGCATCAACAGTCATGCGGCCTTCCACCATGACCATTTTGCCTTTTTGCAGGAAGTTGTTGCAGGTTTCTGCCAGCTTCCCCCATGCAGAGACACGGAACCAAACTGTTTCCTTGACGAGTTTTCCGGATTGATCGCTGTATTGTCTGTCAGTGGCCACTGAGAAACTGGTAACTGCCTGGCCATTCGGCGTAAAACGCATTTCGGGGTCTTTCCCGAGTCGTCCAATGATGATAAGCTTCTGATACATAAATCCTCCTGTTGCCAGCACGGATGCGCTATTCTTGCCTCTTTATTTTACACGAATAATTAAAAAGCAAAGCAATCAACAAGGACTATTTATAACCTGGACATTATTCATAATCCTGCACGATCTTGCCCTTTTTTATACATAATTCCCTTTCTATTTAACGGTTTTGGATAATGTTATAATGGCAAAAGGTGAAATATGAGATCAATTCAAAAAATAACAATCGTTCTGGTGATATTTATCGGATTCGCGGCTCTGTTTCTGATGCCGCTTTTGTCCACACCGGTGAATGCGCAGATTTTTTATAATACCCCCACAGCCTCTGAAAACGGCAATATCTATTACACGGTCAAGCAGGACGAGACCTGTGACAGCATTGCCGCGATAAACGGCGTGGATGTCGGTGTGCTGCGGGACTTAAACAATCTTGATCTGGACCAGTGCCGTTTCCTGCAGATCGGACAGCAACTGCTGCTGGGCACAGTGCCAACCCCCGTCAAAACGGCGGGACCTTCTCCCACGCCTACCAGCGACCTGCCCACCCCTGAACCGATTAAAGGCTACGGCACGATCTGTGTCTATCTTTATAACGACGTGAATGGCAACGCCATTGCGGAAGATGAAGAAATCACCAACACCGGCCTGGCAGGCGGAGAGATCAGCATTACCAACAAAGCCGGTGATTTCAACAAGACCGGCACAACGCTCAACACCGGTGAAGCGGTCTGCTTCGAAGATGCTCCCGAGGGCGAATATACCATCAGCATCGCCATCCCGGATGGATATAATCCAACCGCGGGTCAAAATTATTCCATCAATCTTAAAGCCGGAGATACTTCAACGGTCAACTTCAGTGCACAGACCAGTTCCACCCCCCCCGACGAGAACAAAGAGGGGAATAATTCGGTCTTTCTGGCAGTGATCGGCGGATTGATCCTGGTAGTAGGGGTCGGCCTGGGGGTCTACGCGCGGGTGATGAATAAACGCTAAAAAAAAACCAGCCCTTGGGCTGGTTTTTTTATGCAATTGAAATGGAGGGGGTTACCCGAAACGTTCTTCTTTCCACACGTCTCCGCGGTTATGATATCCGGCCTGTTCCCAAAAACCCGGCGCGTCCTTTTCAAGGAATTCTAGGCTGCGCAGCCATTTTGCGCCCTTCCAAAAATAAGGGACGTCCAGTTCAGTCCGTTCGGGGATGGCTCCCACTACTCCGCGTAGTGGAAAGCCGTGGTCAGGGGTGATGGGAAGGCCGTCGTAATGAGTGGCCAATAAGAAATTATCTGCCAGAACTACCTCCAGCGTAAGATTGGCCGTAAAACCAAATTCGGCGTGCTGAAGTACGTAACGGGCTGATGGTTTGATCTTTAGCAGCCCCTTTTCAACCAGAGTCTTTACCGACACGCCCTCCCAGGTCGTTTCAAACTTGCTCCAGCGCGTAACACAGTGGACGTCCATGGTCAGGCGTGTTTTCGGAAGGTCATTAAACTGCTGCCAGGTGAGAACAAGAGGGGTTTCAACTTCACCCCAAATCTTAAAATCCCAGGTCACCGGATCAAACGGCGGAACCGCTCCATAATGCAAGACCGGAAATTTCTGGGTGAGAGATTGTCCGGGAGGAAGGCGTCCTTCTTTTTTATAGTGTTCTTCTTCCGCTTTACGGTTAAATTGATTCTGCATAACAATTTCCTCTTCCTGCATTATACTTTTTTGATTCAATCCGGTCAAAAAAGATACATTGTATACCAAATTAATCGGAGTATATTCACCCGATTCCTTCGATTGACGGAATTTATTGAAGTCGGTTAAAATAAAGACCACGAGGTTAACGGTATGGTTGATACACCCCTTACCATCGAACAACTGGAAAACCGTTTGCTGGCTTTACACGATGCCAGCATCGAACTCATACGTGAAATTTCCCTCGATTCGCTGCTTGAAAAGATCGGCTCGATCGCCATGGAACAGGTGAACGCCAGTTTTGCGGCTGTCGGTTTACTTGACCTGGACGGAAAACTTGAAAAGTTCATTCCCATCGGCATGACACGCGAAGAGATCGAAAAGATCGACCATTGGCCGGTCGGCGAAGGCCTGATCGGCAGCCTGATGACGTCAAAGACTTCCATACGCATTGCCGATGTCAAAACAGATCCCCGCAGCAGCGGATTTCCCCCACTGCACCCTGAAATGACCTCTTTCCTTGGGGTCCCCATTTTCCACGGACAGCAGCAACTGGGACAGCTTTATCTCACCAACAAATACACCAGCCCGGAATTCAACGAAGACGACCAGCACATCATCGAAATGCTGGCTGCCTATGCAGGCGTTTCCATCTCAAATGCCCGTTTATATAAAGACATGATGATCCGTGATCGGGTGCTGACACGCCGTAATGAGAACCTGGCCCTGCTCGATCAACTGGCGTCCACGTTGGCAACCAGCACCAGCATTGATGAGATCCTTGACCGCGGGTTAACCCAATTGATGGATTACCTGCGCCTTGAAGTCGGCGAGATTTTCCTGAAAATTGAAGACAGCAAGAACCTGCAACTCCTCATCCACCGCGGCGAGGGGATAAAAAACCTGTGGCGTCGCCCCATGTTCACGATCGGAGAGAGTACGGTCGGACGTACGGCCTTGAACGGAAACCCGGTGGTGTTGAACCTGACGGAATATGAATATGCCGACCTGAACCCCGACACCAAAGTGCAGGGCATTCACCAGTTGGCCGTCCTGCCTATGAACGGCCGTCGCGGCGTGGTGGGCGTCTTGTGCGTAGGTACCTGCCAGCCCCAGCCACTGGACGACCTTGAAGTACAATTCGTGCAGGCCATCAGTTCGTGGATGGCCACGGCCATTGAAAACGTGCACCTCAATGAAACAGGCAAACGCCTGGCGGTTTTGGAAGAACGCGACCGTTTCGGCATGGACCTGCATGACGGGATCATCCAGTCCATCTATGCGGTCGGGCTCACACTCGAGCATGCCCGCCTGTTGATGCCTGAAGACCCTCCCAAAGCCGTCAGCCGGATCGACCAGGCCATCAAAGACCTCAACCACACCATCCGCGACATCCGCGCTTACATTTTGGACCTGCGTCCACGCCAGTTGAACAACGAAAACCTGATGCAGGGCATCCAGCGTTTGGTGCAGGAATTTCGCGCCAACACGTTGATCGACGTCAACATACAAGGGTCCGAAAATGAACTGAAGACGCTGCCAGAGACGCACGCCGTGGCATTGTTCCACATTTGTCAGGAATCGCTGGCCAATATCGCCAAACACGCCAAGGCGCATCACGTGGAGATCGTGGTATGGGCCACCCAAGATCGCGCCTTACTTGAAGTCCAGGACGACGGCCGCGGATTCGACTTGAATAAGGTAAAAACGACCATCGGTCACGGCCTGTCGAACATTGAAACGCGTGCCACCAACGTGGGCGGTGCAGTGGATATCAGTTCAGATCCGGGCAAGGGCACCAGCGTGCTGGCCTGGGTTCCCATCCCACCAGAAGAATTTGAATCCCTGATCGTCGAATAGGTTCCGGTTGCCATCCATTCGGCTTTCGACTAAAATCGTCTCATGAGTTGTGACCTCCTCGGCCATGAATGGGCCGCTTCCTTATTGCAGCAGCACATTCTGCACGGTGACGTCAGGCACGCCTATCTTTTCAGCGGCGCGCCGGGCATCGGCAGACGCAGTCTGGCGTTGGCCTTCGCACAGGCCGTCAACTGCCAAAGTCCCCCGTCATCGGGCACGGCTTGCGGTGAGTGCCGCACTTGTCGCCAGATGGAGAAAATGCAGCATCCCGACTTAAGCATCATTGAGGCTGAATCTGAGGGCGGCATGATCAAAGTGGACCAGATCAGAGCGCTGCAGCGCAGCCTGTCTTTATCCCCATATGAAGCGCGCTACCGTATTGCCCTGCTGCTGAATTTCCAGCGCGCCAACCCAAACGCCCAAAACGCGCTGCTGAAAACGCTCGAAGAAGCGCCCAAACAGGTCATCTTGCTGATGACCGCCGATTCTCCCGATAATCTGCTGCCGACCATCTCTTCCCGCTGCGAGATTCTGCGCTTGAGGCCGGTTGCCATCGACAAGCTTGAATCCGCGTTGCAATCGCGCTGGAATCTGTCCGCGGAACAGGCCAGGCTGACCGCCCACCTTTCCAACGGACGTACGGGACTGGCCCTGAAAATGACCAATGAGCCGGACTTGATCGAAAAACGCGCGGCCTGGGTGGATGAACTGATCCGTCTTTTCCCCCTCAATCTCCGCGAACGCTTTTCTGCCACTGATGCGCTGGCGCGCAACCGCGACCAGCTACGCCTGGTGCTGCAGACCTGGCTGTCTTTTGGCAGGGACCTGCTGCTGACCGCCAACGAAAGCGGCGAGACCCTCACCAACCAGGACCGCAAGTCTGAGATTCAGGTGCTGGCCCACAGACTGACAGGCCCGCAGATACTCAGCCTGATGGAAGACCTGGACCATGCACTGGAACTCCTTGAAATGAACGCGAACCTGCGGTTGCTGCTTGAGAATCTAATGCTCTCCATCCCCCGTATTGCGTAACGCTATTTGATCGACGCCCTCAATTCCTTTTCAAACTGCAAAAAGCCCGCCGAATAGCGGATCTCTTCCGTCCTCGGTCGGGGAAGATCGACCTTGACCTCTTTGATGATCCTGCCGGGGCGCTGTGAAAAAACCAGCACGCGGTCAGAAAGCAGCAAGGCTTCAGAGATGGAATGAGTGACCATGATCACGGCCGTCTTTTTACTTTGCCAGATGTGCAGCAGTTCCGCCCCCATGCGGTCGCGCGTCAGGGCGTCCAGAGAACCGAAAGGTTCATCGAGCAGCAGCAGATCGGGTTGGGCGATGAAAGCGCGCGCGATAGCCACCCGCTGCGCCATTCCACCCGACAGTTCAGACGGCCAGGCCTGCGAAAAATCCTCCAGCCCGACCATGCGGATCAATTCCATCGCCCTTTCATTGATCTGATCCTTTTCCATCCCCTGTAGCTCGAGCGGCAGGGTTATATTTTGCAGTACCGTGCGCCAGGGCATCAGGTTGGCCTGTTGAAAGACTAGGCTGATACGCGGTTCTTCTTCACCGCAGGCAAAATGGAAACTGCCCACTGTTGCGCCGATCAGCCCGGCAATCAATCGTAATAATGTGCTCTTGCCACTGCCTGAAGGACCCAGCACGCACAGGAATTCCTGTTGTCCAAGCGAGAAAGAAACGTCCCGTAATGCGTGCAGGTCGCCCTCGGCGCCCCCAAAGGTCATGCCCAGGTTGTTTACTACAAGGAACGGAGCTTCAACTGATTCGTTCATTTGATAAAAACGTTGGTATAGCAATCGTTGATATTTATCTGGTTGGTGATCAACCCCATTTGGATCAGAATGCGCTCCATGTTTTCCCAGGCCTTGGGATCTGAATAGCCCGGGCGTTCTGTTTCCCATTCTTCAATCGATCGTAGCAATACCTGTTTCTGGATCTCCTGATCGGCGGAAGCCAGGTTTTCAACGTATTTTTTAGAGATCTCATAAGCCTCATCCGGGTTGTCAATCGTATATTGAATCCCTTTGAGTGTGGCGTCAACCATGCTCTTGACCAGTGTCGGGTTATTCTTGATCGTGGTTTCATTGGTTGCCAGGCCGTTCGCCACCAGATCGGTGGCATCTGATACCTTCAGCAGGTTGATCTTTTGCCCGAGGGCCTCAAGCTGGACGGGTTCGTTGGCTACATAGATGACTACAGCATCATCCCGGTCGGCCATCAGCACTTCCACCTGGTTGTAACCGATGGAATCCAGCGTCAGGTCAGACTCCGAAAGACCGGCAGAATCCAGCAGGGCGATAGCGCCGATATAATTCGCACCATAAAGCCCCGGCAGTCCCACGTTCTTGCCTTTCAGGTCTGCTACGGTGGATATACCGGAGTCAGCTTTTGAGACGATCCCCACCGGATACTGCTTGTACCAGGTAGCCACGTAAACAAGCGGCATTTGCTTGTCGCGCGCCAGCAGCACCTGTTCTCCCGAGAGGATGGCAAACTGGAGGTTTTCATTGGCAAGCAGCACGGCGTTGTCGTTCTCCATGCTGTAGTCAATTTCTACGTCAAGACCGGCATCCCGATAAAAGCCCTTTTCAATGGCAACATAGAGGGGCGCAAACTGCACGTTGGGGATGTAACCCACCGGCAGCTTGATTGTGGTCAAATCCGCCTCTGCGTTGGTACCGGAAACGGATTTTGCTCCACACCCGGAGCTGATGACGAAGACGAATAGCGCAATCCATAACAAAATCTTTTTCATGTATTCCCTCCCAAGGGATCTTAATGATGTGCGGTTTTCCAACGCGTAGAGCGTTTTTCAGCCAGCATGGCCAACCCATAAAGTACCAAAGCCATAAAAATCAATGTAAAGATTGAGACAAACACCAGAGCCGTGTCGAACTGTCCGCGGCCGACGTTGATCAGAAATCCCAGCCCCTTATCCGAACCGACAAACTCGCCCACCACTGCGCCGATCACCGAAAGGGTGGCGCCGATGCGAAGTCCGCCGAACAGAATGGGCAGCGCCGCGGGGATCTCAAGCAGGCGAAGTTTCTGCCAGCGCGTGGCGCGCATGGACTGCATCAGGTCGCGCAGGTTTTCGGGCACGCCGCGGAACCCTAAAATGGTGTTGACCAGCACCGGGAAGAATACGATCATGGCGCAGATCAGCACTTTTGAGAAAATGCCCGGTCCGAACCAGATCACCAGCAGGGGCGCGATCGCCACCAGGGGGATGGCCTGGCTGGCCACCAGATAGGGTGAAAGCAGTTTTTCGAGTACGCTTGACTTCGCCAGCAGATACCCCAAAATAGTGGCAAGACAACTGCCGATAATCAGCCCAGACAGCACCTCGTTGAAGGTGACCAGGGCGTGCTGAAGCAAGGTGCCATCTTTGAGCACCAATATAAACTTTTGCCAGACTAACAGGGGAGAGGGCAGCAAATAGGTGGGCGGATTGCCCCACTTCACCCCCAGCGCCCACACCAGCAGCGCCAGAAAAATGGAGACAACCACCAGCCAGGCGTTATGCTTCGCTAAAAAGTCAAGCGATTTTTTATTCTTTATTGCAGAATAACGTTGAAAGAAAGTTTGTGTATTCAATAAAAAAGCCTCGAAAATAATGGTTTTCGGGGCTGATAGTATTGATGCAATGTTCAACATCAAAGAATTGATCTTCTTTTATCCGGACTTTACCGTCGACTCAGGAATTTCACCTGCTCATGCGCTTACGCGCGCGTGGGTTGTCACCACCGATCGGGAATTGAGACTTGCGCCTCGCACCCTGCCCCGAAGATATGCTATTTAATTACAATTAGTATATGCCTGCCGATTTGAGATGTCAAGGAGAAAGACAGAGCAATCGCGTCACAAAAAGAAGTTTTTCTTCTACTTTTGAAAGATGATGCTATTATCCTGAGGAAAATGTAAGTTGCATATTAAAAGGTTATCATTGAAAATTGATGTTATGAATAAAAGGTCTATTAATTTTATATTTTTATAAGAGGATTAAGAAGCTTTTTTGTATATCAATAAAAAAGATGATCAATGATAAATTAAACCATCATTTTTTACCCCGGTTTTATTTAAAATATTGGGCCAATCAAAATAACAAGGTATGGGTATATTACTTTAGTCAATTAGCAAACAGTAAAAAACCCAATCCAAGGCTATGCCATATTAAGAATATTTGTTCAGAGAATTCTTTATATAAAGTAGGAGAAGATAATTCATTAGAAGATTGGGCTGATAGAAATATCGAATCTCATTGTGCTATGACTTTTAGAAAGATTTTTAAACGAGAAGTTCTCGATAGTGATGAGATTTTTTACACAAAATCTTTTTTGGCTCTATCAATGGCAAGACACCCTTTATTGAAGAAATCAAGTGAGACTATATTTAATTCGTTCACCCATCAAATAGGGCCTCAAAATCCATTAGCTCAGACTCTACTTTTAAGAATGAAAGTTAATCTTATTGAACTTGAGAAATTGCATCTTCAAATACTACATATATCTCCCGATTTATCAATAAGTTTCATTACCTCAGATGTTCCTTTTATTATTAATTGGAAAATTCTCGAAGAGGATGTTATGGGTTTTCATTATAAACACCCATCTATAAGTAGTGTTGTATATCCCATTTCTCCTACAGTAATGGTTCTGTTGTCCGAAGAAGAAACCATTATGCCTTACCTTACAATTAGTGATATTGATCAAATTACAAAAATTAATTATCAATTAATTACTTATGCAAATAATATTCTTATTGCAAATAATCCTGATTTTTTTGATCACCTACCTACTTTGACACATATTCAAAATAATCCAGATTATTGATTTAATTTTTTTTTCATACCTTATCAATATTCAAGAAGATTTCTTTAGTGAATCGGAATGTACTATTTTTATATAACCTAACATTCAAGCGGCTTCGCCGCCAACCTTTTTTCTTTCAGGCTGTATATAAAGTATGAGATCTCAAAACAATGGAAACACGTATGAATGAAACGCAAGCGATTCAACGCCTGAAGAATGGTGAAGTCGGCGCGATGGAAGAACTGGTGCAGCAATACCAGTCCAAGGCCATCCGCACCGCCTGTCTGATCACCCGGGATGAAGAGTTGGCCAGAGATGCCGCGCAGGAAGCCTTCTTGCGCGTCTACCAGCGCATCCGTCACTTCGACGAGTCCCGTCCGTTTGAACCTTACCTGCTGCGCAGTGTGGTTAATACGGCCATCAACATGGCCGAAAAACAGCGTAAAAAAGTGCCTCTGCATGAATCAGGCGATCCCGAACTTGTGGAAGCCCTGATCAGCAAAGCCGCTTCCACCGAAGACCAGGTGGTCTACCGGCAGCTGAAACAGCAGATCCTGGAGGGGCTGTCACAGCTTCCTCCGCGCGAAAGGGCCGTCATTGTGGAACGCTATTACCTTGGCTTAAGTGAAAAAGAAATGGCGGGAATGCATGAAGTGGCTCCCGGAACGGTAAAATGGCTGCTCAATTCGGCCCGCAACAGACTGCGCATCCTGATGAGATTGGAGGATGACCAATCATGAAAAATCGAACCTCTGAGCAGGTTTTAGACGAACTCGCCCGCGAGTTAACCGGACAGGACTTCAACCTTTCTTCGGGCCTGATGGCTCAAATCAGAAAGGAAGAACACAAGAAAATGAAAAGGAAAAGTTTAATGATCACGGCTGTCGCCGTGGTGCTCGGAATTACCGTTTTACTCTCCGTACCGAATGCGGCGCAGGCCGTTAAGCGCCTCTTCGGCTACCTGCCCGGAACGGGATTTGTCGAGCAGGGCGTGCCCCTGCGCATTCTGGAACAGCCGGTTAAGGTTGATATCGAGGAGTCAAAAATCATTCTTTCTCAAGCCGTGACGGATTCTGAAAATCTGCGCCTGTTCTACCAGGTGGAAAACATCCCGTATTCAGACACACTCAACGAAGATAATGAGGCTTACTGCCACGCCCTTCCCTGGGTGCGAACCGCAGACGGCCAACGACTCAATGCCAAAACCGTTACAGCCAATTTCTGGGGCAGCGGCTATTACCGTCAGCTCGAGTTTTCGGCGCTCCCGGCTGACCAGCATTCGGCCACTTTGGTACTGCCCTGCATCGAAGGCGCTTTGAAAGCAGGTTCACCCGCTGACATTGAAGTACCGATGCTCCTGGTGGATGCGCCCGAGGGGATGACAGTGTATCCCATCGTGGAACTGCCCACCCCCACGGCCAAACCGGTCGAACAACAAGAAACAAACCTGGCCGGCCAGATCTCGCTGACGGTGCAGAAATACATCCAGACGGATGACCGATTGATCCTCTTGGGCGCCGTGCAATCCGCCAACCCTGACGTCCGTCTGAGCCTGGTGGAAATCAGCGATGTGCTCCTGCTGGATGCCTCCGGCAAACCGGCAGCCCTGGCGGAAGATTACACGCTCGAAGATCCCGAAAGTGGTGAGCGGACCGCTCAAAACCTGCCCCTGACCTATGTGGTCGCAGGCGCTTATCAACCCGGAGAAGCCAGCCTGATCATCGACGGGGTCTGGGTCGAGCGCTCATCCGATGCCAGCTTCACGTTCGACCCCGGCGCCAACCCGCAGCCCGGACAGACATGGACCCTGAATAAGGAACTGCAGCTTGGAAGTCATCTTGTGACAATCAAAGACGCAGTACTGACCCCAGACGGGATGGGCTTCAGCTTCAGCCTTGAAAACGGGAAAGATATCTCCAACGTTGCCCTGACAGACCTTGAACATGCCGTTCTGGGCGGAGGCGGAGGCGGTGACGGCACCGGTTTCAATTACCGCGACGCTCTGCCTTCAGGCCCGATCACGATATCAGTATCCTTCTATTCCGAACGTATTAAAGGCCCCTGGCAGGCGCAAGTGGAACTTCCGGCCACGAACGCGACCCCCCTTCCTGATTCCTGCCTGACCCAGGCAACCTGGCAGGAAGCTCTGTTGAAAAGTTCACGAGCTCTGCCAACAACTGACGGCAGCTTAATGGTGCTGGCCGGCGCCAACGCGCCTGACTATTTCTATCGACTCTACCTGGCCGACCTGGAATCCTCCACGGCGAAAGATCTGCTCCTTTCGGACGGCGGTTCGCTTTCTCCAGACCAAAAGACCCTGGTGGCTGCCACGGACGAAGGCATGAAGTTTTACGATTTGACCACCGGCGCGGTTACGCCCATCAGCGGCTCAGACCGCCGCGACCGGGAACCGATCTGGTCGCCTGACGGCTCCACTATCGCTTATACGCGCGGTCCCGCAACCGGGCTGATCGGCGCTGCCGGTCCGCACGAGGTCTGGCTGATGGACGCGGATGGAACGAACCAGAGGGCGCTGGTGTCTGACAATCAGGGCAACTTCGCCCAGGCCTGGACGCCCGACAGCAAGACCCTGCTCTATACCTCCAGAATCGCGGATGGAGCGCTGCTGATCAGCATTGACCCCAAAACCGGTGAAGCGAACTTGCTGACGCAGTTCAACTATCAAAATGCCGGTGTGGCCGTCTCTCCGGACGGCAAGCAGATGGCTTACGAAGCCATGCTGCCGGGTGAAAAATACGGCGTGTACGTCTCCGATCTGGACGGCGGAAACGCCCGTCTGATCGCCAACGCCGACCCCATCGTGGTGACCGGTCCGCAATGGAGCCCCGACGGCCAATGGCTGGCTGTGACCGTCTACGACGCCTCGATTAACGAGAACTCAAGCTCACTGGCGTTGGTCAACCTTGCAACCTGCGAGATCACACCCATGCTCGACCTGCACGGCCACGTCGTTTCGTGGAGATAAAAGGTTAAAAAACGCTGTCAAGGTTTTAAACCTTGACAGCGTTGCATTCAAAAAGTTGGAGATTAACAAAAACGTTGGCAAGGTTTAAAACCTTGCCAACGTTAAATTTACTGTAAGGGATGGTTCTGAACCCTCCCCTACTTTATTCTTTATGCAGGTATTGGTTCAGGCTTTTCGGCCTCTTCGGTTTTCTTGACCGCTTTTTTCTTCTTGCCGCGTTTGAGCACGATTTCCTTGTCCTTGTTCAGATCCACCAAAATTGTGTCGCCGTCGTTGAACTCGTGCGAAAGCACGGCGTCCGAGAGGCGGTCCTCAACCTTATCCTGCAGCACGCGGCGCAGCGGACGCGCGCCCATCTCGGGATTGAAACCTTCGGTCGCCAGATACTCCAGGGCTCCTTCTGAAGCCGTCAGATTGATATTATGGTCGCGCATGCGCTCACCAACTTTGTCGAGTTCCACGTTGACGATCTGGCGGATGTGTTCCTGGTTGAGCGGGTGGAAAACGATCACGCCGTCCAGGCGGTTGATGAACTCGGGCCTGAAGACCTTCTTGAGCGAGTCAAGCAGCTTCTTGCGCATATCGTCATAATTACGGCTCTCCTCTTCCCTCTGGTCCTTGTTGAGGTTGAAGCCCAGTGAGCCTTGTTTCTTGATCATTTCCGCGCCGATGTTGGAGGTCATCACGATGATGGCGTTGCGGAAGTCCACCTTGTGCCCGCGGGCGTCGGTGAGCTGGCCCTCCTCCATGATCTGCAGCAGCATGTTATGCACTTCAGGGTGCGCTTTTTCGATCTCGTCAAAGACCACAATGGAATACGGGCGTCGGCGGATGGCTTCTGTGAGCTGTCCGGCTTCGTCAAAGCCGACGTATCCCGGAGGAGCGCCCACCAGCCTGCTGACGTTATGACGTTCCATGAATTCGGACATGTCGATCTGAATCAGCGATTCTTCGCTGCCGAAGAGGAACATGGCCAGGGCCTTGGTGAGGGCGGTCTTGCCCACACCGGTGGGTCCGAGGAACATGAACGAACCGATCGGCCTGCGCGGATCTTTCAACCCGGCGCGTCCACGGCGCACGGCCTTTGAGATGGTCTCAATGGCCTCGTCCTGTCCGACGATGATCTTGCGCATTTCCTCTTCCATCTGCAGCAGGCGTTCCGATTCTTCGGTGGCCAGTTGCATGATGGGAACGCCCGTCCACATCGAAACGAGTTCCGCGATATCTTCGTGAGTGACCACGGGGCTATTGGAACGGTCCCAGCCTGTGCGCAGTTTTTCGATCTGTGCCTTGAGACCGGATTCTTTGTCTGAAAGTTCGGCGGCATCGTCATTGCGTCCGCTTTGCACCGCAGCGGTGCGGTCCGCGCGGATACCGCGCAGCTGCGTCATTAAGTCCTTAAAGGTCTGGGCCGCCGGGCTCTTATACATGCGCACGCGTGAAGAAGCTTCGTCGATCAGGTCAATGGCTTTGTCGGGCAAAAAGCGTTCGGTCACGTAGCGTGAAGAAAGGTTGGCCGCGGCTTCAAGCGCCTCGTCGGAGATAACCAGACGGTGATGCTCCTCGTAGGCCTTGCGGATGCCTTTGAGAATTTGAATGGTTTCATCGATGGTGGGTTCAACCACCACCACGGGTTGAAAACGTCGTTCAAGCGCCGCGTCGGTCTCGATGTGCTTGCGGTATTCATCAAGGGTTGTGGCGCCCACCACCTGCAGTTCACCGCGCGACAGGGCGGGCTTGAGGATGTTGGCGGCGTCCACGGTGGAGCCGGCCGAACCTGCGCCTACCAGCATGTGCAGTTCATCAATGAACAAAATGGATTTGGATGCCTTGAGTTCATCAATGACGCGTTTGAGTCGTTCCTCGAATTGTCCGCGATACATAGTGCCTGCCACCAGAGAACCCACGTCCAGCTGCAGTACGCGCTTGCCAATCAACGGCGCGGGTACGTCGCCTTCCACGATGCGCTGGGCCAGGCCTTCCACGATGGCGGTCTTGCCAACGCCGGGTTCGCCGATCAGGGCGGGGTTGTTCTTGTTGCGGCGCGCCAGGATCTGGATAAGACGTTCGATCTCCTTCTGTCGTCCGATAACGGGGTCCAGCTTGCCTTCTTCAGCCAGGGTGGTGAGATCAACTGCCAGTTGATCCACCAGGGGGGTCTTGGCTTCTTTTTTGTCTTCCTTGCGCCCCAGGGGGGCTGAACCGGCGGTGGCCGGTGAATTGGTGGCTTCTTCCATGGCACGGCGTACCTGACGGCGCACCTGTTCAGGGGTGACACCCAGTTTCTTTAAAACCTCGATCGCCATGCCCTCGGTGGAGCGGCTTAAGGCCATCAAGAGATGTTCCGTGCCGATGAACTGATGTCCGAGCATGCGGGCTTCTTCGATGGAATATTCCAATACCTGCTGGGTACCTTTTGAAAGTTCGATCGCGCTGGTTTCCTTCAGTCCGATGCCGGTGAGGCGTTCCACCATTTCGCGCACACGGTCCGCTTCAAGGCCTAATTCCCGTAAAGCGTGGCTGGCAACGCCGCCGTCCTCTTCGATCAGGCCGACCAACAGGTGCTCTGTATCAATTGTGGCGTGCCGGAGCCTTTCGGCCTCCTGGTGTGCAAGCGCCAAAACACGGCGCGCTCTTTGAGTAAATCTTTCCATTCCTGCCACAGGGTAATCCTCCTGATTAATCGTAACTTTCTACCGTTAATAATAGAAAGGCTCATATTATATGCGGTTTACCGCTTCTTTTCCAATTTGATTGTACCAGTTTCGAATAACTTTATCGATACTGTCGGGTTATTGTAAAGAATAATTATTAGAAGAGGATAAGAAAAAGGGATTTTACAAATCCATTTCGTATATGCTATGCTGATTGTGCCATCAAATCACCTTTTCCTAGCTATTTTAGTGGCTTGAACAATCACTATTCTCGCTGGACAGGTGATTTGTGGTTTGCAATCTTCTATCCCCTTCTCTTACAGTCGATAGCTTTCAATATTTAAAATACACGGGCGATCATAAGATCGCCCGTTAGAAGAGGGAAAGAGATTATTACGCGCTCCGCTGCGTCAGGTATTCGATCATCGCGGTCAGCAGCTCGGGGTTCAACATGCTGCCTCTGCCGCCGCGTCCGGTGCCGTCGCCCGGATCCATGGTCTGGCTGTCACCTGAAGGAGCATTCCCGCCGCCGTCCGGAGGCGTTCCGCCGTCTGAGGGAGGATTGCCGCCACCATCAGGAGGAGTGGAACCATCCGCAGGTCCTCCCCCGCCTCCGTTGGGGCCGCCGCCTTGCGGCTGATCCCCATCCCCGGTCTGGGTTTGAACATCCACGGTGATCCCAAGTTCCTCCATCAGGGTTTGCAGACTGTCTTGATCGATTTGCATGGCTTCGATGGCTGAGATCTGTTCCGCGGTCATGGCCGATCGGATCTCGTCAAGTAATTCATTAACCTGGCTTTGGTTATCGTCCACGTTTTCCTCCGCTGCAACAGGGGTTTCCTGAGCCGGGTCTACGTTCCCGCCGGGGCTTGGAGCGGGACTCATATTCGCGGTCAGGGTCTGATAATTCGTCCAGAGCGGCAGTAAAGCGGATGCCTGCTCCACGGTAATTTCCTGGTCGGTTCCTTGCAGTTTGATTGTGCCGATAAGAAGCTGCTGGGCGTCCAAATTGGAAGCGTCAACAGTTTGTGCAACCGGTTCGGCTGGCGCCGCGACTTCTGTTTCTTGAACTGCCGGCTGGGCTGCCTCGACAACCTGAGTTTCAGCGGCCGTACTCTGGCAGGCAGAGAGCAGGATCATGATACAAACAAGAACGGGGATTAAAGACTTCTTTACAATAGTTTTCACGTAATGAGTTCTCCTTTCATACACACGCAGTTTAAAGCCCGGCGTTGTGAAAACACTGTGAGAAAACTGAGAAAAGGCTGAGAGGATTATGGAGAAGTGTCGTTACTTTACCCTGCAGTATTCTTTTTGGTTTAAAGCAATAAAAAAACCAACGCATTTCTCAACACGTTGGTTGTATTAATTGAAACATACAGCATGATTGCTTCCAATTTTTTACACTTAAGAAGCTTTTCAGTTATTGGCTTTTGGAAACTTTTTCCCCTCATAATTCTCAAAAATGCTGCGCAGCTCATCAGAAACCGGAACGGAAGTCTTGGTGCGGTAATCATAGGCCACCATTACAGTTTCGATCCTGGCGTGAATCACGCTTTCATCCTGGCTGGTGATGACGGTGCCGATGACAAGACTCTTGTTGCCGATGCTGTCCACACCGGTAGAGACATTCACCGATACGCCCGGATCAATGGGCACAAGATAACGGCAATGTACGTCCGCCACGATCAGGGGCAGGTCCCAAAAGGACTTGCCATCAAACAAACCCAGTTCCATCAGGTAGGCAAAACGGGCTTGTTCAGAATAAGTAAGGAAACGCGTGTTGTTGACGTGCCACTGCGGGTCGAGGTCACCGTAGCGGACGGAGACAGGATAATTAAATCGATAGGGAGTCATGCAGAAATTATACCCTGCGCAGCTTTTATTGATATGACAGAAATGAGTATGATTGTCACTTGGATTTCCTCGAAAAATCTTTGAAAATGGGGGTAAAATAGAGACAAATTTTACCAAAAGAGGAATAAATCAATGCAGATCACCAGACAAGCCGACTATGCCGTTCGGGCGATGCTTTATCTTGCCAAGATGGAGCCGTCTCAACGCGCAGCCACAAGTGAGATCGCCGAAGTTCAAAAAATCCCTCCCTCCTTCCTGGCCAAGATCATTTCCCAGCTTTCCATTGCGGGATTGATCCATACCTCACGAGGAGCCAGAGGTGGAGTTCTGCTTTCAAGACCGGCTACAGCTATCTCATTACTTGAGGTTGTTGAAGCCATTGACGGCCCCATCTCATTAAATGAATGTACGCTCACCCCAGATATCTGTGAATTCTCTGACGACTGCCCCATGCACAAGATTTGGTGTGAAACGCAAAACGATCTGGTCAAGAAATTAAGAGAAACCACTTTTGGTAGTTTGATCGCCTGATCTTTCAATTTCTTTCGTGATCTGTTTGAATTTCATAACATTTGTTTATTAGGACAGAATCCTTTGTCCGCCTCCCTTTAAGGGGAGGTTTCTTTTATGGTTTTTGATCGAGGCCTGAATTGAAGTCTTCATTGAACCTGTCTCTTGGTGCCTTCACCTACGCCCGTCTGGTGGTGAATACCGCCCAGCGAATGATCTATCCATTCCTGGCCATCTTCGCGGGCGGCCTGGGCGTGGAAGTCAGCGTGATCTCACTGGCCCTGGCCGTCTCGATGACCACCAGCGCCATGGGACCCTTTTTGGCGCCCATCGCCGATCGCCGCGGACGCAAAACCGGCATGTTGATCGGTATGGCCATCTTTATGGTTGGCATGCTGGCGGCCAGCATCTTCCCCTCCCTGGTAACTTTTTTCATTGCCATCATTATGGGCACACTGGGCAACAACGTGCTGCTGCCCCCCATCCAGGCATACCTGGGTGATCATACGCCTTATGAGAAACGCGGTTTCTATTTGGCATTCATCGAACTTTCCTGGGCATTGTCATTCATCCTTCTTGTTCCTCTGGCCGGATTGATCCTCGAGCATGCGCTCTGGAATGGGCCCTTTATATTTCTTGCCGTTACCGGTGCCGTTGGGACCCTGCTGATCTGGTGGATTGTACCCAACGATCCCCCTATCCACAACGAACCGATCGCCGTGTTGAGTGACATCAAGAAAGTCTTCGCCTATACCCCTGCGGTTATCGCCATGCTGATGGGACTGACCTTTATCATCGGAAATGAAATGGTCAACGTGATGTTTGGCGTATGGATGCAGGAAGCTCACGGACTCCAGGTCGCCGCGCTCGGACTGGCTTCGATGATCATCGGTTTTTCAGAATTAGGCGGAGAAGGCATTGCCGCCTTCCTTGCGGATCGCATCGGCAAGGAACGGTCCATTGCCGTCGGGTTCATTGCCAACGGATTAGGTGTGATCGCCCTGCCGCTGCTTGGAAAATCACAGGTGGGCGCATTCATCTGGCTGGTGATCTTTTACATGACCTTTGAAATTGCCATCATCAGCACACTTCCTCTCATGACCGAGGTAATGCCCAAAGCGCGCGCCACCATGATGGCCCTCTTCATCGCAGCGCTTTCACTCGGCCGCGCCATCGGAGATGTTATTGGCCCGCAGTTATACACAGGCGGCATGTGGATAAACGCGCTGGCCTGCTTTGTTTTGAATATTCTCGCCGTCTTTTTATTGACCCGAATAAAGCTACCTTCGCAAAAAGAACGAGAATCGCTGCCCTGAACTTGATTTGCTTTCTATAAAATAGACCCCTCTTCGGAATAAACGAAAGAGGGGTCTGAATTTATAGTGTATTGGCTTTAGATTTCGTTTTGTTCTGCCTGATCAGAAATGGCATTTGAAAACTGACTTTCCTTCAACCTGAACTGCGAAACCACTGACTTGAGCATCTGTGCCATTTCAGTCAATGTTCCGGCCGCGGCCGTTACCTCTTCAACCTGGGCGGTCATTTCTTCGGTACCCGCGCTGACCTCCTCGATCGCCGCGCTGTTCTCTTCGCTCACGCTCGCGATGCTCTCGATGGCCTGGGTCACTTCGCCTGAGTTGGCCGCCATTTGTTCGGTGGAGGCTGTATTCTCTTCAACCACCGCCGAGACTGAATCCACGGCCGTGACCAGTTCAACTGAGGCGGTCTGCATTCTCGCGCTGGCTTCAGCCGCGAGAGACGCCTGTGTGTTTACCGCCTCGGCTGCGGTGAGGATCTCGGACAGTGCCTGTCCGGCTTCGTTCGCACTGAGAACACCGCGTTCAACCTCTTTCGAGCCTTCTTCCATGGCCTTTACGGCTTCAGATACGGTGTTCAAGATTCCGTTGATCAGGCCTCCGATCTCCTTCGTCGCCAGAGATGAGCGTTCGGCCAGCTTCCTGACCTCATCGGCAACCACCGCAAAACCTTTGCCGTGTTCCCCTGCCCGCGCCGCTTCAATGGCGGCATTCAAGGCCAGCAGATTGGTTTGCGAGGCAATATCCTCAATGGTTGCCACAATGGCGCCGATCTCTTCCGAGCGTTTGCCCATCTCCTGGACCTTCTCGGCGGAGACCCCCACCTTTTCTTTGATGCTCTGCATTCCAGACAGGGTTTGCTCCACCGTCTGCGCGCCTTTGCGGGCTGCCTCGGCTGCCTGGGCAGAATCGGTGGTTACGGCCTCAGCGTTGCCCGCCACCTGCTGAATGGCTGTGCTGATCTGGTCGGTCACCTCTGATGCCTTGGTCACCGCCAGGCTTTGTTCCTGTGCGCCCTTGGCAACACCTTCGATAGCCTGTGACATCTGCTCCACCGAGCTGGCCGTCTTGGTGATCGACGCGGCTTGTTCTGTGGTGCCCTTGGCCACCTGCTGGATGGTGGTGGCAATCTGCGTGGTTGCTTGCCCCGCCTGGTTGGCTGCCATGGAGAGCTGATTCGCTGCTGAATCCAGATTATTCGCGTTTTGCGCGACATTTCCGACCGTTTCGTTGAGCCGCTGAATCATAATGGAAAACGCATTGCCCAATTCATCTTCATCAGACAAAGGCTGGACGTCGCCCGTCAGGTCACCATCGGCAATCTGTCGGGCCGTCTCGGCCATCGCTGACTGATATTCAATGATCTGCTGGAAGGATTTCGCCAGGACGGCAATTTCATCTCGTCCTTTTCCAGTCACATTTTGATGCAGATTTCCTTCCGCCAATTTACCTGCGACGTCCGACATCTCGCGTATAGACCGCGCAATCGATCGGGTTACAAAGAAGACGATCAAAACTATGATCGCACTAATGACAACAACCAGAATAATTGAAACCGTCAACACATTTTGAACTTGTGCCATGGCCTCGTTATAACTTTGCTCGATCACCAAGCCCCAGCGGAGTTCAGGGATCCAGACATAAGAACCCAATACCTTCTCTCCGGCATAGTTGATATATTCTGCCGTTCCGCTGTTTCCTTCTGCGATTTGCTGGCTGGCATAAGTGTCCATTTGATAATTTAGGACTGCTGTTTCTTCAACCAGTCCCTGATTGATCAGGACCTGCTCATATTTCGGGGTTGTGATCATTGTGCCGTCTTGTTTGATCAAATATGCTTCGCCGGTTTCGCCAAGCTTAATATTGGATAATAGTTCTGCAATTGTATTGATCGGCAAATTTCCAATAATGACGCCAACTATTTTCCCGTTCGATTTTACGGGGACAGCGTTGACGATGATCACATTTCCGGTACCGCGTGAAATAGCTGCGTCGGCAACATATTCATTGCCCGACATTCCTTCTTTAAAGTATGGGCGATCCTTAACGTCGATTGTTGCATTGTCTGTGTTAATCGTTGTGGTTCCCGTGCTATCAACAAGGGCAAAGGTTTCAACATACCCCCATAAATCTCTATAGTCATACAATGTTTGCGTTGCTTTTTCGCTGTCAAATTCCTGGATCTCGCTATAGGTTGCCAGAGTCTTGACATTGGTCATACGCTCTTGTTCCCACTGTGTGATGAAGTTTGTTTCATCTGTCGCGATTTGTGAGAAACGCGTCATAATTTCATTTTTAGATTCTTTACTTGTCTGAATTAATGAGTATGTCTGGAGAATAACGATTGGAATTAGCGTGATTGCAAGGACAATTAGTAATAATCTGGCCTGCAAAGAATGTCTAAATTTTATTGAACCGGATAATAGCCCAGTTTTGTTCATACTTATAGTCTCCTGATAAATATTGATATGCCCTTAAAAAGTAATAGGTGAAAAAGCTGCTTATAAAATTATTACTTGTGACCAATAAATAAGCTATAAACTATCGGTAAACTGGAAGTAAAATGCAATCTTTTTTTTTCATCACGTGACCTTCAGGTATACTTGATTGTGTAATTTCTCTTCAGATCAAGTTGAGGGTTTATGCTAATCCATTCTGCATCACAACTGATCACCCTGGCAGGAGGCCCCCAGCGCGGACGTGAACTCGGACGGTTGGGCGTCATCCCCAACGGCGCCGTTCTGATCCGCGACGGACTGATCCTGGAAACAGGCCCCACGCTCGACATGCTCAACAAGTATCCAGACGAACCGCGCCTGGATGCCGAAAACAAGGCCGTGCTGCCCGGTTTCGTGGACCCGCACACCCATCTCGTATGGGCCGGCGACCGCGCCGTGGAGTTCGAGATGCGTCTTCAAGGCAAGACCTACATGGAAATTATGTCTGCCGGAGGGGGCATTGCCGCCACCGTAAGAGAAACCCGTGCCGCGGAATATGAATCCCTGCTGCAGCAAACCCGCGAACGCGCCCGGCGCATGTTTAAACACGGCACCACCACCGCCGAAGCCAAGACCGGTTACGGCCTGGAATTGGATAGTGAACTTGCTCAAATGGAAGTTTTACAACGGCTTGATCGCGAAGGTCCGCTCGAAATTGCGCCGACATTTCTGGCCGCCCATGCCATCCCGGCGGAATATGCCGGCCGGGAGGATGAATATACCAACCTGATCTGTGAGCAAATGCTGCCCGCCCTGAAAAGCTTCTGGGACGCCAAAGCAGGCGGCAAAGCGCTTCCATTTGTGGATGTTTTCTGCGAAAGAGGCGCCTTCAACCTCGACCAGACCCGACAAATTCTGACCGCTGCCAAAGAGATGGGCTTTCCGCTCAAGGCCCACGTGGACGAATTCGAGAACCTGGGCGGAGCCACCCTGGCCTGTGAATTGGCCGCCGTCTCGGTTGATCACGTCGTCAAGACCTCGTCTGAAGAGATCCTCATGCTGGGCAAATCGGATACCGTTGTGGTCTCGCTACCCTGCACGCCCTTTGGTCTGGCCGAAGCCCATTACACCCCCGCCAGGGACATGCTCGCCGCGGATGTCATCCTGGCGCTTGCTACGGACCTCAACCCCGGCACTGCCTGGTGTGAAAGCATGCAGTTCGTCATGGCACTGGCCTGCCGCGCTCTCAAATTGACCCCCGCGCAGGCGCTGGCTGCTGTCACCATCAACGCCGCCTGTGCCATCGGCAGAGAGGATCTGGTTGGCTCACTTGAAGCTGGAAAACAAGCCGACCTGCTCATTCTGTCCGTCGAAGATTACCGCCACCTGGCCTATCGTTTTGGAGGCAATTTGGTGGATACGGTCATTAAAAAAGGTCTCGTTTATTCTGATTTTTAATTATTTCTAGAAAATATTCCAAGGAGCAGGATGTTATCTCTCGACAATGCCCGTGCGTGGTATCAAAACGTGGATGCCGTGCACGATTTTTCTCACATTGAACGCGTCTACCGTATGTCGGAGCGCCTGGCTCTGGCCGAGGGCGCCGACCTTGAAATTGTGCATGCCGCCGCCCTCCTGCACGACGCGGACGGCACCGCGCCCGGCAGTGAGGCGCGCAAAGAGCATCACCTGCGTTCCGCCGAATTCGCTGCCCGTATCTTAACAGAGGAAGGCTGGCCGGAGGAACGTATTAAAGCTGTCCAGCACTGCATCCGCGCCCACCGCTTCAGGGGAGACGCCGAACCGCCCGAGACCATCGAAGCCAAGTGCATTTTCGACGCCGATAAACTGGACGTGCTGGGCGCCATCGGCGCCGTGCGCGTGGTGGTCTACGCCGCCCTGGCGGGCACCCCCTTCTACGCGCAGCCCTCGCAGCAGTTCATTGAAACAGGCAAAGAAATTGAAGGAGAACTGCACAGCGCCTATCACGAACACCTTTTTAAACTGAAAAAGATCGAATCGAAGTTGTTTACACAGACCGCCAGAGAACTCGCCCGTGGGCGCGGCCAATATCTGGACGGCTTTTTTGAGCAGCTCATCGCAGAGATCAACGGAGAACGTTAATGGAACCTACGCTTCAGCAAGTCATCGCCTGGGCCAAAGCCGCCGGCAAGATCGCCCGGGACGCATTCAACAACGAACATACCATCGCCCTCAAAGGTCCCACCGACCTGGTCACCGAAGTGGATCACGCCTGTGAGAAGCTCATCCTGGATGGCATCCTGACCAACTTCCCCGGTCACGCCGTCGTCACCGAAGAGACTGGAAAGATCGAGGGCAGCGCAGATCACTGCTGGTACATCGATCCGCTGGACGGCACCATCAATTACAGCCACCGCGTCCCCATCTATTCCATTTCAATAGCCTATCAACGCGAAGGCCGCCTGCAGATGGGCGTGGTCTACGACCCCTCGCGTGACGAATGTTTCAGCGCTGAATATGGAAAGGGAGCCTGGCTGAACGACCAGCCCGCGCGCGTTTCACACAGCGACAACCTGCAGCGCAGTCTGCTGGTCACCGGCCTGCCGCACAACGAATCCGACCCGGCCAAATTGGAACGGCGTGTACAGCTTTTCGGACGTCTGACCAACATCAGCCAAGGCGTCCGCCGTCTGGGCTCTGCTGCCATTGACATGTGCTACGTGGCCTGCGGCCGCTTTGACGGCTACTGGGAAGAAAAGATCAACCCCTGGGACATTGCCGCCGGGTCCCTCATCTGCCAGGAAGCCGGAGCCACCATCACCGACCTGCACGGCGCACCCGACTTCTTCAAACCGCCCTACGGCCTGGTAACCTCCGCGCCGGGGATATATGCAGAGCTAATGAACAACTTAAATCAAAGAAAATAAATCCCCTTCGTAGTGTGTTTCGAAGAAACAATTTCCTCCAACAAAAGAGCTTACTTTTTATATCTCTATAGCCCTCTACAGCCCCTCTCCATCTGGGATGGAGAGGGGTTTGGGGTGAGGTACTTTAACGCAATAAACCGCAATTCTAATACCCCTTATGTTAATCAAATCTTCAAGTCGTTCCGATACTCGTGTCTTGCCCGGTGTATAATTTTTCAACGGCTGTCTGAAGCCGCACCTATTAATGATTCGAGAGGAATCTCATGACCAATTCTGAACCTGCAACCCAAAAACGCTGGAGCCTGACCGACCTTTATGAAACCAACAAGGATTTTGAAAAGGACTTCAAGGCCATTGTGAAACACGCCGCGGACTTCGAAGACTTCCGCACCGCACTGAAAAACGACATCATCCCCGCGGACTTCCTCACCGCCGTCAAGGCGCTCGAAGAGATCGCCCGGCTGGCTCACCGCCTGGGCAGTTATGCCGGTCTGCTCTTCGCCGAAGACACGCAGAACCAGTCCGCCATGGTGCTGGTCGCGCGAACCGAACAGCTTTCCGCCGAGATCGGCAACCGCACCCTCTTCTTCAATCTGTGGTGGAAGGACCTGCCGGACGCCGACGCGCAGCGCCTGATGGAAAGCGCCGGCGATTACCGCTACTGGCTCGAAGAGATGCGCCATTTCAAACCGCATACCCTCACTGAACCCGAGGAAAAGATCATCAACACCAAGAACGTCACCGGCGTCAACGCGCTCACAAATCTCTATGATTCCATGACCAACCGCTACGTCTTCAAACTTGAGATCGACGGACAGGTCAAAGAAATGACCCGCGGCGAGCTGATGACCCTGGTGCGCGACGCCGACCCGGACCTGCGCGCCCGCGCTTATCAGGAACTCTACCGCGTCTACGGCGCGGACGGCGACATCCTCGGGCAGATATATCAAACGATTGTCCGCGACTGGCGCAACGAGGAAGTCACTTTACGCCATCACAAGTCGCCCATGTCCGCCCGTAACCTGGCCAACGACCTCCCGGACGAGGTGATCGACCTGCTGCTCAAGGTGGCTGAAAAGAACACCCACGTCTTTAAGCGCTTCTTCAAACTCAAAGCCCAATTGCTGGGAATGAAGAAACTGCGCCGTTATGATATCTACGCCCCCCTGGCCAAATCGGACAAGTCCTACGCCTACGAGAAGGCCTACGCCAAGGTGATGGAGTCCTTCACTGCTTTCGACCCGCGCTTCGCTGAACTGGCCGAACGCGTGTTTAATAAGGATCACTGTGACGCCGAGGTGCGCAAGGGCAAACGCAGCGGCGCTTTCTGCGCCACCGTCCTGCCCGAGATGACCCCATGGGTACTGCTCAATTATCAGGGACGCAGCGACGACGTCGCCACCATGGCCCACGAACTCGGACACGCCATCCACTCCATGCTGGCGGAGGGACATTCCGTGTTCACCCAGCACGCCTGCCTGCCCCTGGCCGAGACGGCCTCCACCTTCGCCGAGATGATGCTGGTGGATCGCCTGCTCGCGGAAGAGACTGACGAGGCCGTACGCCGAGACCTGCTCTTCAAACAAATGGACGACGCCTACGCTACCATCATGCGCCAGGCCTTCTTTGCCATGTTCGAGAAACAGGCGCATCAGATGATCGCCGACGGTGCCTCCGTGGACGAGCTTTCCGCTGCCTACATGAAGAACCTCAAGACTCAGTTCGGCAGCGCTGTGGAGGTGCCCGACGAATTCAAATGGGAATGGGTCTCCATCCCCCACATCTACCAGGTGCCCTTCTATGTGTATGCCTACGCCTTCGGACAACTGCTGGTGCTGTCACTCTACCAGCGCTACAAATCCGAGGGGGAGGCCTTCAAGCCCAAGTACATCAAACTGCTCTCCGCGGGCGGCTCCGAAGCGCCCATGCAGGTGCTGGCCGAGGCCGGCGTGGACGTAAGCAAAGCCTCTTTCTGGCAGGGCGGCTTCGACGTGCTCAGCAGCCTGGTCAACCAATTGGAAGAGATCACCAAATAGCAATAAAGAATCCCCGGAATCTGCTTATAGATTCCGGGGATATGCCCTTAATATCTCAGTAACAACCAATCCCCGAAATTTGGTTCAGAATTTCGGGGATATGCTTTTAACTATCAAGCCCCAAGATCGGCATTTGATCAAATAACTTTTTTGGAATTCCCGGATTTTGTTACTGAAATCCGGGTATATTCAAATAATTACTTTTCTTCCCGCTTCAGAAACGCCATGATCCTGCCCGCCTGCTGTGTATCCGGGTGCGCCGGGCCGAGCGTCTTAGTCAGGATGTCCAGCGCGCGCTGCTGATGCTCCCTCGCGCCGGACATATTCCCTTCCTCTTTGAGGATATAAGACAGGTTGCTCAACGTGGCCGCCGTTTTGGGATGATCTTCCCCCAGCGATTTTCGGTTCATCTCCAGCACTTCCGTGTAGATGCGCTTCGCTCCCTGCAGATCGCCCATGTCGATCAACACGTATCCCACGTTGCCCAGCGAAACGGCCGTGTCGGGGTGCCTCTCGCCGAGCATCTGGCGGTTGATCTCCAAAGCCTGCTCGTAATACGCTTTCGCACCCTTTAGGTCCCCCGTATCCTGCAAAAACATCCCCATGTTGTTCATGCAAATTGCCGTGTAGGGATGCATATCCCCCAGGGTCTTGCGGTTGATCTCAATCGCCTTTTCAAAATAAATCCTGGCCGTTTCGAGATTCCCCAATTTCTTCAGCAGTTCGGCCAGGTTATTGTAACTGCGCGCCGTATCGGGATGCTCCTCGCCAAAAAGCTCCAGGTTGATGGACAAAGCTTCTTCGAAAAAAGGTTTGGCCTCTCCCAGTTCGCCCAGCCCTTGCAGCAGGTGCCCCATGTTATTCAGGCTGCTGGCCGTATCAGTGTGGCGTTCGCCTAAAACCTTCCTGCGCGCGGACAGCGCGCGCTCGTAATACTCCCTGGCTTCCAGCGGATTCCCCATGGCCTGCAGGATGTAGCCCAGGTTGTTCAGGTTGGTGGCTGTCTCGGGGTGTTCCTCCCCCAGCGCCGCCAGGTTGATCGCCAGCGCCTTTTCGTAGCAGGCCTTCGCCCCCGCGTAATCGCCGCACTTGTCCAGCACCACGCCCAGCAGGTTTTCCATCTGCGCGGTTTCGGGATGCTCCTCGCCAAAGGTTCGCCGGCTGAACGCTACGGCTTCTTCCAGGTAAGGCCGCGCTCCCGGCAGGTCCCCCGCGCTTTGGAAAATCGACTGGATCAAAACAAGCGCCTCAAAAATGCCTTCCGGCTCAACGGACTTGTAAAAGGCATTCAGGCAGGTCTCGGCCAGGTCGAGCGCCTCGTTGTAGCGGTCAGCGTCCATCCATTGCTGCGCACGTTCAAGCTTTTCGAATGCTTCTTGCGGGGTCATTTTCTCCGCGTCGTGGAAGGCAGGCATGGTTGGGATTCCCTTGTTTTCTCAATAACTGTTGGAACTCAATATAGTTAGTAAATCTGCTCTTTATGTACGATCTCCATCCGCCTGATTACTGATTACTTTTTACTGAGTTCTTCTTTACACATCTCAAGATTCCGCCATACGAGCTTCGTGTCCGGGTGCTCTACCCCAAGCTTCTTTTCCAGGATCGCCAGCGCCTGCTCGTAGTACGGCTTCGCCCCGTTCAGGTCTCCCATAGCCTGTAGCAATGTCCCCAGGTTGTTCAGGCTTCCCGCCGTGTCCGGGTGTTCCTCTCCTAAAACCTTCTTGCGGATTTCAAGTGCGGTCAAAAAAAAAGATTTTGCTTTTAAATTTTCTCCTTGCTCTCGTAATAACTCCCCCTTGTTATTCAAACTTGTTGCTGTGTAATAATGTTCATCACCAAAAATTTTTTTATTAATACATAGAGCCATTTCGTTGTATTTTTTTGCAGTGAAAAAATCTTTTTTGGCTTTATAAATTAACCCTAAATTTTCAAAACAACATGCGGTAAGGGGATGTTCTTCACCAAATTCTTTGCTTCGGATTTTAATTGCATTGAGTATGTTTTGCTCTGCTAGGTCTAGACAACCTTTTTTATACATTAGTATGCCAATATTATTAATGCTTGTAGCTGTATCCGGATGATTTTCACCCAATTGTTTTTTTCTTATATCTAATGCCTGATTTATATATTTCTCTGCGGTAGAATAATCCCCAAAAAGTAAGTTTAATTCACCAATACAATCTAAGGTTGTTGCTGTATCAGGATGTTTTTCTCCTAAAACCTCTTTTCTAATAATTAGTGCTTGTTTGTAGTTTTTTTCAGCTTCTTTTAAATTTCCACTCGTTCGAAGCAACGTTCCATAACTATTATAACTTTTTGCTATAAGAGGGTGATTTTCATAAAAATATTTTTTTCTAATTTTAATTGCCAGTTCATAATACTTTTTTGCTTCTCTCAGATTTCCTATATCTTTTAATAATCCTCCTAAGTTAATATATCCTTTTGCAACGGATGTGTGTTCTTCTCCATATATTTTTTTTCTAATTAACAAAGATTGCTCAAAAGCCTGTTTCGCATCAACGTAATTTCCCATCATACGATAAAGAAAACCTACATTGTTATACCCAAGCGCCGTTTCAGAATGATATTCTCCTAATGTCTGTCTTTTTATTTTTAGAGCTTTTTTATAATAGAAACTTGCCTGTGCTAAATCACCTTGCTTTCGATAATAAATACCAAGAAAACTATAAGTTTTTGCCACGTCAGGATGTATTTCCCCATAAACTTGCATAAAGATTGTTAATGCTTTTTCATGAAATTCTTTTACATGAGTTGAATTTCCAATTTCTGTAAATAAATCTCCAAGACTGTTTAAACTTACAGCAGTATCGGGATGATTTTCTCCTAAACATCTTTTTCTAATACTTAGTGATCTCTCAAAATAATCTTTGGCAAGTGTCATATATCCAAAATATTGGAATAGTTTACCAAGATTGTGGATTGTCTTTGCAGTCTCAGGATGATCCTCTCCAAAAATTGTTACTTGAACGTTTAACGCTGATTCATAGTATTTTTTCGCACCACTAAAATCTACCATTTCCTGTAAATAATTACCTAAGATATTTGCCAACATAGCATATTTTTCATCTTTTTTATGGGCTGCATTTTCAGTTATAAAGGTCAAGTGTGGAAAAACAGGTTGCATTTTTAAAGGATTTCCACTAGTATTTATTTTTAAACTCTCGTTACTAATCACTTCCACTACCTTTTCATGTGCTTTAGTGGGAATGCGGATAAATTGTACGCATCCAGCTACCAAACGATGCATCCACAAATCTCCAATCTCATTTTGTCTAATTAATCCAACTCCCAGCAGTCGTCTAAGTCCATCTCCTATATTTTTTTTTGAAATACTGATATCAAGACAATTTATTAATAGCGGTCTCGGTATCCACTCGCCCGGAGAAAAACAAGCTGCTAATTCTAATAATAGTAAAGCGATTTCGTCATTTTTATTTTGTAAAGTCTCAATGTTCACACTGAATGTTCGCCCCACATTGAGATTATGATTGGTTGGGGAAAAATCCGCATTTTCCATTGAACAATGCTCAATAGGGTGTGCTTTTCGTAACTCTTGGAGATATTCTGCAGGAGTGACCTCAAAACGATAATGTTGTAAATAACTACCAGCCATATGTAACGCTAACGGCAAATCTCCCAACTCACCAGCGATCGCGTCAAGTATAGGGTCTTGAAAATCTAATTCTTTCTTGAAATCGTTTAAAAATTCGATGCTTTGTTTCCTCGAAAACGTTTCAAGGGATAAAGACTCAATTCCGAGGTCGACTCCCCATTCGGATTGTCGTGTTGTAATAATCACTCGACCACCACCGCTAGGAGGTCGCCATCGAAGTGCCGTTTGTATATCTTCGCAGTTATCAAAGATTAGTAAACGTGGGATTGGGCTTAACCATTCCATAAGCACCGCATCAACTCTATCTTGTAATTCAACACTTTCATCCAAATGACCACAAGTAGCGATTTCAGCTTTTACCATATCCTGGTTTGAGAAATCCAGCCAGTACACCCCGCCCGCAAAGTACTGTCCGTAGCGGTGCGCGAACTCACTTGCTAACTGCGTTTTTCCAAGGCCTCCCATACCATTTATTGCAACTATTGCTCCTATCGTTAGGTTTTTTTCTCCTTTCATCAAAGCCGCGATTTTTCTAAATTCTTCCTCTCTTCCTATAAAAAGCCTATTATGAGCATACTTGGGTGTTTTATTCCATTTAACTCGGGCAGAAGGGGATGGGATACTTAATAATGGTATCTTTTTAACAAGAGCTTGCGCTGCTTGTAATTTCTGGGACTCCAATCGACGAGGAGAGATACCTTGATAAACATTTATAGTTGAATTGTCGTTATACGTTTCTACCTGAACATTTCGACTATCATCCCCATAAGAAATCTGTGGTGTTCCTCCGCTGATCGATATTCCAGATATCATATCTTCTTGAGGTTTCTTTGTTTTCATTATCGCCAACCCTAAAAATTTTTAATCATAATGATTTTTTGTATTATTCTCGGTATATTCCTGTGTCTGGATATTGTGACTGTTTTTTCCAAAGTTTAATTGTGGAGACCCGCCTGAAATCTCAATCTTCGGAGTTTCCCTTTTTTCAGTTTTTTGGCTTAATTTGTAGAGAACAAGCGTTACAAAAATTCCCGCTACACCAACAAAGACATCCACCCAATCTGTTTGGTCAAGGTTGATGGAGATTGGATTTTCCAGTTTGAGGTTGCTTGCCAATGCAATTAACAATAAAAAAATGAATCCAATTTCAGCAACAATAAATAAAACAAAAAAGGTTCTCTTTCTATTCCTCATGCTTCCTCCCTGCAGGTCGTGATCAGCACTGTTCATCCATTATAGTAAATTTTGCAATAAAGAGGCTGATTAATTAGCGCATCAAAATGACTTTTTTTGCACCGTTTTTTTGCTGCCGCGCCCTCACCACGTTCCCCTCTCCCACGGACAAACGTAGATTGAAATTCCCCCATTCTGTCCGTGGGAGAGGGCCAACTGTTCTAACACCAATTGAGCTTTGGGTGAGGGGAATTACAACCTGCAATTTTCCAGACCCCTTGACAGGGGGTATATAATAACCTTAGAACACATGTTCTTGCCGCTCTTTAACAACTGCATACCCCAAACAAGTCACCCTTGATTCGCCTGCCCCCGAGCAAAGCGAAGGGGGATCCCACACTTTTAATTCGAATACAATTCAAAATACCCGCTGCCTTTACGTTTCACTGTTCACAGCTTTACAGTTCACGAATCATAATTCTCGGTTCACTTTTCACAACCTTACGGCTTCAACAGCGGATCTCCCGAGTCCTGCATAGGCCGGTCGTCATCCAGCGCCTGGACGTCAATGATATTGGGGGCGTCCCTTCGCTCCTGCTTTTCTTGCGGGTATCTCATATTCCTGCGCGCAAACATCAGTCCTACCGAGATCAAAACACCGATTACAATAACCGCTATAAAGAATAAAGCGGGGAGGATCAACAAAGACATTTCTTAACTCCTTTACTCAATTTCAATAACATTTACGAACCTCTGCTTCATTAAGTTTCATCTTTGATTATACTTGCTCATCAGAGACGTTCTGCCCGACCGAATTGACTCAAAATTAATCTTACTTTACAAAACAACGTTGACTCAAAAAGAATGTTACCCTAGTGCGGATTTCAGGTCCGCAGAGGGAGAATATGATGAGTCAACGCAGCAAACGCGAGATGATCGAAGCGATTCG
>ENA-OSEO01001421-OSEO01001421.1-sediment-metagenome-genome-assembly--contig:-NODE-1421-length-43475-cov-13.966174_pt1 | contig 43475 bp, 38 predicted proteins | sample MGYA00237883_ERZ534232 | MGnify/ENA metagenome assembly ERZ534232 | reverse complement strand
CACCTGAGCCCGGCACTGTTCAACCTGAGCTTCTTCACGGAGGATTCTCTTCCTGCCATGGGCTTTGAACTCAACCGCTACCAGGTGGACGCCACGATCAAAAGAATGGCAAAAAGCATCCTGGTCACGGACCACCATACGTGGACTGCCCAGGAGGTATACTCGGCTTACAGAGATCGGCATCTCATCGAGAACCAGTTCCGGAAGACAAAACATCCTTTTCAAATCGCATTTATGCCCCAATACCATTGGACCGATTCCAAGATACGGATCCACGCCTTTGTTTGCATTGCCGCTCTGGTCTATCTCACGCTTCTGGAGCGCTCGCTTCGCGCCCATGGACTCAAGATGTCCGCCGCAGAGGCGGTGCGCCATCTCCGTGATTTGCGGACGGCCCTCTTCTGGCTTCCCGGCGCGAAGAAACCCGGACGGAGGTTGGAGGACCCCACATCTCAGCAAATAGCGGTTCTGGATGCTCTCGGCTTCGTGATCCAGGACGGTAGGGTCCCACAAAAGCAGTAGCTATTTTTTACTGCGATAACAAAGGCTTGCTTCTTTTTTCAGTTTCTGATTTGTAAACTCGAGTCAGAAATTGACGGCGCGCGGCCCAATTTTGACGACTAAAAATGGTACATTTTTAAACGCCCGCCGACATATTCTCCATATTCGATTTTTCCATTGATCATAGTCATCAGGACCTTAATATTTTGTATCTCTTCCCGATCAACTATCAAAGGGTCTTGAGATAGAACAACCAAGTCAGCGAATTTCCCTGGCATGATGCTGCCGATCTTTTTTTCCGATCGCAATGCATACGCCGCTTCAATAGTCATCATCTTCAGGCAATGCAAAACCTCGAGTGTTTGATTCTCGATCGGATCATTGCATTCATCGCTGTATACTGTGAAAATATTGCTGCCGGTAACCATGGCGTGAATTTTGAGCATCGGATTGATGGTTTGCTCCCCGTAGTACGGCCAATCGCTGTCTAGCGCCATATGGATGTCTCTAAGCGAAAGATCATGCCATTTTTTATAATAAGCAATGTTATCCTCACCGATCCCTCTTATGAGGTAGGTATTCAGTTCACAGCGCGAGAAGGGCTCGACCAGCGCGACAATGTCACTATTCTCATACAACTCGAACATGTCGTCTCTGAGAAAGGAGTTATGGAGAATCATGTGCCGGTTAATGTTAGGTTTTCCATTTAGAACCGAAGCGATGGCTGACAAACTGGTTTCGATCCCCAGATCCCCCATGGCATGAATGGCAACTTGGTATCCTAAATCATCGGCTCGCTGGATAACGTCCGATAATTCATCAACAGATAAATGAAGGAGACTATTTTGATAGAGACTATCGTCCGTCAAGTTCTCCTTCAGGTACTCCGAAAAAACAGGCCGTGAACTAAAACCGTTGCATACCGACCTTTCTGCGTAAATTTTGATCCCGTTGACCCAGATGTTATGCGCAAGCGTTTCCTTGGGAGCATAGGCTTCATACCAATTTCCGAAAACATCTCCACAGCTATGATTATAATTGAGGTAAAGGAATACACGATTGCGTACACGACCTTTATCGGCGTATGCTAAAATGAAATTCAGCCAATCTTGGTCGGTATACATGTTCCCAAATGAAGTGATACCGTTCTCTAAAGCCATTGCTTGGACGCGATCAAGGGTATTGTAATCAAAATAGGGCTGAGCACCGTTGAATAGATGGGTGTGTGGATCGATAAACCCTGGGAAAACTGTTTTACCTTCCAAATCAATGACCACCGTGCCGGGTTTGCGCATTGCCAATATGGTCTGATCATCTCCGACAGCTCTTATTTTGCTGCCTTGTATGAAAACGGCATCGACCGTCTCCATGTTTTCGGTTACATCCATACTGCCGGTCATCGTATAGAAAGTGGCATTATGTAAAATGAGGCTTTTTGCGCACGCAGCGTCCACGATAAGGAAAGAAAGGACGAAGAAAATGCAGGCCAGAGTGTTGAGCTTTTTCATACATCCTCCTAACGGTTGGCCCTGATGTCAAAAAAACCCTCCATCGCTGAATCACATCAGGAAAAAAAACAGGTCCTTTATCAACTCTGCCTATCGATGGTATTAGAATTCCGTTGATCAATTGTATGATAAAGTGGCTGATTGTCTTTTTAGCGAAAATTATTCCTTCTTATCAGTATCGTCATGTTTTAGTATTACCTGAATTTTGCATCTGAATGGAGAGAAAGGGTAAAAACCATCTGGGAGCCCTTGTTGCAATGGGGGGTTACGAAGCCACCCTATAAAAGCATGGAGGTACTCAGAAGGTAAATCCAAGAAATCAGATTTTCTCAAAATCCGCAAACGTAAAAGATTTAGCCAAAAAGGCGCTAAGACCAAGAAAAGCAATGCATCAATCGGTTATGATGTGTGCAGCGAGCAGCTGAGTGCATTTGGCGGCGTTTTGCCGCTGATCAAATTTTAACCGGTCGTTCTAGTTTGAGTCGCTCCCGCAGGGCTAAACCTGCGGCGAGCAAGGTACAGGTAGTTTGAGACGTACGGGGAACATAGGCACCTCCTGGGAAGAGGTTTGGAAAAGATGGAATTTTATATCCGTAGCGAAATATAACTTTAGAAACGTAAAGTCAATTAAAATTCCTACCCCCCCCGGGAAAAGGAAATAGAAGGTCCGCCGCTAAACTTTAGCTTCAGGTCCGGATGATAGCCACTGAACGGGAATTTATGGATGGTTGGGAACCGGAGATTGTCCATCTATCTTGTGCGATTGTGGGGAAAATCATAAGTGGGAATCACCGATCTGGTTTCAGGGCGTTTATGATCGGATCCCATTTGTTTTTTCGCTACCAGTCTTCATCGTTGAACCACCGGAATGCAACGTCTTTCCGCGGTGAACCATCACACTTGGGTTGACTGACGTAGGCTTTGTAATTGTCGGGCACGTTCCCGCACTAAGAGGCGTTAGGACAATGCGAGTTTTTAAATCTTAATCTGGAGAAAAATGATCCCGGGGTTGGTGTCCACCCCACGGTAGTCAAATCTGTGCGGGCGGCCAATCCATCGTCCCAGGCTCCTGAAAGAAGGAGATTTATGGCGGAGGATGCCCATCGTGCCACTGGCCCACTCCCCCCCGACCGCTAAGAGGGCTTCCTGTAGGATCACCGTGGTATTTGAAATGGTCCGGGAGTCCTGGGGCTCTCGGACCCTTCCCCCTTCACCGTGAGCTTCGAGTTAACTTCTCATATTTCCTCAATCACCGCTTGGGTCTTCCCTTCGATGACCTGTGCCATCTCGATATCATCGCCCAGTGACACCCAGGCGTCGGCGATCAGCTCGTTGAGGATGCTTATGGCTGTTTTCTTCTCTTCCTGGTCCAGCGCCACCTGAGCCTCATTAGACATAGGCAAGCAGGCGCACCCCCACTGCCTGCTCAATTTCCCCGGCCTCAAGCAGCGCCTGGAGGAACGCGCCCAGGTCAGGGAGGTTGGGAATGAATTCGTCTGCTCCAATGTCTACGGCTGGCCTACCGTCGCCGTCGCCATCGATGATTCGCTTGTCCCCATCAAAGTCGGTGGTCGGCAGCATGTACGGCTGATAATCCCATGCAATCATCCTGCCGGGCTTGTCGTTATAGCCGGCGTCGAGGCAGGGCGAGTCGTACCGCAGGTGAAAGTCCCCGCCCGAAGCGTCCTTAAACAGAGGATCCGAATCGAAGAGGAGGTTGTACTGGTTGGCTGTCTCGGAATAGATGTGGTCGTCCACGGGATCCTCTTGCCAGTCTGACGCATCCCAGTCTTGCTTGATATTCTCGTGGAAAAGGCAACTCTCGAGGGTTGTTTTCGTCTGGTTCAAGCCCGGTGTCCTGTCTGCTACGGCGCCGCCCCAACCCCTGACGGCTTTGGAGTCTAAGATGACGTTGATGATGGTGCACCGACGGCCATTGTCAATGTAGATGGCGCCCTCCACCTGGGTATAGGGCACAGTGTCCTCCGGCCAAGAACACGTTGGACACATACTCCAGCCGTTCCTGTAGAAGGTGCTGTTCATGATGGCCCCACCGGACGTGTAATATTCGATACCGCCACCGGCTTCCGTGGCCCAATTGGCATTGAAAATGCTGTTGGTGACGACCGCATAGCTGATACTGTTGTGCATCCCGCCACCGTGGAAGGCTTCGTTGGCATTGAAGACGCAGTTTGTCACCGTCGGTGAGGCATCGTAGTTGTACATCCCCCCACCCCGCCCAAGGAATTTGCTGTAGTTCTTTTCAAAAGTGCAGCTGTCGACGAGCGGCGAGCAAGAGTGGTTGCACATCCCTCCGCCGCCGTTAAAGAGCGGATCCCCCACACTGGCCACCAAGGCTTGGTTCTCGCTGAAAATGCAGTTGCAGATGATGGTCTGGCTATCCGAGGCCGGGGGGCCCAAGTTGAGAATATTAAGACTCAAATATGAATACTGAAAAAGACTGGTGTCCGGTCCCACGCGGCGTGCCTTCATCAACATAACGCCGCAGGTGGAAGACTGTGTAAGGGAAAGCGGGATTCAGGAAGGCCTTGCCTTGGTGAACGCCATGCACATTACGGCATCCGTATTCATCAACGACGATGAATCCGGTCTGCACTACGATTACGATGTGTGGCTCGAAAAGCTGGCCCCTCACGAACCGGTCTCTCAGTACCGTCATAACGTCGGGGAAGACAATGCAGACGCCCACATGAAGCGTCAGATCATGGGGCGCGAGGTGGTGGTCGCTGTCACCGGCGGCCGGCTGGACCTCGGGACGTGGGAGCAGATCTTTTACGGGGAATTCGACGGGAGGCGGCGGAAAAGAGTGCTCATCAAACTGATCGGACAATAGAGCACCCTTTGCTTTTCTTTGCTGACTCTGGTTGCTCGCCTCCAAAGAACATCCAGACCCATTCCCCCGCGGTGCGCGCGTCCCGGGCAGGGATAAGGGCTAAATCCCAAGTTCCTTGCACTGAAATGGACCTCCAGCTTGCCTTTTGGGCGTGTAATCCTCAACCAAACCCGAAGATATGAAGGGAGTCCCTCTTTGAGGGGAAGCGGCTGAAAAGGCGGATCTTTTCGAGTTCTCCCTTCCCCACCGCAAGATGGACATCCCCAACGGAATCCTGTACTCTACTCTGTAAATATCCTTCCGTTCGTCGGCCAGCCACCCCATACCGCTACCCCCAGATGAGGGAGGAGACCGTGGTTCCATGTCTCGAGAAGGCGGCTAACGTCCAGCCTCCGGTGGAGAAGTCCATCCGCTTGGAGGCTTTTTGTTTGACGAAGTGAACCGTGATCGAATTTATGTCCAGCACAAGATTGCCATTATTTTCAGCTCTGACGTTCAAATTTCATTCAACTATTAATGAATTCGAACCAGTTGTAAGGATTAAAACACTTGAGAAGTCCTTTTTTTGGTGAATGAGCGATGTATCGTGAAACGCATAATCAATAAAAGGAGGCTTAATACCATGAAAATTAAAATGATATATATCTGCTTTTTTCTGGTTTTCTCCATTTTCAACATTGGCTTTTCCGAAGCTCATAGTCCTTATGACACCACAGGCAAGTACATAGATAATTTACGAAAAGAAGTAATAGAAATAGAAGAATTATGTCAATATTACGAAAATATTATTAATGACAAAGAAAAGTTTATTTTAAATTGGATCTTAAAAGACATTAAAAGCATATCTGTTGTTGACAAGGTTGATTTGATTAGAGCCATTACTTTTGAATTTTTTACTAATATGAACCCAGACGAACATTATGATCCGACTAAACTGGAAAACACCATAAAAAGGAGCCTTATAGAAATTGAATTAGTAAACAATGAGACCAAAACAAAACTTTGGACAGAAATTTCCCATCTTAGAACGCGTCAGATGATGCTTAAAGCCGAAATAAATAAGCTCGAAAACGAGCCGGCAGCAGATCTTCATGTTGCTGGAACCTATGACACGAATATGGGTGTTCTGGTTCTCATACAAAATGGGAACAGCGTTTCAGGATCTTATGGGGGGCATGGCACTTTGAAAGGTATTGTCACAGGTAATGTTTTGAAAGGCGATTACAGATGGGACACAGATGATTCTCGCGGTACATTCGAATTTGCTTTTTCCTCGGATAGTGATAGCTTCAGGGGCAAATTCTTGAGGAAAACAATAGCGGGTTATCCGAATCTATTAGAAGGCGGCTGGCATGGCAAGAAGAAACGATAAGGTATTGACGAACATCCCAAAAACGGCGATTACCGGCCACCAACTGGACCTGGGGACGTGGGAGCAGATTTTTTACGGGGCATTCGACGGCCGGCCGTGGAAAAGGGGGCGTCGCCAAAGTGATCGGAAAGTAGAACTGTTTTACCCTCGTTGAACCAGGGTTCGATCCAAGATAAACGATTTCGATAACAAGACAAATCAAGCATCAGCGAAACCAGCAATGGCCATGATTTTTTCAAGTCATGAACAAGTCGACGGTTCTTCTCCCCTTCTTCGGTCATGACCCGAATGTGGATGGCGGGAGGAGCTTCGGGCATCTTCTCTGGCTCTTCAATATTTCCAGGGGCTGTGGTTGATACATGCATTTAAAAAATTGCGAAACACATACCAGATTCGCTCTTTTCGCGTTTGTGTACGATTGACATACCGTGTCTATCCGGAAATGATTCTCCAGCACAACTCCGCTTGCAATAAGGTTTTTAGAAGGCAGACGAATTAACAAACTCTCCGGGCTAAAAGCGAGCCGCTGACGACTTACGTAGAAGCGCCAGCACGGCAACACCTAGAAGGAAGCATCCCAGAAGTATGAAGCCAAATCGGGACAAGGAAGGAACAGGAACCTGGACTGGCGGAGGCGAACTCCAGATGGCGCACCAGAAAGTCGCTGGGGGCGTACCACCAAACCAGAAGGCACCTACGTAAGGTCCGTCCAGCCAACATGCCGGATTAAACACATAATAGAAGTTTTGGCTACCCGGGGCCGGACCAGGACCCGGTCCGGCAAGAATCGGCCCAGTAAGCGTAGAGTTTCCCATATCCGTATAGACGGTTCCCATGCTCAGCTTACCGCTAGGAGGAACGAAAAAGCCGTTTTTACCCAAATTTACTTCGACTTCGTATCCTGTGTAGTCCGTACCGTCACCGACCAGGTCGGAGAACGTCACCCCATACACGGCATTCAGGCCTTGCCTTGTTTTTATTACACTCTGCTGGGGAGGGTCCCCCTGATCCGAATCATAAAAAGCCACGCTCAAGCTGACCGGAGTGGTGCTGTCGGTGGCGAACCCTATTATGAAACGCGAAATGTAGTCACCGGGGTTGAGATTCATTACATTAGCCCGCTCCATTGTGGTGGTTCCCACAGGCCAGAAATACTGCCCCCCAGTCCTTTGCTCGAAGACCAAGGCCTCCGTGTTCAGCGCTCCGCTCGACTCACCGGATTCCACCTCGCGCCCATCGATATAGACTATACGATCCACCTTCTCCAGGGTGGGAGTGATTTGTACTACCTCACCTCGCGCGGCAGGAATCCCGACGAGCAACGCCATGATCACGAACCCAAGCATCTCAGGCAAACGAGATTTCATTGGATAGCTTCCTTTTCCACAGAAGGATTGATGACAAAAGGCTGTTTTCTCGGAAAATCAAGGTATTCCATCGTCAATTGGATGTCAAGGCAATTGGTTTTATTAAGCTTCCATCTGTCCCGGAGAATTCGAGAGATCCCGGTAATGATCGCCTGACCAGGAAAATGAAGGCACCTGGCTCCAGGAACTATGGGATCATACCAGCAGATACTTCTTCCGGATCTCTTCGTTGTCGCGCAGGTCGTCGATGCTCCCCTGGTAGGCGATCGTGCCGTTGTCGACGATGTAGCCCCTGACGCTCAGGCTCAGGGCGACGCTCTGATTCTGCTCGGCCAGGAGAACGGTCAGGCCGCGCAGGCCAAGCTGCCGGATCTGCTCCTCCAGCATCTTGACGATCAGGGGCGCCAGGCCCTCGGTAGGTTCGTCGAGCAGTAAAAAGGACGGGTTCGTGACGAGGGCCCGGGCGATGGTCAGCATCTGCTGCTCTCCGCCGCTCAGGAACCCCGCCCGGCGGGCCCGGATCCTCCGCAGGTCCGGGAAAAACCGGTATACGGCCTCGCGATCCCAGCCGTCGGGTCTGTCCGCATTCCGCTCCGAGATCTCGAGGTTTTCGTCCACCGTCAGATCGGCGAACACGCGGCGGCTGTCCGGGACATAGCCCATGCCCTTCCGGGCCATGATATAGGGCGGCTTCCCGGTGACCGTCTCGCCGTTGAAACGGATGGAGCCCTGCCGGGGCGGCACCAGGCCCATGATGCTCTTCATGATTGTACTCTTGCCGGCGCCGTTGCGCCCGAGGAGGGACACGATCTCGCCCTGGCGGACATCCAGCGACACGTCGAAAAGGATGTGACTCAGGCCGTAATAGGTGTGAATGCCCCTGACCTCCAGCATTAATGGCCTCCCCCCAGATAGGCTTCCTGAACATCCGGATCGGCCCGGACGACCTCTCCCGGACCCTGAATGATCGTGGCACCCTGCCTCATGACCATGATCTCGTCGGCGATGGCGAAAACCAGCTCCATGTCGTGTTCGCAAAAGAGGATTGTCAGGCCCATCTCCCGAGTCAAACGCCTGATCAGGCCGATGGTGGCGGCGGTTTCCTCGGGCGACATGCCGGCCGTCGGCTCGTCCAGGATCAGGAGCTCGGGGTCGTTGCCGAGGGCGATGGCGATCTCGAGGACCTTCTGATCACCGTAGGCAAGGGTCGAACTGACGGCGTCCAACCTGTCCGACAGGCCGACCGCATCGATGATCCGCATCGTTTCCTCCCGGGCCAGCCTCGCCGCCGGCGTGAACAGGTTGAAGGTCTTCCTCTGGCGGGACAGGATGGCGGCCTGAACGTTGTCGAAAACGCTCAGCCGATGGAAGATGTTGACGATCTGAAAGGACAGGCTGATGCCGCGCCGGCAGATCGTGTAAGGCGGCAGCCCGGCGATGTCTTCGCCTTTGTACCGAATCGAGCCGCCGTCGGGCTTCAGGTGGCCGGTAATGAGCTTGAACAAGGTGGATTTTCCGGCCCCGTTCGGCCCGATGACCGCGACGATCTTCCCCCGCTCGACGGTGAGATTTCCCTCGTTGACCGCCATGAACCCGTCGAACGACTTGCGGACGTCCCTGACCTCGAGCATTTAGAGATCCTCCATGGCAGCCCGGCGGCGGGACCCCCACCTGGCCGTGAAATAGCCCAGCACCCCTTCCGGCAGGAAAAAGATCAGAAGCATGAGCATGACGCCGAGGATCAGGGTCCAGTACTCGGTGTGGATGCCCATGACGGTCCGCAGGACGACCACGATGGCGGCCCCCAGCATGGGGCCGAAGAAGGAGAACCATCCCCCCAGGAGGCACATGATGAGGATCTCGAGGGACAGGGTCCAAAACATCATGTCAGGGAAGACGGACCCCTCGATGGTCACGAAGAGCGACCCGGCGACACCGGCGAAGAAACCGGCGACCATGAGCCCCACGAGCTGTTGCCGCTTGACGTTGACCCCGATGGCCTCGCTCCGCTCCGGATTGTCGCGGGTGGCCTGGAACACCCGCCCGAACGGAGAATTGACGATCAGATACATCAGGAACAGGCAGACCAGGGTCACCGCGCTGGTGAAATAATAGGCGTTGTCGATGGAGGAGAGGGCCTCCGGAACCGGCACCCCGTGGATGCCGTCGTCTCCGCCCGTAAAGGAATACCAGCGGTACACAATGGCCCAGACGAGTGAACCCAGAGAGATCTGGAGCATCCCGAAGTAGAGCTTGGAAAGCCTCACGCAGATCCACCCGATCAGAAGACTCAACAGAAGAGCGGCCACGGGTGCAGCCAGATAAGCCCAGATCGACGGGAGGCCGGTCTTCACCCGCATGAGGGCGAAGGTATAGGCCCCGACGCCGTAAAACACGGCATGGTGAAACTGGTACAGCCCGCCATAGCCCAGCACCAGGTTGAGGCTCATGGCCAAGAGCCCGGTCACCAGGACCAGGGAGATCAGATAGGTGTAAAACCTGCTCAGGAACTGCGGCGCCACGGCCATACACGCAACGGCCGCCGCCAGCAGGAGCCAGGTCTTTGGACTGAATACCCCTTTGGACACGATGCACTCCGTTACCAGGTGGCTTTCAGCAAGCCCGTCGGACGAAAGATGAGGACGATGACCACGGCGGCATAGGGGAACACAATGGCGAACTGGGGCAGGATCAGGATGCCGATCGCGTCGGTCAACCCGAAGATCAGGGCGCCCAGAAGCGCCCCCCAGATATTGCCCAAACCGCCGATGATGACGATCAGAAAGGCCTGGATGATGATGGCATGATCCATCCCCTGGGTGATGTTCTGTGTCGGGGCGACCAGCGCACCGCCCAGGCCGGCCAGAAAGCAGCCGATGATGAAAACCGCCGCAAAGACCCAGCTGACGTTGATCCCCACGGCGCCGACCATCTCCCGGTCGACCGATGCCGCGCGGGCGATCTTTCCGATCTTGGTCTTGTTGGTCAGGAACCACAGGCCGAAAGCCACCACGGGGCCGACCAGCAGGAGGAAGAGGTTGTAGCGCGGAAAAGGGAGATTAAGGATGGTGAAAGAACCCTGGAGCATCGGCGGGAGGGAGAGCGACCGGTAATCCGAACCCCACACGAGCTTGACCAGATCCGCGAAGACGAGCATGAAGGCAAAGGTGAACAGGAGCAGCATCAGGTGCTCCCGCTCGTACAACCGGCAGAAGAGCCCGCGCTCCACGATCAGGCTGATGAGGGCCACCCCGAGCGGGGCCGCCAACAGGGCGACCGCGAAGCCGGCCGGCCCCCCGATGGAGACCGCGACTGAGTAGGCGAGAAAGGCGCCGATCATGTAGAGCGAGCCGTGGAACACGTTGGGGATGCGCAGCACCCCCAACACGAGGCTCAACCCCGATGCAACGATGAAGAGGATGGTCGTCCGGCTCAAACCGACCAGGACCTGCTGGAGCAGTGCTTCCCAGGACACATGCGCGGCGAATTCCATTTTGCGAAGCCCCCAGGGTGTCGGTGAATGTCCTGTCAAGGCATCCAAGGGCCGGAGGCCGCCGCTGACAGCCGCGAGGGCGGCGGTCCCCGGCCCTTGTCTGTTTCGGAAAGAGGGGCTATTTGGCTTCGCGCGCCTTGGCGATGTCCTCGCAACTCGGTATGATCTCTTCTGCCGGTATAGTCACGATATCGGAGGCAATGAGAAAATCGTAGCCCTCCACCTTCTTGGTCACTCCCATGTACATGGGCAGCATGGCCTGGTGGTCGCAGGCACGAAGGGTCACCTTGCCGACCGGCGTGTCCACGTCCATTCCCTCGACGGCATCGATGAACTTCTCGGTATCGAAGGCGCCGGCCTTCTTGTACCCTTCGATGATGAGCTGAGCGGTGATGTAGCCGTAGAGGGCACCCACCTTCGGCTCGCGTCCGAAGGCCTTCTTGAACTCCTCAACGAAGCTCTTATTTTCCGGGGTTTCCGGATAGTAGTAGAAGTAGTTCGAGGTCCCGATCACCCCTTCGGGCGCTTCCAGGCCGAGGGGCTTCAAGGTGGACAGTTCCGTCGCGGTGTGCATGAAAAAGGGCACCTGCTTGTTGAATCCGGTCGCGTGGGCGGCCTTCAGGAAGGGGACGCATCCGGCCCCGCCGGTGGCGATGATCACCGCATCGGGCTTCGCCGAGAGGATCGCCGTGATGTAGGGCGTGAAATCCGGTTCGCCGAGCTTCCACCAGGACTGCCCCAGGAGCTCGACTTCGGGCTTCAGCTCTTTCAGGTGCTTCCAGGCGTTTTCGGCGATGGCGTGACCGTACTCATAATCGTCCCCGGCGATCCAGTACTTCACGTAGGGTCTTTTTGCCAGGCCGGCCGCGGCGGCTTTTCCCGCCACCGTCGTGTTTTCCGTGATCTGGAAGACGTAGCGATGGCCAGCCTGGCCGCTGATCTTGTCACTCTTGGAGAACGTCGCAAAGAAGGGGATCTTTTCCTTCTCCGCGAGGTCGGAAATCGCCAGGGCCAGGGCGCTGTTGATCGTGCCCATCAGGATGTCGACCTCTTCCCGCATCAGCAGCTCCTTGGCGGCGGCCAGCCCGATGTCGACCTTGAACTTGCTGTCCCGGGTGACGAATTCGATCTTCCGGCCTAGGACACCCCCTTCGGCGTTGGCCTTGTCAACGGCCAGCTGGAAGGCATCCCGGACATCGTTCGTGTAGGTGCTCGGCGGCCCGGAGTAGCAGTCGACGATCCCGACCTTGATCGGCTTCTCGGCAAGAGCCGAACCAACGCTCCAGACCAGTACCAGACTCAAAAACAAACCTGCCAGCATCGCCCAACGTCTCATCCCCTCATCCTCCTTCACATCATAGGGTTCACAGATCGGATACAGCCATCGGAACGCGGGAGTTCACTCCCTTACAGCCTGTTCGTCTTGACAGCGCAAGATGCGACAAGATGTCCGTTTCTTCTGCCGGTTCTATTTTCATCGCTGAAACAATACCGTCTCGGAGGGTGGAAACACCCGGCTCCGATCGAGAAACGCACTCTAACCGTACCGAGGTTGCACTGGAAATGAATGATTTTCGGTTATGCCAGGTTGATCGATTATGGATCGGTCGTGGAGGATTTTACATAACACACCTTGATGCAGAGAGTCAAAAACAATTGTGTAAACGAGGTGAGAAGGAGAGCAGAAAGCGCATGCCTGCGGACAAGCTGTCCGTTGTCAGACAACCGACAGGGTGGATGCGGAGAGATCGGTCAGCAGGAAAGTGCGCGGCAACCTTTCTTCGCCGCACCGCCCTTACCTGGCAATCAGGCCGCTCACCTCGAGCCGCCGGACGACAGCCGGAACCATGGCAGCCCCGAGGGCCCCGAAAAGCATGCTGAACGATGCACTCAGAAGCGCGTGCTGAAGGACGACGGTCTTGTCCATGCCCATCAACCCATCCACCAGGGCAACGGTTCCAAAGCGCGTTGCGGAGGCGAGGGCACCTGTCACCACCGACCAGAGAAGGCTCGAGAACAGTGCGGGGTGGAAGGCAGCCGCCAGATCCACCACCAACCCCGGCAGGGCGAATTTCAGGATCATCAGCGGACCGCCCTTCCCCATTCCCAGGAGCATGCACACGAAGCCCGCCACCAAACCCACCAGGGTCGCCGCTCCGAACCTCGCCACACAGCCGCGACCCAGCATGATGAAGAAGATCGTGAAAAACATCGCGTGGCCCGGGATATTCAAATGCAGGCGCAGCGCTGCGCGCGCGATGACGACGAATGTTGCGCAGAAGGCGATGCAGAGCCCCTCCTGCAGCGTAAAACGTTGGCCCGTGCTGGAGTTCACGCTCGTCCTCCCTTCTTCTTCTTGCCGGTCACGGTCCAGGCTCCGTTCACCGCCTCGACCCGCAAAACGGGCTTGCCTTCTTTCAGCTCCGGTCTAAGCCACCCCTGGGAATCCACCATTTCACCGGCATGAAGGCGAAGCCCCGTTCCGTCCTCGACCGCCTGGATCCCCGTTTTCTCCAAGATTTCGCCTACACTCACCCGGCCGTCGAGGTCCCGTATCCCCTGGAGCGAAATGAACCGGCCGTCGCGGCCGGTGCTGCGCAACCCAACCCCCGACAACGCACCGATGCACCCTTGTCCTGTCTCCCCCAGCCACCAGACCCACACGCCGAGTCTTGCCGCCAGGGCCCGAGCCTCCGCAATGGTGAGGACCTCCCGCTGCGCCCTGAAGCCCAGGTTCTGCAATTCATCCGGCACGGTGGAACGGTAAGCCACGCACAGCCCCGGATTCGCACCCTCGTGAAAGTGGTCTATCAAGAACGCTTTGGCCGTCTCCGCCGCCTCCAGCATCACGTCTCCCTCGACGTCCATCTCGATGCAGGCGCTGCTGTTGTGGGAGGTGTAAGGGATATCCGGGTGTACCAGCAGTTGATGACGGGTCACGGTCGTCTGCGCAGAAAACCCCTTTTCCCGCAGCGACGCAGCCAGCATCCGCGACAGACGCCCGGTGCCGATGCTTTCTTCGTTGTCCGTGTCATCGATAGCGATCAAAAGCTTCATTCCGATTTTCCTTCCATAGGTTGTCCGACAAAATCCTCCGGCGGGACGGCGCATGTTCGCTCCCCCGGACTTGGCTCCCGCACCCCGTAGCCTCTGGCCTCCGCCGCCAGCGCCGCCTCGTCCGCCGTCCGGATGACGCGGACCATCAAAGGCACCATAATGCTGGAAAACACCTCTTTCCAATGACGCGGATCCGCAAAACCCCTCAAGCTCAGCGGGACACCCCGCAGCCTTTGCACCTGAACGATTTCCCGCGCCTCCTGCGCCAGGTAGGGCACGAAACGGAGGCTGACCAGGGTCAGGAAGGCGAAGCGCGCCGGCAGCCATTTCTTGAAGACCCTCAGCATCTCCGAGGTCCGCGTCGTGCGCAGCAGAATCGCTCCGGGCATGAAAAAGAGGACGACCTTCGCCCCGGCCAGAACGCCCGGATACCATCCCGCTTCCCACCCGAAGCGCAGGAGATAGAGGAGGACGACGATGACGGTCTGATACAGGAAAAAACGGCTGTCCACCCACCAGTCCCGCAGCCTGAGTCCGCAGCCTGCCATATAGAGCACATTCAGCCCGATCAGCGCAAAAAGCGCAGGGAAACGGGTCACCGTCACGGCGGCGAACCCCATGACGAAGGTGAGCAGGAGTTTCCAGCCGGCCCCCAGACGATGCACAGGGGATTCGCCCGCTCGATACTCATAGGCCGCCCCGGCTGAATAGGTTGGCCCGGTCTTACGCCGGCGAGGTCTCAAGCCGTCCTCCTTTCATCTCCAACCGCCGTTCAGCCCAGTCCACCGCGGGCAGGTCGTCATGGGATGCGATCAGCACAGCCGTCTGCCAGCGATTCCGGTAATCCGTCAGGGTGTTCAGTAGCCGGCGCCGCTCCCTGAAATCGATCCCGGCAAACGGCTCATCCAGAAGCAGCAGAGACGGGTGCATCGCCATGACGGAGGCCAAGGCTACGCGGTGCTGCTCACCCAGGCTCAGACCCAGCGGGGGGCGATCCAGCAGATGCGTCACACCGCAAAGCGCCGCCGATTCCATGACACGCGCCGCCGCCTCCTTCTCGGGCAGTTTCATGCGCAGCAAGGAGAATCCGATTTCCTTTTGCACATTCTCTTCGAAGAGCTGTTTTTCAGGGTTCTGAAGAAGCAGGGCGATTTTCCCAAGGAGTCGGTCCGAGCGATGATCCCCTACCCCTCGAACCTGGACCGTACCGGCGTCGGGCCTCCTGAGACCGGCTATGCAGCGCAGGAGCGTCGATTTACCGGCGCCGTTTTCACCATACAGATGGACCCGTTCTCCCGCTCGGATCTCCAAATCCAGTCCACGAAAGACCGGCCCTGCAGGGCCATCGACCCGGAGTCCCTTCAAGGAAAGAAGAGGATGACCCTCGTCTACCAGCCTGGGCGGGTTCTCCCGCCCGCCCGCCGCAGGGCGACCGCCGGCTCTTTGCGGTTCGAAGCAATCCCCGACGCAGATGATACGGCCTTCCTCCATCTGCAGGAACCGGTCTGCCAGTTCCACGAAGGGCTCCAGGTCGTGCTCGGCGACGAGCAGCGTTACCCCCCGAGCCTTGAGCCTGCGAAGGATCTGAAGGAGTCTGGCTTTGCCCCTCCGGTCGAGTTGAGCCGTCGGTTCATCCAGAAAGAGGACACGCGGCCCGGCCGCCAACGCGGATGCCATGCCGAGCCGCTGTTTTTCGCCGGCGGAAAGCTCGCTGACATTGCGCTTCTCGAAACCTTGGAGACCCATGTCATCGAGGGCCTCGCCGACCCGCAAGGCGACCTCGCCGGGCGGATATCCCCTGTTCTGCGGGCCAAAAGCGACATCATCCTCCACCGGCGTCAGCAACACCTGGGATTCGATGTTCTGGAAGACCAGCCCGATATCCGATTCCGGCCCCGGGCAAACCCGAACCAGAGCACCCTCCTGACGGCCCCTCTTCAGAAGCCCGCGCAGCGCAAGCAGCAGGGTCGTCTTCCCACAGCCCGACGGACCGCCGACGCACACACACTCTCCAGTGTGCAGTCTGAGCGCAATATCCCGGAGCGCTGGTGCGCGAGCCCCCGGATAGGTATAGGAGAAATCCCTGACGGAAAGGAACGTTGCCCTCAAAATGTCCTTCGCCTAGAACCGGAGCTCCGCCCCGGCGTAAAGCATTCGCCCGCTCTGCGGATATCCGTAGGACTCCTCGTAGTCGACGTCGAACAGGTTTTCAGCCCGCACGTAGAGCCTTAGGAAATCATTGAAGAGTTTCTGCTCGAGCTTTACGTTGAACAGGACGTAGTCCTCGAGCTCTCCCTCGACGAGCGGGGCCTTCTTGGAATAATAGACCTGGTTCGCGATGTAGAGCATGTTGGCATAGGCCGTAAAGCCCGCTGGAAACGTGTATTGGCCTTCCAAAGTCAGCTTGTGCTTGGGGCGGTACTGCAGTTCGTCCTTTTCCGTTCCGGCGGACCGGTCCTCCGCGTGAAGAAAGGTGTAGCCGGCCCGCACCAAAGCATTGTCGACCATTGCGGATTCCAGCATCAGTTCGAAACCCTGGAAGCGGTATTCATCGTTGTTTTCGAAGCGGTCGTCCGGTAGGATCTTTTCGATGTAATCCTTTACGTCCATGAGAAACGCCGTGGCCGTGAATCTGCTCTTCGCGGGCAGTTCGCGCTCGAGGCCGAGTTCATAGTTGAGGGAGTTTTCCGTTGTGAGGTCCGGGTTCCCCCCTGCCTCCTCATAGAGCTGACGAATCGATGGAAACCGGATCTTGCGCGCGACCGACCCCCTGAGGCGCGTTTCGGGGTTCAGATCATAGTAGGCGCCGAACAGGAAGTTCCCTGCATCGTCGTTGGAGCCGTCCGGGTTGTTCATCCAGTTGTACCCTCCCCCAAGCACGATCCCGAGATCGTCCAAGGGGTTCACCTCATATTCGAGCGAGACGTTGTAGACATTGAGATCCCGGTCATCGGAGTAGTCCCGGAATTCATAGACATTCTTCTTCACTTCCACGTCCCGGATCCGTCCATTCGCTTCCCAGGCCTCCTGACGCACGTTCAGACCGAAGGTCGCCTTTCCCCTTTCCGCCAGGTCATAGGCCGTCTGGAGCGCGGCCCCCGATATGGTCGTCGTGTTGTCCTCGTGAAAGGTGCCCTTGATACTCGGGTCGCTCATCGAATTGTAGGCGTTATCGTCATAACGGCTGCGCTCCTCGTCCTGCTGGTTGACGAACACCCAGCCGCGCATGCTGAGGGGCCCATCGAAATCATAACTGCTCGAAAGTTGAGCCGAAATCCCGTCGAAGTCTTCGACGCGCTCGTATTTCGGGCTGTTGGCGAAAACGTCTTTCTTATCGTTGATGGTGCTTGGAGGCAGCCCGAACTCCCCGTTTTTGTAATCGACCACGAAACCGACATGAAGGCGGTCATTGGGCTTGTAGGATAGGTTTCCGAAGAGATTGCGCCTCTCGCTGTCGCTGTTTTCCCTGAGCCCCCCGTCTTCCTCGGACGTGGGCTTGAAGTCGTCCGACAGCCGATAACCATCGCTGTCATAGACGCTCCCGCTGCCAAAGAAGGTCAAGGCGCCCTTGCCGCCCGAGAGGGTGAAGCGGCCCAGGTTCTGGGAGCCGCTTCCGGCTTCGCCGGCAACCGATCCTTTTACCTTTTGGCCTCCCTGCTTGGTGATGATATTGATCACGCCGGCCAGTCCGCCGTCCCCATAGAGGACCGAATGGGTCCCGTAAGACAGTTTGATCCGGGAGATGTTTTCGACCGGTATCACAGATGGATCGAACTGCCCGTCAAACGTCGAATTGAGTGGGATCCCATCCAGAAGGAGAACGACATGGCGGGAACGCAAACCCCTGAGATCCACCCTTGGAGTCCCTTCCGCACCGCTCCGTATCACCACGCCGGGAAGGAGCTGAAGCGCCTCTGAAAGCGTCCTCACACCCCGGGTTTCGATCTCACTGGCGCCGACCTCGCGAACGGTGCCCACGGCCTCCACGACATCCTGCTCTCCGGTCACGATAATCTCGCCCAATGTGTACGCCGGCTCACCGGCCGCATCCGCCGAAGATTCAGCGCAAACCCCGCTCCCGTCCCAACATGCCAGGCAACAGGCGAGCGCCATGATCATCAACCCTTTTCCCATCGTCTCAATCCTCCCAGAAGTAAACCGTTGACTACGCCTCGTCCATCCAACATTCGCCTCATCCTGAATGTCGTCCCTTCGAAGAAACAGGATCACGATCCCGCCGCGCATCGGCCGATAAGGGATCGAGCCACTGGGCGGGGTCCGCCCTGCAGCATAAAAGGCACCGAAAAGACATGAAATGTCATGGACAGGGACCTGTCCTTTTTGGAGTGGATGATTCATCTTAAAGGCTGGCGCGGCTTTATGTCAATCAGGATATAAATTTGCTTTTTCAGGACGTCACAAGACCCAGGGGTGATTCGATCCGGTTGACGTCCATCGACCTCAAAACACCCATTCGCAGTTGTGCTCGAATATACGACAGGCGAGCCCGCAGCGTCACCCGAACCTTTTCCCCTGCGTCCCGAACCCGCAAAGGCCCGGGGTGATAAGATTACGCTTGTGTCTTGCGGACTTTTTTGACAGTCTCTGAGGCAGTCCGAAGGGCCGTCCACGCGGAGACCGGGCATCCATCAACGATCAACCCAACAGGAACGGGGGCACCATGTTTACACCTCAGCCAAACGACCTGTGGATCAGGCGCATCTCCCTCAACCTCCATCCACCCAGCCTCGAAGACAACACGGCGGACGTCGACCGGCTCGTCAAGGCCCTGCGCAGGGAGCTCGGGAGCTCGAAGGTCGTGGCGGCCTTCACCCTGGCCAACGGACTCCCGAAGCGCCTGAGGGACGCGCGCTATCAGGTGGACGCCCTCGTCTATGAAGATCAGGACGTCTGGACGGTCTTCGACGCCCTCCCCCGGACGGACGGCGCCGCCGGCATTTACGGACTCGCCCTGGACCTCGGCAGTTCCACGATGGTGCTCCGCCTGGTGGACCTCGCCACCGGCCGGATCGCGGCCGAGCGCAGCTTCAACAACCCGCAGATCGAAATCGGGCCGGACATCCTGACGCGCATCCATTACGCGGGGCAAAACCAGGGGTTGTCCCGTCTGCAGCGGCTCGTGATCGACCGCCTGAACCTGGAGATCGCCGCGGCCGCGGCCGAGAACGGCCTTTCGCCCGGACAGCTGGCCGGCCTGTCGGTCGCCGGCAACACGGTCATGACCCACCTCTTCCTGGGGCTCGACCCCTACTGGATCTGCCGGGAACCGTATATCCCGGTGATGAACACCCCCCCGATCACCGCCGCGGGCAGCCTCGGGATCGCCATCCATCCCTCGGCACCCGTCTTCGTCTTCCCGAACGTCGGGAGCTATTTCGGCGGGGACCTGATTGCGGGGATCATCGCCTCCGGGATGACCGAAAGGGACGAAACGGCCTTTCTGGTCGATGTCGGGACCAACGCCGAGGTCGTGGTCGGCAATCGGGACTGGCTGATGGCCTGCGCCGGGGCGGCCGGCCCTGCCCTGGAGGGCGGCGTAGCCAGCATGGGCATGATGGCGGCCCCGGGGGTCATCGACAAGGTCGTGATCGACCCGGAATCCCGTGAGATCCGGATCCACACGATCGGGGAGCTTCCGCCGATCGGGATCTGCGGCTCCGGCCTCATCGACCTCGCTGCCCAGCTTTTCCTGGCCGGCATGATCGACCTCCGGGGAAAGTTCGTCCGGGAGGCCTGCGGTGGACGGATGATCGAACTGGACGGGATCCGCCACCTGACGGTGGTGGAAGCGGAGGCATCCGGAACCGGCGAACCGCTCTACCTGAGCCAGCCCGACATCGACGCGCTCATCCGATCCAAGGCAGCCATGTACACCATCCTCACCACCATCGGAAACACGGTCGGGATCCCCCTGCACGCCATCGAGCGTTTCTATGTCGCCGGGACCTTCGGTTCCTACATCGACCCCCGGTCGGCGATCACCGTCGGCATGATCCCGGACCTCCCGCTCGAGACCTATGTCTCCCTCGGCAACACCTCGCTCGAAGGGGCCACCCGTGCGCTCCTTTCGGCGGCCGTGCGCCGGGAAAGCCAGGCCATCCGAGACCGGATCACCTACCTCGAATTGAACGTCAACCAGGAGTTCATGAATCTCTTCAGCGCGGCCAAATTCATCCCGCACACCGACCGGTCCCTTTTCCCGTCGGTCGCGGGGGCATAGCAGCGTGTTGAAAAATCCGCTTTTGACAGGCTGGCGAAAAATACCTAGATGCAAGGCTTACGAAATCCCGAAGAATGAGGCGTACTAATGAGTACGCCCAGTGACGAGGGATGAGCAAAAAGCAGCAGATGGGCGTTTTTCAACAGCCTGATAGGCCGGAGAGTCAGGCGGGCACGGCTCAAAGGCGGGATCGGTTTGGGGTCCGTCACAGGCGCATCAGGAGGATGGATCCGATGGTCATGGCGACGGCCAGGAGCCGCATGAGGCCCAGCCGCTCGCCATAGAGGAAGACCGCCAGGAGGATGGGGATGACGAAGTGCATGCCGACGATCGAGATGACCAGGGAAAGAGGCCCTGAGTTCAAGGCCTTCAGGAAGAGGTAATAGCCCCCGAAGTTGATCAGCCCCATCGACAGACCGATCAGCAGGGCCGGCCTCGGGTCGCGGCTCACCCCCTCCTGCTCGAAACGGCGCCGCACCCCGAAGGAAAACACGGTGGAAAGGAAATAAGACAGCGCCATGTAGGCGAGCGGGTTCGTGTGCAGCGCAGCGAACTTGCTCGAGATCGAGGCCACCGCCCCGCCCGCGAGCGACAGGCAGGCGAGGAAAACGCCCCGTCTGGCATTGCGCGACGGGTCCGCGTGGCTGCCGCTCTCCCGCGTGAGGATCAGCATCACGCTCACCGCGAGGACGATGCCGACCACCTGAAAGGGGGAGAGCACGTCCTTGAAGTAGAGGACGGAGAACAACACCACCGGCACCACATTCAGCCGGATGATCGGGTAGGCGATGCTGGTGGGGATCGCCTTGAGCGCCTCCATGTGGGCCACGGTCGCAAGCAAAAAGGACAAGCTGTTGACGGCCGAGACGACAAGAAGGATCGAAACGTGCCGTTCTTCGCCGCCCGAGATGAAAAAGACCCCGCCGCTCAGGACCGTCACGGTCCCCATGAAGGCGAAAGAGGTCCAGGCCGTGTTGCACTTCCACTCGGCGGAGACCTTGTAGAGAAAGCGCTGGAGCCCCATGAGGATCAGCGCGCCTATGGCAAAGACATACCAGGAATCCACCATCCCGACCTTCGTCCCCTGTCTTCAGCGCCCGGTCGACCCTACCCGGGTGAGCCTTTCGAGAACCCTTCTCGGCAGGTTCTCGAACCCGCCGTTGGACATGAACAGGAGCACGTCACCCTCCCGGACCTCGCCCTGCAGGATCTCCATGATCCCTTCGGCGTGCGGGGCATGAAACGCCTCCAGTCCGCGGGCGCGGAGATCCTCCACCAGGCGCGCCGAGGAAAACCGCTCCTCCGGGCGGATCTTCTGCATCAGCACAGGGTCCGGGATGAACACCCCGTCGGCCGCGTCGAAGGCCAGGGCATAACGGTCCTGAAAGACGCTCCGCCGGCTGGAGTTCGAGCGGGGCTCGAAGAGGGCGAGAAGGCGCCGGTCCGGATAGCGGGACTTGACGGCCAAAATGGTCTCCCGAACCGCCGTGGGGTGGTGCGCAAAATCATCGATCACGAGCACCCCGGAAGCCTCCCCCACGACCTCCTGCCGGCGTTTGACGCCCTTGAAGGCCTGTAGCGCGGCAACCGTCTTCGAAACCTCGATCCCGAGCGCATCCGCCAGCGCGATGACCGAAAGCGCGTTCGCGATGTTGTGGCGGCCGTAAAGCGGGGTCTCGCAGCGCATGATCCGCTCCTCCCCCTTCCGAACGTCGAAATGCGTCACGGCCCCGATCGTTTCCACTCCTTCGGCGCACCAGTCCATCCCGGCCGTAAAACCGTAGCGGACAACCGGCGCCCGGGACCGCCGGGCCTCCTCCATCACGACGGGATCCTCCCCGTTCACGATAAGGCGGCCGTCCGCCGGGATGAGCTGGATGAGCCGCGCGAAGCTTTCCCGCACATGCGCGAGGTCCCGGTAGATGTCGGCGTGGTCGAACTCGATGCTGGTCAGGAGGGTCATCCAGGGCCGGTAATGCAGGAATTTTGGGCCCTTGTCGAAAAAGGCGGTGTCGTACTCGTCCCCTTCGATGATGAAATAGGGTCCGTCGCCCGCGTTGAAGTTGCGCTCGAAATTGCCCGGGATCCCGCCGATCATGAACCCCGGGGCGAGCCCGGCGCAGGTGAGCACCCAGGCGGCCAGAGAGGCGGTCGTGGTCTTCCCGTGGGTCCCGGCGACGACGACACAGCGCTTGTCTTCGAAGGCGAAGGCCTGCAGGGCCTGCGGAAAAGAAAGGTAGGGGATGGCGGCGGCTGCAAGGGCGGCGGCCTCCGGGTTTTCCCGCGTGATAACATTCCCGACAATGACCAGATCCGGCCGCGGCATCAGGTTCGCCGCCGCGTATCCCTGGCGGACATCGATCCCGAGCCGCTCCAGAAAATCGCTCATAGGCGGGTAGGTGTTCTGGTCCGAGCCGGTGACCGTCAATCCACGCTCCTTCAGCATGCCCGCGAGAGAGGCCATGCCGGTCCCGCAGATCCCCATCAGGTGGATTCGTTCCAGCTTCCCGGGCAGACGGTTCAAGCCAGGATCCAGAAGCGGTGTTTTTCGATCGATTGTGAGCGGTTGTGCCAAGGGATTCCTTCCTGCGGACGACCCGCGCGCCAGGGCCTTTCCACCCCCGCGGGCCGCGCAAAGGCGCGGGGGGCGGAAAGGGCTGCAGTACCCTCCACGCCGCTGGTCGCGACCCGCCACGTTCGGTGGAACGGGCCCGCCGCCGGCCCAGAGATGATCTGATCAAAAATGACTTGCTATTTTAAAAAGAATCAGTATGCTTTCAGGTTTGATGTTTCTACAAAGAGTCGGGTTTTTCGGCGCCCGCCCCGCAGAGGCAGCGGGGCCACCCGGATGAAAGAACCCGGAACACTCATACCACCCGACGCATCCGAGAGCCGGTGCGTCGCGTTTCGAAGGAGACTCCGTCATGGCCAAGGTCTGTGAAATCTGCGGAAAGAAACCTGTAACGGGATACAACGTCAGCCACGCCCACAACAAGACCAAGAAGCGCTGGTACCCGAACCTCCAGAAGGTGCGGTGCCTCAAGAACGGGCAGCCCGTGAGGATCCGCGTATGCACCGACTGCATCAAGTCCGGGCGCATCACGAAGGCCTGATCCCCCCCGCCGAAAGCGGGTCATTGTCTCTCCACCTTGAGCACGTTTTTGACCCGCTTGAGTCCAGCGATGATATCCTGGAGCTGCTGGAAGTTCTCCACCTCCAATGTAAACAGCGCAATACCCTTCTTGTCGATCGTCGTCTTGACGTCGGCCTGAACGATATTGGCGTTTTTCTGGGTCAGCACTGCACTCAAATCCGCCAGGATCCCCTTCTGATCGAGGCTCGTAACCTTGAGCCGTGCGATATGGGTCTCTTCCTGTCCGGTGTCCCATGAGATCTCCACCAGGCGGTCCGGATCCGCATGCAGGATATGCCGGCAGTTCTTCTGGTGGATCGTGATGCCCCGGCCCCGCGTGATGAACCCGACCACCTTCTCTCCGGGTATCGGGTGGCAGCAGTTGGCGAAACGCACCAGCATATCGCTCACACCCCGCACCTTGATGCCGCTGCCCCCCCGCCTCCGGCGGATCTTGCTCACGACCTTCTCGACCAGCCCGTGGGTTTTGTCTTCCTTGATGCCGAGCTTGGTCTTGAGCCGGCCGACCACCTGCCTCGCCGAAAGCTTGCCGAAGCCGATCTGCGCCAGCATCTCCTCGATCGAATGGAAGGAGACGTCCCTGGCGACCTCGGCAAGGACATCGCTCTTCATGAGGTTCGGAAGCGTGACGTTGTCCTGCTCCAGCATCTTTTCGAGGACGCTGCGGCCGAGCTGTATGCTCTCCTCCTTCTCCTGGTTCTTGATCCAGTGGCGGATCTTGTTCTTGGCCCGCGACGTCTTGACGAAATCCAGCCAGTCCTTGCTGGGGTGCTGCTTCGGGGAGGTGATGATCTCCACGATGTCGCCATTTTGGAGCAGATAGCGGATGGGGACCATCTTGCCGTTGACGCGCGCCCCCATGCACTTTTCACCCACCTCGGAGTGGATGCTGTAGGCGAAGTCGATCGGCGTGGCCCCTTTCGGGAACTCCTTGACCTCGCCCGTCGGTGTGAATACGTAGACCTCGTTCGGAAAGAGGTCCATCCGGACGGTGTCCAGGAACTCCGCCGGATCATCGAGGCTTTTCTGCCACTCGAGCAACTGCCTCAGCCACGCGAACTGCTTGTCGTCCGTCTGGCGCGCCGCCGACCCTTCCTTGTATTTCCAGTGGGCGGCAATACCCTCCTCCGCGACCCGGTCCATGTCCCAGGTGCGGATCTGCACCTCCATCCGCTCCCCCCAGGGGCCGATGACCGTGGTGTGCAGGGACTGGTACATGTTGGCCTTGGGCATCGAAATGTAGTCCTTGAAACGACCCGGGATCGGTTTCCACATCGCATGAATGTGCCCCAGCGCCTCGTAGCAATGTTTGACGCTGTCGACGATCACCCGGAAGGCCAGCACGTCGAAGACCTGACTGACGGTCAGGTCCTGGTCGACCATCTTCCGGTAGATGCTGTAGAAGTGCTTGTAACGGCCTTTGACGACCGCCTCGATGCCCACCTCCTTGAACTTCACGATCAGAAGTTCCTTGACCTCCCGGATGAATTTCTCGCGCTCGTCGCGGCGCTGCGCGATCTCCATCTTGATGGTCTGATAGGCCTCCTGTTCGAGATAATAGAGGCAGAGGTCCTCCAGCTCCGACTTCAGCCAGTAGATCCCCATGCGGCCTGCCAGGGGGGCGTAGATGTCCAGGGTCTCCGAGGCGATGAGCTTCTGCTTTTCGGGCGAGTGGTACCCGAGGGTGCGCATGTTGTGCAGACGGTCGGCCAGTTTGACGATGATGACACGAATGTCGGAGGACATCGCCAGGATCATCTTGCGGATGTTCTCGGCCTGGCGCTGCTCTCGATTCGAGAACTGCATCTGGCTGATCTTGGTGACGCCGTCCACGATCAGGGCGGTCTCCGGTCCGAACAGGCGCTCGATGTCTTCCGGGCTGGCCTTGGTGTCCTCGATCGTGTCATGGAGCAGCCCGGCGACGATGCAGGTCACATCCATCTTGAGCCGGGCCAGGATAAAGGCCGTCTCGAGGAGGTGCGAGAGATAGGGTTCTCCGGACAGGCGGACCTGCCCATGGTGGACCTTGGCCGAATAGACATAGGCCTTTTCCACCAGGGCCGTATTCGCCTTGGGATGGTAATTCAGCAGTTTTTCGGTGATGTCATTTAACCGAATCATACCCTTCGGCGACCTTTCGGCGGACCAGACCGACCGCCTCCGCCACGGGGACCGATTCGCTTTCGGCTGCGGAACGGAGCCTCACTTCGACCTCCCCGTTCCGAATGCCCCGCGCCCCTATGGTGACCCTGACCGGGCTACCGATCAGATCGGCGTCCTTGAATTTCACTCCGGCCCGCTCGTCACGGTCATCCAGAAGGACGTCCAGGCCGGCGGCCTGCAGCTCACCGTAAATTCTTTCGGCGGCGTCCACGACATCCTTGTCGTGCATCTGCAGCGGAAGAACGGTCACCTCGAAGGGGGCGATCGGCACCGGGAAGATGATCCCGTCGGCGTCGTGGTTCTGCTCGATGGCGGCTGCCACCGTTCTCCCGACGCCGATGCCGTAGCACCCCATGATGATGGGGAGTTCCTGCCCGTTTTCGTCCAGGAAGAGGGCCTTCATCGCCCGGCTGTACTTGATGCCGAGTTTGAAGATATGGCCGACCTCGATTCCCCGGCTGAACTGGATTGCGCCGCCGCAGCGGGGACAGGGGTCCTCCGGTGTGATCACCCGCAGATCCCCCACCCCCGCCGCCTTGAAATCCCGCGAGGGTTGAACGTGCCGGAGGTGAAGATCTGCCTGGTTGCCGCCGGTGACCGCATCGGCCATCGCCATGACCGCGTGGTCGGCGACGATCCTCGCCCTCACGTTGACCGGCCCGGCAAAGCCGATCGGCGCACCGGTCGCCTCCTCCACCAGCGCCGCATCGGCGAGTTCGATCTGCTGTGCGCCCAGGAAGCGCTTCAGCTTGGCCTCATTCAATTCGTGGTCGCCCCGGACGAGTGCGGCGACCGCTTCCCCATCCGCGAGGAAGATCAAGGTCTTGATCAACTGATCGGGCCGGACCCCCAGAAAAGCGGTCACCTCCTCGACCGTCCGTTTGCCGGGGGTCGCAACCGCCTCCACCGCGGCCGGCGCCGCCGCAGGGGCGTCTTCAGCGGGCGGCAACACCTCGGCCCGTTCGAGGTTGGCGGCATAGTCGCACTGCGTGCAGCTCGCGATCACGTCCTCGCCGGTCTCGGCCAGCACCATGAACTCATGGCTATAACTGCCGCCGATGGTGCCGGTATCCGCCTCGACCGCCCTGAAGCGGAGCCCGCAGCGGGAAAAGATGCGCGTGTAGGTCTCGCGCATGATCTCGTAGCTCCGGTTGGCCCCGGCCTCGTCGCAGTCGAAACTGTAGGCGTCCTTCATGATGAATTCCCGGCCGCGCATCAGCCCGAACCGCGGACGGATCTCGTCCCGGAACTTGGTCTGGATCTGGTAGAAATTCACGGGCATCTGCCGGTAGGAGTGGATCTCCCTCCGGACCAGGTCCGTGATCACCTCTTCGTGGGTGGGGCCAAGGCATCCCTCACGGCCGTGCCGGTCCTTCAGGCGCAGGAGTTCGAGCCCGTAGTACTCCCACCGGCCGCTTTCCTGCCACAGTTCCGCCGGCTGGACGGTAGGCATCAGAAGTTCGATCGCCCCCGAGCGGTCCATCTCCTCCCGGACGATCCGCTCGACCTTGCGGATGGCCCGCAGCCCGAGCGGAAGGTAGGTGTAGACCCCGGAGGTCAATTTGCGGATCATGCCCGCCCGCAGCATCAGCTGGTGGCTGACGACCTCCGCATCGGCCGGGATCTCCTTGAAGGTGGGAATGAAATATTGCGAGAAACGCATAAACCGGTACCTGCCCTTTCTACAGATTGATGTCTACTGGGACGTCAGCTTTTGCACCTCATCCAGGAGGACCCTGGCCAGGTCCGCCTCCGGGACCTTCCGCACCACTTCGCCCTTCCGGAAAAGAATCCCCTGCCCGCGGCCCCCCGCGATCCCGACATCGGCCTCGCGCGCCTCCCCCGGCCCGTTCACGACGCAGCCCATGATCGCGATCTTGAAGGACGCCGTCATCCCGCTCAAGGCCCTCTCCACCTCTTCCACCAGACGGAACAGGTCGATCTCGCAGCGCCCGCAGGTCGGGCACGAGATGATCTCCGGACCCCTGTGCCGCAGCTCGAGCGCCCGGAGAATCTCGTAGGCCACCTTGACCTCCTCGACGGGATCCCGGCTCAAAGAGACACGGAAGGTGTCCCCGATCCCTTCGGCGAGCAGATACCCGATCCCGATCGCGCTCTTGACGGTCCCCGAGATCAGGGTCCCGGCCTCCGTCACCCCGAGGTGAAGCGGATAATCGACCGCCTCGCTGAACCGCTCGTAGGCGCGGATGGTATCGAGCACCCGAGAGGATTTCAGGGAAACCTTGATGTCGGTGAACCCCTCGGCCTCGAAAAAGCGGAGGTGTTCGAGGGCGCTGGCCACCATCGCCTCCGGCGTGGGATGACCGTAGGCCTCCAGGATGTCTTTCTGAAGAGAGCCGGCGTTGACTCCGATCCGGATCGGCACCCGCCGTTCACGGGCCGCGTGGATCACCCGCGTAAGGGCCGCCTTCCCGCCGATATTGCCGGGGTTGATCCTGAGTCCTTCCGCCCCGGCGTCGAGAGAGGCGATCGCCAGCCGGTGGTCGAAGTGGATGTCGGCGATCAGCGGAAGTCCGATCTGCGACCGGATCTCCCGCAACGCGCGGGCCGCCTCCGCGTCCGGAACCGCCAAACGGACGATCTCGCACCCGGCCTCCGCCAGGGCCCGGATCTGATCGACGGTCGCGTCGATCCGGCGCGTATCCGTGTTGGTCATGGACTGCACGGCGATCGGAGCGCCATCTCCGATGGGCACCGAACCGATTTGGATGCGGCGCGTCCTGCGCCGCCGAATATTATCCAACATGTTGAATCCTGAGTTTCCCTTCTCCCCCGAAACCATCCGGGTCGAATGTCCGCAGTTTGTCCGGAATCCGTCCATCTTTTCACCGGCATCCGGCTTTTTCACTCGCTTCGTGTGCTCGATCCCGCCCCTTCGGAGCCTAGCCCCACCGCTTCGCGGCGGGTTCCGGTCTGCCAACGACAAGCGAATCAATCGCTTGCAAAGCGGCGCCCGCACAGACGGCCACACGAGGAAACGCACAGATGGACATCGAGAGAGGCAAAAAAGACCCTTCACAGATGAAAACCGCCATCGATGGGGAGGTGCAGGTCCGAATCGTGTTTCCGGCATCCGAACCCCCTTTCCTGCCGGCGGGCGCGCAGAGGGTCCGTGGGGAGAATATCCTTCCGTTCAGAGGGGGCCGTCCTGAGAGGATGGTTTCAATACAGGAACATGGGCTTGCCGCTCACGTGCCGCACCTTCGGACGATATTCGTCCGCATCGTAGAGCTCCCTTACATCCACCCGCTTCTGGCCGCTCAAGATCGTGCTCAGGGGTATATCCGTGTAAATTCCTCGGCTCAGCGCCACCAGCCGGCCGAAGGTGGACTTCAAGAACAGATCGATCGTCATGTTGGCAAAATTGACGGCCACCATGAGATCCAGGGAATCCGGGGCGCCGCTCCGCATCAAATAGGAGATCCGCTGATTGAGCACATCCTCGCCGGTCAGCTCCTTCAGGACCACCCCCGTCTCCTCTCCGATCCCGCCGAGGCGCCGGTGGCCGTATGCGTCGGACTCACCCGAGAGCGCCAAATCCCCGCCGATCATCCGCGCGCCCTCCGAGATCGTGATCATCGCATAGTTCTTCGGATTGGCGCGCTTGTCCTGCATGATCAGCTCCGCCAGGCGGTGCGGGTCGAAAGGCACCTCCGAGATGATCGCACGGTCGACCCCGGCCAGATAGGCCGATATGAGGGAGGTCTCGCCGCAGTACCGTCCGAAAAGCTCGATGACGGCGATCCGTTCGTGCGAGCCCGTGCAGGTCCTCAGGGCATGTATGAACTCGACCCCGCGCGTGACCGCCGTGGAAAAACCGATGCAGTAGTCCGTCCCGAAGACGTCGTTGTCCATGGTCTTCGGGATGGCGATCACGGGGAAGCCCTCCTTGTGGATCCGCTCGGCAAAGCTGAGTGTGTCATCTCCGCCGATGGGGATGATCGCCCTGACGCCGAGCCGCTCCAGGTTCTTAAGAACATGCTGTGTGAAGTCCTTCGTCTTGTCGTTCTTCTTGAACTGGCGGGCGAGAAACTCCGGGACGTTCTTCTTCTTGACGGCGCTCGGATTGGTTCGGGATGTATGGAGATAGGTCCCGCCGTAGCGGTCGATCGTCCGGACTTCGCCGGGTGTCAACTCCTGAAAGCATTGAGACGCCGTCTCCGGATCGTCCGGATTGTATTCCAGCAGGCCTGCCCAGCCCCTCCGGATGCCGAGGACTCGGATCCCCTCGCTCGCCGCACGGTAAACGACGGTCTTGATACACGGATTGAGGCCGGGGACATCCCCGCCCCCCGTCAAAATAGCAATGACCGGTTTTTCAGTCCCTGTAATGTCCATTTCTCACCCCGTCCCGCAGATCGTTTCCTGTGCGCTCTCCATGCGTGCCGGATCGACATGCGGCGAAAAGACCCATCCGCCGAATGATCCCCCGGCTCGAGTTTTTCAAACTAGAAGAGTTTACCGGACCTGTCAAGATCATTCCAGAAGGGCCGGAAGGGCCGCCTGTGCAGTCTTCCCCGGCTTCCCGGGAGCACCATTTTTGTTGACATGACAACAGAAAAGGTTAGTCTAGTGCTTTTAGCTCATCATAAGGAGGTCGCCCCATGCCTGCATCCCGGAAGATCCTGGCATCCATCGAAAAATCATCCTTTATCCGTAAGATGTTCGAAGAAGGCAACGAACGGAAGAAGCGCTTCGGCGCCGAAAACGTTTATGATTTCAGCCTTGGGAACCCCAATCTGGAGCCTCCGGAACGCTTCAGGGAGGTCATGCTGGAGCTGGTGCAGGATCAGAACCCCGGCACCCATGCCTACATGTCGAACGCCGGATATCCGGAGACCCGGGAAGCCGTCGCGGCCCACCTGAACAAGGGCAACGCCTGCCGCTTCACAGCCGATGACATCGTGATGACGGTGGGTGCCGGAGGCGGGTTGAACGTCGTCCTCAAAACCATCCTCAATCCCGGGGAGGAAGTGGTCATCCCCAAACCCTACTTCGTCGAATACAACTTCTACCTCGACAACCACCAAGGCACCGCATCCCTCGTGCCGACGAATCCTGATTTTTCGCTGGATCTCGAGGCCATCGCCGGCGCCCTGAACGAGCGGAGCCGGGCCGTCCTGATCGATTCGCCCAACAATCCGACCGGGCGCGTTTACTCCTCCGGGGAGCTGCAGGCTCTGGGTCAGCTGCTCTCGGATTACAACAAACGAACCGGTCAGACCGTCTACCTGATCTCGGACGAGCCCTACCGCAAGATCGTCTATGACGGGGTGGAGGTCCCCAGCATCTTCGACGTCTATCCGGAAAGCTTCGTCGTGACCTCCTTCTCCAAAGACCTGTCGCTTCCCGGCGAACGGATCGGCTACGTCGCCGCCCACCCGCAGATCTCCGACCGGTCGGGGATCATTCAGGGCCTCGTTCTGTGCAACCGGATCCTGGGATACGTCAACGCCCCGGCGCTCATGCAACGCGCCATCCCGCGCCTCCTCGAAGTAAGCGTCGATATCGGCGCCTACCAGCGCAAGAGGGACCTCCTTTGCAAGGGTTTGAGCGAGGCCGGCTATGAATTCACCAAACCGGAAGGGGCCTTCTATCTCTTTCCGCGCTGCCCCATCGAAGACGACGTCGCCTTCATCGGCGAATTGCGGGAGGAAAACATCCTGACCGTCCCCGGCAGCGGTTTCGGCGGCCCCGGCCACTTCCGGATCGCCTACTGTGTCAGCGACGCCACCATCGAACGTTCCATCCCGGGGTTCGCCAGGGTCATGAAAAAATACCGCTGAACGCGGGTTTCAGTCAGCAGAGAGGAGAACGGGATGTACTCCAAGATCCTGTCGCTCAGGTTTCCGAAGAACATCGTCAATGAACCGATAGCGGTCAACCTGGTCAAGAAGTTCGATCTTTCCTTCAACATCCTCAAGGCCACCATCTATCCCCGCAAGGAGGGGTTGATGGTCCTCGAACTGAGCGGGCACCGGAAGAATTTCGCCCGGGGTGTCCGGTACTTGAAAAGCCTGGGGATCATGGTGGAAAGCATCGCGCAGGACATCAAGCGCGATGAGGAAAAATGCATCCAGTGCGGCGCCTGCACCGCCGTCTGTCCAACAGGGGCGCTCTGGATCAAACGCCCGGAAATGGAAGTGATCTTCGACCGCGACAAATGCAGCGCCTGCGAACTGTGCGTCTCCGTCTGCCCGGCCAGGGCCATGGAGGTGCGTTTCAACAAGGCGCTTCTTTCCTGAAAAAGCGCCCTGACAACCCAGTCTGAAGACCGGAACCGGCGGCCGCACGCCCCCGCTTCCGACTGAGAGCGCCGGCAGGCTGATGTGCCGGCGCGTTTCGTTTGAAACCCCCGTGACAAGGACCGGCATGCGCGGCCCGGCGGCTCGACCGAGCACCGCCGGCAAACGCCGAACCTGCCGGCCCCGAGGCCTTGCCCGGATGAACCCCCCGATCGATATCCTGGTCGCCGTGAGCGGCGGGGTCGACAGCGCCGTTGCAGCCGCCCTTCTGAAAAGAGAGGGACGGCGCATCTGTGCCGTCCACTTCCTCCTGCCCGGGCCGGAAACCGCGCGCGAGGCGCTGATCGCGAAAACCCGCAGGATCTGCGGACACCTCGGGATCCCGCTCGTGCTCCGCGACGTGCGTGAGGCGTTCGACAGGGAAGTGATCACACCGTTTCGGGCGGCCTACCTCGGCGGCCTCACACCGAATCCCTGCGTCCTGTGCAACGAACGGGTGAAATTCCCCCAGCTGGTTGATGAAGCGGACCGCATGGGTGCCCCATCGATCGCCACCGGCCACTACGCGGTCCTGACCGCGGAGGACGGCCGGCCGCGGCTCGGACGCGGGGCGGATCCCGGCAAGGAGCAGTCCTATTTTCTCCACAGGCTGTCCGCGGCGATCCTGGCGAGGACCCGGTTTCCGCTTGGCAGGATGATGAAGGCCGAGGTGGAGCGGGAGGCCGTCAGGCTCGGCCTGCCCGTCGAACCCGGCCACGAAAGCCAGGAGATCTGCTTTCTGGGCGGCGAGGACTATCGTCATCTGATCCAGGAGGGGAACGGCCGGACGGCCGCCCCGGGTCGGATCATCGACATCCGGGGAGCGTTTGTCGGAGCCCATTCCGGCGCCTACCGCTACACGATCGGGCAGAGACACGGGCTCGGCATCGCCTCGCCCAGGCCCTATTACGTCCTGGAGATCCGGGCGCAACAAAACGAGGTGGTTGTCGGGCGACGGGAAGATCTCTATTCATCGAATGGTGCGGCCGAAGACTTTGTCTGGACAGGCGGCATCAAGCCGATCCAAGGCAAAATCGAAGTCCTCGCCCAAATCCGCTACCGGCACAAGGCCGCGCCCGCCGTGCTCGAGATGACAGGCTCGAACCGGGTCTCCCTCACCTTTCGCGAACCGCAGTGGGCGGTCACCCCGGGCCAGGCCCTGGTCTGCTACGACGGCGAAACCGTCCTCGGCGGCGGCTGGATCGTGCGACCGCCCCAATCCTGAAGAGCGTATGACATGGCACCTGTCTTCAAAACCGTCACCCTCGGCTGCAAAGTAAACCAGTACGAAACCGCCTTCCTGGAGGAAGCCCTCGAACACACAGGCTGGAGGAAGGGCTCCGTCCAAATCCCGGCCGATCTGGTCATCGTCAATACCTGTGCGGTCACGCAGCAGGCCGTCCATCAATCGCGGCAGGCCATTCGCAAGGCCATCCGGGAAAACCCGGCGGCGCGGGTCGTCGCCACCGGCTGCTACGCCCAGGTCGCCCCCGACGAGCTGGCCCGAATCGAAGGGTTGGATCTCGTCGCGGGGAACCGGCTCAAGGCCGGACTTCCCGACTGGATTTCGACCCACCCGCGGACGGGTGCCTGCCGAGTGAGCGTTCCGGATCTGAGGCCGGGTCTCCCGTTCGATCCCATGCCGGTCGCCCGGTTCTCGGGGCGTGCGAGGGCCTACCTGAAGATCCAGGACGGCTGCGAGGCCTTCTGCAGTTACTGCATCGTCCCTTTCGGGCGCGGACCTTACCGGAGCCTTCCCGAGGCGGGGGTCTTGGCCGCCCTGGCCACCCTGGCCGAAGCCGGTTACCGCGAAGTCGTCCTCACGGGCATTCACCTCGGCAAATACGGAAACGGCGACCCTCACAGCGCCGGCCTGACCGGGCTCCTCCAATCCATCCGCAGAGAGCGGCTCCCGCTACGCATCCGGCTGAGTTCCCTCGAGCCGACCGAGATCGGCCCCGACCTGATCGAGATGGCCGGGAGCGAGGCTTGGTTGTGCCGGCACTTTCACATCCCGCTCCAGAGCGGGGATGCCGCCACCCTGGAGAGGATGAACCGCCGCTACCGGCCGCAGGACTTCGTGCGCCTGGTGGAACGGATCCATTCGGCTTTGCCGCAGGCCGCGATCGGGGTCGATGTCATGGCAGGCTTTCCCGGAGAGGACGAGGAGGCCCATCAGCGGACGGCGGGGCTCCTGGAGGATCTGCCCATCTCCTATCTGCACGTCTTTCCGTTTTCGCGACGCCAGGGGACGGCGGCCTTCGACATGGCGGGCCAGGTTCACCCGGCGGAGATCAAAGAGCGGGCGGCCCGGATCCGGTCGCTTGGGGAGCGCAAGCGCAGGGATTTTTACGGCAGGAGTGTCGGGAACGTGCTGGAGGTCCTGACGGAGGGCTGGCATTCGGAGACCGAGAGGGTGATGCACGGGACGAGCGACAACTACGTACCGGTCTTTTTCGAAGATGCCTCGGGTGCATCGAGACGGCTGCTGGCCGTCAAGGCGGAACGCACCGCACCAAAAGGGGTGTGGGGGAGGGTGCTCGAAACAGAGGGTCCCGGCTGATCCATATCGAGGAACTCGAGCGTTTGTGCTGGGGAGATCTGCGGCACATGGCACAAGCAAAAGGGACGGTTGACGCCCAGATGGACAAAGGAGGCCCTTTCGGGACGGAAGGCTACAGGTCGGTTGCGGGCCTTGGTGTCAATGGCGAAAAACCCGAAAAGAAGCGGGGTCAACGCCCGCGACGGACCTTTCGGCTCTCCTCCTTCCATCCTTTCCGTTTTCTGCCGCTCCGCTTCCGCTGAGCCTGCGGATCACGCAGAGGCTCGAGCAGAAAGCTCCCGGGCGTGAAATCCGGCTGCGGTGCAGCCGTCTTTTCCTTTGCTTCGCGGCGCAGCGCCCGCGCCTCGAGCAGCGCCTGATCGACTTTGGGTCCGGCGATGAACTCGGCCGGGATGCCCGGACTCAGAAACAGCCTGCCGAACCCGAAATAACGGACGCCTTTCGCCCTGGAGGCCGATGCACGGATCTCCAGCACGACGGGCTCCGGATCCCGCCGGCGCCCAAGCCTCGCAGCCATCTCCCGGTCCTCCGAAAGGACCACGAAAGGGTCGGCCTGAGGCATCAGGCCCTTTTCCATCACGACGGGGTGCGCCCTCTGCCTCACCGCGGCAAACAGCATCCTGGGGACCTCGCTCAGGGGCATACCGCTCCCGGGCAAGGCCCACGACCTTTCGACGGCGCGGATCTTTCGCTCGTCCGCCTCGAACCAGCCCCTCTTCTCCCCCATCAGCACCTCGCGGATGCCCCCCTGCCGCACCTGGCGCCACTCGGGATCTTCCTGGATCGCCTTCAGAAGCTCTTTGAAAGAAACATACCCGTCGGCGTCGGGGACCAGGCCGAACTCGTCCGGTTGACGCCCCAGGACGTAGTCCAGAAACCGGGCCAGCCCCTCGACCTGCATGTCATGTGAACGCTTGCCCAAGAGCGCCACCCATCAAGCCAGAAGATTCGTGAGGGCGTCTTCCAGCGTCGGATGCTGGAAGCGGTAACCCATATCGAGCAATTTCATGGGACACACCTTCTGGCCATTGAGGAGGATCGAAGCCATTTCGCCCATCTTCAATTTGAGGACGAAGGCCGGGACTGCGGGGAGAAACGCCGGTTTGTCCAGGACAGTGGCGAGGGTTTCGGTCAGTTCGCGATTGGTCACCGGATTGGGCGCGGTGCAATTGACGGCGCCCGAGATCTCCGACCGGCCCAGCAGGTGAAGATAGATCCCCACCAGATCCTTTTCATGAATCCAGGAGATCCATTGCTGCCCGGAGCCCAGGGAACTGCCTAACCCTCTGCGAAACATCGGCACCATCTCCCCCAGCGCACCACCCCGCCGCCCGAACACGATTCCAAAGCGGCAGATGACGACGCGCACCCCGCCTGCGGCGGCCCGCAGGGCCTCCGCCTCCCAGTCGCGGGCCAGCCGCGCGAGGAAGTCCTCGCCTGCCGGGCTGGATTCATCCAAAACCTCCGAGCCGCTGAAGCCGTAGTACCCTACCGCCGATGTGCTGATGAGCGTCCTTGGGGGCCCGGAGGCACGGGTGAGCGCCTTCGAAAGATTGCGGGTCGTGAGGATGCGGCTCTCATAGATCCGCTGCTTGGTCTCCCTGTTCCACCGCTGGAAGATTGTCTCCCCGGCCATATTGATGACGACGTCATGGTCCGCCACGGCATCCTGCCAGGGCCCTTCCTGCGTCGGGTCTCCTTCGAGGAAACGGACCCCCTCCTGTGAAGCGGCATCTTCCTTGATCCGCCGCGTGAGGATGGTCACGGTCCCGCCCATCGCCACCAGACCGGCCGTCAGGCTGGAGCCCACAAAACCGCTTCCACCCGTGATAAAAAATCGCATCGCTGAAATACCGCCGCCTGTGTAATGTGATCGAAAAACTATCCGCTTGCAGAGAGCAAGGTTCATCACCTCGTGGATATCAACCGGCCAGGCTCATCACATGGCAAAAAACCGAAGAAGAACAATTTCCGTCAGCCAGCCACCCCCGCACCGTTCAACCACCGCCCGGGCTGATGCAATCCGCCGGGCAGATCGTTACGGCGGCATGAACGTCTTCATCCGGGTAGTCATCCCTCTCGAGCACCGTAATCTCACCTGTCTCCGGCCGCCGCGCAAAAATCCCGGGCGCCACCTCCAGACAGGAACCGCAGTCGGTGCAGGCCTTCAAGTTGACCACTGGAGCCTCTTTCAAGCGTCTTCCCCCTCGCACCCTTTCCCTGTGTCAGCCTCTTCACGCGCCAGGCGCCAGGCCAGATAATCCCCGCGCGTGAGAAAGGGCCCAAGCGAAGCCGGCTCTGAATGCCTCCCCTTCAAACACTGCCGGCATCGGCTGGCGGCGCAGTGTTGGCATTCCCGGCAATCACGGCATTTCTTTCGAGATTCAATGGCCATCGGTCACCCTCTTGGCGCCCGCTTTTGGTGGCGAGTTTGCGGATCCGCATTCCGCCCACGCCTGGATCACCTTTGGCCAGGCGCTGCCGGTGCTGGACCCGGCCTGTCGAGGCGAGGCACCTTGGAGAAGACGGTCATGCCTGTCCGGTCGTCTTCCTTCCTCAGGAAGCCCGCCTGAAAAATCATCCCTACGCAGGGTATTGGTCGGAACGAGAATCCATTCCTTCAACCGGTCGCAGGGGATGGTATCGACGAGTTCCAATGACAGCGTGTCGAAAAACCCATTGCCTGCAGGCTGTTGAAAAACGGCCGGGTGTAGGTCTTGAGAAATCCCGCCGAATGGGGCGTACCTTTCAGTACGCTGTAGTGATACGGAATGAGCGTAACGCGGCAAACAGACGTTTTTCACCAGCCTGTTAAGCGCTCTTGGCCTCCCGGTACAGGGGGAGCTTCAGATGGATGGTCGTCCCTTGTCCAACCTGGCTGTCGATCTCGAGGCCGCCTCCTTCATGTTCCTCGACGATCCGCTTCGAGATGCACAGACCCAGACCGGTCCCGTTCTGTTTGGTGGAAAAAAAGGGGGAAAGAACCTTCTCCTGGTATTCCGCCGGGATGCCGCATCCGTTGTCCTGGATGTCGATCGCGACCTTGTCGTCCGCTACCCGGGTCACGATCAGGATGTTGCCTCCGCTTTCCACCGCCTCGCTGGCATTCTTGATGAGATTCAGGAACACCTGTTTCAGGCGCTCTTCGTCCCCGAACACGAACCGGCCGTCTGGGTCTTCCATCAGTTCGATGTTGACAGCCTTCTCAGGATTGTTTTCTCTCACGATGGCGACCGTGTCCTGCAGAAGCCTGTGGAGATCGACGGGGGCAGCCTCCAGAGCCCGCCTGCCGTGGAACTCCCTCAGGTCGGCCAGCAGGTTTTCGAGGCGCTTCACCTCTTTGGAGATAATCTCGAGCTTGTTCCTGTCTTTCGAGTCACTGACGGAGCGCAGCAACTGCCGGGAAAACCCGCCGATCATCATCAACGGGTTCTTGATCTCGTGGGAGATCTCGGCGACAAGTTGACCCAAAGCCGCCAGGCGCTCGGACTGCATGATCTTTTCCTGAAGGGCGCGGGTCTCGGTCATATCCCGGACGATGCCGGTGAATATCATACGCCCGTCCACCTCGGCGACGGAAAAGGAGATGGATGCGGGAAACATCTCTCCACCCTTCCGCATCGCCAGGATCTCGGTCTCATGCCCGATCCGCCGTGGAACCCTCGACTCCACGTAGCGCGCCACGGCCTCGCGGTGATTTCGGCTGCAGGTGGAGGCCATGATCACGTCCAGATCATGACCCAGCACCTCCTTCCGATCGTAGCCGAAAATCCTCTCGGCGGCCTTGTTGAAAAACAGGACCTTATGGTCTTTGTCGATCGTGACAAAGGCCTCATTGGTATTCTCGACAGCATGTTTGAGAAAAACCAATTCTTCGTTCTGATCGAAGTACTTTTCTGTCTTGCCCATGTTTTTCAATCAAGGCCTCACTCCAGGATTACTCCTTTTCGAACTGATCCTTGGCTGCGCCGCAAACCGGACAGGTCCAGTCGGCGGGAAGATCCGCAAAGCTTGTACCGGGATCGATGCCGTTGTCAGGGTCCCCTTCAGCTGGATCGTAGACATACCCACATACCGTACAAACGTACTTATCCATCCTATAACCTCCGCTCCGCTCAAATCAGAATTGTGGTCCTCAGACATGTTGACAGGGCACCTGAATCCCCTTCTCACATAAGGGAAAATGCCTCTTCATGTCAGCCATCGCCGCTCACGGCCGCCTCGATTGAACCTCTGGGATTCCATCCAATGAAAAGCTTTTGACTGCAAGCCGTTGAAAGTATCCCTAAAGCTAAGGTACGTCAGAGAGGATGTCAAGTTGCTTCGAAGCTCCGGCGGCCGGAGGCATTCTCATCCAACCCGATTTGCGTGAGGCCCGCACGGACCGGATTGCTTCGACGGAGAACATGTGATAGAGAATAGGGTGTCAGGACCGATTCGGATGCTGGATCGAAAAATAAGCCCGTACCCCGGACCATCCCTCGATGGCAACAGTCAGGGCCACAGCAGGAGAAACGATGAACGGACGGATCGACTATCGTCTTGCGCGGGAGAAAATGGTCAAGAACCAGTTGATTACCCGCGGCATCCGCGACGCGCGTGTGCTTCAGGCCATGGGCAAAATCCCGCGCGACCGCTTCGTGCAGGAAGCCCTCGTCGGCGAAGCCTATAATGACTACCCCCTGCCGATCGGGCATGGGCAGACCATATCCCAGCCCTACATCGTAGCGATGATGACAGAAGCCCTCGAACTGAAAGGCGATGAAAACGTCCTCGAGATCGGCACGGGAAGCGGTTATCAAACGGCGATTCTGGCCGAATTGTCCCGGTGGGTTTACACCATCGAGCGAATTCGGCCGCTGATGGAAAATGCGAAGCGGGTTCTGGTCGAACTGGGATACAAAAACATCTTCTTCAAGGCCTTCGACGGCACACTCGGATGGAAGGAGTACGAACCCTACGACGCCATCATCGTCGCCGCCGGCGCCCCCAAAATACCACAGCCCCTGCTGGATCAGCTGACTGAAGGCGGCCGGCTGGTCATTCCCCTCGGCAATCGATACAGCCAGGAACTCGTTCAGATCACCCGGAAAAACGGCCAGTTCATTGAAAAGGGGCTGGGCGGATGCCGCTTCGTGGACCTCATCGGCATCCACGGCTGGCAGGACAGCATCAAGGAATCCTGAAAAGCCCTTCGTCAAACTCGGGTTTGCCCTCGTACTTCTGCATAAACAAGCCTGGAACCGCCTCGATGTCCTCTATCAAGCCCCGCTCGATGAGGATTCCGGCGCGGTGGAAGACATCCACGACCTCCTCCGGCGAGGGAGGACAGCTCTTCACAGCGAGCATCTCGGCGATATCAGGATGATTCCGGTTGGCCAGATATATGCATTTGCCAAGCAGGATCGTCTTTTTCTTTCCTGGTGTCGGGCGCATTACCTTGCCGGTCAGCACCTCCACTTCGTTCCAGGGCTCCCCCTTCCATGCCCTGGCGACCGCCGGCACGAGGGCCGCGCTGAGCAGGGCACAGTAGGTACAGAGGGTTTGGTCATACTGACGGTAAGCCAACCCCTCGATGCCCATGCGCTTCATGGGCACAGGCAGCGAGCCGTCCTTCGTATAAGGGAAGGCATAGGCATGCAGCAGACGCTGATCCGCGATCTTTTCTCCGCGGATCTCGACATCTCCCAGATCCGACGCCCGGCCCATTTTCTTCACCAGATAGTCGAGATGCGGCACTTCTTCAGGGGCGTAGCCAAGCAGGGCCGCCCCCACCAGGTCGGCGGAGAGCCAGTCCGCAGAGGCCACCAGGATATCCTTCCGCCTGATCCGCCCGTCGAAGCCGGGGCCACGCTCGTTCGTGAAAATTCCATCCAGGATGGTCAGAGAACGCTCCGGCAGCATGCCAGGCAGCCCGGCCACCTTCCGGTGCAGATCAAGTCCATCCCTCGTATCATGAAAGAACTTCCGTGAAGCAATACTCAGGCAGCCTTTCAGGTTCTTGACCCCGAGGCTCACAACCGTCTGAGAATGGGTCTTGAGTACCGGCAGGTCCACGACAAAATCGCTTTCCAGGATATCCGCGTTGACCTTTGCGCGGATGCCCTCCCCGAGATCCACCGTTCTGAAGGGACGTTCGTGGATATTCACGCATCGGACCCCATAACGCTCTTCAAGCCGGCGATAGCCGAGCATCTCGAAGGCATGGGCCGGTGTCGCGACATCTTTCGGATCGTAGGTCACCATCCCCTCTCCGATGGTCACATGTTCGATCCCGTAGGCCTTTAAAACAGCCACCACATCCGCCACCACACGGGAAGTGGTGATGACCCCCCATTTGGGAAACGGTACGTGGCGGGTCCAAAAGACGATATTCGGTTTGATGAAGGTCCTTGCGTCCCGTGGGACGCCCTTTAATCCGTCGCAAAGCGCCACGGCCCTTTCGACGGAGCGGGCCGCCTCATCATAGCGGACAACCGAAACGAGCCGTTTATCCATTCCCGGCCCCTTCCGCAGGCCTCCGAGCGTTGCCGGTGGATGCATAAATGGAGAACAGCCGCATCATTTCCTCTTTTACCACCTCCGGCACCCCTGGCAGTCTTTCGAGCGACAGTTCCACAAAATCCCCCTTGGATTTCGCAAGAACCCGCCCCTCGGCATCGACCAGTTCGCCGGCCAGCTTGAGATGCCGCGGGTCAGTCGGATCCACGATGCGTCCCCTGGCGGTCAACGGAACCCCTACAGGAACGGGGGCGACGTATTTCACCTCCATCTTCCGCGTAACGAAAAACACCCTGCGAAAGTAGATGATCGACCAGGACATGATTTCATCCAGCAAGGTCGAAATGATACCGCCGTGCGCGATGTTTTCCCAGCCGACGTGCTCTCCCCTCAGGACGACATCGGAACAGAGCATATCGCCGCAGGGATAGAACTGCATGTTCAGCCCCACCGGGTTGGCCGTCCCACAGCCAAAACAGTGGTGGCCAACAGGTTTTTCGATATATCGTCGCTTTTCGTTCATCTTCAAGTTCTCTCCCTTGCCAAAAGCAGCCGTGGTGCCCTTTCAGGGCCGGGAGCTCCTCGATCAAAACTCACCCGGGAATCGGCCCATGGCCCTGTCGATAGCCGCCGGCCTCACAGCCATAAGCGTGTGCCACGTCATCTCGTGTTCATAAACCCTGTGTATGTCATAGCCTGCCGCTCTGATCTTCTCGCGGATCTCCCGAAAAGGAGTCCTCAAAAGACCCGAGATGATGAGCACCGGGCTTTGCAGAAACGCCTCCACGGCGAGCAGGCTTTTGATCACCTCGGCATGGATATTCGCGACCACGACGTCGACCCCGTTCCGGCAAAAGTCCTCTGCCCGCCCCTCCATTACCTGGATCAGATCCGAAAATCCATTGAGGGCAACGTTCCGAACGGCGGTCCGGACGCACAGGGGATTCAGATCCACCGCAAGGACACGCTCAGCACCCACGGCCACGGCAAAAAGGGCAAGAATCCCGGTCCCCGTTCCGAGATCGAGCACACTATGAAAAGGAAACCTCGCGTGCGCCTCAGCCAGGGCGCTCAAACAGTCACGGGTCGTCGGGTGTACGCCGTTTCCGAAAACCACTCCGGGGTCGAGGAGCAGGGTCCTGCCGTCATCTGTTCCGGCCCGGGACCACGGCGCCCGGAAGGTAACCCCTCCTGCGGATAGACAATCCAGCCCCCCGCCCTGCCACTCCTCATAATCAAACTGGTACCGCTCGCTCAGCGCGAGTTCAGGACGTTGTGCAAGCAAACGGGCGACCCGTTCATCGGCAGGTTCCTTGAAAAAGAGAAATGAACTGTCTCCTTCCACCCAATTGCCAATGAATTCAGATCCAAATCCCGACTCATCAGCGCGAAGGACCCTCCCCTCCAGAGCGTAGATATAAAGATCCCGGTAAGGGCAAGATGCCCCGCTCGCAACTCCTCCCATCCATTCAGGTCGATCGTTCACAACACGCAACCCACATTAATGCACCGAAGCCCAACCTTGCGGCGTCCATTCCCCAAAGATCCTCCATCATTTCAGAGCGGAGATCAGCAAGCCGTCTTTGCAGGCAGATGTGCAGATGGACGCCGAGATGGGCAAAAAAGAACATTTCCGGGCACAAAATAGATAAACATCCCCCGCTGGTCCACGTCAAGCATAGAATGCTCTGCCCCGATACGGGGAGCACGCCTCCGCAAAAGGATGGATCGAAAGCCTCACAACCGAGGCCTCCGAAACTGCGCGCATACAGAATGATTCGGGCCAGGCAAGGCGCACCCATAAAAAAAGCCCATCGCAAAGCGATGGGCTTTAAAAGGTAATTCGGCGGCGTCCTACTCTCCCACGCAGTCCCCCACGCAGTACCATCGGCGCTGAAGAGCTTGACTTCCGTGTTCGGGATGGGAACGGGTATTTCCTCTTCGCCATTGCCACCGAAAAACTAAACCAAAAGTAAAGCTGATACAGGACAAGCAATCAAAGGTCTCATTCATTTGGATGGTGAAAATATGGCCAAGCCGCACGACCAATTAGTACCAGTCAGCTAAATGTGTTGCCACACTTACACCTCTGGCCTATCAACCTCGTCATCTACGAGGGGTCTTCAGTCCCCGGACGAATCCGGAGAGGGATATCTAATCTTGAGGTTGGCTTCCCGCTTAGATGCTTTCAGCGGTTATCCATTCCGAACATAGCTACCCAGCGATGCCGCTGGCGCGACAACTGGTACACCAGAGGTTCGTCCATCCCGGTCCTCTCGTACTAGGGAAAGATCCTCTCAAATATCCTACGCCCACGAAAGATAGGGACCGAACTGTCTCACGACGTTCTAAACCCAGCTCACGTACCGCTTTAATTGGCGAACAGCCAAACCCTT
>ENA-OSEO01001420-OSEO01001420.1-sediment-metagenome-genome-assembly--contig:-NODE-1420-length-43502-cov-4.925066_pt1 | contig 43502 bp, 43 predicted proteins | sample MGYA00237883_ERZ534232 | MGnify/ENA metagenome assembly ERZ534232 | reverse complement strand
GATCTGTCAGATGGCGAAAGACGTTTTCGGCATTGAGAAATCTTTCCCCATGCTGGCCAACCCGGCCAAGGGCGCCAATCCAGGCCTGCTCAAACAGACCGGCGGCAAGATGGCCTTCAGCAGGTTCATCCGCCTGCCCGATTGGGAAAGCGCCAATCAGAACACCGTGGAATGGTCCGTGCCGAGGGACTGGCCCCAGGCGCCGCTCTCACAGCTTAACTTGCCCGCCGACGTGCTGCCCTTGCTGCGCAGGCGTAATGATAGTCCGGAGATCGTACATTCCGACCAGATCTGGCAGCCGGGCGACGTGGTCATGCTGCTGACAAGTAAATCCGGGGATCTGGTGAATGAGATGATGGATCAGGTTGAGAATTGAGAATTGAGAGTTGAGATTTAAAAACCGTAATACTCAATTCAAGTCTCTTTCCTAATATGAGGTGTAAAGATGACTAAATTATTCACCTATTCAGAAACACGACAAAACCTGGCTTCCGTTTTGAAAATTGCGGAAACGGATGGTGAAGTATTGATCACCAAACGAAATGGGAAGAAATTTGTTCTCAGACCAGTCAGCGAAAACAAATCCCCGCTGGATGTGCCCGGTATTGACGTTGGCATGACTCGTGAAGAGATTATCGATTCCATCCGCGAAGGGCGTGAGATGGAACCTCGTGAAAGGCGCGAGACATATTCATCTTAATAAATACCGTTGAGAGTTGAGAATCGTAACTTTCAATTTAATTACAAGTATCTTAATCTTTCGATTTTTAAGGAATTCCGGGAATCTGTTACTTTGATTCCCGGAATTTGCACTTAACACCTCTCTTTTATTACATCCTCCCCCAATCGGCGGGATTGCGTTATAGTTGAGCAAAATACAATCCTGGAGCACAGAAATGATCCGACCCGCCACGCCCGCAGACGCTGAAGCGCTTGTCAACATCTATAACCATTACATCACCGACACCGTCATCACTTTTGAGGAGACCCCCCTGACCGCCGCGGACTTTGCCGCGCGCATCCAGAAGGTTTTGGACGGCGGATACCCCTACTTCGTGGCCGAAGAGGGCGGCCGTATCGTGGGCTATTCCTACGCCTCGCAATTCCGCGCGCGCGTCTCTTACCGCTACACCGTGGAATCCACGGTCTACCTCGACCACACCATCACCGGCAAGGGCTACGGCACGCAGCTATACTCCGCCCTGCTCGAGCAACTGCGGGAACAAGGCTATCACCTGGTGCTGGGCGGGGTGACCCTGCCCAATCCGGCCAGCCAGGCGCTGCACGAGAAAATGGGCTTCGAGAAAGTGGCGCATTTCCACGAGGTGGGCTACAAGTTCGACCAGTGGTTGGATGTGGGCTTTTGGGAGTTGAAATTATAGGAACGAGTAATCAGTAATATAGGAACAGGCCGAAAAATTTTCAGAACTTGTAACTATGATTGTGGCTCTTAAAATATCAATGTGGTCAACCTTGACAAGGTTTTTAGTAACCTTGTCAAGGTTGAGTTTTATTCCATCCAGTTTTTTAGTTGAATCCTGCTTGAACCCACTTAAAACGTTATCTATACAATTATCTTTGAAAAACGACTCAGCTTTTCAGCCCACACAAGTATAATTACTGCAGATCGCATCTTTTCGCACAGGAGGGAACAACTTCATGACCGACGTCGCAGAGAACCGTTCCGCCATCCCCTTTGCCGCCTACAAGGGCAGTGAAAAATACATTTTTATCAGCTACGCCCACCGGGATTCCGCGGTCGTCTATCCCATCCTGCTCAAGTTCACGCAGCAAGATTACAACGTCTGGTATGACGAGGGAATCGAACCGGGCATCGAATGGCCTGAAGAGATCGCCAACGCGCTCGACAAAAGCAGCCTTTTCGTGGTTTTCATCACCCCCAACTCGGTCAACTCGGAGAATGTGCGCAACGAGATCAATTTCGCACTGGCCAAAAAGCTGCCCTTCATCGCCATCCACCTCTCGCCCGCCACCCTGACCCCCGGACTGCAGCTGCAGATCGGTTCCAAGCAGGCCATCCTGCGCTACCAGATGGACGAGGATTCCTTCATCCGCAAATATCGCTACTCCTTTGACAGTGTGCTGGGCATCGCCCAAAAGGATGTTCCGCCGCCCCCGCCGCAAATCCCCGTCACAGCGCCCAAACCGCAGCAGCAGGAACAAGCGCCATCCCCCGCGACCCCGCAGCCAAAACCGTCCGCCGGCGCCATAGCGTTCAAGTGCGACCTCATCCGCCGCGCCGCCTGCGAAAAACTCGGTCTTCCGCCGAGCAAAGCCCTGGAAGAAAAACACCTGCTGGCAATCACGGATTTGAAACTCTTTGCCGACTTTTTCGGTGAAGACCTGTTGGCCCGCATGAAATATAAAGACCATCTGATGATCTACAAGAAAGGCTCCGCCCCAGTGGTGACCTATGACCGCGGCAATATCAAAGATCTTTCCGACCTGGCTCATTTTCGCAACTTGAAATATCTCAACCTGCCCTTTCATCAGTTTTCTGAACTCAGTCCGTTGGTAAATCTTCCCATTGAAATCCTCGACATTTCCTGCAATTTGCTGGCAGACCTGACGCCGTTGGGCGACATGCAGCGCCTGAACCACCTTGAACTGGATTTTTCGTCCTTCAACAGCCTGCAGCCCTTGCAGACCATTAATAAACTTTCCTATCTATCCCTCTCCAATATCTCCGCAGAAACCTTTTCCGAGTTATGCGGGTTAAACCTGACAACCCTCTCACATCTCTACATCGGTGACAGCAAGTTCGAAAGCCTGGCAGGCATTTCTCACTTGCAGGGCATCACTTATCTGGAGATCAAATCCTGTACCATCTTTGAATTTGAAGAGATCGCCGATCTTCGCAACCTGCAGAATCTGACCATGACCGGCACCCGCTGTTTTGATTATTCCTTCCTGAAAAAACTTCCGAATTTACAATATCTAGGTATTGGTGAAGATCAAAAACCGGCCATCATCGAGTGTTTCGGTGAGAAACCGCCCTTTTTAAAATAACAGAAAAAATCAGAACCCCTCATTCGAGGGGTTCTACCAAGAAACTTTTGGATACGCTCTCGTTATACCAAAACTGCAAGTGTAAACAACAAAATCAGGATGAATATCATCCCCCCCAAGATCATTGAGTAATTTTTAGGCTGTATTTGTCCATTCCGGTCCATTCTTCTGACCAGAGGAAACAAACGCCAATAAAAAGTAAGCGTCGCAACTGCTAACGCGATCAAGCTTAACTTTTGAATGCTCAAGTCACCAAAAAACACAATCACTCCCAGAAGCAAAAGAAAAATAAGCTTGGTACCCGCCACCCAGTTCACCAGATATTTTACAAAATCGTGAATCTCAGGATACTGCTTTGATTTTTCCCAAGCAGAAAAAACACCAACGGCATTGGCTCTTTTTGATCCCGGAAAGAAATATAGGGCAAGCACATTTGATGTTTCCAGCGCGATAAAAGCCAGAATCACAATTTTTACAACCATAGGGTGATCTCCTTACTGGAATAACGAATATGATACATGTGTTTTAAAAAGGATTCTTTTTAAATATAGTTAATCAAGACGACAACCATCCCTGAAAACCTTTTTGGCGGGTTTTATTTTTTCTTTGAGCGTTTCTTGATGTTTTGATAAGCGTGCCAGGCGGTCAGCATGGCGATGGGCACACCTGCAGGTGCGTATGCCCACTGCCCTGCTTGATAGACATTTGGCAGCGGTGTGACGACTGATTTCGCGATATCCGTCAATTTATAGATTACCGGCGGTTCTGTTTCAAAAGACCAGCCCGTGATCGCCCCTTCTGAACTGCCGGATATTTTATTGATCGTTATGGGAGTGGATGAAAACTTAAAAAGCAGGTCATCTTTAAACTGTTCATAAAGCGTTTGTGAAAAAACGCTTAGGATCCTGTTTTCAACCCTCTCCTTAAATTCATCATACCAGCCGGCACTTTCGACTTTTTTGATCAATTGGTAATCAAAAAGACAACTGATCATGATGCCTGTCTGTCCTTCAGGAGCCATGGCCGGATCGCGGAGAACAGGGATGGATACTTCGTAGGTATTCAGATCACAAAATCTTTCCAGCCACTCAATGATCTCTGTTTTTGAGAGACGATCAAAATCCTCAATCAGGCGCACTCTATCCCTTCTGATGGTTTCGCCTAACCCTTTCCGGGAAGGGGTGAAGAACAAATGCTCTCCGCCTCTTTCTTTGAAATAGGAGGGCGGACGATTCACAGCCAAATACATGATAAACACCGATTCCGCGCCTTTTGCGGCAAGCAGACGTTGTTTCTCGACTTCGATTTTCCTGGTAATTTGAGAATCCAATCCGGCAGTGTTCAGGTTTTTATATAACGTCTTTAGATCAGCCGCCCATATCAAATGGTCATATGAATGTAAGTTTCCTTCCGCATCGATAATTGTTGATTCGGAAGGTTTTACCTCAATGATCTGTGTGTTGAGTTGAATTTGACCACCCCAGTGTAGTACCTTTTCGTTTAACAAGCGATTCAATGCGCCTGTTCCACCTTTTGGATAAAAATAATCAAGGTAGACATAAAAATATCCCAGAGCAAAATAGGTCGGCGTTTTTCGGAAAAAATGTTGCGTAAGGATATCAATGATCGATTGATTTTTAGTCAACCCGGTTAAAAATTCTTCCATTGGCATTTTATAATGATTAAACTTTCTCAAGGACTTGAGAAATTTAAATGTCCATGGCAGCAATTGTTTTACAAGGTATTCTTTATCATTGAGTTTATTACCAAAATAAGGATTATCGAATTCATATACAACTCTGGTGTATTCCGACAATTGACTTATTGCTGTTATTATTTTATTAATCTCATGATCGTACCCCGGATAAAGATCCAGCAAAATTTTCTGATATTTTTGCAGGTCACCGATTGAACTGACCTGGAAAAGTTTATCTTCCACACCGATCGAAATCTTGTTTTGTAAAAACTCCATTTCAATTTCCAATTCATTTAAAATGGGTTTTACAATACCAGAATTAACCAATGCTCTCGGGCCAGTATCAAAACAAAACCCGTTTGAGTTAAGGGAACTAATTAAACCGCCGGTTCTGTCGTTCTTGTCAATCAATAAAACGTTGAATCCATCGCGGGCAAGGTATGCTGCCGCGGTCAAGCCAGCCATCCCTGCGCCAACGATCACAACCTTTTTGTTATTTTCACTCATGAAATCCACCTAATCGTAAACTAATCTCCCACAGTTTTTCAGCAGCATTTTTATCCAACGCGGGTGGAGCGGGTTCTTCTTCAGTTGTAAGATTAAAGAATTTTCCTGAGACTTTATCCAATTTCGAAGAGACTCCCAAATAATACAATGCTTCAGCAGAAACATCTATAGGTTGTGCGCTACTATCTATAAAGATCCTTTTTAAATATTTGTAGATTCTTCCATTATTTTGTCCGCTTTTTGTTTTAACGTTACCGGGGTGCATCGCATTCACTGTTATCCCGCTTCTCATAAAATAGTCATCGAATTTCAACATTGAAAGTAGTTGTGCCAGTTTGGCTGCCCCATAGCTCAACAAACCGGAATATCGATGTTGATTCCAAAACAGGTCCTCGAAGTGCAAGCCCCACACGGCAAACCGGTAGGCTTCAGAATTTACATATATTATGCGTCCATATGACTGATTTTTCAGCTTTTGTATAAGGTAGTAATTTAAAATAAATGTGCTGAGATAATTGATTTGAAAGACGGTTTCTATATTGTCTTCTGTAAAGGTCTTTTTTGTGTTATAGACACCCGCATTATGGATCAATACATCAATATTTCGATCCAATGTAGCCAATTTCCTTGCAGAGGAGTGTATATCGGATAGTCTTGCAAAATCGGCAATCATGTATTCACAAGTCGTGTTGTACTCTTTTTTTAGTTCTTCACATAACTGCTGCGTTCTTTGTTCGTTACGATTGATGAAAAAAAGGTCCGCACCTTTTGAAGCATATTTTTTGGCAGTTGAATAGCCAATCCCTGACGTGGCACCTGTTATTACCACCAATCGGTGCTCGAAATTCTCGGTGCAAATATCAGGGTGTTTTTGTAAGTTCCTGACCATCGTAAAAACGTTAGACCATTTGTACTCGTTCCGATATTGATTCAACATACCTCCAAATCAGGAAAAACGGTTTCATCCAATCCGGTTTAATAATACTAGATGCAAATATACAATCAAAGTATTCACTTTTTCGTATTCATTTTAAATCTTTCACAAGGTGGAAACCAAATTCAACCAATTGTTAGTTGAGGAAATTGGGAATTGAAACGAAAACTTTAAATCAAAATAAGGACAATTTTTCAAAATTCACTTTCTTACCATATATAATTGACCTTATTAAAAATTAAATAAGGGGTAATCAATGGATAGCATAGCCGCCCAGAAACAAAATGTCATACCACCCACTATTCCGTCCAAATTTCCGGTCATCGCAGGATTTTGGCGCAGACTTCTCGCGTTTATCATAGATTCAACCATTTTAGGTTCTTGCGGCCTGATAATTGGTGCGATATTCTCGAAATTCCTGTTCAATTTAGGGCCTTACGCTCAACCTATTGGATTGATTTTTGTTTTGCCGTATTTCGGAATTCTAAATTCCAGGATCGGTCACGGACAAACGCTTGGAAAAAAGATCGTCGGTATTGCTGTCCGTGGAACAGATAACGAACCCATCAGCCTTTGGAAGTCGCTTCTGCGAATTCTTATTCTGGTATTGCCGATTTATCTGGAGAGTCTGACGTTCTATTTCCAAAGTTCAAAGATCCTTCCGATTGTGCTAGCTACAATTTCATACTGCGTCGGCATAGCGATCTTCTATACGATGATCTTCAATAAACGTTCCCGCCAGGGTATTCACGACCTGCTTCTATCAACCTATGTTGTCTCAACAAAAAAGAAACGGATTGGCGGTTTTCCGGAAACACCACGTATCCATTGGATCATAACGGGTGTGCTGGTTGCTATAATGGCTATTTGTGTTCCGATCATGTCATCCACGCAAAAAGGCAAAATTTCCGATTATCCGATCAACTCATTGGCGAAGACTTACGACGTACTTATCGCTGATCCGGATTTTTTCTCTGTAGGTTATTCAAACAAAACGTCAATGGTGATCGGTAGCAATGAGAAACATAGCACTCTGGTCGTAAAAGTCTGGATGAAAGGTAAGCCTACCCAAGAAGAGTTATTTGAAAAAACGTGGGAAATTGGAAAAATCGTATTGGATAACTTTGAGGCTTATTATCAATATGATGCGCTTTCCATTCAGATCACAACCGGATATGATATCGGAATTACCAATTTTAAACAGAATTACCAAAATACAGGCCCGCTTGATTACTGGTTAAATCATTACTATTAATCGGTATTATTCTCCTTCAGGGATCTTACACCACTATATATATCAAGGTTGAAATCTCCTCCCGATTTGGCTATAAATAGGTATCGTTTTATGACCCGGGAGGAGAATGATGAAAAACAAACCCCTACTGGTATTGATCACCTTACTGGTGATCTTGTCGATAATCACAGCCTGCAACAAGAAAACAACCCCCGCTCCTGTCAAAGAAGTCGCCGAAGAGCCGGCGGCGCCCGTGCAAACGGAAGAGCCTGCCGCCGTCAGCGAAGCGCCCCAGCAACCCTCCAACGAGGACGCCAACGCGCTGCCGCCCGAGCCGCAGCCGGTCAGCATCCCCTCCACGGACGGGGTCGTGCTGGATGGCTTCTATTATCCCGCCGCCGGGGAGAACGCTCCGCTGGTGGTCTTCATGCACTGGGTGGGCGGAGACAAAGCCGACTGGTACGAACTCGCTGTCTGGCTGCAGAACCGCGGACAGGCCAACCCCTTCCCCAACCCGGCCGATATGCCCTGGTGGGATCCGTCCTGGTTCCCGTCCGTGCCGGCGGACAGATCCTATGCCGTGCTGATCTTTTCTTTTCGCGACTGCCAGCCCTACACGGAAGGTTGCCAGACCATGGATCCGGCCGGCTGGCTGGAGGACGCCATAGCCGCCATGCGCTTTGCCCGCGAACTCGAGTGTGTTGACCCCGAGCGTATCGCCGCCATTGGCTCAAGCATCGGCGCCGACGGCGCCGCGGATGCCTGCGAACGAATCAATGAAGAATTCCCCGGTACCTGCCAGGGTTCGCTCTCGCTCTCGCCGGGCGATTTCCTGGAGGTCAGTTACAGCGACGTCGTTTCAAAGATGGGTAACTCAAATCCGCCCGTGGCGGCCTGGTGTCTGGCCGACGAAAATGAATACGGCTTCTGTGAAGCCGCCGAAGCCGCGGCCAACCCGGCGGTTTACAAAGCCTTCCTCATTCCGGACGGCAGCCACGGCAACATGCTGCTGCGTCCGGACCTTGATCCGCTGCCCATGCAGGTGATCCTCGATTTTTTGGAGGAAACATTGCAGTAACGGAATTTGAGAATTGAGAGTGGAGAATAGAGAATCGTCAAGAGCTCTTAACTAATGGCAGAAAAAAGGATCAATGGTTTTTACGATTCTCGGCTCTCGATTCTCAACTCTCGCTAAATCGATTCTCTTTTCTCTATTTACGATAAAACGATCAATTACATGCCGTTGCGAGCAGCGCCTCGATGTTTGTACCGTAGGGCACCGATTCAAAGCGGCCATTCTTGATGCCGAGCGGCTCGAAGGGAGGCGTGGCCTGCATGTCCGGGTTGGACATGTGCAGGGTGAAGCAGCCCACAAAGGTCTGTTTGCCATCGCCGGTGGTGGTGACCAGTTGGGCGACCGGCATCTGGTAGTAAAGCTGCCCTGCGCCGGAATCACTCATCACGTCGCCGAAAACGGCCTCGATCAACCCGGTGTCGGAAAAGCCGTCCGCGTAATCTGCGTAAGGCCCTATCACGCCGGGGTCCTGCCAGTAGGAATAGGCTCTGACGTACTCGTGCCGGTTGATGGCATTGAACAGCGAACTGACCACCTCGCGCGCGCCGCTGCGGTTATCAATGTAATTTTCCGGACCAAGCTCCTTCAGGTCCTCCAATTCCAGCGGTTCGGCGGGAATGCCGCTCATCGCGCCGGCGTAGTCCGTGCCGGCGCAAGCATCCGACAGCACGATGACGTCATCGAAAACGTCGGGGACGGGTTCCAGCAGTCCGCGTTCAATGTGCAGCGGGGTAATGGGAGGCGCGCCGTAATTGGCCGGCTGCGGTAAACGCATCAGCAGACATGAAGCAAGCCTGTCCGCACTGCCGTTTGAGTTGGAAACCTTGAAGATCACCGGCGCGGTATAGTAGATGCTGCCTGCCGCGCCTTCGCCGTAGATATCTCCCACAATCACATGCACGGAGGAAAGATCCGCAAAGCGGCCGCTGAAATCATCCAGCGAACCAAAGAAATCTGAGGGAGTGCTCCAGTAGGAGTACGCGCGGATATACTCGTGCCGGTTGAAGGCGTTTGCAAGGGAATAGATCATGGCTGCCGGACTGCTGCGGTCATCCAGGTAAACCCCGCTCGAGTAATCCACGTCAGCCTGCGGCGGAATGGGAATCGTATCCGCTTCAGCGGGTTCAGTGGATTCTACCGTCGGTTCAATCACCGGAAGGGCGTCATCGGTGGGCGCTTCGGTTTCAACTTGCGAATCGGTTGCTTGCGGTGTCGGGTTTTGGATCAAATTGCTGAAGTTACATGCGGTCAACAGGAACAATACCGTTAAAAGTATGGGAATGAAGATCTTTTTCATATCCACCTCCATCAACATTTTATTTATACCAACAATAAGGGATATAACCAAACAATGATGTTCTTAATTGCCGCTTGACATAGGACGTTTGTTCGTGTATTATTGTAGTACAAATGACCGAAAATGGGTCAAGGAGGAAGCAATGGCAAAGAGACATCCCGGTTTAAGCGAACGCCATCGCAAGATCATGGAGTTTCTGACGAAATTTCAGGATGAAAACGGCTATTCCCCATCCATCCGCCAGATCGGTGACAGCATTAATGTAAAATCCACCTCACTGGTGGATTATTATCTTAACCAGCTGCTGGAAATGGGCTTCATTGAACGTGAGAACCGCATATCGCGCAGCATCCGTGTGCTGAAGCCGCTGAGTGAAGGCGGCCTGACCGGCAAGGTCATGGAAGCCGTGAAAAGCGCGGGCAACGCCCTGGTGGACATGATCAGCGTCCCCCTCGCCGGTCGTATCGTGGCCAGCGCTCCCCTGCCCATGCCGACCTCCGACCTCAACTACTATGACGCCGAGTCCAGCGTGGATATCGCGCGCAGCCTGCTGCCCACCCGCGACGTGAGCGACCTGTTCGCCCTCGAGGTGGACGGCGACTCGATGGTGGACGCCATGGTCAATGACGGCGACATCGTGGTGATGAAAAAGGCCAGCACGGCCAATAACGGCGAAATGGTAGCCGTCTGGCTGGATGATAAAGATGAAACCACACTCAAGTATTTCTACAAAGAAGCCAAACGAATCCGCCTGCAGCCGGCCAACCCCAACATGGGCCCCATTTACGTGGAAGACCCCAAGAGCCTGCGCATCATGGGCAAAGTGGTGCTGGTGATCCGCCAGGTCAAGTCTGTGGCTGGATAAACTCTATAAATACGGGCGTATTGCAATACACCCTTTCAGCAAAAGCATCATAAACGGGAGACCTGAAAACTGGCTCCCGTTTAATTTTTACTTGGTGACATCCCATTTAATTCTTGTAGTTCTCATTCCCCTTGAATACTTCGCGGTAATTCTGATTGGAACTCCAGGCGAACATTGTGGTCATCATATCCCTGGTGGCTTTGAGCGTATTAAACGCCTTGCGCCGCAATACCGCCGTCGAATACATCTTTTTATTGGCCGTTTGCATGCCATCTCTCAGGTCAATGGGGGTCATACCGTCCGGCGTGAAAACGACTTCCGTCATATCGTAATGCGCCCAGTCGTCCGGAAAATTCTCATAGAGCAGGCGCTTCTCTGAGCGGTAGCGCTCAAACAGGCGTGTACCCGGCAGCGGGGTCAGATAAGTGGTCTGCATTACGTCAATCGCGCTGGAAACGATATACTCTTCGCGCTGTTTAAGCTTGAAGGACGTATCGCCGTCCATGCCGAAGATGAAAGCGCCCAGCACCGCGATGCCCGCCTTGTGAATGCGCGCAAAAGCCGACCGGTACGAATCCACGCTGCGCTGCAGGTTGAGGTGCTTGTCCACCGCATCCAGCGCGCCGGCTTCTTCCGCCTCAAGGCCGAGGAAGACCATCTTGCAGCCCGCCCTGGCCGCCCATTTGAGCAGTTCTTCATCATCGGCAAAGTTAATGGATGCCTGACAGAACCACAACTTGTTCAGCTTGAGTTTGGCCATTTCCTTGAACAGTTCCAGAGCGGCCTGTCGGTGTTCCTGACCGTAGCCGATGATATTATCGTCCACGAAGAAGAGCATTTTCTGCGGGATGGTCTCAAGCTCGGCAAGGATCTCATCGTTCGGACGCCTGCGGTAGCGTCGCCCATTATAGGATGTGACCGAACAGAACTCGCAGTCCATCGGGCATCCCCTGGATGTCTGGATCGAAGCAAACATATATCCGGGGTTGAAAAGGTCCCTGCGCGGCCAGACCAGGCCTTCCAGATTGCCCCAGCTTCCGCGGTACTCGCGTTTCAAACTCCCGTCGCTGAAATCTTCCAGGACGGTTGGCCAAATCCCTTCCGCTTCGCCGATCACCACGCTGTCCACGTATTGAAGCGCCTCCTGCGTGCACATGGACGCGTGGATGCCGCCCATGACGACCTTGATGCCTTTTTGCCAGTATTCCGCCGCGATCTCATATGCCCGTGGAGCGGAAGCCGTAAAAGCGGTAATCCCCACCAGGTCCGCCTGTTTGAACGTGAACGTTTCCCAATTCTCATCAATGATCTCAACTTCCCATTCAGGCGGGGTCAACGCGGCCAATATGCCCAGACTGATGGGTGGAAAGCGTGAACTCTTGTTGACGGTCAGACCTGTACGCGCCGGGTTGACCGGATTGATCAGTATGAGTTTTGACATGTTGAACCTCTTTACTGCCAGGTGAACCCGAGCGAATGAGAAAGCTTGTGGAGCAGTCCATGCAAAGCCTTGGACTCTTCTTCATCCAATGTGGAAAGGAAATCCCGTGTGTATTGCACGGTACCTTTGATCACCACACGATAAGCAATCTTGCCGGGATTGGTGAGATAAAGCCACCAGGTGCGGCGGTCTTTCTCGTCCCTTTCCATGCGCACAAGACCTTTTTTCATCAGTCGTTTGATATAGATCGAAATGGTGCTGGGCTTTACGTTCATGCGCCGCGCCAGTTCGCTGGACTGGATTGGGTGACACTGTCCGATCACCATCAGCACGGCGCAGTCAAAAATAGTCATACCCGTCTTCTCAGGCGGATTCTCCTCCAACATGCGTGCTTCATAGGCATGTGTTATCGAGAACAAGGCCTGGTTGATTTGAAGCGTTTCCTGATCAGATAGCGTCATCATTCTCTCTTTTTTATTTGATTATCTAACTATTTGATTATATACCTTTAATTACAAGACGTCAATTCCAACACGGGTTCTGGTTCTGAGAGGTTTAAAAGCAAAAACCGGGGTCCGAAGACTCCCGGTTCTTTTGCATACAACAGATCGAAACTAGGCGAGTTCTACAACGCCGCCAGCAGCTTCCAGTTTGCCCTTGGCATCGTTGGCTGCTTCTTTGCCAACACCGGAGAGCACTTTGGCGCCTGCGGTCTCGGCCATGGTCTTGGCTTCAACCAGACCAAGGTTGGTGAGTGCACGGATGACCTTGATGACCTCAATTTTCTTGGGGCCAGCGTCCTTGAGGACGACATCAAATTCGGTCTTTTCTTCAGCAGGTTCGGCAGCAGCGCCACCGGCACCGGCTCCACCGGCAACCATGGCTACGGGAGCGGCAGCTGAGACGCCCCATTTTTCTTCCAATGCCTTAACCAATTCAGCAGCTTCGAGAACAGAGAGTTTGCTCAACTCTTCAACAAGTTTATCCATATCAGCCATTTCAATAACTCCTTATTTGTATTAACTAATTTATTCTGATCCTATGACCAGTTCCAATGACACATCAGGCAGCGGTACCCGCTTTGTCTGAGTAAGCCTGAACAACGGCCGCCAGAGATCGGGCGGGTTCCACCAGCGTGCGGACCAGTTTGGTTGCAGGGGCTGAGATGGTGCCGAGCAATGTGGCGCGCATAACGGGCAATGACGGCAGATCGGCAAGCGCTTTAACTTGCTTGTCTGAGACGATTTCCTTGCCCAAATAGCCGCCTTTCACCTTGAAATTCTCTGAACCCTTGGTGATATCAGTAAAAGTCTTTGCCAAAGCGGCGGCGTCGCTAAATGCAAAACCAACCAACGACGTTTCTTCGAAGAACGGCGCCTTGTCATATCCTTGTGCTTCAAGAGCGCGCAAGAAAAGTGTGTTCTTCACCATGTGAACTTCACTGTTCGTCTCACGTACTTTGGCACGGAAAGCGTCGATTTCCTTCATCGTCATTGAGGTGTAAGTCAGAACATAAACAGCCTGGCTCTCACTTAACCATTTTTCGTATTGGGCGGTCATATCGCCCTTTTCTTTCTTCGTAAAGGCCAATGAAAAATTCCTCCTTCCTGAAAAGATAAAAAAGTCTTTGTCTGGCGCTGCCAGGCAAAGACTTTCTCAAAATCCTGAAAACAGGATTGAATTCGAACTGAGAGTCTCCACCTCGGCAGGATATTAAGCCCTTTCGGGCACCAGCTTTCTTCGGTGAACCGCCGTTTTTTTTACGACGGCGAAACGCTGAATTCTTTTCTTCAGCGCTGAAGATTATACCATTAACTTTCCGGTGCGAGCGTAACCGCCTGCAGGGGATCCACTTTCAGGCCGGGGCCCATGGTGGCTGCAATTGAGATCTTGCGGATATATGCGCCTTTGGCGCCGGTGGGACGTGCCTTCTTGATGGCTTCCATCAAAGCGGCGAAGTTCTCAAAGAGTTGATTGGCTTCAAATGAGGCTTTGCCGATGGGAACGTGGATGTTGGCGGTCTTGTCGAGTCTGAATTCCACACGACCGGCTTTGGCTTCGTTGATCACACGGGGCAGGTCTTCAGGAGCGCAAACGGTACCGGCTTTGGGGTTCGGCATCAAAGAGCGCGGACCAAGTACACGGCCCAGTTTACCAACCTTGGCCATCATGTCGGGGGTGGCGATGGTGACGTCGAAGTCTGTCCAACCCGCGGCGATCTTGTTGATCATTTCATCGGTATCGGCCACGTAATCAGCTCCGCCTTCCTGAGCCTTGGTGGCGCCTTCACCCTGAGCAAAGACCAACACACGTACGGTCTTGCCCAATCCGTGAGGCAGAACGACAACGTCACGCACCTGCTGGTCAGCCTGACGCGGGTCGAGACCCATGCGCAGGTGAACTTCAATGGTGGCGTCAAATTTCGCGTAGGATGTTTCTTTTGCCAGTTCAACAGCCTCTTTTGGGGCATAAACCGTATCAGGGTTCACCTTGGCCAGGGCTGCAATATATTTCTTTCCGTGTTTCGCCATTTTTTCTCCTTCGTGGTCATAACGGGTGTTCTACACACCCTCCCACAAACCTATTTCTCGACGACCGTTATGCCCATATTGCGGGCGGTGCCTTCAATCTGACGCATGGCGCCTTCAACATCATTCGCATTCATATCTTTCATCTTGAATTCTGCGATTTCTCTGATCTGCGCCTTTGTAACCTTGCCGACTTTTTCGCGGTTGGGAACGGCTGAACCGCTTTCAACTCCGGCGGCCTTCTTTAACAGAATTGAAGCCGGTGGTGTCTTCAAGATAAACGTAAAAGATCCATCTGTATAGACGGTGATCTCGGCGGGGATGATCTCGCCGGCTTTCTGCTGCGTACGTGCATTGTACTCTTTGCAGAAGGCCATGATGTTGATGCCGTGACCGGCCAATGCCGGACCGATGGGGGGTGCAGGGTTGGCCTTACCGGCCGCGATCTGCAAACGAACAATTGCTTTAAATTTCTTTGCCACTTTATCTCTCCTTGGTGGTTATAACGGGTGATATTGGGGAGCACCCTCCCACAAATAAGCCAAAAAGGCTTTTACTACGCTTTTTCTACCTGCAGGAAGTCCAGTTCAACAGGAGTTTCACGGCCAAAGAAATTGACCATAACTCTGACCTTGGAACGTTCCATGTCGATCTCTGAAACCTGTCCGCGGAAGTCGTTGAAGGGGCCATCCACGATGCGCACCCGCTCACCAACCTTGAAGGTGACCTTCACCAGCGGTGCTTCAGCTTCCATACGGCGCAGGATCTGCTGTACTTCTTCGGGACGCAAGGCCGTGGGATCGTTACCCATACCCACAAACCCGGTCACACCGGGAGTGTTGCGTACCACGTACCAAGATTCTTCGGTCAGGATCATGTTAACCAGCACGTAACCGGGAAACACGTGTCTTTCCACGGTACGGCGCTTGCCGTCCTTGACCTCGATTTCCTCCTGGGTGGGGATGACCACGTCAAAGATGCGGTCTTTCATTCCCATCGTTTCAATGCGCTGTTCCAGGTTATATCTCACTTTGTTCTCATAACCTGAGTAACAATGGATGACAAACCAGGCACGTTCAGTTCCAGAGGCGTCCGCAATACCTTCAGGGGCGTCTACCGGGTCAGTTTCACTGAACATGTCAACAGGCTCAAGTGAATCATCCGTGGGCGCGTTGAACTGACCAGAAGTATTCTCTTCTAGCGGAGCTGGTTCTTCCAGTTCATCACGATCAAATTCATCTCGCGCATCCATTTATCACCAAACCTCACTGCTAAATCGCAGAGCTATCCGACTATCCAGCCAATTAAATGTGTAAACAAGAAATCTAAACCACCTAACAGTAAACCCATAACCACGATGACCGCAATAACGATCTTGGTCAAGCGCCAGGCTTCAGGAGGGGTCGGCCATTGGACCTTTTTAAGTTCACCAATGGTCTCACGCCACCACCGTTTGATACGGTTTTCTTTTTTTGCTTTAATTGCTTTATCGGCCACGGTTACTCCTTGTTTTTAGCACTAAAACGCCGTCTATTCGGACGGCGCCGATTTTCTTGGCAGGCCAGGCAAGAATCGAACTCGCAACCTCCTGTTTTGGAGACAGGCACTCTGCCAAATTGAGCTACTGGCCTGTATGCGTAAGGCGAGGAAAAACTCGCCTTACGCGAATTTAACAGACTACTTTGTTTCGCGGTGCAGTGTGTGCTTGCGGCACCGCTTGCAATATTTCATAATTTCCATTCGTCCGGGATCGTTGCGTCGATTCTTCTCGGAGGTGTAATTTCGCTCTTTACAGTCACCACACGCAAAAGTGATAACGGGACGAACATCTTTCTTTTTAGAGGCCATGATTAATCCATGCAGTCAAACGAACTGACTGACACTCCTTATTCTTATTCAATGATCTTGGTGATCACGCCGGAACCAACCGTCAGACCACCTTCGCGAATAGCAAACTTCGAGCCTTGTTCCAACGCCACAGGGATGATCAGGTCGCATTCCATGGCAATGTTATCGCCAGGCATAACCATTTCAACACCTTCCGGCAGCTTGCAGGTTCCCGTTACATCCATGGTGCGGATGTAGAACTGAGGACGATAGCCTGAGAAGAACGGTTTGTGACGTCCGCCTTCCTCACGTTTCAAAATGTAGACCTGCGCCATGAACTTGGTGTGCGGGGTGATGCTGCCGGGTTTGGCAACAACCATACCACGCTCTACGTCAGTTCGCTCAATACCGCGCAGCAACAGACCCAGGTTGTCTCCGGCCTGTCCTTCGTCCAGCAGTTTGTGGAACATTTCAACGCCCGTGCAGACTGAGTTCATGCTCTTCTCGCGAAGACCCACGATCTCTACCGGATCACTGATCTTGATGTGTCCGCGGTCCACACGACCGGTCACGACTGTACCACGTCCCTTGATCGAGAATACGTCTTCAACCGGCATCATGAAGGGCTTGTCCACTTCGCGCACTGGCTGGGGAATGTATTCATCAACGACTCTCAAGAGTTCCTTGATGCATTCGTATTCAGGGGCGTTCACATCGGTGCTCTCGCATTCCAATGCTTTCAAAGCGCTTCCGCGCACGATCGGCGTGGTGTCGCCGGGGAATTCGTACTCGGTCAGCATTTCGCGCAGTTCCATCTCAACCAGCTCGAGCAGGTCGGGATCGTTCATCTGGTCGATCTTGTTTAAGAAGACCACGATGCTCGGAACTTCCACCTGGCGGGCCAACAGCACGTGTTCTTTGGTCTGCGGCATTGCGCCATCAGGGGCTGCCACTACCAGGATCGCGCCGTCTACCTGCGCCGCACCGGTGATCATGTTCTTGATGTAGTCGCGGTGTCCGGGCATGTCTACGTGGGCATAGTGACGATTCTCGGTCTCATATTCCACGTGCGCAATGTTGATCGTGATACCACGCGCTTTTTCTTCCGGCGCATTATCGATCTGATCGTATGCTCTGTACTCGGCGTTCCCCAGGAACCCGCAGTATTTTGTGATCGCGGCGGTCAGGGTCGTCTTGCCATGGTCAATGTGACCCATCGTGCCAATATTCAAATGCGGTTTCGTTCGTTCAAATTTCTGCTTGGCCATGATCCTCTCCTTTAAAAACCTTATAATCTGTTCTGTTTGCATCCGGCAAAAAGAGCCCTCAATGGGAATTGGACCCATGACCTCGCCCTTACCAAGGGCGCGCTCTACCAACTGAGCTATGAGGGCTTGCCGATGATGGGGCTTGCTTGGTAGAGTCTTTAGCCCCAGCCGAGTGGACGGTGAAGGATTCGAACCTCCGAAGGCGTGTCGCCAACTGATTTACAGTCAGTCCCCGTTGGCCACTTGGGTAACCGTCCATATTCAAACCGTTACCGGTTCGCAAGTGAGCTCTTTCTGCTATCAAAAAGGCACTCACTCACCAACCTGTAACTGAGCCGATGATGAGGTTCGAACTCATGACCTCCCGCTTACAAGGCGGATGCTCTACCAGCTGAGCTACACCGGCAAAAAACTGTTAAGGAGCTTTATAAACCTGCTCACAAAGCGTGCTAGATTATACCAAAGCATATTCGCTACGGCAAGGTTATTACAGAAAAATAAAGCATTCACCCGCAGGTGAACGCAATACTTATATCAAAGCCCGCACAAACCGTCAAGGAGCATGTGTTCTATATTTTTACGACGTTTGATACTGATTCGGAAATATGTTCTAATTTATGCGATTTATGCTACAATTTGGTAATGGACCTCTTTGAACACGCCATGAATGAAAGCATGACCACCGAAGCGCCCCTGGCGGCCCGTTTAAGGCCACGCAGTCTGGACGAATTCGTCGGTCAGGAACACATTGTGGGGGAAGGTAAACTGCTCAGACGGGCAATTACCGCCGACAGGTTGTTCTCTTCCATCATCTTCACCGGGCCTCCCGGCACAGGCAAGACTACGCTGGCGCGTCTGATCGCCGTCCACACCCAGGCGCAGTTTGAGAGCATCTCGGCCGTTCTGGCCGGCGTGGCGGAGCTGCGCAGGGTCATCAGCGAAGCAACAGAGCGGCGCAAACTCTACCGCCGCCGCACCATCCTCTTCGTGGACGAGGTGCACCGCTGGAACAAAGCCCAGCAAGACGCCCTGCTTCCGCATGTGGAAACGGGCATGATTACCCTCATCAGCGCCACTACCGAAAACCCGTTCTTTGACGTGATCCCGGCGCTGGTCTCTCGTTCACGCATTTTCCAACTGGAAGCCCTTACCCCCACCCACATGGAAACCATCCTGAATCGCGCGCTTACCGATAAAGAGTTGGGCTACGGCAACCGTAACGTGATCCTTGACGACAAAGCCCGTGAACACCTCGTCATGGTGGCCGGAGGCGACGCGCGCAACCTGCTTAACGCCATTGAGTTGGCCGTGGAAAGCACACCGCCCGAAGCGGACGGCAGCATCCACGTCACCCTGGATGTAGCCCAGGAGTCCATCCAGCGGCGCGCCCTGCTCTACGACCGCATGGGAGACGCCCACTACGACACCATCTCGGCTTTCATCAAATCGGTGCGCGGTTCCGACCCGGATGCGGCCCTTTACTGGCTGGCCAAGATGATCCTGGCGGGTGAAGATCCTCGCTTCATCCTGCGCCGCCTGATCGTTCTGGCGGGTGAAGATATCGGCCTGGCGGAACCCATGGGCATTCAGGTGGCAGCCTCGGCTGCCTACGCTTATGAATATATCGGCATGCCCGAAGGGATCTACCCCATCGTGGAAGCCACGCTCTTTTTGGCCACCGCGCCTAAATCCAACTCGGCGGGGGCTTTCTTTGAAGCCAGAAAACGCATCGAAACGGAAGGCAGCGGAGAAGTGCCCACCCATCTGATGGATTCCAGCAGAGACGCCAAAGGTTTCGGACACGGCCAGGGATATCAATATCCCCATCTCTTCCCGGAACATTTCACGCCGCAGCAATATCTGCCGACCAAGTTGCTGGGCACGCATTTCTACCAGCCCTCCAACCAGGGTTATGAAGGAAAAATGGCCTACTGGCTGGAACGCTGGCGCAAAGCCCAAGATCAGGCATTGGGAGAGTTTAAAAACAAACAAAAGTGAGGGGTTATGGCGTTTTTCTATCTCGTCAGGCACGGCCAAACCGATCTGATCGGCAAGATGCTTTGCGGGGTTTTGCCAGGCATTCATTTGAACGAAAAAGGACGTCTGCAGGCACAGAAAGCTGCCGATTTTTTTGATCACCTTCAGATAAAAGCGGTTTACACAAGCCCCATCGAAAGAGCAAGTGAAACGGCGGCTGCCATAGCGGAACGTGGTAAATTGGAACCGATTTGGGTGGATTTCTTGAAAGAGATCGATTTCGGCGAACTTCAAAGCATTTTTGAGACTGATCTGAAGAGACATTCCGTCTGGCAGCATTTCCTGCAGAACCCCGCGGAAGTTGTATTTCCGGGCGGCGAGAGTGTGAACGATGCACAGAATCGTGTGGTCGCCGGTTTGGATGCCCTGGCCGGACAATTTGCCAAAGAAGACCGGGTTGTTTGCGTCGGCCATTGCGAGATCCTGCGCCTGGCCGTCTGTCACGCCATCCACCTGTCCCCTGATCACTTCCATAATCTTACAATCGATCCGGCCAGTGTCTCGCTGCTGGAATGGTCACATGAACGCAAAAAGCTGCGTCTTTTGAACCTGCAGCCAGAATAACGGTTTATCTGATTAAGAATCCGATCGCCTTTTTCACTGCCATGGCTCGGTGGCTGATCTGGTTCTTCTCCTGCATACTCAATTCAGCCATGGTCTTGTTCACCTGCGGAATCCAGAACAACCGGTCGTATCCAAAGCCGTGTTCGCCGGATTCCCGGTCGATGATCTCGCCGCCCACTTCGCCCTCAAAGAATTCTGTACTTTCTCCCGGAAAAGCCAAAGCCACCACGCATACAAAGCACGCAGCCCACGGATGAGGTTTGCCTTTCAGCTCAGTCAGCATTTTTGCCCTGCGGTCGGCGTCCGTGGCGTTGGGGTCTGGCAAATATCGGGCCGAATGTAAGCCGGGCCGCCCATCCAATGCCGCCACCTCAAGGCCGGTGTCGTCACCAAGCGCAGGCAGTCCTGAGAGCCTGCAAAGCGTCTCCGCTTTCAGGGCGGCGTTTTCCGCATAAGTGGAGCCAGTCTCTTCAACATCGGTCGAGAGATTCAGGTCTTCCGGAAAGCACAATTCGATCGAAGTCCCTTCAAAAAGCGCGGAAATCTCACGCTTCTTCCCGCTATTATTGGTGGCAATCAGTAATTTCATTTCGTTTTCCTTAATATTTATGACTTTAATCATAATAAATTGACTTCAAATAGCCGGTATGCTATAATCTGAGTCGTTGAAATTATATCTCTGTAAACGGCCGCTAACTTGACCATTCAACGATTTCCTTTACGAATTAATGTCGGATTCTTTCACAATTTAACAATTGGAAGTAATCGAGACATCCATTTCGATTCTCCAGAGATTCATTTACCACCAGACCTAGATCTACAACAATTTTCAGGCTCGGTTCACATTTCAAGGACCCCGCAAGGTCTTCTTTTTGAAGGTAAGTTTGAGGCAATCGTACCGTCGGAATGTGTTCGTTGTCTTGAACCTTTTGACCTTCAACTGAATATTGAGTTTGATGAAGTGTATGCATATAAATCGGGATCTTTCACCGATTCAGGATTATATGTTCCTGAAGATGGCAACATTGACTTGAGCCCGGTCATTCGAGAATATATGATGCTCGAAATTCCGATCAAGCCAATTTGTAAACCGGATTGTCAGGGGTTGTGCACGATTTGCGGCGAAAATCTAAACGTCTCTACCTGCGAACACCAGGCCCGAATCTCGATCGACTGAACAGATCGCCGGGCATTTTTCGCAGCAGGGGAAATTGATTTGGCACAATAAACAAGATTTAATTATAGAGGAGAAGGATTTGGCTAACCCAGGTAGGCGGGTGCGAAGCACAGAGATCCTGAACATACTGCTCGAGAAGGCAGATATTCAAGGGTATCTCACCACTGAAGATTTGATGGAATTCTATCCTGACGTCAGCAAAGACGCCGAAAGAATAGAATCTGCCATGGTGGTACTGCGTCGGCACGGGGTGGAAATCCTTGATACAGACCTTGAAACCGACCTGATTGAAAACGATCTATCCATGCCCGTATCAGACATGGATAGTTTTTCAAATCTTGAGAATATCTCATCCGACGACACCATTGGCTTATATCTCAAAGAGATGTCACGGGTCCCTCTGCTTTCGATCAATGAAGAACTTGAAATCGCGCGCCGCATTGAAGACGGACGGGCCAGCAAGAAAGAGTTAGACCGCTCCAATGGTGGTTGTCCGCCTGATCGGAAACTGCTGCTGCAAAGCATCATTGAAGACGGTGTGCTTGCCCGTGAGCACCTGATCAAGGCCAACACGAGGCTGGTGGTCAGCGTGGCCAAACGCTACGTCGGACGCGGCGTACCCTTTCTGGATTTGATCCAGGAGGGCAACCTGGGATTGATGAAAGCGGTTGAGAAATTCGATTATCATCGCGGATTCCGCTTTTCAACCTACGCGACCTGGTGGATCAGACAGACGATCACGCGTTCCATCGCCGACCAGGGCCGCACCATCCGTGTGCCGGTGCACATGGTGGACCGCATCCGCCAGCTTTACAAGACCACGCACGAGATGGAGCAATCGCTTGGGCGCGTACCCAACACCGCCGAACTCGCCGATAAACTGGACCTGCCGATCGAAAAGATCGAATGGATGCTGCAGGTATCCTGGCTGCCCCTTTCGCTGGAAAGTCCGATCAACGACGACGAGGAAGATTCGGAGTTAGGCCAATTCGTTGAAGACCAGTTCACCCCCACCCCCATGGAAAGCACTTATTCCAAGCTGCTGCGGGAAAAAATAGAAGAAGTGTTAGAGACGCTCCCACCCCGCGAGGCGCGCATTCTGCGCCTGCGATTCGGCCTGGAAAATGGTCACAACTATACACTTGAAGAGGTGGGAGAAAAATTCGGCCTGACGCGTGAACGTATCAGACAGATCGAGAGCAAGGCCCTGCGGCGTCTGCGCCATCCGCGCCGGTCGAGACAATTACGTGAATATCTATAAAAACGATCACCGCCCGATATCAACTCGGGCGGACTATTTTTAGTAAAACGCTGTAACAATTCTTAATCGAAAAATACGATAAGCAAACGTTGATAAGGCTTTGAGTCTTGTCAACGTTGTTGTGATAGAGTGTTTTTCAAACTTGTTGTCTGTTCCACATCAAATCGAAATTTATTAATTTTTTGAATGCGATTACATAGCCTTCTTGTCCTCTTCGGATTCTTTTTCCCACAAAGCCACAGCCTTGCGGATCAATTGCTGCACTTCCGGGTAGGGGATCGCGTCAATCCCGTCAAACTTCTCCAGGCCGACCCACACATCCACCCCTTGATGGCTGTTCTCGATCAGCTTGATCCCTTTTTCTTTCAGGGGATTATCTTCCAGTAACCTGTCAATGATCAGGCTGATCTGTCCTGCAATGGTTTGCGGCTTGTCAGCTTCAGCTTTATCGTCTGCGCTTCCTTCTTCAACGGCCTGGATCACTTCTGCAACCGCGGGTTCCAAAACCGCCTGAGCAGGGGCCGTTTCGGTTATCGTCTGTTCATCCTGTTTTTCAGGTTTTACCGCTTTTTCTTTGGTTCCGATCTTCGGCATTTCGCCGGCCCAATACGACCATAATGTCAGCAGTTTGATCACCCTGCTTTTTTGTTCAGGAGAAAGCGTTAAAAAATCGCGGTAATACTCGCCATCCAGTTGCGTGATGATCTTTTTACCGCTGGGGCTGTACCACAACTTCACCGCCTCGGCAAAACCCTCGTTTTGCATTTCCTTGGGAGGTTCTTCCGCTGTGGAAGACCTGGAATCGCGTGAAGAGGTCAGATTGGCAACGAGCAAGCCAACCAGCAAGCCGATCACGGCGGCCAACACAAGAAAAATGGGAGTAACTGCTGCCTGCATATTCACCTCAAAAAAAATTACCCGGAAAAATAATAATAAAAACCACCCTTAAATAATACATGAAACCCCCAAAAATTCCACCCAATAATTCTGTTAAGAAATCAAGGGCTGGCAGTGCGGACAGAAATGCGTGCCGCGTTGTCCGACGGTGATGCGTTCAACTGCCGTCCCGCAGCGGTAACAAGGCTGGCCCGTGCGCTGATAAACCTGGAACTGGTTCTGAAAATCGCCGCCGCGGTAGACCCAGTCGATGCTGGCGCCATTGCGCCTGATCCCCTCCTGCAGCACCTCGCGGATGGCGGTCAATAAATCGGCGGCTTTTTGGGTCTCGATGCGGTTTGCCGGCGTACAAGGATGTATCCCTGCCAGAAACAAAGCTTCATCGGTATAGATATTGCCCAGCCCGGCGATAAAGGTCTGGTCCATCAGAAGGGGTTTGATCTGCCGCTTTACGCTTCCGAGCATGGCAGAAAAAGAGTCGACTGTCAGGAATTCGCCTAACGGTTCGGGCCCCAGGCCGCCGGTAACCGCCAGCGGGTCATCCACCAGCCAGACTCTGCCAAACTTGCGTGTGTCATTAAAGGCCATGCGGCTGCCGTCGCTGAAATCCAAAATAACGCGGTCGTGCTTGGTTTCGCGCGTGGTTTTTCCGGATTCCACGAAAATATCCCCGCTCATACGCAGGTGGATCAGGAGTGTTTGCCTTGAAAGATTGAGCTTCAGAAACTTTCCACGTCTGTCGACTGCGTTGATCTTTTGTCCGCGGATTTCATCGACAAATTCATTAATGGAGGGAACCATTAAACTACGAGGCCAGAGCACCTGCGCCCCGGAAATGGCTTTTCCGACAACGCCGTGTTCTGACCTTAAATATTTCGCGATGGTTTCAACTTCGGGGAGTTCGGGCATGCGCCTTCTTGCCGATTACTCGTTGAACAACTCACCCACACTGCGGCCTTCGTTGGTCCTTTCGATCACGTCACCCAGCAGCGGCGCGATGGAAAGGATGGTCAATCTGCCTTTTAAGGCTGCCAGTTTATAGTCGGGTATGGGAATGGTATCGGTGGTGATAAATTCGGTCACCGGCAGAGCTGCCATTTTTGCAACGCTTTCACCTGACAACACAGGGTGGACAAATACAACGTAAATATTAAGCGCGCCATTGTCTCTGGCAAGTTGCACAGCCTGAGAAATCGATCCGCCCGTATCCACCTCGTCATCCACAACGATCACGTCGCGGCCCTTGACGTCACCGATCAGGGTCAACGCTTCGGCCTTTGAATCATTGGCTACGCGGCGTTTTTCGATGAAAGCCAGCGGGATATCAAGTGAAACCGCAAAATTGCGCGCCTTTTTAGCAAAACCCAAATCGGCCGTGACAACAACCGGTTTGGTCATTTTTTCGCGTTTGGCCTTCAAGTAATCGATCAGGATGTAGAATGCCGTTAAGACGTCTCCGGGGATGGAGAAAAAGCCCTGGATCTGTCCGGCGTGCAGGTCAAGGAACATATAGCGGTCAGCACCGGCCACCTCGATCAAGTCAGCCACCAGACGCGCGGTAATGGGGATGCGCGGCTGGTCTTTCTTGTCTGAGCGCGCATAGCAGAGATAAGGCACCACGGCGGTAACGCGGGCAGCCGAATCCAGGCGCAGTGTCTGCAACAGGATGAGCAGCTCCATGAGATTGCGGTGCACAGGCACAGAAGTGGTCTGGATCACATAACAATCTTGACCGCGCACACTGCTGTGCAGCTGAACAAACAAATTGTCATTTGGGAATTGGATGATATCTCTTTCACATAACGGCAAATTTACATGGGTAGCCACGCGGGTGGCCAGCTCCGGGCATGAAGTTCCGGCATAAAGTTTTATATCCCCGTACTTCATGCGGTCATGCCGCATAGTGTGTGCAATTGGCATAACAGTATATCTCCTTTTCTATCAGCAGCCCTTCCATTCGGAACGAAGCACGCTCATTACACTGACATTATAATACCGGCCGTTCTTGAAGATGGCTTCTCTTAAGGTTCCTTCATGAACAAATCCGGTGGACTTATATGAAGCAATCGCCCGCGGATTGTTTTCAAAGACGTACAGAAAAATACGGTTGAGGTTGAGGTCCTCAAATCCATGTTGAAGGGTTAATAAAATTGCTTCCTTGCCATACCCTTTGTTCCAAAAGTCCTTCTCACCGATGAAAATACCAAATTCGGCTTCGCGTGTGGTCATTTCGGCGTTGTGCAAACCGGTATTGCCGATATAAACCCATTGATCCTGCGAGAGCGCTTCAATTGCCAGCACCTGTCCGTTTTCAGGAGGAATGGCCTGCTGGGCTTCAAACCATTTCTCTTCCATCGCCATTGAGATAGGAGAGGTTTGTAAGAGGAACTGGGTTACCTCGCGGTCATTCAACCAGCGCTGACACTGAACCAGATCCTCTTTTTCAAGCGCTCTGAGCCTGACATTCTTTCCAACGATCATGTTTGCTTCAAGCCTTTACGGGTTCAAGCGGGTCGGACCGCGGAAGATGTAGACCGATTCGCGGATGTTGTTGACGTTCAGCATCACCATCATCAGACGCGACAGGCCGAGACCGAATCCACCATGCGGCGGGCAGCCGTAGCGGAAGAAGTCCAGATAGAACTGGATCGGTTCAAAGTGCAGACCCTTTTCTGTCGCCTGTTGTTTTAAGATCTCCACGCGGTGCTCACGCTGGGCGCCGGTGGTGATCTCAAGTCCGTTGGCGATCAGATCAAAGCTGCGCGTCAGAGAAGGATCTTCAGGTTTGCGCATGTGATAGAAAGGCCTTACTGCAATGGGCCAGTCGGTGAGGAAGACAAAATCGTGGTCGTATTTTTCTTTGACGTATGCCGCGATCTCGCGTTCTCCGGCCGGGTCGATATCGCCCTTTTTTTCGGCAGGCAGCGTGTATCCGCGGGATTTAAGAATCTCAATGGCCTCGCGCATGGGGATTCGCGGGAACGGCAGGGTGGGAACCACCAGGTCGACGCCGAACTGTTCTTTGATCGCGTCACCGTGAATTTCTTTGACGCGTGAATAGACATATTGCAGCCAGGCTTCTTCGGAAGCCATCACGTCTTCATGGCTGTCGACCCACGAAATCTCCATATCCACGCCGGTGAACTCGGTCATGTGGCGTGAAGTGAAGGAGGGATCCGCCCTGAAGACCGGTCCGACCTCGAAGATCTTTTCAAAACCGGCTGCCATGGCCATCTGTTTATAGAATTGCGGTGATTGTGCCAGGTAGGCCTTGCGGTCAAAATATTCCAGTGTAAAGAGTTCCGCGCCGCTTTCGCTGGGGGCGCTGATCGTCTTTGGAGAGTGAACTTCAATGAATCCGTTTTTAACCCAGTATTCGCGCATGGCCATTTCGACCGTGGTTTCAACCTGGAAGAAAAGCTGGTTGATCGGACGGCGCAGGTCCATGTAGCGCCAGTCTTGTCGGTAGTCGATCAAGGGCAGTGTTTCGGCAAACGGATCAAACGGCAGGGGAATATCGGCAGCGTTCTCAACCTGAAGCGACTCAAGCTGGATCTCAAGACCGTTCAGTTTTACCACCGGGTTATCCACGACCTTGCCGGTGATGGTAAGCGCCGTTTCCGTGCCCAGCTTGGCAATTTCTTCCGCCAGTGCTTCGTCATTGGGTTTCCAATGCGCGATCTGGGCCATGCCGGTTGGGTCGCGTAAGATCAAAAATTGGATCTTTTTCTGGTCGCGCAGGGTTTGAAGCCACCCTTTGAGTTCAACGGTTTGATCGATCTTGCTGCGTAAATCCTTGATTAATGTACGTTCCATTTTCTCTCCTGACGTTTCAATAATGGCAAGCTTGCCTGTAATTTATGACTCCAATAATTCCTTTACTGCACTTGCGGGCGAACGTTGGTGCTTCAGCACTTCATTCAACGCGCATTCCACCTTTTCCTTTGAAAACCGGTTTCTCCAGTTCTCCATAATAGCACGACTCAGGGTTTGTTCAAACTCGACCTGAAGCCTTTCGCCATCACGTTTTTTGAACAAATCAGTTTTTTCCAAATAGTCGCGGTGCTGACTAATAGCATTAATCACTTCCGGCACACCTGTTCCCTCAGTGGCAACGGTCTTGATCACCGGCGGACGCCAACTTTCGTTTGAAGATTGAGCGTCAGCTTCCTGAAAACCGCCGTGTCCAGCCTTGGCGCTGACCGCCTGTGGATAGCCCAACTCAAGGTTGGCCCGCAGGATCCTCTCCGTGGTTTCCGCGCCGGGCAAATCCGCCTTGTTGACCGCCAGGATATCGGCAATCTCGAGGATACCGGCCTTGACGGCCTGGATGTCATCGCCCATTCCGGGGCATTCGACCACGATCGTGGTGTGGGCAAGCCGCGCGATCTCGATCTCGGATTGGCCCGCCCCGACCGTTTCGATCAGAACCAGGTCAAACCCGGCGGCATCCAGCACCCGCACAACCGCGGCTGTGGCGCGTGCCAGCCCGCCCAACTCTCCGCGCGAGGCCATCGAGCGGATGAAAACTCCCTCGTCTCCGACCAGGTCGCGCATGCGCACCCGGTCTCCCAGGATGGCTCCTCCGCTGAACGGACTGGAGGGATCAACCGCCACAATGGCGACCGTTTTTTTGCTCTCGCTCCTGACCAACCTGGCAATTCGATTGACCAGTGAAGATTTGCCTGTTCCAGGAGCGCCGGTGACGCCGATCAGGTGTGCCCTTCCTGAACGACGGTAACATTCATCTAATATTTTAAGGTTCGTATTTTGATCATTCTCAACTTCGCTGATCAAACGTGTAAGCGCAAGCCTGTCACCGACCGCAGGGGTTTGAATGTCCATCAGGCGGCTCTCCAGGCGCTATTCGGAAGCAGCATCACCTGTCCCGGCAGTTTTGCTGGCGAAAGTCCTGACGTCTTGGATCACTGTTTCGGTTGACGTTCCGGGTCCATAAACCGCGTGGACTCCGGCGGCCTTCAAAACAGCCGCATCCTCATCGGGGATGATGCCGCCGACAAAAAATCCCACGCCATCTAAACCGGTCTTTTTGACCGCCTCGATCACTTTGGGGACCAAAAAAAGATGCGCTCCTGACAGGATCGACATCCCGATCACGTCCACATCCTCCTGCAGGGCTGCTTCTGCGATCATTTCCGGGGTCTGGCGCAGACCGGTATAGATCACCTCCATACCTGCGTCACGCAGGGCGCGGGCGATCACTTTGGCTCCCCGATCATGACCGTCCAATCCGGGTTTTGCGATCAAGACACGAATTTTTCGATCCGCCACAGGATTCTCCTAACGGTTGATGAATTAATTATACCGCCACAGCCCGCAAACAAACGACCCATCATGTTTTCTGAAATGTTGTATATTTATATATTAGTGATGCAATTCTATTCATTTTCGTTCAACACCCAAAGGAGTTCCAATGTCTGATCAAATTCCTCAACAGCAATATGAAGTTGTTTCCACGCCCAAAGACAGCACCCTGGCAATCGTCAGCCTGGTATGCGGGATCAGCGCTTACGTGTTCCTCCCCGTACTTGGCGCCATCGCCGCAGTCATTACCGGCCACATCGCCAAAAAAGAGATCAAAGAAAGCGGTGGGTTGATCAAGGGTTCCGGCATGGCTACTGCCGGTTTGATCCTTGGTTATATTCAACTCGCCATGATCTTGTTGTCTCTCTGCGCAATCGTTCTGGTTCTGCCTGCTATTGGCGCAAATCTCTCAGACATTTTCTCGAATATTGGCGGAAGCCTGTATTAATTCAAAGGGACTGAAGCTGTTCTCTAAAACCGAAATCCCTCTTTGAAACCAAGGAGGGATTCTTCAATTCCAGCCGCGTTGAATTCAATTGATAAGCTTATGCTACCTTCTCGTCAATTCAACGTATACCTAATTAAGAAATTGAAACAGGTAATTTATAGGAGAAAAAAATGACAACACCTGAAAACTCAACCTCTGTAAACCTTCCTCCGCTGCCTTACGGAAAAAAAGACAGCGTATTGGCCATCGTCAGTCTGGTCTCCGGCCTGGTCGGCTGGACTTTTATCCCCGTTGTGGGCGCCATTGCCGCAGTGATCACCGGACACCTTGCCAAAAAAGAGATCCGCGACAGCGGCGGCACCCTGAGCGGCGACGGTATGGCCCTGGCCGGCTTGATCCTCGGCTACGTTCAGCTTGGACTGATCCTGCTGGCTCTCATCGTGCTGGTTGTTGCGGTCCTGGCTTTCGTGCCGGTCATCGACGGCGGCTTCAATACATTTTCATCATTATTGCCCGCGATAATGTAAGCTTTATTTGTCCGAAAAAAAGGGCTGCCTCTCTCGGCAGCCTTTTTTGTATAACCTTTACAAACCTATTAAAAAATGATGATTTGATTATGGTAAACTTACCAAAGTGTGACAAAACTGATTCAAGGAACATAGATTATGCCCGCCATTTACCCATTTACAGCAATTGTCGGCCAGGAACGTATGCGACGCGCCCTGGTGTTAAATGCCGTTGATCCGCGTATCGGCGGCGTATTGATCCGTGGTGAAAGAGGAACGGCGAAATCCACCGCTGCCCGCGCCCTGGCCGCGCTTTTACCCTGCATGAAGACCGTGGAGAACTGCCGCTTTGGCTGCGATCCTGATAAACCGGCCACCTGGTGCACGGAATGCCGTGACAGGGCTGCTGCAGGGGAAAAACTGCAATCCGTTTCACGCCATACCCCATTTATCAACTTGCCGGTTTCCGCCACCGAAGACCGCGTGGTCGGCACCCTGGATATCGAAAAAGCCATCCAAAAAGGAGAAAGGGCTTTCGAGCCGGGCGTTTTGGCCGCTGCCAACCGCGGCCTGCTCTATATTGATGAAGTAAACCTGCTTGATGACCACGTGGTAGATGTGCTGCTGGATGCCGCCGCCATGGGCGTGAATATCGTTGAACGCGAAGGGATTTCCTTCTCACATCCCGCACGTTTCATTCTCGTGGGCACCATGAACCCTGAAGAAGGCGACCTGAGACCCCAATTACTGGATCGTTTCGCCCTTTCCGTTGAGATCAGGGGCATCCGCGACGCGCGCGAACGCGTCTACATTATGGAACGCAACCTGGCCTTTGAAGCCGATGCCAACCTTTTCCGCCAGGATTGGCAGGATAAAGAAGATGAACTGACGGCGCAGATCGATAACGCCAGAGGTTTGGTTGATAAAGTAACCCACACCAGCCAGAACCTTCTCTCGATTGCCGCTCTTACTTCCTCATTAAATGTGGACGGCCACCGCTCGGATCTGGTGATCCTCAAGACCGCCCGTGCGCAGGCCGCTTTCGACGGACGCACTTCCATCACCGACCGCGATATTGCCCTGGCTGCCGAACTTGCCCTTCCGCACCGCCTCAAGAGCGGGCCTTTCCAGCGTGAAGAGATGGGCATGGAAGAACTGCAGGAGCGTATTGAACAGCTCTCAGGCGGCACTTCAAGCGGCACCAATCAAACCTCCACCTCCGACCTGGGCGACGAAGAATCTTCATCACCAAAAAAAGCGTAACGCCGGATCAGTCCGGCGAGCAAGCGCCCGAACAAGGGCAACCTGAACCGACCCCGCAGAACGTGTTCGACAAGAACGACGCGTTTTGGTGGACCGGCGGCAAAAAGGTGAACACCGGCGAGGAATTCAATCCCCGCAAACTGGATACCCCCCTTGACAAGATGATGCGGTCTTATGCAGGCCGCAGGTCGGTGACGCATACTGAGCGCAAACGTGGACGTTACATCCAGTCCAGACCGGCCGCCGGCAAAACTTACGACCTGGCTTTTGACGCCACTCTTCGGGCTGCAGCGCCTTTCCAACGCGAACGATCCGAGATCAAAGAAAAGAATAAAGTGGCTTTTGCCATCCGTCCGAACGACTATATGAAAAAGATCAGGGTGCGTAAAGCCGCCAACCTGATCCTGTTTTTGGTTGATGCCTCCTGGTCAATGGCCGTAGCGGAACGCATGGCAGCCACCAAAGGAGCCATCCTCTCACTGCTGACGGACGCTTATCAACGGCGTGATCGGGTTGGTTTGATTGTTTTCCAGAAAAACAAGGCCACTCTGGTGCTGCCCCCCACCAACTCGGTGCTGCTGGCACAGGAAGCCCTGGCCGACGTTCCGGTGGGCGGTAAAACGCCGCTCAGCGCCGGGTTAATGATGTCTTACGAAGTCCTGAAAAAAGAGAAGATGCTGCACCCCGAGATCATGCCGCTGCTGATCGTGCTGACGGACGGAGCCGGAAACGTATCGGTGGGACACCTCTCCCCCCAGGAAGAAGCTGCTCAATTCGCTGCTATGATCGCCAATGAAGACATTCACAGCGTGGTCATCAATATGGAACATGTCGCTTTTGATCAGGGGCTTGCCAAAGCCCTGGCCGATCACCTGAAAGGCCCTTGTTACACCATTACCGACTTGAAAGCCGAGAGCCTTTTCGTGACCGTCCAACAGGAGATAAGGCAGGTAAACACAAGCGCTTCCTTCGATCAAAAATAGCACAAGTCGATGAGTTGCAAAACACAATCATTAAAGGTGCGATAGAATTAGTCTATGGCACGAATTCCCATTAAGCCCGGAAAACTGCGTTCGACCCTGATCGCGATCATTTTTGCTACTTTACCTTGTTACCTTCTGGGTTTTATCGTCCTGTGGGTGGGAAACTCGATCGAGAAGCAACGCTCCATGACCCCCACCGTCACAATGACGGCAACCGTGGACCCCTGGGGAGGACAGCCCACGGCAACACTGCCGGGCATCCCAACCTACCCGCCCACCCCCTCCTTAACACCCACCATCACCAATACGCCCGCTCCATCGGCTACGTTTGTGATCCCTTCTGATACACCAACGTCGACGTCAACGTCCACGCTTACGCCGACGATCACCCAAACCGAAACGGCTACTTTTACAGCCACTGTCACTGCCACTGCCACAGAGACCGAGGCAGTTGTCGTTACTACAGAAGCGCCCTGACCTGTTATGGAAAATATTATCCCTTTTTTACTTTCATTGATCTCTGAACCCGGACTTTCCGGGTTTGAAGAACCTGTCCGCAGGAAGATCGCTGATCAATGGACTCCCCTTGTAGACGAGCTATCCGTAAGCCCGTTGGGCAGCCTGCACGGTTTGCGTAAAGCCGCGTCAAGCGATCCGAGTCCCAGCCTGATGATCGCAACGCACATGGATGCCATCGGATTGATGGCGAAACTAATTGAAGACGGATTGATCTATATCACCAAGATCGGTGGCGTTGATCCGCGCATCCTCCCCGGCCAGCAGGTGACGGTTCACGGCAAGAGAGACCTCCCTGGCATTGTGCAAATGCTGCCCGACCGCCTGTTGGATGAAGACCAAAAGGGGAAAGCTCCGGCATTTGAACGTTTATTCGTCGATACAGGCCTGGAACACAAGGATTTGATTAAGCTGGTACGCCCTGGCGACCTGATCTCTTTTGCACAAACTCCCATAGAGTTGAACGGCAAACATATCGCCGGTCACAGCCTGGATAACCGCGCTTCGGTGGCAGCCCTGACCGTCTGTCTTGAAGAGATCCGCAATTTCAACCTCGCCTGGAACGTGCTGGCCGTTGCCACCACCCGTGAAGAGATATCGCTGGGCGGAGCCAAAACCTCAGCCTACGGGTTGCGTCCGGATCTGGCCATCGTTGTGGACGTCACCTTTGCCAAAGGGCCAGGAACTAACGATTATCGCACCTTCCCGCTGGGCGGCGGCCCGAGCATCGGCACCGGTTCCGATAATCACCCCGCACTAACCCGCGAATTCATCTCGCTTGCCGAAGAAATGGATATGCCGCACGACATCGAAGCCATGCCCGAAAACTCAGGTACGGACGGTATGGTCCTGCCGGTTACGGCAAACGGCATTCCGACCGTTGTGTTGGGCCTTCCGCTGCGTTATATGCACACCAGCGTTGAAATGGCCGCCATAAATGACATCGAACGCATCGGACGCCTGCTCGCGCGCTTTATCACCCAGCTGAAAACCGATTCCATGACCACCTTGTTTGAGGAGGAAAACGTATGACCTCTCAAACATCTCAAGCCCTGCGCATTAATAAAGTTCAACTCAGCTTATTAGAGGAATTGACCAACGCCAATGGCGTCTCGGGAGATGAATCCGAAGTACGTGAGATCATCCGCAAAAAGGTAGCCCCGTTTGCCGATGAGATCAAAGTCGACGCCATGGGCAACCTGCTGGTGATCAAACACGCACAGACCCCCGGCGCAATGCGCGTCATGGTGGACGCCCACATGGACGAAGTGGGGTTCATGATCGTCGACCAGGATGGCGACGGATTATTTGAATTCGTACAGGTCGGCGGCGGCGATGAACGGCAGTTCATCTCAAAAGCTGTCGTGGTCGGCAGGCAAAAGCTGCCGGGTGTGATAGGCTATAAACCCATCCATCTCACCGAGAAAAAAGAAAGAGATCAAAGAATTTCCATGGAAAGTCTGCGCATCGACCTCGGTCCGGCAGGCAAAGACCAGGCCAAACGCGGCGATTTCGTGGCTTACGCCACGCGTTTCAGATGTTCCGGCGATACGATCTTCGCCAAGGCGCTGGATGACCGTCTGGGCTGCGCAACGCTGATCGAACTTCTAAAAACAGTGCCGCAAAACATCGAATTCCTGGCGTCTTTCAGCACACAGGAAGAGATCGGCCTGCGCGGCGCAAAAGTGGCGGCTTATGATTTCGAGCCGCAGGTCGTCATCGCCGTGGACTCAACTCCCGCTTACGATTTTTCCCGTCCGGACGGCAGTGAAAATACGCAATACAATTGCAAATTAAGGGGCGGCCCCGCCATTTATCTCGCTGACAGGGGCACCTTATCCGATCCGCGCCTGGTGCGCTTTATTACAAACGTTGCCGAAGAAAAGAAAATCCCCTATCAATACCGCCAACCCGGCGGAGGAGGCACCAACGCGGGCGCCCTGCACCTCACGCGCGGAGGCATCCCGGCTGTGTCCATCTCCATCCCCGGACGCTACGCCCACAGCGCCGTCATGATAGCGTCTGTCAGTGACTGGCAAAACACATTACAACTGCTGCATGACGCGCTCGCCAACCTCAGCCCCGCCGTATTGGAAGAAGAACGACCCTGATCATTTTTCGAGACCAATGATCAGATTGGAGCAACCATGAAAACCCTTTTAAAGAAACTAACCGAAACCCCCTCCCCCTCCGGTTATGAATCCGCCATCCGCGAGGTCATCCGCGCGGAGATATCCTCGCTGTCGTCTGATATCAAAGTAGACGCCCTTGGCAACCTGATCGTTACCATTGGCAAGAAAACCGACAAGGGTAAAAAAGTGATGGTCGATGCTCACATGGATGAGATCGGCTTCATGGTCAGCCACGTTGAAAAGAACGGTCTGGTGCGCTTCTCCAACCTGGGAACACTGTTGCCCCGTTATATGTCCGGCGGACGCGTAAAATTCCTCAACGGCGTGCGCGGAATCGTCAATTGTGATCGGACGGAGGAACACCACACCATTCCGACCCTTGAGAAACATTACATCGACGTTGGAGCCGGGAGCGACAAAGACTGTCCGGTTTCCATCGGCAGCGTTGGGGTATTTGACGAACCTTTCGTGGACCTCGGCAAAAGGGTTGCCGCCAAAGCGTTGGACAACCGCGCGTCATGCGCCGTTTTGATCGAAACCATGAGACGCATTTCTTCAACCCCGCATGAACTGGTTTTTGTTTTCAGCGCGCAGGAAGAAACTCAAACCAGAGGAGCCACCACGGCAGCCTACGCCATCGAACCCGATCTCAGTATCGCGGTCGATACGACGCCTTCTCTGGATATTCTGGGGGTGAAAATGCAGGTGGACCTCGGAAAAGGCCCGGCAATAAAGCTGCGTGATACAGGTATGCTTGCCGATCCAAAGGTGGTCGCCTGGATGGAAAAGACTGCCAAAAAAGCCAAAATTCCCTATCAACTTGAAGTGTTGGATGTGGGGACCACCAATGCGCGCGCCATCCAGGTCAGTAAGGCCGGCATGCCCAGCGGCGTACTCTCCATCCCGTGCCGCCACGTTCACTCGCCCTCAGAGATTGTTGATATGGATGACCTTCAGAACGCGGCAGACCTGTTAACCGCTCTGCTTTGTGATCGTATCGACCTTTCCTGACCCGGCGGTAATCCAAACACAACCAACCGGGTATAATACTCATTGAAGTTTTGAACTCTGTTTTCTTCTGAGGATTAGCTCACATGCCGAAATTCAAAATCTCAAAAAATGTGTCAGATGTGGGCGGCAGAATTGCCATGGTATTGGCTGTCATCGGCTTGCTGGTCATTGCCGTTCTGCTCAGCGGACCAAAACCTGTTGATTACGAAGAGATGGATTCCGGAAAACCGCGCCCAACCGAAATGGCCGGCAACAGACCCCTTACACCGGCGGAAATTGAACGCCAAAAAACCACGCGCAATTACTCGGTCACCAGCGGCATCATCGTGGTAGCCGCTGCAGTTTTATCGATCATTGAAATTGGCACCTTGTGGGAAATGAAACGCCAGGCCTGATCCAGGTTTAAACCCCGAATAAGATTTTTAAATATTGGTCCGTGATGCTTTGGATGTCAAACATCTTCAAAGCCTGTTCGCGCGCGGCTTTACGATAAGGCTCCTGGTTTGTCAGAACGTCTTGCGCGGCATCAGCAAGAGAGTGGATATCCGGTTTTTGCAGCTTCCAGGGGTTGCTGCCGTAGCGCACGATGCTGCCTGATCCGCCGGTCACCAGCTCGGGCAAGGCGCCGGTATCATACCCGATCACCGGCAGTCCGCAGGCCATGGCCTCGATCAGTGAATTCGGACAGGCTGCGTTGACGTCTGAAGAAAATAACAGGTGCGCCGAACGGTCGATTGCCGGGATATCCTCCCGTTTCACCACTCCGCGCCATGAGATATCCAGTCCGCTGTTTTGATATTTGTCTTTTAGTGTCTGAGGCACACTGCCGACCACCATCAATTCCACTTTGGTGGTCATACGCCGGTTCAACAATTGTGCCATCTCAACCGCAGTATTTAATCCGCCCTCGTACCCGCTGCCCAGATGACCCTCAACCATCAAAATACGATAATGATCGAGAGGCGGTTTTTCACTGCCAGCAGGGCTGAACTGCTCCAGATCGACCCCGTTGTAGATCACCTGTCCGGGCAGTTTGGTACGGCCGTGTTTTCGCAGCCACCAATCTTGTGAAAAATTGCTTTGATAGACGATCTGGTCGGCCAACTCGCGGATCGTGGCCAGGATCCAGTTGTTCACCTCGGCGCGGAAAAAGTGCTTCAATCCGGTCCATTTTTGGCGGTGCACCCAGTTCATACCGTTGAGGCGCTGAATGATGCGTACGCCGTTGCGCTTGGCCTGGCGCAGAATGCCCAATTGACGCGTTCCGCCGATCACCAAGATGACGTTGTTGGTCGGATCAAGGGCATCGTGATTAAGGATATACCCCCGCTCGGTCAATACGGCCGCGAGCCGGGCTTGAAATGAAGCCGGTCCGCCCAAACCCATTTTTTGTGGAAGGATGCAGATGGTCTTTTCCATGCGCTTATGGTTGAAAATCCAAAATACCTTTTACGATGCGTTGGGCAGCATGCCCGTCCCCATAGGGGCTTTCGGCATGCGCCATGGCGTCATAGGCTGATCGATCGTCCAACAGACGTGAAGCTTCTGTGACAATTCGCTCGGTATCCGTCCCCACAAGTTTGAGCACGCCCGCCGTAACGCCCTCTGGCCTTTCGGTCTTCTCACGCAGCACCAGCGTGGGTTTGCCCAGGCCGGTGGCTTCTTCTTGAATGCCGCCCGAATCAGTGAGGATCAGCGCGGCAGCCTTCATCAGATGCACCAGTGAGAGATATTCGATCGGGGGGAGCAGTGTCACGCCGGGTACGTCCGCCAGGATCTTTTGGGCAGGTTCCTGAATATTCGGGTTGAGATGCACCGGATAAACCAGGTGCAGTTTTTCTCCGTATCGTTCTGCCAGCGCAGCGATGGCGCGGCATACGTTTTCAATGGGTTCGCCAAAACTTTCGCGCCTGTGGGCCGTGACCAATACAAGGCGTTTTCGTCCATCCGCGATACCCCACTCTTTGAGCCAATCCTCGACTTGCGCCGGAGCCGGTTTCGAGGTGATCATTCTTAAGGCGTCAATGGCCGGATTGCCGGTAACCAAAATACGCTTTTCAGGAATGCCCTCATTCAGCAGGTTCTCCCGGCTGAATTGAGTAGGCGCGAAGTGCAGATCGGCGGTCACAGATGCGATGCGCCGGTTGAGTTCTTCAGGGAAGGGCTGGCGTTTGTCACCGGTACGCAGACCGGCTTCCACGTGCCCCACCAAAATTCCGCGGTAAAAGGCTGCCAGGCTGGCCGCCATGACCGTTGTGGTATCGCCCTGCACCAGTACCCAGTCAGGATGTTCATCCGCCAGTACAGGATCGAGCGCTTCGAGGATTTGTGCTGTGAGCGACGACAGGCTTTGGTTTGGCCGCATCAGATTCAGATCAACGTCAGGCTTAATTTGGAACAAATCCAGTACCTGATCCAGCATCTGGCGGTGTTGGGCGGTGACACAAACCCGCGATTCTATCCCGTCGGCGGCTTCCAGTTCACGCACAACCGGAGCCATTTTTACGGCTTCAGGGCGTGTGCCAAAAATCGACAAGACACGAACGGGGGTCATGAGATTAGATATTCTTCCTGTCGCCAAGGCGCAGCAGGGTAAACCCGGCTGCCTGCCAGCTTTGCGGATCAAGCACGTTGACACAATCCACGATGATACGTGCTGAAGTTGCCGTTTTCATCTTTTCAGGTTCCAGCGTCTTAAAGCGGGAATGAGCTACCAGCAATATTATGGCATCGGCATCTTTCACGGTCTGTTCAAGTGAACTCGTCACCGCGTATCCCTTGCCGGCAAAATCAGGCTTATATGGTTCGCAAGCGATCACTTCTGCCTTTTCATTGCTCAAACGTTCCGCCACACTGACCGCGGGGCTTTCGCGCAGGTCATCCACGTCGGGCTTAAAGGCCAGGCCCAACACGGCCAGCTTCTTTCCGGACAGGTCTCCCAAGGCGCGTTTGACCAGCGAGAGCACAAAGTCGGGTTGATGGTCGTTCACGTTGCGCGCGGTGTTGATCAGGGGGGTAATGTCGGGGGCCGCTTCAACAAAAAACCAGGGATCCACACTGATGCAGTGCCCGCCCACACCCGGGCCAGGGTTGAGGATCTTCACCCGCGGATGTTTGTTGGCGATCTGAATGGCCTCCCAGACATCCACGCCAAAGCGATCAGCCAGCTGTGAAAACTCATTGGCAATGGCGATATTAATGTCACGGTAGGTGTTTTCCATCAGTTTTACCATCTCGGAGGTGGTGGCATCGGTCAGGATGATCTCGCCTTCGACAAAAGTGCGATACAGGTCGCGCCCTGCTTCCGCGGAGGCGCGGTCAAAGCCGCCGATCACACGCGCGTTGCCGATCAACTCTTCCATGATACGGCCGGGCAGGACACGTTCAGGTGAATAGGCCAGCAGGAAGTCCTCACCCGCTTTCAAGCCGGAGCTTTCAAGAATGGGGAGCAATCTCTCACGCGTAGTCAGGGGCGGCGAGGTGGATTCCAAGACCACCAGGTTCCCCTTTTGCAGCACTGGCACAATGGCCTTGGCTGCCGATTCCACGGCGCGCATATCGGCTTTCTTGCCGTCATAAAACGGAGTTGGTACTGCGATTAAAAATGCATCTGAAGGAACCGGTTGAGAGGCTACTTTTAGGTTGTCGCTCTTTATCGCCTTTTCGACAACCTCGTTCAGCCCAGGTTCATATATGTGCACCCTGCCGGATTGAAGACTCTTAACAACCTCGGGGTTATTATCCACCCCTGTCACCTTTATTCCGCGGGAAGCAAACATACTTGCAGTGGGAAGGCCGATGTAGCCCAGGCCGATTACGCAAATGGAATTAATCTGCACGATTGATCCTTAAAAATAAATGATTAAATGATTATGCCACAGGATTTCACGCTTGTGCAGGTCAACATTGGCCTCCTTGAAAGCTGCTTGCATCGATAATAGCGCCGTGATACACTTTTCATATGCAACGAGTGGTTTTAGTGGTGTCGCCTGACGCTGATTTTGTTCATCAGGTCCAATCTCACCTGGAAGAAGGTGGGCGTTTTCAGGTTGCCGGTGCCACCAATTCACAAGAAGCGTTAAATCTGGCCAACAGTAATTTTTATGAAGTGGCCATTCTGGATGGAGAACTCAAAGACATCCCGGTGGCCGCTTTTTCACGTGATCTGTCTGCCTTGCAGGCTGATATCAAAATTCTAGTTTACCCCCCCGGCAACAATGCTCATGATCCCTCTTTGGAAGGCTTGGTGACAAATGGCTTTTTAAATAAGCCGTTTTCAGGCCCGGAGATTGGCGGCGCGCTATCCAAGCTGTTTTCCGAGCAACCTGCCAACAATTCCTCTCAAGTAGAAGATCTGGATACCCTGGTCAAACAATGGTTGACCATCCCCGAAAACGGAGATCAGAAAGCCGGTCAAATTTTATCCGCCACGACGGCCCAATCCGCGCTAATTATCATCAAGGGTGAATCCGCCGCCAGCGCCGGTGCGTCCGATGAAAACCTGATCGCCAAAGTAAGGGAGTTTCTCGAACGTTATTGGCGCGAAGAGGATAACAGTGAACTGGCCCGTTTCATCAGTACCAATGGAAAGGGCAGCGAAAAATTCATCTACGCTACCAAACTGGTGAGTAACGTTGTACTTGTGCTGGTATACGCTCAAACCGTTACTCTGCAGCAGGTGCGCCGCGAATTAGCCAAGGTCAAGGATGATTTCCAAAAGAATTACCCCACAACGGGCGAACTGCGACAGGAAATTGCCAACAAGACTCTGGAAAAAGTGCAGGAACAGAGTAAAACCCTCGAATCGATGCAGCCTTTTACAGGAGCGATTTCACAAAGTGAACTGGACGCATTAAGCGCCCTCAAGGAACCCGATGCGCCAACCACCACCACGATCGTTGCCGCAACGACCACGACCACCACTTCCACTGCCGCGATCAGCCAGGATGAACTGGATGAACTGAACAAACTACTTTCCGCCATGCCCGCTCCGGACCCGTCCCCCGAAATTGAAGAGGCGGATGAGGAAGGCAAACAACCAGCCTGGCTTGATGAGCTTCAAAAAGCGGGGGTTGCTATTCCTGAAGGAGAAGCTGGGTCAGCCGCTCCCGCGCCGGCTGCGGAAAATGCATCGTCATCCGCGCCTCCGTTTGTTGAAACTGAACCGGCGGCCGTGCCTGTAGCTGAAGCCGCGGCGGAACCCGTCACTGAAACTGCCTCTGAAACTGTCTCAGAGACTGTTCCAGAAGCAGCAGTAGAACAGGAACCTGCGCCGGAACCGGTTGAACCGTCTCAACCTGCCGATGCCGCGGAACCCCTGCCGGAGATCGACTTCAAACTGCCTTGGGAATCGGAAGAAGGAGTTGAAGAGGTCGAAGAAACCCCCTCATCAGAGGAAAATGTTGAGTCTCCAACATTGACAAACGAAAAAATTGAACCGCCAACATTGACGGACGACAACACAGCTTCATTCTCTGAAATGCTCAATGAAGCGATCTCGGAACCGGTTCCGGAACAACAATCGGAAGCAGAGCAAACGCTTGAACCTGAACCGGAAGTTGAACAAGTGCCGGAGCCGGATGCTGAACAAGTACCGGAAGAGAAACCTGAACCGGAAGCGGAAGCGTCTCCAACTCCAACCGTTGAGAACGGGCTGGCTGCCCTTTCTGAAGAGGAACTTGAAGAGACGGTCCCGGAGCTACAGGACTTCCGTTTTCACTATACTTGCGTTTTGGTCCCCGACGATCGGAACCAGTTCCTGGCAAGAGCTTTATCCGAGAAACTGAGCGCCAGCCTGCCGCAGTTCCATCTTGCGCAGGGTTGGCAATTGACCAACACGACCATTCGCCCTCAATACCTGCTTTGGTCGGTCGCCGTACCCATCAGCGTATGTCCGCACCAGATCATTCATGACATCCGTAGTTTGACTTCCGCCCACATTTTTGCCAATTTCCCCGATATTGCCCGGAACAAAACCTCGGATGATTTTTGGTCCGAAAATTTCCTGGCCGTCAGCGGCAAAGATTTGCCCCCCGCGAACTTGATTTCAGATTTTGTCGCGCAGGTTTGGGCAAACCAGGAACCAGACACCCCATAAACCTTTCACATTAAGGATCCTGAAAAATGCCCCCTGTCCTTTATTTAATCGATGGTCACGCCCTGGCTTACCGTACATATTTCGCGTTGAGCGCCAGCAGCGATAGGCTTCAGACCCGTTCTGGTGAACCGACAGCCGGCATCTACGGTTTTGCCAACGTGATCATGCGCTTATTGGAACAAGAGAAACCTGAATATCTGGCAGTCGCCTTTGACACGGGTAAAACTTTTCGCAATGAGATCTTCCCGGAATACAAAGCCACTCGCGCCAAGATGCCGGATGACCTGCGCCCCCAAATTGAGCGTATCCGCCAGTTGGTGGATGCTTTTCATCTGCCCCGCCTTGAAAAAGAGGGTGTGGAAGCCGATGATATTCTCGGCACGATCGCGTATCAGGCCGTCCGTGAAGGCTTCGGCGTCAAGATCATCACCGGCGACCGGGACCTGCTGCAACTGGTCAACGACCGCATTGTGGTAAGCCTCTCTGGAGCCAAGATCTCGGAAGCAAAGAATTACACCACGGCTGACGTAAAAGAATATCTTGGAGTCTTCCCAGATCAGGTTGTCGATTACAAGGCCCTGGTGGGAGATACGTCCGACAACATCCCCGGCGTTCCCGGTATCGGACAAAAGACAGCCGTCACGCTGCTGGAACAATACAAAACACTGGATGAAATCTACGCCCACCTGGACGAGATCACCGGACGGGCTTTACCCAAACTGACAGAAGGCAAAGAATTCGCCTATCTGAGCCAGACCCTGGCACAGATCAAGACGGATGTAGGTATTTCCTTGAAACTGGATGATGCCAAGACCGACCACATCAACGTACCTGCCGTTGAAGCTCTCTTCAGAGAACTGGAATTCCGTACGCTGATCCCGCGTCTGCACATAATAACAGCTCCCTTTGTTTCCGCCGGCGCGAAAGGTCAAATGTCTCTCTTCGGCAGTGAAGTGCAGGAGATCGCAGTACCGACTGCGTATGAGCTGGAAACCGTCATCGTGGATACAACCCAAAAGTTGGATGAACTGGTCAAGCTGTTGAATTCAGCACCCAGGTTCGCCTTTGATACCGAAACAACCTCCACCGACCCGCTCAAAGCCGACCTGGTAGGGATCTCGGTGGCGGTCAAAGAAGGAACGGGTTATTACATCCCGGTCGGACACACCGGCCTGACCACCCAACTACCATTAAACGATGTCATCCAGGCTTTGACGCCTGCCTTTACCAACCCCAACATTGAGAAGATCGGACACAACATCAAATATGACGCGCTGGTATTGGGCAACTACGGTTTAACCGTAGCCCCGATCTCCTTCGACACCATGCTGGCCGAGTGGTTGATCGATCCGGCTTCGCACAATCTTGGGCTCAAAGATATGGCCGGCAATTATCTGAACATCAGCATGACTCACATTGAAGAATTGATCGGCAAAGGCAAGAACCAGATCACCATGGATAAAGTGGCGGTTTCATCCGCGGCTCCCTATGCCGCCGCGGACGCGGAGGTCACCCTCAGGCTTGCCCCCCTCGTTGAAAAGAAGATGGAAGAGCGCAAGTGCACCGAAATATTCACAGATATT